>Ga0208357_1001736_pt1 | contig 15498 bp, 15 predicted proteins | sample NGESurdeep092012_6_FD_184487 | JGI IMG/M metagenome (GOLD analysis project Ga0208357, IMG submission 184487) | Arctic peat soil microbial communities from Barrow, Alaska - NGEE Surface sample F52-2 deep-092012 (SPAdes) | ecosystem: Environmental > Terrestrial > Soil > Wetlands > Peat ... | reverse complement strand
GGTAGGCAAAAAATCGCTGAGGAAAGCCCAGCGCGAACGGGGCGAGAAAGGCTACATCGCCAACGGCATGCGCGTACTGGTAAAAGAACTTGGGCGGCGAGGTATGCAAGGCGGCATACTGGCCTCTTTGGAAGACGAGCACCGCGAGGCTATAGCCGAGAGACACGGGATTGGCAGTTTCGAAAAAGTCCTAAGGAACATTGGCGCGCGAGCTCTCAGCCCCGGCAAAGTCCTCACGTATCTGGAGAAAATGGCCGGCATTACGCACGAACGCAAGAAACCGCCCAAAAAATCCGGCTCGTCGGCCGAGCAAACCTACACCGACTCGGACGGCCAGGAGTGGGAAATAGCGGTTCTCGAAACGCTTAAATGCCACCACCACTTCGCCGGCTGCTGCAAAAGCGAGATCCGGACCGGCAAGCCGATAGTGGCCGTTCCCAGTCGGCGGACAGGCGATTTCTCGATTCACAACCCCGGCTGCGTTAACCTGCCGACTGACGGCCGGGCTCTCGCGTCTACCTGGCACGAGGTCTAATTTGGCAGCCCTGTTAACACCCTTAAGGTTTTTACAAGCTTGGCATGTATAATAGAACCTTATGAAAGTGGCGATTGTTGGAACCGGTTATGTCGGGTTGGTGACCGGTTGCTGTCTGGCCGAAGCCGGCAACCAGGTTGTCTGCATCGACAATAACGAAGCCAAGGTGGCTGATATGCGGGCCGGCGTAGTGCCGATTTACGAGCCCGGCCTGGAAGAGTACATGAAGCGGAACCAGGAGAATGGCCGCCTGACTTTTACTACCAGCCTGGCCGAAGGCGTGGCCGGCAGCGAAGCCATCTTCCTGGCGTTGCCGACGCCGCCGCTGGAAGACGGTTCGGCCGATTTGTCGGCCGTGCTATCGGTAGCCGGCGCGCTCGGTGCCGTCCTGCCCGAAAATTATTGCGTCGTGGTCGACAAAAGCACGGTGCCGGTCGGAACGGCTGAAGCCGTTCGCGGTGCCATAGCCGCCAAAGCCGGCAGCCGGTTCGATGTCGTGTCCAACCCCGAGTTTCTGCGCGAGGGCCATGCCGTCGAGGATTTCATGCGGCCCGAACGGGTTGTCGTCGGCGTCGGTTCGCCCGAAGCCGAGGCCGTGATGCGCGAACTTTATACGCCGTTCACTGATGACGACCGGCCGCTCTACGTTACCGACCCGCGCACCGCCGAACTGGCCAAATATGCCGCCAATACCTTCCTGGTTACGAAGATAAGCTTCATGAATGAAATCGCCCAGTTATGCGAACGGATGGATGCCGACGTCGACATGCTGCGCCAGGCCATCGGCAGCGATAGCCGGATCGGGCACAAATTCCTCTACCCCGGCATCGGCTGCGGCGGCAGCTGCTTCCCCAAGGACGTGCGGGCGCTTAGGCATATGTCGGAAGAACACGGTTATGAATTCAAACTCCTAACGGCGGCCATGAGCATCAACGACCAGCAGCAAAACGTGCTGGCTGACAAGCTGTTGGAGCATTTTGACGGCGAGGTCAGCGGCCTGACTTTTGCCCTGTGGGGCCTGGCTTTCAAGCCCAACACCGATGACATCCGCGAGGCGCCGGCCCTGGTCATAATCAACCGTTTGCTGGAGAATGGCGCCAAAGTCACGGCTTACGACCCGGAAGCCGCCGATAACGTGCGGGCACTTTATAAGGCTGACGACCGCGTAACTATAGTAGACGAAAAATACGACGCCCTGGCTTCGGCCTCGGCCTTGCTTATAGCTACCGAATGGCCGGAGTTCGGCAGCGCCGATTTGAAGCGTATCGGCGACAGCCTTGATAAGCCGGTGGTCTTCGACGGCCGCAACGTCTACCGCAACGACGCCATGCAAAAAGCCGGTTTCGCCTATTACAGCATTGGCCGGCGGCCGGTTGCTGCTAAGATTAAGACGTGAAGTTGCGCATTTTGCTTATAGTGACGGCTATTTTCTTAGCCTTGGTATTTTTAATTCTGGCTGAATTCCTGATAGCCAAATATAACGGGCCGTCGGTGCCGGCGCCTGATATACCGCGCGGACCACAAACGTTCGGAACGGGACCGGCGCTTACCTATGTCGTCATGGGTGACAGCACTTCGATCGGCCAGGGCGCCGATTACAGCCACAGCTACGCCTGGATAAGCGCCAAACACCTGGCCGATAGCCACCGGGTTACCTTCATCAATGTCGGCATCTCCGGCGCCACCGCCCAAAGCGTTTTGGAGCAGCAGCTTAACCAAGCCGAACAATACAAACCGGACGTCGTCCTGCTGGCGGTCGGGGCTAACGATGCCACGCACCTAACCGGCGGCAGGTCCATCCAGAAGTCGATCCAGCAGACAGTTGACGGTTTGAAGCAGGCCAATTGCAAAGTGCGGATCGTCGTGACCGGTTCGCCGGCCATGGACGCGGCCAGGCGTTTCCCGTGGCCGCTTAGCCAGCTGATGCGGCTGCGCACGGCCCAGGTTAATAAGGCTTTCAAGCCGCTTATCAAGAAGGATAATCTGACGTTCGCGCCAATCGCCGCCAAAACCCGGGCCGCTTTCCTGGCCGACCCGACCCTGCTGGCCGCCGACAAGTTCCATCCCGATAACCGCGGTTACGCCCTCTGGGTACCGGTCATTAACCAAGCCCTCGACCAGGCCTTGAAAGCGCCCGCCCCGGCCGATTGCCCTTAAACCTAGCCAAAGGTGTTAAACTAGATAAGCAAATTGAGTCAGGCGCCCGTAGCTCAGCTGGATAGAGCGTTGGTTTCCGGTACCAAAGGTCGGGGGTTCGAATCCCTTCGGGCGTACCAAATTAGGCAAATAATTATTTTTGAATTAATGCTCAATGGGGCTGCGGCATGTTCGTCACGAGGTCGTTGAATTGGCTTGAACAGGGGAGGTTTTGGTCGTACTTGGGGGTGTATTGGGTCAGCCAGACCGTGCCGCCGGTGAAAGCCGGTTCGCGGCAGGCCTTCACAGCCGTTGCCTTACCCGCGGCGCCGGTGGCCAGCCAGACCGGCAGCTGGTTGTGCCAGGGACCGGCGATTTCGTTCCATTGGCCCGAAGCGGAATAAATACCCACTGTGGGAGACCAGATTTGTTGCTTAATCGCGTCTACCGCCCCAGTTAGGAACTGACGGTTGACTAGGAAGTTACCGGTCCAGCTGTTTTCGGTTTCGACGTCCAGCCACCATGAATTGGAGTGGACGTTTTCCCGGTCGGCGTATTTGATCGCGTAAAGCCCTTCGTTAAAGCCGTAATTATAAGCCAGGCAGCTGCTGTCATAAAAGCCGCAGCGCAGGGGCGTATCAATGAACTTCCTGGCCCGCGCGTCGCCCGGATAACCGGTGTTAACGTAGACCGCGTAGTGGCTGAACCAGGTTGCTTCGGTGGCCAGGCAGGGGTTGGCGTGGAAATCCAGGCCGCCAGTAACGCCGATGATGCCGGTCGCGAAAACGTCGCCCAGCTTGGTACCGCAATTAGGCCATGACACGTCGACGACCACGCGCCTGTAGCTGATGCCCGTCGGCCGGTCCGCCAAGGCGACCACCGCCAAAACCGCTACGGCTACCAGAATTATAAAAGCTCGAAGTTTCATACTTCAATAATAGTAGCACGCCATCAATAACGCCAATGCGCTAGGCTGGGGTTTGGCTGGCTATATTAGTCGGTGACGGCGGAGCTGGAGGGCTCTGGGCTATTTATCCTTAAACTCCCCATCTTTCAAGCGGAACGTCTTGTCAGTTTTGCCGGCGATTTCCAGATCGTGCGTGACCGTGACTATGGTCGTGTTTTCGCTCTTAGCCAGACCGTGCAGCAGGTCGAAAATCATTTTGCCGGTTTGCGAATCGAGGTTGCCGGTCGGCTCGTCGGCCAGTATCAGCTTGGGTTTGTTGGCCAGCGCGCGGGCGATAGCCACGCGCTGCTGCTCGCCGCCTGACAGGCGCCCCGGTTTGCGCTGCTGCTTGTCGTCTGACAAACCGACCTGGTCAAGCAGCTGTTTGGCCCGTTCGAGGCGCTGCTTTTTAGGCACCTTGGCGAATTCCATCGGCAGCAGCACGTTTTCCAGCGCCGTCAGGTTGGGAACCAGGTTGTAGCCCTGGAAAACGAAGCCGATCTTTTGGCAGCGGTACTTGATGAGTTCGTGGTCGCGCATCCGGCTGATGTCGTTGCCGTCGATTTCTATGCTGCCCTCGGTCGGCTTATCCAAAGCGCCCAGCAAGCTCAGCAACGTGCTCTTGCCGCTGCCGCTCCGGCCGACGATCGACGCGAACTGGCCTTCAGGTACCGTGAATGACACGCCGTTGACGGCTGCCACTTTCAGGTCGCCAGCCTGGAAAATTTTCTTAAGTCCTTGTACTTTCAACATATTATTCTGCCCTCATTACTTCCGCTGGCCTTACTTTTGCTATGAAAAACGACGCTATGGCGCTGCCGACAACCGCAATGATAATCGCCGCCGCGAAACCGTACAGAATGATGCTCCAGCCAACCGAAGCGTGGATAGACGACAGGCTGTTGCGGAAGCCACCGCCGAAGCTGCGCCGGGCCGCGCCGGCTGCCCTGACGACACCACCGCCGAAGCTGCCCGGCGCCGTAGTAGTAGAGCTGCTGTTATTGACCAGGAGCTTGGTAATCGGGTTGCCAGCCGCGACACCAAGCGCGATGCCAATAACGGCCCCCAGGACGGTCAGCGTCACCGCTTCGGTCATGAACTGGAACATGACTTTGGCGTTAGACGCGCCGATAGCTTTGAGAACGCCGATCTCGCGCCGGCGTTCGCGGACGATCATTATCATTGTCAGCAGGATTATGACCGCGCCGGCGATGACCGCGCCGATTAAGCTGTACAAGGAGATTGTCTGGATATTCTGCAAAGGCGCGACGGTTTGCTGGGCGGTAGCCGCGGCATTGGTCACGTCGGCCGCGCTGCCCAATACCTTTTCGGCGGCCGACGTAATGCTGTCGACGTTAGTGATCGAATCGACGTTGACCGTGGCGCTGGTAATATCGCCGGCTTGGCCGGAAAGCATCTGGACGGTGGCCAGCGGCATGATGACCTGGTCATTGGAAAAAGTGTTGCCAGCGTCAAATATACCGACAACCTTGATAGACGTGCCGTAAGCCGTGAAAGTCGAACCGACCTTCAGGTTGTTCTTGCTGGCCAAGCTGCTGCCTAAAAGCGCCACATTATCGGTAGAAGTGGAGCTGAAGATCGCACCGCTCTTAAGTCTAAAGGTGCCGCCGCCCGGACCGGTTGCCGACAGGTCGGTCGGCGTCGTCGTGCCGACTAAGGTAACCGGCGGCGTGAAAGTCTGGGTCGTGCCGCCGCCCTGTCCGCCGCCGCCAAACGACACGCCACTGTTTTGGGCGAACCGCTGGCCGAGCGAGCCGGCGTTGATGGCCGATTGCAGGTTGGAGTTGCTGGTTGTCAGCCTATCCTCGAGGCTTTCGCTGACGCTAGTCACGTGGGCCAGCGTTTTGACCTTGGCCAGCTGCGCGTCGGTCAGCGGGTTGCCGCCGCCTTCGAAGCCGCGGACGCCGGCCGGCGAAATTGATACCGTATTGCCGACCGAACCTTTGATGTCGGTTATTTTTTGCCCCACGGCCTGGTGGGCCACCAGCATCGCCAGCGACAGGCCGATACTTAATCCCAGAATCACGATTATAGAGAATGTGCGTATCTGGTTGCGGAAAGCGTTGCGCACGCCTCGGGTGACTACATTCATGATTTTTCCTTACTTAGTTTACTTATTCAACATTCAACGCGAACTGTAGCATCGTGATTATTAAAGGATGCTTAAAGCTAGGCTGGCTTTTCAACCGGGTCTAGCGGCAGCTGGATGGTAAATGTCGAACCCTCGCCCAGTGCGCTGCTAACCGTAATCCGGCCGTGGTGCTGGTCGATTATTTTGCGCGCTATCGACAGGCCGATGCCGTAGCCGTCGGCGGCCGGTTTGGTTCGGGCGGGGTCGGCTCGGTAGAAACGGTCGAAAATTCGCGGCAGGTCATCGGCAGCAATGCCGATGCCATCGTCCTTAACGCTGAGGGAGCCGTGACCATCTTTGTCATGCCCTTCGATATAAACGGTACTTTTTTCGGGACTGTATTTGACGGCGTTGTCCAGCAGGATAGTTGCTACTTGAGTCAGTTTCGCCTGGTCGCCGGAGACTTTGATGTCGGGCACTTTGTCTTCGATGCTAATATGCTTGGCCTGGGCGGCCGCCAGCACCCGGTTCATGGCTTCGCCGGTTATATCCTGCAAGGACACCGGCTGCCTTATCGGCGGACCGTTAATATCCTGGGCGGCCAGGCTCAACAGGCCGTCCGTCAGACCCTGGAGCTTAATTATTTCCTCGGTATTGCTCTTGATAGTGTCCTTGGCTTGCTTGAGGGTCAGATTGGGTTTGCGCTGGGCCACTTCGTTGCCGGTCAAAATGGCCGTCAAAGGCGTCCTGAGTTCATGCGAGGCGTCGGTTACGAAACGACTTTGGGCGTCCATGGCGCTCTCAATCGGCTGGAGCGTGCGGCGGGCCAGGTAATAACTAAGCCCCGCCCCGGCCCCCAGCACTACTAAATTAAGCAGAATCAACCGTCCCTGCAGATGCCCCCTGCCCTCCTCTATCCGGCGGTCGAAGAAGTGGTGGTATTCCAAGCCTTCCGAAGGGTCAGGCTGTTCGGGGTTGAACATCGAAACCGGCGGTATTTGGCGGCCGAGCTCATGGACCGAAGTTTTGTACAGCACAAAGCTGAAGCTGATGCTGAGCACCATAATGATAGCCAGGTAGGAGGCGGCCAGCCGGGCGGTTGTCGAACCCAGAAAGTCGGTTACCTGGGGCGTTGTCATCTCGCCGATCCCAACTTATAGCCGAAACCTCGGATCGTCTGGATAAGCGGTGGGCTGTCAAATGGCTTGTCGATTTTGGCCCTCAAGTAAGCCACGAAGACTTCGACGGTGTTAGGCAGGATGTCGGCGTCGAAATTCCAAACGTGGGTTATGATGTTGTTCTTGCTCAGGACCTTGTGCTCGTTGCGCAGCAGGTACTCCAGCAAGGCGTATTCTTTGGCCGACAGCGTAATCACCTGGCCGGCCCGTATGACTTCCTTGGTAACAGTGTTCAGCGACAAGTCGGCCGATCTCAAAACTTCGCCTAAACTGTCCGGCGGCCGCCGCAGCAAGGCCCTGATCCGGGCCAGCAAAACTTCAAACGAAAAAGGCTTGGCCAAATAGTCATCGGCGCCGGTGTTAAGGCCCTGGACGACATCGCGGTTCTGGTTCCGGGCGGTCAGCATCAGTATTGGTGTGTGGTCGGCGCTTTCACGGATCTTCTGGCAAACTTCGAGGCCACTGCGCTTAGGCAGCATGACGTCCAGGATAATCAGGTCGTAGTCATCGTTGAGCGCCGTGTTCAGGCCGGTTTCGCCGTCATAAGCCACGTCGACGGCGTATGATTCCTGTTCGAGGCCTTCTTTTAGGGCTTGGGCTATCTTGTGTTCGTCCTCGACGACCAATATTCTCATAGTCAAAGTATACTGGTTTGATTCTTAAAAATACCTGAAATCCGGGCTTCGGGCAAAAAAATACCGCTGTCGGTAGCGGCTTGTGGTTACTTCTTAAGCTTGGGTTGCGGCTTCGTCACGGCGGTGTTCTGGGCCAGCGTGTGAAGGTTGTTAAGCATTTGTTCAATGGTCATAATTGCCCCTGTTTGTTTTAAAGTGTTGTAAGGTGTTCTTCTTCATTGACTCAGACAGAATAAGCTTATGATTCAATAGGGTCTGTAAGAAATTTCACACATTGGGCGGCAACAGCTTGGTATTGCCTAGGTATTTGGCATGCAAGAGGGCCTGCTCCAGGGCGCGGATAACCTGTTCGGCTTGCTTGTGGCTCATGCCGACACGGGCCACCGGGGCCTGCTGGGACGGGTTGACAGTTTGGGTGAAATTCATGGTAACGCCAGCCGGGTTAACGGTAACTTCCAGGCCGTCACTGTACATGGTGCGCACATCTACGGCCAGCAGCATAACCATCGGCTTGCCGCCTAATTGCTGGGCTATTTCGTGGTCCAGGCGGGGCCTGATTACCTCTGGTATGTCGCTGTCATATTCGGCCAGTTCCCACAGCTGCACGGCCTCGCGGTCCTGGACGCCGAAATGGCTTATCAGCAGCATCAGAATATCTTCGCTGGGCCGTTCCAGGCCGGCTTCGATGCGTACCAGGTGCTGCTCCTCGATCTCGACGGCGTCGGAGACTTCGGCCAAGCTTTGCCGGGACTGCTCACGCACGTATTTGAGGTGGCTGCCTAGGGTGATATAAGGGGCGTTAGGTTCACGCATAGACTTATAATAAGCCTTACCGCCAACCGAACGCAAGTTAGCGAACGCCTGCTATATAATGATTGTAATGAACATCTCGCAGAACGTCAGCCTGGCCGGCCATTCGACAATGGGGTTGGGGGGGCCGGCGGCCTACCTGGCCGAGGTAGCCAACCGCAACGAAGTCGCCGAAGCCCTCAAGTGGGCCGGCGAGCAACGGCTGCCGGCCGTGATGATTGGCGAAGGCAGCAATATTATCTGGGGCGACGCCGGCTATCCGGGGCTGGTGCTGGTTGACAAGATCCGCGGCTACGAAGCTTTTGAAGAGGACGAAACCAACGTTTACCTGACCCTGGGCAGCGGCGAACCGTGGGACGCGATAGTGGCCCGCAGCGTCGAGGCCGGCCTGACCGGCATCGAAGCCCTCAGCCTGATCCCCGGCACAGTCGGCGCCACCCCGGTCCAGAATGTCGGGGCCTATGGCCAGGAGATTTCCCAGAGCCTGACCACCGTCGAGGTGTTTGATAGCCAGACCGGCGCTTTCATGACGCTGGCCGGCGGTGATTGCGGCTTCGCATACCGCACCAGCCGCTTCAAAACTACCGACCGCGGCCGTTTCTATATAACTTCCGTGGTTTTGCACCTGACCAAGGGAAATCCGCTGCCGCCCTTTTACGGCGCGGTCCAGGATTACTTCCAGGAACACGGTGTCACGGATTACACGCCGGCCGCCTTGCGCCAGGCCGTCATAAACATTCGGGCCGCCAAATTGCCGGACCCGGCTTTGGTGCGCAATACCGGTTCGTTCTTCGCCAACCCGGTGGTTAACCAAGAACAGCTGGATTATTTGCGCGACCGGTTCGAAGCTTTGCCGTATTGGCCGGTCGACAGCGGCGACGCCAAACTACCGGCCGCCTGGCTAATCGAACAGGCCGGTTTCAAAGATTACCACGACGCGGCCACCGGCATGGCGACCTGGCCCCGGCAAGCCCTGGTGCTGGTCAACGAGCACGCCAAAACCACGGCCGACCTGATGGCCTTCAAGCAAAAAATAGTCGATGCCGTCCAGGCCAAATTCGGGGTCACACTGCAGCAGGAACCTGAGCTGATGTCTTAACGCCTAACCGGCGCTGGGCAAAGGAAATCGTTTGGTGAAATCGAGGATTTCGGCGTGGATGGCCGCCAGTTTGGCTTCGTCCTTCTGGCCGATGATGGCGCGGTCGATCCAATCGGCGGCCTGGTCCATCTCGGTTTCTTTCATGCCGCGGGTAGTTAAGGCCGGCGTCCCTAGACGGATACCGCTCGGGTCGAACGGTGAACGCGGGTCAAACGGCACGGTGTTCTTATTGACGGTTATGCCGGCCTTACCTAAGGCCCGTTCGGCTTCGGCACCGCTCAGCTTCTTGTTGGTCAGGTCAACTAGTAGCAGGTGGTTGTCAGTACCGCCAGTTACTAATTGGTAGTCTTTGGCGTTTAGTTTGGCGGCCAGGACTTTGGCGTTCTTGACGACCTGCTGGCCGTAAGTCTTGAACTCCGGCGTGGCGGCTTCGCGCAAGGCGACGGCAATAGCCGCGGTCTGGTGGTTGTGCGGGCCACCCTGCAAGCCGGGTATGATCGCCCGGTCGATGAGCGTCGGCAGATTTTCGCGGGTCCGTTCGGCTTTCTTGAGCGGGTTCGAGGGATTGCCGTTACACAAGATTATAGCCCCGCGCGGCCCGCGCAAAGTCTTGTGCGTGGTAGTCATTATGACATCGGCGATACCGGCCGGTGACGGGTGCTCGCCGGCGACGATCAGGCCGGTGATGTGCGATGTGTCGGCGATCAGCCAGGCATTGGACAGGTCGGCGATTTCACGCAGTTTTTGCCAGTCAAAAATCCGCGGGTAAGCCGTGGCGCCGACGAATATAAGCTTGGGCTTCTCGACTTCGACCTGGGCGGCCATGGCTTCGTAATCCAGGTAGCCGTCTTTCCCAGTCTGATATTGGACGGAGTTATAGTAAGTGCCGGAGAAGTTAACTTTTAGGCCGTGGGTCATATGGCCGCCGAAGTACAGCGCCATACCCATAATCTTGTCGCCCGGATCGACCAGGGCGAAATAAATAGCCTGGTTGGCCGGCGAGCCGGAGTACGGCTGGACATTGGCGTGGTCGACGCCGAAGAGGGCTTTGGCCCGGTCACGGGCCAGGTTTTCGACCTGGTCGACGACTTCGCAGCCGCCGTAGTAGCGCATGCCGGGGTAGCCTTCGGAATACTTGTCGGTTAGCCTCGACCCGAGCGCTGACAGCACGCCGGCTGAGGTGTGGTTTTCGCTGGGTATCATTTCCAGGCCTTCGGTTTGTCTTTTGGTCTCAGCGGCAATCAAAACCGCGATCTCTTCGTCAATCATCATAAATTCTCCCTTAAAGTTTTTTGAAATGGTCGAGAAGAGTAGCTAGATCATGGTTTTATTGTATCAGGTTGCTTTGGATGATTTGCAGGAATTCGCTCCTGGTCGAGGCGTTGGCTTTGAACGAGCCTTTCAGGCACGAAGTGGTGGTTTGGGTGCCGGGTTTCTCGACGTCGCGCATTTCCATGCACAGGTGGCGGGCCGTCAGCACGACGCCGATGCCTTTGGGCTGAAGTTTTTCCTCGAGGAATTCGGCTACCTGGGTGGTGATGCGTTCTTGGGTCTGTAGGCGGCGGCTAAAATGGTCCAATGTCCGGGCCAGCTTGGACAGGCCGATAATCTTCTGGTCGGGGATATAGGCTATAGCGCCGTAGCCGAAGAATGGCAGCAAATGGTGCTCGCACAAACTATAAAAAGCGATGTTGGTCTGAACGACCATTTCGTCATAGCCTTCGTTGTCGAAAACAGTCAATTCAAACGGCCGGTCGGCGAAGAACTCCTCGACAAACTCCTGGTAACGCCGCGGCGTCTCACGCAGGCCTTCACGCCCAGGATCTTTATCCATGAACTTCAAAAGTTCAGCAATTAACTCACTCGGCTCAGACATCCGCACAACCTCTATTTAACTTTATCTAACTTATATTATAAAGCATTGTTGGAAATTAGCCGGTATTAGGGTTCGTAAACGATAAGCGCAGAGTCGGTGCGAGCCGCAGGCAAAGCCCGACGGGACAACGTTTACGAACCCTAATACCGGCTAATTCCCCCAAAGACTATTGCAAGCTCAACACCACATATGATATTATCTCTTGACATATGCCCTCGACTAACGAGAAAATCGGTCAATTAATTGCTCAAGTACGACAAGAAAAAGGCCTCACCCAAGCTGAGTTCGCCCGTCGTATGAATACCTCGCAATCCGCCGTCAACCGCATAGAACACGGCCGTCAGAACCTCAGCCTGGAAACCCTCGGCCGCATCAGCGACGTCCTCAACAAGCAACTGCTCAGCCTTAACCAAGGCGCTATTAACCTGCATATTGAAGGCGGGCACGAACTCAAGGGCGAAATCGCGCTCAAGACCAGCAAGAACGCCGCCGTCGCCCTGCTCTGTGCCAGCCTGCTGAACCACGGCGTGACCCGCTTCAAAGCTTTCCCTCGGATCGAGGAGGTTTACCGCATTATAGAAGTCCTGGAGAGTATCGGCGTGCAAGTCAAATGGCTGCCAGGCAACGACCTGGAGATCCGCCGGCCCGAAAAGCTCCAGCTCGACAAGCTAGACGCCACGGCCGCCCGCAAAACCCGCAGCGTTCTAATGCTAATCGGCCCGCTGATGCACGAGTATAAGGAATTTAATATTCCCTACGCCGGCGGCTGCAAGCTCGGCACCAGGACCGTCGAACCGCACCTCTTCGCCCTGGAAGAGTTCGGCGTCAGCATCGTCGCCAAGAGCGGCCATTACAGAATTAAAGTCGAGGCCAAAGACCCTGGCGAGATCGTGCTCTACGAATCCGGCAACACGGTTACCAACAACGCCCTGATGGCGGCCGCCGGCACGGTTTCCAAGACCGAAATCCAAGCCGCCAGCGGTGACTACATGGTCCAGGACCTGTCCAATTTCCTGCGCAAGCTGGGCGTTCAAGTCGATGGTATCGGTACCCCATTCCTAACCATCCAGGGCGTTGAACATATTAAGAAGAACGTTACTTTCGCGCCCAGCGAAGACCCGATCGAGGCGATGTTCTTCATCTCGGCGGCCGTCACGACCAATTCAAAGATCACCATCCAGCGCGTGCCTTACAAGTGGATCGGCCTGGAGCTGCTGAAACTCAAAAAGATGGGCCTCAAGCTGCGCCAGGGCAAGTCATACAAGGCCGCCAACGGCATAACCGACCTAGCCGACATTACCGTCGAGAAACATAACGGCAACCTCAAAGCTCTCCCCGAAAAGCTCCACCCCAACCTCTTCCCCGGCCTAAATCCCGATAACCTGCCCTACTTCGTGCCGATTGCCGCCGTTTGCCACGGCCGGACGCTAATCCACGATTGGATGTACGAAAACCGAGCCCTATATTACACCGAAATGAGCAAGGTCGGTGTCCAGGTCGAGCTGGCCGACCCGCACCGTATCTACATCACCGGCCCGACCAGGTTCTTAGCCGCCGACGTGGTCTGCCCGCCGGCTTTGCGCCCGGCCAGCCTGCTGCTGATCGGCATGCTGGCGGCCCACGGCAATTCCATTTTGCGTAATGTTTACACCATCAATCGTGGCTACGAAGACATAGCCGAACGCCTGAACAGCCTCGGCGCCCGTATCAACGTCCTGCACGAAATCTAAAACCCTGGCAAGTACCGATTAAGGCACGATTTGTGCTATAATCACCTCTGTTGCAGCCAAAGCCGGTCTTAAGCCAGCCACGGCCTAAGCGGGTGTCGTATAGCGGTTATTATCCTAGTTTTCCAAACTAGTGACGGGAGTTCGACTCTCCCCACCCGCACCAATTACTTAGTGTTTTACCTGGCGGCTGGCGGTTTTTGCAGATTGAGCGACAGCTGGATCGTGCCGCCGGCTTGAGCCAGTCCCGTCTGCAAGCTAGAATCGGCATTGGCGGCCGGCGGCGAAGCGTTGCCGAGAGTAACTCGGGCCAGGCCGTCGGTTTCGGGCCTGATATGCAGGACTCGCGTGACCAGACCTCTGGAAAGGACACTTTCGGAGTTCTGGCCGGCGCCGTTATAGCCGCTTAATATGATGGCCGATAAGGCTAGCAGCACTACGGCGACCATGGCGACCGGCGCCGCGTGCCTATGCAGCCGTTTGGCTTGTCCGGGCCGGGCTACTTCCATTGCCATTGCGCCTCCAGCGTAGTCAGGTCAGCCGACTGGCCGCTAACGGCGTGGACCATGACGAAGACGTTTTCACCCGGACCTGCCCGGTGCAGCACCGCGGCTTCGACCACGGCAACGCCCTGGGCTTTGTCGGAAGTGCTGATGATGTAAGCCGGACTGCCGGCGAAGCTGCCAGCCGCTTCACTATCGATAGTGAAGTCGGGCAGGTTGCTTTTGACGTCTTTCTCGAGGGCCGGCTTGAACACGCCGGCGTAATCCTGGGCATTAACTGTTTGCGAGGTGTCGGCATAAACCTTGTAAGCGTTAGTCGAGTTATTCAAGGTCGGACCGTTAAAGGCGCTCATATCGCAGCTGTCGGCGCCGTTACTGACATTGAGCTGATTGACAAAACCGGCCGAATAACACGGAGTTGAAACATCGGAAGCAGCCACGGACGGAGCACTAACGCCAGGAGCGGCGGACGTGGCGTTTTGGCTGAAACGCGGGTCGTGCCTGACGGCGTAAGTCCAGACGGCCAGGCTGGCCAGAATCGCCAAACTGGAAAAAACCAGGCCGGCCGTGCTCAGGCCGCGCTTCGGTCCGGAACGGGACATCGTGCCCATGATAATGCCAGCAGTGCCCAAAACCAGGCCGATCAGCGCCAGAAACAGCGCGCCGGCAATACCGGCAATACCAAAAATCAGCGACAGCAGCGCCTTGGTCTCGCCAGCGTGCTGGCCGGGTTTAGCTAGGGCGTAGCTCGGGATACCGGCAGCCATGCCGCTATTGCCAGCAGCCGCGAGCGGTCCGGGCAGCGGCGTATCGTTCGTTTCGGGCGGCTGATTATTAACCATCTTGGTGATTGGCGATTGCAAGGCCTGGCCGCAATTACCGCAGAAGGCGGCGCCGTCCTCGGTTGCTTGGTGGCAGTTTGGGCAAGTCATGGGTTTGGTTTTTGTTTGGAAGGTTCAGGCCTATTTAAGCATTTTTACCACAGCCTGTGCAATAGAGGTGATGCCGCGGGTTGGGGCAGCCGCAGGAACGGCAAAAGGCATTATGGCCGACCACGCTGAGCCCCAAGTCCTGGTCGTGTTCCTGGGCGCGCAAAAAGACCAGGAAAAGGGCTCCGGCCGTGCCTAGGGTAATCATCAGCGAGCCCGTAGAGTAGAGGGGCGAACCTGACGACAGGCCGAAATCGTACAGTCCGTGCAGCACTATCAGGCCGGCCAGCGGCAATAAGATGCCGAACAGTGACCGCCCCGCCAGCTTGCGCTTAATCAGGTAGTAGCCGACCAGGCCGGTCGTCGCGGCATGGAAAAAAGGCGTCATCAGCAAACGGACAGCCCCGGTTTTCGTACCGAATTGCAGGGTGTAGAGGATGTTTTCCGGCAGCCCGAAGCCAAGGCCGGCCAGCGCGAAATAGATAACCCCGTCGGTGTGCTCGTTGAAATAAGGCCGTTTGTAGAGCAAGACCGCCAGGGGCAGGAACTTGCAACCCTCTTCTATGACGCCGATGCTCAGCGTGGTCGCCAGCAAAGTGCCGTAAGGCGTCCCCGGCAACAGATCGTTCACCGGTATCAGCCAGCCCTCCAAGAAACTGGCCGCCACCGCGCCCGCCAGGCCCAAACCGAGCGCCAGCCACAACACGCCTATCGGCTCTTTTTCGCCGTGGTCGTGCGCTATCAAGAACCAGGCCAGGCCCACGGCGACGCCGATGAAGATTAGCAGTAAGGCGAAGAGTAGCATTTGCGATTTTTTATTTTTTGGGGTACGGCTATAGTATACACTAGATTACGCGCCCTTCGCGCCCCGGTAGCTCAGCTGGATAGAGCAGAGGACTTCTAAGCCTAAGGTCGCAGGTTCGAATCCTGCCCGGGGTACCAATTATTACTTAACCACCACCACGCCCTGAAACCCACTACTAGGGTTAAGGTCGTCATGGTAAGTATATGTACCGGCTTTAGTAAAGACGT
>Ga0208357_1001733_pt1 | contig 15533 bp, 17 predicted proteins | sample NGESurdeep092012_6_FD_184487 | JGI IMG/M metagenome (GOLD analysis project Ga0208357, IMG submission 184487) | Arctic peat soil microbial communities from Barrow, Alaska - NGEE Surface sample F52-2 deep-092012 (SPAdes) | ecosystem: Environmental > Terrestrial > Soil > Wetlands > Peat ... | reverse complement strand
GATGGCGCCGACCACCTGATCGCCGACCTTCAACGGGAAGCCGCCGCCGAACGGCGCCATCGCCGGCAATCCGAGGATCGCGTTGTTGCCCTTCGTCAGCGCGCCGCTGAAGACATCGGTCGGGGCCTTGTACATCACCGACGTTCTCGCCTTCTCCTGCGCGAATTCGACGGTCACCAGCGAGGCGCCGTCCATGCGCTCGAACGCCACGAGATGGCCGCCCTCGTCGAGCACGGCCAAGCCCATATGCGCCTTGCCCTTGGTGGCGGCATCCTCGGCGGCGGCGAGCAGCTTTTTCGCCTCCGCGAGGGTCATGCCCTTCTTGTCCGCGAGCTGCGCCGACGCCGACGCCGCGTAACCGCACGCCAGCACCGCCGCCAGGGCGAGAATCGCGATATTTCTTCTCATGATAAGCCTCCCTTTTTGCGTTGTCGTTTCAGGTCAATGTGGCGGCGCCGGCGGCGCCGATCTGCGCGTCCTGCTCGGACGTGACGCCCGAGACGCCGATGCCGCCGACGCATTCGCCGCCCGCAATCAGCGGCAAACCGCCCTCGACCGGGACCGCGCCCGGCAGCGCCATGATGGCGACGCGGCCGCCCGCGACGGTGTCGCTGAACGCCTTGGTCGGACGCCGGAAGATCGCGGCGGAGCGGCCTTTCGCCTGGCAGACATCGACACTGGCCGGCGGCGCGCCATCCATGCGCTGCAGCATGACGAGGCGTCCGCCCTCATCCAGGATCGCGATCGAGACGCTCCAATTATTCTTGCGGGCCTCGGCCTCCGCCGCGCCCATGATCTCCTTGGCGGCCTCGAGGGTCAGTACTTTCCGGGTGGCGAGCTTCGGCATCGTTACCTCCAACTTGATTCTTGTTGCTTGGCGAATGGGCTAGAATCGCGCGATCCTAACCGTGCCGGCCGACAAGGCAAAGCACGCTCGCGTGAGGGGAACATGGCAGATCAGACGATCAGCTTCGAGGGCACGTTTTTCGAGACGCTGGGCATCCGCATGATCGAGGCAACGGCGCAACGCGTCATCGCCGAGATGGATGTGCGGCCCGACTTGATGACGGTCGGCGGACGCCTCCATGGCGGCGCGCTCATGTCGCTGGCGGATTCGGTCGGTGCCTATGGCGCGTTCCTGGCGCTGCCCCCCGGCGCCGCCGGCACCACGACCATCGAGTCGAAGACCAATTTCTTCGCCGGCGCGGCCAACGGTATTGTGCGCGCCGAATCCGTGCCGCTCCACAGCGGCGCGAGAACATCGGTGTGGCAGACCCGGATCACCAACGAGGCCGGGCGCCTCGTCTCGCAAACCGTGCAAACTCAGCTGGTGCTGACGAAGCAGCCCTAATACATGTGCTGGCCGCCATTCACCGACATGGTCGAGCCGGTGATGAAGCCGCTTTCGTCGGCGACCAGGAACAGCACCGTGCGGGCGATTTCGTCGGCGTGGCCGAGCCGGCCGGTCGGAATCCGCGCCACGATCTTCTCCAGCACGATCGGCGGCACCGCGCGCACCATGTCGGTATCGATATAGCCCGGCGCCACCGCGTTCACCGTGATGCCCCGGCCCGCGCCTTCCTGGGCCAGCGCCTTGGTGAAGCCGTGAATCCCCGACTTGGCGGCGGCGTAATTGACTTGGCCGTACTGGCCGGCCTGGCCGTTGATCGAGCCGATATTGACGATACGGCCGAAATTGCGCTCGCGCATGCCGTCGATGACCAGACGGCACATATTGAAGCAGGAGGTGAGATTGGTCGCGATCACCGCGCCCCATTGCTCCGGCGTCATGCGGTGCAGGACCGCGTCGCGGGTGATGCCGGCATTGTTGACCAGCACCTCGACCGGCCCGTCCAGCGCGTCGGCGATCTTCTTGATACCAGCCTCGCAGGCTTTGTAATCGGAGACATCGAAGCGGTCGGCGCGAATCCCGGTCTCGTCCGAGAAGCGCCGCGCCGCGTCATCATTGCCGGCATAGACCGCCGACACCCTATAGCCCGCGCGATGCAGCGCCTCGGCAATCGCCCTGCCGATGCCGCGCGTGCCCCCGGTGACGATTGCGACGCGTGCCATGGTCCACCCTCCCTTGAGGTGATAGGTTTTAAGTTATCAGTCGTCAGTTTTCAGTTTTCAGTTTTCAGTCGTCAGCGTCAGTCTACTCAAAACTGATAACTTAAAACTGACAACTGATAACTGATAACTCAACGCTCGACGCACATCGCAATTCCCATGCCGCCGCCGATGCAGAGCGTGGCGAGGCCGCGCTTGGCGTCGCGCTTCGCCATTTCATGAATCAGCGTCACCAGAATGCGCGCGCCGGAGGCGCCGATGGGATGGCCCAGCGCGATGGCGCCGCCATTGACGTTGACCTTGGCGGGGTCGAAGCCCAGTTCGCGGTTGACGGCGCACGCCTGCGCCGCGAACGCCTCGTTGGCCTCGATCAGGTCGAGATCGGCGGCCTTCCAGCCGGCCTTCTCCAGCGCCTTGCGCGAGGCCGGGATCGGCCCGGTGCCCATGATCGCGGGATCGACGCCGGCGGTCGCCCAGGAGACGATGCGGGCCAGCGGCGTCACGCCGCGCCGTGCCGCCTCCGCCGCCGACATCAGTACCAGGGCGGCGGCGCCGTCATTGATGCCCGAGGCATTGCCGGCCGTCACCGTGCCATCCTTGGCGAAGGCGGGGCGCAGCTTCGCCAGCACCTCGAGCGTGGTGCCGGCGCGGGGATATTCGTCGGTATCGACGATCTGGTCGCCCTTCCGGGTCTTGATGGTCACGGGGACGATCTCATCCTTGAAGCGGCCGGCCTCGATCGCCGCCACCGCGCGCTGTTGCGAGCGCGCCGCCAGCGCGTCCTGGTCGTTGCGGGTAATCTGATATTTCCGCGCCACATTCTCGGCGGTGTTGCCCATGTGATAGCCGTTGAAGGCATCCCACAACCCGTCGCGGATCATGGTGTCGATCATCTGCACATCGCCCATCTTGGTGCCGTTGCGCAGATGCATGCAGTGCGGGCTGAGGCTCATGCTTTCCTGCCCGCCGGCGACGACGATCTCGGCATCGCCGAGCTTGATCGCCTGGCTGGCCAGCGCCACCGTGCGCAGGCCGGAGCCGCACACCTGATTGACGACATAGGCGGTGGCGGAATGGGGAATGCCGGCGGCGATGGCGGCCTGGCGCGCCGGGTTCTGGCCCTCGCCCGCCGTCAGCACCTGGCCAAACACGACCTCGGACACGTCCGCCGGCGCAACCTTGCCGCGCACCAGCGCCTCGGTGATGGCGATGCGCCCCAGCTCATGCGCCGCCAGCGACGCCAGCGCGCCGTTGAAGGCGCCGATCGGCGTGCGCGCCGCGCTCGCGATGACGATGTCGGTGGCGTTGCTCATGGGTGGCCCTCCAGGGACGAAGCGTGGCTGTTAGATAGACCGGCGGCACGGGTTTGGAAACCCCGCCGGGTCGGGTTCAGGCCGCCGCCTGGGGGCGGGCCATTCGTCCGCTGACATGGACCGTGGCAATCTCAGTGCGCCAATAGCACCGGGATCGGGGCCTCGGACAATATGTGCCGCGTCGCGCCGCCGAAAATGAGCTGCCGCAGGCGGCTTTGGGTATAGGCGCCCTTGACCATTAAGTCCGCGTTCATCGCCTTGGCCTCGTCGATGAAGATGGCGCCGGCGGCCCGGCCCGCCGCCGGGATGTGACGCGCGCGCACCGGTATGCCATGCGCCGCCAGGGTCTGCGCCACCGCCTCGGCGACGGGGCCGGGCACGGTGCCGCCCTCGACCGAGACCACGTCGACCTGTTTCGCCCGCTCCAGGAACGGCATGGCGAAGGCGACCGCGCGGGCAGTTTCGCTCGACCCGTTCCAGGCGATCAGGATGCGCTCGCCCAGCGACGCGGGCGTGTCGGGCGGCGCCATCAATATCGGACGGCCGCTTTCGAACAGCGCGTCTTCCAGCGTCGCCTCGGCCAGTGAATTGAGCTTGGCCGGCCGCTCCAGCAGGATCAGGTCGAAGGCGCGGCCCAGCGTGCCCACCACCAAATTCTGGCGCCCCGCTTCCTCGCGCCATTCGGCGCTGGGACCGCTGTCGGGGCGCGGACCGACCGGAATGCCCGCGCGTTCCATGACGCCCTGGAACAGCGAGCGCGCCTCGTTGCGCTTCAACTCGCTTTCCTGCTCGACCGAGCGGTCGACCTCGGAGGAAATGGTGAGCCCCATTTCGCCGCCGAATACGACGGCGTATTCGGCGGTGACCGCGTTGAGGCCGACGATCCGGCTGTTGAACTGGCGTGCCACCAGCAGTGCCGTCTGCAACAGCGGCACCGCGTGCCCGTCCCCGACCACGGCCAGCAAGCTTTTCATCCTTGGCCTCCCCTATCCGCCGATTTGGGCATTTGGCGCATTCTCGCCCGAATAGCCGTTTCGCTCAAGGTCGCGGGCGCAACCCCGGCGCCATCCTTTCCCAATCATGATATTTTCCCGGCATGTCCGACCTCACCCTGATCGTCCCCGGCCGCGCTTATCTCGCCGGCTATGTCGCCGCGCTGGAGACCGGCTGGTCGCCCGACAACACCCAGGACATTCACGCCGAACAACTGACCTCGATCCGCCGCGACGCAGACGCGTTCCTGCAAGACCTGGTCCGGCCCGCCGGCACCATCCGCCATGCCGACGGCACGGTCACGCCGCGCCTGCCCGACCGCATGTTCTGGATCTGGGATGATGAATTTTGCGGTATCATTGGGTTACGTTGGCGACCCGGCGGCAATCGGCTGCCGCCCTATGTCCATGGCCATATCGGCTATGGCGTGGTGCCGTGGAAGCGGCGGCGCGGCTATGCCAGCGCCGCGCTGGGCCTGCTGTTGCCGATGGCGCGCGCGGTCGGGCTGACATGTGTCTTCATTTCCGCCAACGCGACCAACATCGCATCGCGCCGGGTGATCGAGCGGAACGGTGGGGTGCCGCTCGGCCCGGCGACGCGGCGGGCGACCGGGCGGCTCGACGCGGACGAGGTCGGCTACTGGATCGAGCTGCCGGTCACGAGCTCTTCTCCGGCTCCAGCAGATCGCCGATCCGGGTCTTGAAGGTATTGGCCTTGTAGTCGGGAACGGCGAAGGCCCACGGCACCAGCCGCCGGTTGAGGGCGGCCGCTTCCTTCATCGCGGCGGCGCCGGTGCCCGACGCCAGGATCTTGACCCAGTATTTCTTCTTGGCGACATCCTTGCCGCTATCCTTGGCGATCTCGTCGCGCTCGACCATCGCGACTGTGATCGTCATGCCATCATTAGTGGTGAAGATCGCCTGAGAGATGCCCTTATCGGGGAACGGCACGGACATGGCCGGCGCGACATCGTCGAGGCTGAAATAGTCGAGGGCGCGGGCAAGGTCATTAAGGGCATCGGCGCTTTTGAGCTTCTGGCCCTTCGGAATGCCCCCCACCAGCGTGACCGGCGCGCCGGGCTTGGCGCGCGCGACCGCGACCACGGCATGATCGGGCGCGATGAAACGGATGGCGGCGATGCTGTCCGCCTTGATCGTGGTGATCGGCCGCTCGACCCAGTCCAGCGTATCGTTGGGCAGGGTCAGCGAACCGTTGGCGAGCCAGGATTGCGCCTCGCCGGGCTTGCGGACATAGATGCCGTCATTGCCGCCGCCGAACATGTCATAGCGCCGCTTGCCGAAGATCATCTCGCCCATGAGTTGGCCCTTGGCGTCGCTCAGTGTCACGAGCTGGGAATCCTCGCCCTTCTTCCCCGGATCCTCGACATCGAGCCGCGAATAGAGTGTCGGGTTGGCGGTCTTGGCCTCGGCATAGCGCAGCGCGCCGAGCGCCAGCAGAATGCGGCGCATCTTGCCGGAATCGGCCGGATAATCGTTCTTCTGCTCGACCAGCCACGCGCCGTTCTTACGCACCATCGTCGTCTTGGCGTCGCCGTGGATCACCGTCAGCCGGGCGATCTGGTCGAGCCGCTTGGTCAGGTCGGTCAGCACCGGCCGACCGATGCGCGGATCGGTCGAGGCATCGCCTCCGCCCGCCGAAATGATTACCGCGACCAGCACCGCCGCGATGGCGGCGGCGATCAGCGTCAGGAGACCGGGTGCCCGCATCATCTCGTCTTTCTGCTCAGCCGGTTTGGGCGCGGCGGCGGCGCCGGCTCATGCGCACCAAGCCCAGCACGATGGCCACCAGCCCGACCAGGATCGGAATCGCGGCGATGTCGGCGAATTCGACCTCGGTACGCAGATGGTCGATATCCTGGCGTAAGGCCAACTGCACTTCGCGCAGCTGGCGCCGCACCTTGAGCAGCTCGGCGCGGAAATTGTCGAGCGTCTGCGCCTGTTCCAGCGAGGTCGCGGCATCGGTCGCGACCTGGGCGCTCGATTGCGGATCGCGGCCCGACAGCAGCCGAATCTTGTCCTGGGTTTCCTTGAGGTGCTTTTGTAGGCCCTTTTCGGTGTCCTGATAGCGCTCGTCGGCGGCGCGCTGGATGTTCTGGACCAGGGTGAAGGGCCGCACCGCGGTGCCGCGCGTGCGCAGCCCGATCAGATCGTCGCCGCCCGACAGCGTATCGATGGCGTTGGTGACGAGATCGCCATTATTGGCGTTCGGCACCGCGACATGCTGGCCGACGAAATTCTGGATATCGACCCAAAAACGGTCGGCCAGCATGTCGGTGTCGGCGACCACCACGACATTGATCGGCTTCGTCGATCTCTTCAGTCCCGCGGGCGCGACGACCGGCTTGGGGGACTTATCAGTTTTTTCCGGCACCGCCTTGGGGGGGCCCTTGGGGAAGGTGGTGTCGGCCGGCCCGGTGATGCGGGCGGCGAGGGTCAGCCGCTTGCCCGACGATTTGAACCCCGCGAGCAGCGCATCGACATTGGGCATGCCCGCCACGTCCTTGACCGGAACCGCCTGCGATTCCTTGGTCGTGAACACCAGGGGGGTGAATTTCGTCTTGGCGCCCTTGAGCGGCTCCAGAATGCCGGCAGTGGCGAAATTCAACTGGCTCAGATCGCCGGTAATCGGGCTGTCATGATTGACATTGCCCGCATCGAGCGCCAGCCACGCGATGTAATCGACCGCATGCGGGGTCGCGGAGGTACCGGTATTGACGCGGCGGGCGTCGGTGCGGTCGCCCGCCACCTTGTCGGGTAGCATCTCCAGGCCCCAGGCCTTGAACAGGCGGGGCAGATCGCTGGCTTCGGCGTGGAGATCGAAGGCCTGTTGCCGCTGTTTTGCCGCCTGCGCCTCGGCGTAGGGGTCGACGAACACCAGCGCCTTGCCGCCCTTCAGCACATATTGATCGATGGCGTATTGCAGCTTGTCCGACAGATGTTGCGGATGCACCAGCATCAGCACGTCGACATCATCCGGTATCTTTTCGATATCGGGCTGCAACTCGTGGAGATCATAAAGCTGGCGCATTTGCTCATAGATGGCATAGGGCGTCAGCGGCGCGCCGCGCATCGCGGCCTCGTAATCGCCGCCCAGCGGCAGCGACGAGATCAACCCGACCACGGTCTTTTTCGGGAAGGCGAGGCTGTAGATCAGCTTGGTCAGATCATATTCGAGGAAGCGTTCCCGCTCCGGCTGAAAGAAGGCGATGGTCTGCTGATCGTCGGTGGCATTGGTCGCGGCGAGGCCGAAATAGACCTGATCGCCGCCCTGCGCCAGCGCGACGCCCTGGAGGCCGAACGCGACGGCGCGATCCTCGGCCGGCGAAAACGGCTCGGGATCGATCTGCTCCAGCTTGATTTTGCCCGGCGCCAGCGCCGCATATTGCCGCAGCATTTCACGCACGCGTTCGGCATAGATGCCGTAAGGCGGCGCCGAGGAGCCGAGCCGCGGCGAATAATAAAAGCGCAGCGTGATCGGTTCTTCGATCTTCGCCAGCACCCGCCGCGTGCCCTTCGACAAGGTATAAAGATGGTTCTGCGTGAGGTCGATGCGCGAGGCCGGCAGTTCCTGTTCCGCGATCACGTTGATGGCGACGAACAGCACGAAGGCCGCCACCAGCGCGAGCCAGGCCGCCAAGCCCCGGGATATGGTTCGGCTCATCGCCTAATCCGCCTTTTTCAGATCGACGATGATCGCGTTCGCGAACAGGAAGAACACCATCACCGAGACGAAAAACACCAGGTCGCGCAGGTCGATGACGCCACGGATAATGGCGTTGAAATGCGTGAGGAAGCTGAAAAAGGCCAGATGGTTCAGAACGCCGGCCGGCGCCCAGCCACTGAGGAAGCTCATCAGGATCGAGGAGCCGCTGACCGTGAAGAAAAAGCATACGGCGGCGGTGACGACGAAGGCGATGATCTGGCTCTTGGTCAGCGCCGACAGCGCGCTGCCGATGGCGAGATAGGCGCCCGCCATCAGGAAGCTGCCGATATAGCTCGCGACGATTACGCCGTTGTCGGGATGGCCGAGAATATTGACCGTGATCCAGAACGGAAAGGTCAGGATCAGCGCGATGCCGGCGAAGGCCCAGGCGGCCAGGAACTTGCCCAGCACCGCCTCGCCCATCGAAATTGGCAGGGTGAGGAACAGCTCGATGGTGCCGGTCTTGCGCTCCTCCGCCCAGAGCCGCATCGACAAAGCGGGGATCAGCACCAGGTACAGCCAGGGATGGAACTGGAAGAAGGGCTGCAGATCGGCCTGGCCGCGGGTGAAGAAATTGCCGACGAAGAAGGCGAAGGTCCCCGCCATCACCAGGAAGATGACGATGAAGATATAGGCCAGCGGGGTCGCGAAATAGCTCGCGAGCTCGCGCCGGAAGATGATTGAAATGCTGCGCATGATGGGGTGAGTGGCCTACGCCGCCTTCAGGGTGATGTCGCGGAACACATCGTCGAGCTTGCCACGCTCGACGCGCAGCGCCGCGACCGGCCAGCCGGCGGTGCGCATCAGATCGGTCACCTCGGCGATGATCGACCGGCCCTCCTGCGGCACGATCAGCAGCGCCTTGCCTTCGTCATCCTCGATGCTCTCGACCGCCGCGACGCCCGGCAGGCGCAGCAGCGCGGTGCGCGCGTCGATGGCGGGATCGGCCAGCATCAGCCGCACGGAATTATGAAGCCGCGAGCGCGCGGCGAAGCGGCCGGGCGTATCGTCGATCAGCACCCGGCCCGAGGCGATCACGATGGCGCGACTGCACACCGCGTCGACTTCTTCGAGGATGTGGGTCGAGATGATGATCGCCTTGTCCGGCGCCAGCGCCGCGATCAGGTTGCGCACCTCATGCTTCTGATTGGGGTCTAGCCCATCGGTTGGCTCGTCGAGGATCAGCACTTCGGGGTCGTGCAACAGCGCCTGGGCCAGGCCGACGCGGCGCTTGAAACCCTTGGACAGGGTCTCGATCGGCTGATGCATCACCCCGCTCAGCGCGGTGCGCGCGACCGCCAAGGCGATGCGCCGCTTCGCCTCGGCGCCGCCGAAGCCGCGAATGTGGGCGACGAAGGCGAGGAAGCCGGCGGGATTCATGTCGGGATAGGCCGGCGCGCCTTCAGGCAGGTAGCCGAAATGGCGCTTGGCCTCGATCGGGTTGTCGCCGATGTCGATGCCGCAGATCGTGGCGGTGCCGCGCGTCGGTGCCAGAAACCCGGTGATCATTTTCATGGTGGTGGACTTGCCGGCGCCATTCGGGCCGAGAAAGCCCAGCACCTCGCCGCGTCCGACCGAAAACGTGACATCGTCAACCGCCGTCGCCGGGCCGAAACGCTTCGTCAGGTGCCGCACCTCGATCTTGGCTTCCATACCGACCGGACCGTTCCTTTTTTTGCCGTGCCCCGACCAGCGATCGGTCCGGACCCTCCCGAGGGACCCCGCATTTAACCGGGGCCGCCCCCCGAATCAAGCGAATGAGGCGATGAGAGCAACTTAATTCGTTGTAATCATCGTCGCGGCCGGGTGCGCGGGGAGACAATGATGGACGGATTCGCGATCGAGCGTTGGCATGATTTCTTCGTCGCCCAGGCGGGCGCCGGGGCCGCGCTGGCGGGTCTGGTCTTCGTCGCTATCTCGATCAATCTGCAGCGTCTTCTGACGACCCGCGCGGTACAGGGCCGCGCCATCGAAGCCTTGGCCTTGCTGGTCTCGTTGCTGATCGTCGGGCTGGCCGCGTTGATCCCGCAAGGGAAGATGGCGTTCGCGACCGAGCTGATCCTGCTCGGCTTCGCCATGTCCGCGACCATGATCGCGGTCGGGGCCGGCGGCGGCAATGCCGGCGGCGCCACCCGCCGCCAGTACGCACTGCGCCTGATCCTGGGGCAATGCGCCACGCTGCCGCTCATCGCCGGCGGCGTCAGCCTATTGGCGGGCAGCGGCGGCGGGCTTTATTGGCTGGCGGTCGCCGCCTTCGCCGCGATTATCGCCGGCATGATCGGCGCCTGGGTGCTGCTGGTGGAGATTTTGCGCTAGCGAATGACCTCGATTTCAACATCGACGATGGACGCGATGCGCGCCCAGGCGCGGTCGGCGGTCAACACCTTCGCCCCACGACTTCGCGCCAGCGCCAGGCAAGCCCGATCGCCGAAAGATAGACCAGCCGGCTTTGTTGCTTTGATCAGCATACCCGCATCGAAGGCCAAGGCTTCGTCGAATGGCACGAACGCGATCGGAAGCCGACGGAGCATATCCTGAACTTCGGTGTGACTTTTCGCCTTGCGCGCGAAATGGCCAACCACTTCACTCAGATTGACCGTCGTCATCGACGATTGCGCCAAGACCGGCTCGACAATATCGCCGCCACGCTCGCCCAGCAAAAAGGCGATCACGGCCGAAGCATCGAGCGCAAATTCGATCATCCCTCTTCCTCTTTTCCGTCCGCCTCTGCGTCTTCCTTCGCGGCTTCGCGACGGCGTTCCGCGATGAAGGCATCGACGGAGCCTTCAGGATCGTTGTTGCCCATGATCCGACGGGCGATCGCCTGGGCCTCCCCGATAACTTCTTTCAAGGAACGGATGCGGATAACACTGCCATCGAGTTCGACGACGACATCGCCACCGCGATCAAGCCCAACAGCCTTTCGGAACGCCGCCGGCAGACTGATGCGGCCCGCCTCCGAAACCTTGGCGTGAACCGAATTCATGTCCTCTTCTCCCTTCGCGCCATAAAGAGAAGATAGGGCGCGAAGCGAACGCTGTCCAGGCAGGCTCCTACGCCTTCGAGGTTTGGATCAGGCGCTCGATTTCCTCGGTGATTGACTGGTCGAGCGGTTTCACCTGGGCCGGGAAGGCGCCGGCCAGCTCGCCATAGGGTCCGACCAGGTATTTATGGAAATTCCAGCGCGGCGCCGCGCTTTCGCCGCCTTCCGATGCCGCCCATTGATAGAAGGGATGGGCCTCGTCGCCCGCCACCTTCTCCTTGCTGGCCAGCGGGAAATCGACACCGTATTTGTCCTGGCAGAAATGCTTGATCTCGTCGTTGCTGCCCGGCTCCTGATGGCCGAAATCGTTGGAGGGCACGCCGATCACGGTCAGACCCTGCTCGCGATAGCGTTCCCATAACGCCTGCAAATCGCGGTATTGCGGGGTGAAGCCGCATTGCGACGCGGTATTCACGACGAGGACCGGACCGCCCTTGAACTGGGCCAGCGGCATCGGGCTCCCGTCGATGGTCTGGAAGGAAAAATCATGCGCCTTGGCATTGGCCATTCCGACCTCCTAAGGGTTCGCTGGCAGCGAGGCTAACACAAAGGTAACCGCGATACCGGCGATTTCCGGTTGCGCCGCGATAGCGCATCCCCGACACTGTCGCCATGCCGTTTGAACCGGCGGCTCTGCTGCTGATCGCGCTCCTGAAGGGCGTCGCCATCGGTGTCGTGATCGCGTTGCCGGTCGGACCCGTCGGCGTCTTGTGCGTGCGCCGCACGGTATTCGAGGGGCCAACTTACGGCTTCCTATCCGGTATGGGCGCGGCAACAGCCGATACTGTTTTTGGTATCATCGCCGCGACCGGCCTGACGTTTCTGCGCGACTGGCTGCTGTCGTACCAGGATTGGTTCGGCGCCGCCGGCGGCATTTTCCTGCTGGTGATCGGGGTGCGCACCCTGCTCCAGCCGCCGACCGAGCGCCAGGCGGTGCCGCTGACGGGGGAGCGGCACGTCACCGCCTATGTCTCGACCTTCGCGCTGACCATCACCAACCCGATCACCATTCTGGCGTTCGCCGCGATCTTCGCCAAGATCGGCGTCGCCGAGAGTGCCGGCGTGTTTACCCTGGGGGCGCTGGTCGTCGGCGTGTTCGCCGGCTCGCTGCTGTGGTGGCTGGCCCTGAGCTTCGGCCTGTTCTGGGTCCAGCGGCTGGCCGGCAGCTTTCACCTCGCCTGGCTGAACCGGATTTCGGGCGGCATCTTGGCGATTTCGGGTGTCGGGCTGCTAGGCGCCGCGCTGAAGGCGCTGGCCCGCCTCTAGCAACGTTTCCCGACCTCCATCGTTCGTAGGGGGAATGGTATCGAGGTTGTCGTCGCAACAAGCCGGGAGAAACGATGCGGAATTTTCTATTCATCATTGCGCTGATGCTGTTCGGTGTCGCCGGCCCGGCCTGGAGCCAGGCCGCCCCCGCGACGCCGAGCACCAGTCCCGTCGCCGCGCCCGGCTCGACCGCGGATTTGGAGAAACTGGTCGGGACCCTGCAAAACGATCAGCAGCGCACGGCCCTGATCCGACAGCTTCAGGCGCTGATCGCGGCGCAAAAGCAGGGAGCGCCCGCGACCGCCGCCCCGCCCGCCGTGGTGGTTCCAACTTTGGCGGTTCCCAATTTAATCGAGGGGCTGACCACGCGGTTTCAGGGCGTCGGCGGCGAGCTGGCCGACATCATCGGCATCGCGCGCGCCGCGCCCAGCCTGGTTCGCTGGATCGATCGTCAGGTCGCATCGGCCGAGTTGCGGATGATCTGGCTCGAAGCCTTTGTCCGTCTGCTGATCATCTTCGGCGCCGGCACGGCGGCGGCGCTGATCGTCGGGCGCCTCTTGCGCGGCGCCCGCGCGCGCTTCGCCCTGCGGCAGGGCGGCAGTTTCACCAAATGGCTGGTCCTCCTCGCCGTCACCCTGGTCCTTTATCTCCTGCCGATCGCGGTATTCGGGGCGGTCGCGACCCTGGTCCTGGCGACGCTGCACCCGGCCGTGCCGGCGCGGCCGATGGCGGCGGTGGCGATCGCCACGATTCTGCACGCGCAGGCGATTCTGGTGCTGGCGCGGGTGCTGCTGATCACGCCGGCCGCGCCCTATTTCCTACGCTTGAGCGAGGAATCGCGCACCTATCTCTATATCTGGATCCGGCGTTTCACGGTGTGGGTCGTCTATGGCTTCGGCGTCGCCGAGCTGGCGCGGGCGCTGCGCGCGCCGCACTCGGTCGCCGATCTGATCGCGCGGTTCGCGATCATCGTGGTGGCCGGGCTGGCGATCGTGTTCATCCTGCAGAATCGCGCCGCCGTGTCCGCCTTTCTGCGCGGCTCGGCGGCCCAGCCCGACCGGCCGCGTCCGGCGACCAGCACGCTGCGCATGATCCGCAACGCGCTGGCCGACACCTGGCACATCGTCGCGATCGTCTACATCCTCGGCAGCTTCGGCGCCTATCTCGTGGACATCAACGGCGGCGTCGGCTTCGTGCTGCGCGCCACCCTGATCAGCATCCTGGTGCTGGTGGGCGCCGGTCTCGCCATGCGGCTGATCCGGCATCTCGACGAGCGCGGCTTCGCCGTCGGCGCCGATCTGCGCGCGCGCTATCCCGGCCTCGAGGCGCGGACCAACAAATATGTCCCCGCGCTGATTTTCGTGATCTCGGCGGTGGTCTATGCCGCCGCCATCGTCCTGTTGTTGGAGATTTGGGGCATCGACGCGCTGGACTGGTTCGCGCGCCAATATGTCCGCGATATCGCCGGCACGCTGCTATCGATCGTCATCGTCATCGCAATCGCGATCGCCGCCTGGGAGGTGATCAGCGCCGCGGTCGAGCGCGCGCTGGGCGGCGGCGACGCCGAGCGTCATGCCCAGGTCAGCGCGCGCATGCGCACGCTGCTGCCGCTGATCCGCTCCACCGTGCTGATCGCCATCGTCACCATGGCCGCGTTCGTCGTGCTGGCGCAGATCGGCGTCAATATCGCGCCGTTGCTGGCCGGCGCCGGGATCATCGGCATCGCGGTCGGCCTCGGCTCGCAGGCGCTGGTCAAGGACATCATCAACGGCCTCTTCATCCTGGTCGAGAACACCGTCACGGTCGGCGACTATGTCGATGTCGGCGGCGGCCATGCCGGCACGGTCCAGGAAATCTCGATCCGCACCATGCGGCTGCGCGACGGCGCCGGCGCGCTGCACACCATCCCGTTCAGCGCCGTCACCACCATCGCCAACACCAATCGCGGGATCGGTAACGCCGCCGTCGGCGTCAATGTCGCGATCGCGGAAGACAGCGACCGGGTGTCGCGCGCCCTCGCCGACATCGCGCGCGAGATGCGGCACGACGATGCCTTCCGGCCGCTGATGCTGAGCGAGCTTCAGCTCTGGGGCGTCGACAAGATCGATGGCACGACGATGACCATCGTCGGCCAGATCGTGTGCACCGCCAGCGGCCGCTGGCCGGTTCAGCGCGAGTTCAACCGCCGGGTCAAGCTGCGCTTCGAGCAGGAGGGCATCGCCTTCGCCCTGCCGGCGCAGACCATCATCGTCGCCAATCCCGAGCCGATGCCGGCGGCGCGGCCCAGCAACGGCCGACCCAGTAACGATCGTCATATCGCCGCCGCCTTGCGGGCGCCGCGCGATCGCGGGTGACGGGCCTATCCGTCCTGATCCTCACGCGCCATTTCCTCCAAGGCCGCGACATCGGGCGCACCAAGCAGGCGCCGCGCCAGGTCGAGCGCGAAGCCGGCCCGTGCCAGCGCCGCCACATCCTTTTGCCGTGACGCGGCGCGCGCCTCGGCCGCGCGGTAAGGGCCAAGCCGCTTCTTGCGGATGAGGGCGGCGGCGGCTTCGCGCTCCGAGCCCTCGCCACGGTCGTCGAGCGTGACAATCGCGCGCTCGATCGCGTCGCGCGCCACCCCTTTCTGCATCAGCTTGCCGCGAATCCGATAGCGCGAGGCGCCGCCGCGGGCGAGGCCGGCGGCCCGGTGCTCGGCATAATGTCCATCATCGAGCAGCCCGGCCGCCAGATAGCGCGCGATCAGCGCCTCGACCAAAGCGATGCCCTCGACCGCCTGATCGGCATCCACGCGCGCCGCCTTCGCCACCCGGCGCATCAGCACCCGGCGCAGATTCTCGGCCGAGCTGGGATAGCGCTCAAGATACGTCGCCGCCGCCCGTTCAAGCACGGCATTGGTCAAAGGCGGGTGGCTCATTGCCGGGTACTGGCCAGGGTCGCTCATCGGACTAGCTTAACCGACCCAACGCGCGAATCCGATGGCGTTCCCCACTCCCAATTCCCACCACCGCGCCTCTCCGGCGAAAAAGCGTGTGAAGGATTCCCAATTTTATTGGGATGTGATTCTCTTTGCGGGAGCGGAGGGGGTGGCGATGTGTGGTGGTGCGCGGGTGTTGCAGGCGAAC
>Ga0208357_1001732_pt1 | contig 15540 bp, 17 predicted proteins | sample NGESurdeep092012_6_FD_184487 | JGI IMG/M metagenome (GOLD analysis project Ga0208357, IMG submission 184487) | Arctic peat soil microbial communities from Barrow, Alaska - NGEE Surface sample F52-2 deep-092012 (SPAdes) | ecosystem: Environmental > Terrestrial > Soil > Wetlands > Peat ... | reverse complement strand
CTTCTGGCGCTGCGTCACGCCCTGGTCAACTACGACGTCGTCGCGACGGGCGGGGGAGTGGTTACCACCAGTGAAGCTCGCGCACTGTTGTCCTCGGAACTAACCGTGTGGTTGGATTGCTCCGACGACGTCCTTGTCGAGCGCGTGCGAGGGGGAGACCGGCCGCTGCTCGCCGGTGATGTCGCGACGCGCATGCGCGAATTACGCGAACAGCGTGGTGCGCTCTACGCCGTGGTGAGTCGTTCGCGCGTGGACACCGCCGGCCCCCTCGACGACGTCACGACTGAATTGCGGGGCGTCATCGAGAACGCGCAGACGCCATCGTGAAGATTCTCGTCAATCTTCGCGATCCGTACCACGTGTACTTAGGTGCGGGAGTACGCCACGAGGTCGCGAGCTTTCTCGCGGACCGACTTCCGCGCGCTCGCCTCGTGGTAGTCGTGACGTCACCGGAGATTCGCCGCCAGCCGTGGTTCGACGACGCGTTTGATTTCATTACTCATGTGGTGGAAGTGGCCGACGGTGAAGCCGCGAAGACATTGGCGAGCGTTGAGGATGTCTGTGAGCGTCTCGCGCGTCTCGGCGTGTCGCGACACGACGTGATTGTCGGGGTCGGTGGCGGTGCGGTGACCGACCTCGCGGGCTTCGTCGCGGCGATCTATCTCCGTGGCGTAGCGGTCGTGCACGTCCCCACCAGTGTGGTGGGCCAGGTGGACGCGGCCATTGGCGGCAAGACCGCCGTGGACATTTCCGCGGGTAAGAACCTCGTCGGTGCGTTTCATCAGCCTCTCGGTGTCTGGTGCGACACCGAGGTCCTGGCGACACTGAGCTCGCGCGAGCGAGTCGCCGGCATGGGCGAAGTCGCTAAGTGCTGGCTGCTCGAGGGTCGTACTCGAGAAGCCCTCGACGCGGCGACCATCGAAGATTTCGTTACCGTGTCCGCCGCCCTGAAGGCGCGCATTGTGGCCGCCGACGAGTTCGAACTCACTGGTGAGCGTGCATTGCTCAATTACGGCCACACGCTGGGCCACGCCATCGAGCTACTCGCGCTGGCGCGCGACCCGGACGAACTGCGACACGGCGAAGCCGTGTCCATCGGTCTGGCGTTCGCGGCACGCCTGGCCCGAGCCCTCGGACGTGTCGGGAACGCTGAGGTGCTTGAGACCGACGCGGTACTCGATTTCTTTGGTCTACCGCGACGACTCGGGCGCTCCTTCGACGTGGACGACATCGTCGCGGCGATGGCGCGCGACAAGAAGGCGCACCACAATCTGACCTTCGTACTCGCCGGCGGTGAAGGATTCGAACTCGTCCACGACGTTGAGTCGACCGTGGTCCGCGAAGTACTCGACGAATTTATGGAGGCGTGATGAGAGAAATACTTTTACTGTCGGGGCCGAACCTTGATGAACTGGGAACGCGAAGTCCCGAGGTCTACGGAACGTCGACCTTGGCCGACCACGTGGAGGCGACGCGAGCGCGTTGCGAGGCGGCGAAGCTAAGTCTGCGACACCTGCAGTCCAACTTCGAGGGCGACCTCATTGAGGCGCTGCACGCCGCGCGTGAGGTGAGTGCGGGAGTCATCATCAACGCGGGAGCGTTGACGCATTCGTCGTGGGCGCTGGCCGACGCCCTGGCCATGTTTGGTGGCCCCAAGATTGAGGTGCACCTCTCGAACCCCGCCGCGCGCGAACCATATCGGCATCTCTCCACCCTGGCGCCCGTGGTCGATGGCTCGATAGCGGGTCTTGGGAGACTGGGTTATCTCTTGGCCGTGGACGCGGTGGTTGCCCTCCTCGGGCGAGAGTAGGCGGCGCGCGGAACTCCTAAGCACGATTGCCTAGACTGGCAACCGCGACGTGCACGAAAGGTAGTACAGCTTCATGGCGGCAATATCCACATCCGATATCAAGAACGGCATCACGCTCAAGATTGACGGAGCGTTGTTCTCGGTAATTGAGTTCCAGCACGTCAAGCCCGGTAAGGGTGGGGCATTCGTACGAACAAAATTGCGCAACGCGCGCACCGGGGCCGTTATCGAACGAACCTACCGATCCGACGAGCGCCTCGAGCAGGCCATCATCGATAAGCGCGACACCCAGTATCTCTATCGCGACGGTGACGACTACATCTTCATGGACCAGGTCAATTTTGACCAAGTCCCCGTGTCGTCCAAGAGCCTCGGCGAGGCGGCGAACTTCCTCAAGGAGACCGGTAAGGCGATGATCATCTCGCACAACGACGAGGTCATCGGCGTGGAATTACCCGCGTCGGTCGAACTCACAATTTCTGAGACCGAGCCGGGCATCCAGGGCGACCGCGTGTCGGGCGCGCGCAAGCCCGCCACCCTCGAGACCGGCTTCGTCGTGCAAGTACCGCTATTTGTCGGTCCGGGTGAACTCATCAAAGTCGATACTCGCACCGGCGAATACATGACCCGCGCCTAGTGAGCGAACTTGGCGCGCAACGGCATCGGGCTCGAGAGCGGGCGCTCGAGCTCTTGTACGAAGCGGCCATGAAGGACCGGGCTGTGGCGGTGGTCGTGACGGAACGACGAGTTCCGCCCGACGCGTACACCGACGTCCTCTTGGAAGCAGTGACGCGCGACGAGAGTCGCGCCCACGAACTCATCACTCAGTTTTCGATCGACTGGCCCCTCAATCGCATGGCGCTCATCGACCGGCTTGTTCTGACCCTGGCCACGTGCGAACTCCTCATGGACGACCCTCCACCGACGCCCGTGATCCTGGACGAGGCCGTGGAGTTGGTGAAGACCTATTCCACTGACGGTTCACCGGCGTTCGTCAATGGAGTCCTCTCGTCGATCGCCGGGGCCCTGGGAAAGGACTAGGGGGCGACGTCAATGCCGGGAATGGGCTCCAATACGTACAGCATCAAGAATCCACTCGTCACGTCGATGTTCATTCATAGCGTGTTCGTGACCAGCGTGATGTGGATCATTGGTGTTGCCTTCGTGATGATGGTGGCGGCGGTCGCGTCGCGTCGCGTCCTCGTCTTCAATCTGTCCGACTCAGGTCTCAGCGAACCGCGTAATCGCACCTATCTGCGTATGGCCTTCGGCGCGATCTGGCTGTTCGACGGCATTTTACAGTTCCAAGTGTCGATGCCCCTGGGCATCGGTAATCTCGTTGTCGCGCCCGCGGCTAACGGCACGCCCTCGTGGTTACACAGCCTCATGGTCCATGGTGTCTCCATCTGGAACAACCACCCGATCTCTCTCGCCGACGGGACCGCGTGGATCCAAGTGGGCATCGGTGTGCTGCTGTTGGTGTCGAACGGCTCAGTGGGTCGCGTGGCCGCGGCGGTGTCGGTGGGGTGGGCGGCAATGATTTGGCTCGTCGGCAACGGGGCCGGCGGGATCTTCACCGCGGGGAACAACGTACTGTTCGGTTGGCCGGGCGCAACGTTCTTCTACGTCATCGCCGGTGCGTGGTTGGCACTTCACCCGAGAAATTTCCCGGCTCGCTTTTCACGCATCACGTTGCGCATCGTGAGCGTGGTGTTCGCGCTGGCGATTATTTGGCAGGTTCTGCCATCGAACAACTTTTGGCACGGGGGCGACACCAACGCCTTGACCACCATGTCCAAGAATATGACGGGGATCGCCCAGCCGCACTGGCTCGCCTATGTCGTGACCAAGGTTGGCGACGCCGCGGGAACCATGGGTGGCGGATACAACGTCCTCATCATCTTGTGGTTGGCCCTCACCGCGACTGGTCTGTGGATGGCCAGTGTGCGTGGGTGGCGCTGGCCCATCTGGGTCGCCGTGATCGGATGTCTGTACTTCTGGATCACCGTGCAAGACGCCGCCATCTTTGGTGGTGTGGCGACCGACCTCAACTCACTGGTGCCCTTGGCGGTACTGACGTTCTGCGCGTCACCGGCACTGGTGGGCCGCGAAACAGTGCGCCGTCGCCTCCCGAGAGAAGTTCGTTCGAGCACGGGCTCGGTCCTGGCGTCCTTCGCCGGTGGCATGGTGGCGTTCTCGGTGGTTTCGATGTCCCTCGCCACATTCGCGTCCGCCGAGACCACGCTGTACGTGGCCCAAAACGATGGTCAGGCCAGTGCCGCCAACACGGTAGCGCCCGGCTTCACCCTGACGGATCAGAACGAGGTGGACTACACGTTGGGTGAACATTCCGGGAATTACACCGTCTTGACGTTCCTCGATCCGGTGTGTTGGACCGATTGTCCGTTGCTCGCGGCGCAACTGAAGGAAGTATCGGCGAAGTTCGGGCCACGGGCCAAACTCGACTTGGTCGCGGTGGCCGCCAATCCGCTGCACGAAACTGAAGCGAACATCCAGCATTTTGATCAAGTGCAAGCAATGACGTCGGTCAAGAACTTTTACTTTGTGACGGGCAAGCTGGCGGCCCTCGCCAAGGTGTGGAACGCCTACGGAATCCAAGTGATTTCAAGTCAGTCGGCGGTCATGAGCATCCACTCCGACTTGATGTTCGTGATCGATCCTCAAGGGCGCACCAAGTGGATCGTTCCCGACGATCCCGTCGACTCCTTGTCACTGCAAGGATCCGCCGTGAGTGAGTTGACGTCGCTCCTGCACACGTCGGGACTTCATTAAGTCGTCACCTTGTTCACCTTGTCGCATGGCAAGTCGAACAATTTAAAAAATTTTCAGGAAGTCACTGAGGCGCTTGGTTGGATTGGTCGGGCGAATGTACCTGTTCAAGATAGTGATTCCACGCCGCGAGTTTTGCGTCGTCTTCAGGCCGCGTCGCCGGGGCCGGGAAAGTGCCGGAACCCTCATCTTTCAAGAGTTTGCGCCACATGTAGACCGCGTAGGCACCGAGCACGGGCCACTCGATGACGTACGCCCAACTCAGTGTGTTGCCCGACAATGCCCGAGAGATTTCGATGATGAACGCGGAAATACAGATGGCCTCGGCGGCAAAAAGTCCTAGGTGGATCCGCAAAGTGTGCGTTGATTTCCCATCCATGAGTGATACTCTAAATCCATTGTAAGGGGGACGGAAGAATTCCTTATGTGACAGTGTTCACATAAGAAGCGTCTATATTGCAATTTCGTAGTTGGGGATGCGTATTTTTGTTGAAGAAAAACTGTGATCCCACGCAGTTTTTGAAAAGGAGTGTCGTATGTCGTTAACAGGAAGACTGAGTACAGCCATTGGTCTGTTCCTGGTCGCCGCTGCCTTGATTGCGTGGGCCGTGGTGGCCTTCATCGATCCGGGAACTCCGGGCGGCTACGTGAACTACACCGCGGGCCACACGACCGGGGCACCGGTGGACGTAAACCTCCAGACGGTTGGATCCATCGGCAACGGTTACGGCTCACACCCGAGCTGGGTGAGTTATCTGCAGAAGAACCCGACCACCGGTCAGTGGATTCACGACACCTCCATGACGTTGCCCGCCAACACGGTCATCAACATGACCATCGACCAGTACGACTCGGGTAGCCCGTTACGCAATCAGGAGTGGGGTCAGGTGCAGGGCACCATCGGTGGCGACGCCACACTAAATGGCAAGAGCTACAAGGTCTACAACTCGTACACCGGTAACGGTGTGGGCCACACCTTCGCGATTCCTGGTCTGAACGTGTCCGTTCCCTTGGTGGGCGTGAACGGAAACTTGACCAATATTTGCGGTCAAGCGCCTTGCGGTAATTTGCCACACAATGTCATTACGTTCAGCTTTAAGACCGGAGCACCGGGCAGTTACAACTGGCAGTGCTTCGTTCCCTGCGCGCTGGGCTACATCTACGGCAACGGCGGTGCGATGTCGACAATTAACTACATGGGCGGATTCTTGAAGGTGGTTGCCTAATCATGACGAACCAATCAACGAACTCAACTGAGCCGGTGCGCCACTTTCGTCGAATGACGATTGCGTGGGTGATCCTCTCGGTGGTGGGCGACATCTTGTTTTCGCTCTTCGTCGCGCCGCATATGGCACCGGGGCGACTCACCGAGACCGCGGCCAAGGATCAGACCGACTTCAACATCTTGTTCGAGATGGCGATTCCGGTGATGTTCGGCGTCTGGATCTACCTGGGGTACTCGCTCGTCGTGTGGGGGGACAAGCGCAACAAGAGCGCGGTATTCACGGGCGAGGCTGCTCGCAGCAATATGATGGTGCAGTTCTCGTGGATTGCGATCACGACCGTGGCCGTATTGTTCTTAGCCGGTTTCGGAACGTGGGCGCTCATCGTGGACCATGGTTCGGGTGGTGGCGAAGGTCCCAATCCGGCGTTCGCACCCTCGGGCGCACTTAAGGCCGAGACCGCCGCACTGGTGGGCAAGGCCACCTGGGAACCTGGATCGAAAAACGTGTTGCCCGTCCAGGTGATCGCCCAGCAGTGGAAGTTCACCTACCGATACCCGACGTTCGGCGGCATGGAGTCATCGGAGTTGATCGTGCCCGCCGACACGACGATCGCCTTCAACGTGACGTCACTCGACGTCATCCACAGTTTTTGGGCCTACGAGTTGGGCGTGAAGGCCGACGCGAACCCCCAGGTGAACAACGTCGCTTTCGCCACCACGAAGGACCCGGGTAATTTCATCGTGCGATGCAGTGAGCTCTGTGGAATCTGGCACGGATCGATGTACAACAGCGGCAAGGTGGAGTCGCAGGCGGACTTCGAAAGTTGGGCGACCAGCACCGAAGCGGCCAACTCCGCCAACACCGCTCTGCTTCCGGGCTTTGCGTGGACCTACGTCCCCGACGCCAACGGAGCGGACGGTGGCTACTACGACGACACCCACGAGCCTTACAGCACGGTTGAGACCTACGGTAAGGACCACGCATGATGTTGAACCTAAATTTAATTAGCAGTAAAAGTGTCAAGTCGTGTGTAGAAATGGAGATTTCGCGATGACGATCAGCGCAGAACGCAGTACCGAGGTAGTCAGCGAGGACTCCGGCCACGGGGGTGGCCAGAAGAAGGCCGTGTCGTGGACGCAGCGCCCCGGCATCTTCTCCCAGCACGCCGGCACCGCCGCCGTGGTAGCCGTCTTGGGCTACGTGCTTGGCCACTGGTTTGGCAACTATTTGTCGAGCGGGTACGACTACATCGAGAACTCTGGACAAAACGCAATCGCCAATACATTGGCGCTGGTGTTCGGAGTGGTGGGATGGCTCCTGGGTATCGGTGCCTTGAACTACCCACTGGCCAAGTTGATCGGCAAGGACGGTCTCGAAGAGGGGACCCCCGTCAACAACTGGACCAAGTACTTTCGTTACACCCTCGACCACAAGGTGGTGGGGATGCAGTACGTCGTGGGCGTCTTGCTATTCCTCTTCACGGGCGGATTGCTGGCGATGGCGGTGCGCACGGAACTACTAAACCCAACGACGCACTTGTTCTCGCCGGGTACCTACATCGAAATCGTCTCAGAACACGGCACAATCATGATGATGATGGCGACCTCCATCGTCGTGGGACCACTAGGTAACTACTTCGTCCCGCTCATGATTGGGGCGCGCCGGATGGCGTTTCCGCGTATTGAGGCGTTGAGTTTTTGGATTTTCACCGCGGGTTACATGGTGATCTTCTCAGCCTTGCCCTACGGTGGATTCCCGACGGGCTGGACGGGCTACGCTCCGCTGCAGACCCAGGCCGGTCCGGGCATGGTGTCGTATCTCCTTGGTTTCGCGGTGATCGGTCTCGGCATGATTCTGGCGGGCTTCAACCAAGCGGTGACGATCATCAACTATCGAGCGCCCGGCATGACTTGGAGTCGGGTTCCCGTATTCGTATGGGGGATACTTTCAACCGCGGCGCTGATGGTTCTGGCGACACCGGTACTGTTCGCGGGCGGCCTCTTCGGTCTGCTCGACAAGACGGTCCAGACCGCATTCTTCGTGTCAGAGCACGGCGGCAGTTCGTACCTGTGGGAGAACCTCTTTTGGTTCTTCGGCCACCCCGAGGTGTACATAATGGCCCTGCCGGGCTTTGGCATCGCGGGTGAACTCCTGCCGGTGTTTTGTCGACGTCCGCTCTTCGCCTACAAGGTGTCGGCAGCGGGCATGATCGGCGTCGCGTTGTTGTCGTTTTTCGTGTGGCAACATCACATCTTTCAGAGCGGAATCAACCCGGACATGCGTCCCTTGTTCATGTTGACGACGGAACTCATTTCCATTCCGACCGGATTTATTTTCCTGGTGGGAATGGGAACGTTGTATAGAGCAAAGATACGACTTGAGATACCCATGCTGTTCGTCCTCGCGCTGTTCTTCAACTTTTTGATCGGTGGGGTGACGGGCGTGTTCTTGTCTGACGTTCCGGTCAACGTGACCGTGCACGGCGGTTTCTTCGTGCTGTCGCACTTCCACTACACGATCATGGGCGGGCTACTGTTCGCGTTCATGGCGGGCTGGTACTACTGGTGGCCGAAAATGACCGGTCGAATGATGAACAAGAAAATTGGCATCTGGCACTTCTGGCTGATGTTCCTTTTCTTTAACCTGACCTTCTTCCCGATGTTCATCATTGGTTTGCTCGGACAGCCTCGTCGCGTATTTACCTACGCCACGAACCTGCAAGGTCTGAACGACTTCTCGTCGGTCAGTGCCTTCATTCTTGGCTTTTCATTCCTGTTGTTCGCCTTTAACGTGGTGTGGTCCGTGTGGATTAGGCCCGAGATGGCTCCCGCCAATCCCTGGAATTCTTTGGGTTTGGAGTGGCAAACCGCGACGCCAATCCCGTCGTACAACTTTGAGCGCATTCCGGTGATCATGACTGACCCGTACCGTTATGGTGAGGAGAACGCCCCCAAACACGCCGATCTCGGCACGGGTGGTACAACCGATCCGACAACCCCCTCGATGGCTTAGGTTCAAGGAGACAGCACAATGACGAACACTCTCAATAAGTCGGGTGGTCCGAGCGAGATGCCCGAGGAGCGCGAGTACGAGATGCGCGCCCTGATCAGCTCCATCTGGACGGGCGGGCGACTCTTTATCGGTAGTTACACCTTCATGCTCGCCGGTTTGGCGTTCTCGTACTTCTATCTGCGCTCCAGCAATAGCGGACTGCTCTGGCGTCCCGATCACGTGACGGCACCACGCGCGTTCGGGCTGCTCATCTTTGGCCTTTCGTTGATGACGACTATCCTCGCTTACGTCGGACGCAAGCGCCTGGTCAGCGGTTCGTATACGGACTTCATCGTTGCGGCGTGGACGGGGGTGGTGACAGGTCTCGCGGCGCTGTTGTTGCAGATCATTGAGTTCAGCCACCTGCCCTTCTACCCGGGTTCGAGTGGATACGCGTCGACCTTCATCGGGTATTCGGTGATGAACATCATGACGCTAGTGCTCGCTGTCTACTGGCTCGAAACCACTGCCGCGCGCGGGATGCGCATCCGTCGTGAGTTGCCGGGCGCCAACCCCGAGTTGTCGAGTCACCCCCGTGCTCGGGTGTTCCGGGCGGACGTCGCGGCGATGACTTACTTTCAGGTGTACGTCGCGATGACGGGTGCTTTGTTGTTCGCCATGTTCTATTTGATGTAAGTCGAGTACGACCAGAGTTTTACTGAGATAGTTGAAAGAGGTGGCACAGATGTTCGGAAGCGATGCGTTTTTTCCCGCGCAGTTGGAGACGTTGGTCATTCCCTTGGCGGTGTTTTTCGGTGTGGTTCTCTGGGGATTCTTTCAGCGCCATCCATCAGAATGACCTCAGCGGAAGTGACGAATCCCTCTAGAGCCTGGGTCCCGGGCTTTAGAGGGATTTTGTCTGTACTGGGCGCGGTGATCTTCGTGGTGGCCCTCGTGCCACCGATGTGGGGTTGGTCTTTTCACTACGGCTACGCCCAGTCGATTCAGTTCTCGGTCCTCGCTTTCGGGGTGCCAACTCTTCTGGTCACGGGTGCTCCCTGGCTCGGAAGACGTCCGTCGTCGGATCCGACGAATCTTGATCGGCAGCCAGCGTGGTTTCGGCGCTGGAATGCGCGACGGGTGCGTGAGAAGGCCCAGGTGCGCGCCCTGGGTGCGGCGATCGCGGAGATTGTCGTGACCATCTTCTGGCGAGTGTCGCCCGTGGTGAATGCGCTGGTGCACCACCATGAACTAGTGCTGGTGGAAGCAGTGACTCTCGTCGTTCCTTCGGTGTTCTTGATGGTGGAACTCGTTGAGTCGCCCCCGCTCGCCCCCGGGATTTCGCGACCCTATCGAATTGGCGTCTCCGCCGTGGTGATGTGGTCCGCGTGGGTCGTAGCGTATCTATCTGGAATGGCCCACGGCACCTGGTACCCGGCTTTTCATCACGTCGCGGGCCACGGGATTTCTGCTTCGGCCGATCAACAGTTGAGTGCGGGATTCGTATGGTTGCTCACGGCCGCCGTTTTCGTACCGATTGTTTTTTGGAATCTCATGCACTGGTTGCAGTCCGAGGACGACCCCAATGAGGACGTCATCAAATTATTCCGCCAAGAGCGAGAGCACGGCTTCTTCGGCAACGCCGACTAGTGAGACGTTAGCGAAAAGCTCGCTGCGATCAGGTACCGGGTAGGCGCGCCATCACGGGAATGTTGATCGGTGTGAGATTCGCTCCCAGTATCGACGAGGCGGTGTTGATGTCACCGACTTCGGTCGTCCGATCGGTGGCCAGTGCATTCTCGTTCTTGATCAAACCGGCGGTGTTCATGTGGAACGGCGACGTGCCGAAGTAATTGCGGATGTCCAATATCGCGGCGACGGCGTCGTAGGTAATCCACTTGACGACGGCGGCCATCGCGCTGTCGACCTTCTTGCCGGCGGCGGTGCCAATGGGTTCGACGTTGTTGGTCATGTCGTAGACCGGTCCGCTGGCGAAGGAACACGCCGTCTGGTCCTCGAGGAGGTAGTTCTTCACCGTCGGGAGATTCGATGCCGCCAGGGTGTGATTGAGTTCGTCACGGTAAAAGGTGAAGCTCTCCTTTAACGCGAAGATGCACGGCGACGTATCGCCGTTGATCTGCTTGATGACGCCGTTTTGTTGGGACGTGTCCTCGGCCTTGGTTACAGGGTGGGGGAGATCAGTAATCACCGACACCGCGATGACGAGGATGATGCCGACGGAGGCCAGAAACCAGGGACGTCGATACCAGATCGCTCGCTGGGCCGACAGAGATGACGTCGGCATCGATCCAGGGTCGAAGAGGGTGTCGTCGGGGTCGTAAGGCGTCTGCGTCATTGCATCAGACTAACGGCCTCGAGCTCAATACCCTGTCCAAACTGGCGCTCGTCGGCGCTACTCAAGGAAAATACCCCGGCGGTACTTTCCTTGGCGAAGGGTGTGGCGAAGGCCGAAAGTTGCAACGAGGGATTGACGAAATACATGAGCGAGTTGTGGCTGACTTCGTTCGCGGTGGCACCCACCTTGATCTCGATGCCCGTCGCCTTCCATAGGGCGTTGAGGTTGGCGAGCGGGCCGGTCAAGAAGTGGACGTTGGGCTCGGCGGCCAGGTCGGTCTCGGTCAGCGCCAGGGGATCGGTCGAGGTCCCGTAGGAGAAGGGATCGGTATTGATGATGTCGACCGCGACCTGCGAGGACTTGGGTCCTAGATCACCCAGGGCGTCGCGGATCTCGGCTCCCTCGACCGGGCAGATGTCGTTGCAGTTCTTGTTGAAGAAGGTGATGAGGGTGACCTTGCCGCGGGTGGTTGCCGGGGTGATGGTCGCGCCGTGCTGGTCGGTGAGGGAAAACATTGGCACGGTGGCCGTTCCGATGGGCTTGAGTCCGATGAAGGCGTCGTCGGCGGTGACCACGCTCGGTATCGTGGTCGTGGCCACCGCGGGAATCGTTGACGGCGTGACGAACGTCGTGGTGGGAGCCGTACTGGCCGGAAGACCGACGTTGCCGTAGTAGTGCTCCACCAATTCGCCACCGAGTCCGAGAACGACGAAGGCGACGATGGCCCACTGGGCGAACTTCTTGGGAATCCGCCCGATGACTCGTCCGCCGCCCGACTCGGGAATCTGGCGAAGTTCGTCGTGAAACGCTCTTCGCCTTTCGTCGTCGCTGATATCACCTTCGCTGGGGAGGTTGTCGTTCATAGGCTGGGTCAAGTGTAGTGGCGGCCCCGTTTTGAGCTCGGCGTACCGAATATTGAACACATCCGTCGGTATGCTAAATCCGTGACGGACGAATCCCCTGATTCCCCGGTGACGTCTCCCGGAGCGCGCCTGCGCGGCCGCGAAGCCACGCACCTTCACGTGACGCTCGCCGTGGGTCTCGTGCTGTGTGTCGCGGCGTTCTGGTTCGAACTCCAACGTGCCCTGAGTGGCAACGGACTGAGTTGGGCCTACGTCTTCGAGTGGCCCCTGCTGGCGGGCTTCGCGGTCTACATGTGGGTACAACTGTTGCACCCCGGGCGAGAGAAGCGACGCGGCAAGCGCGAAACATCTCTGGACCCGACGTTTGGCGTCATGCTCGAACGTTGGGAACAGTCGCGCGATGAACTCGAGCACAGTCGGACACAGGATTCCGAGACTCCCGACGCATAGGGTCACCTGTTCCGCGACGTAGGTCGTGGTGCCTCGGGGCGTTCGACAGTACCTCGGTGCGTAACTGCTAAATTTGGGGTCGCCGTGAAAAGTGTCCCGTGAGGCTCGTACGGCAGGAGGCAGCACCATGGATGCGCACGCATCGTCCACGTCGCGTCGTCGCGACACGTTCGTGCCTCGTTCCCAACTTCTTTCTGGTGACGACGTTCATCGGGCGGTGCGCCGGATGGCGCACGAGGTGGTCGAGCGCGTACGTGACACTCAGTCGCTGGTGGTGCTCGGACTGCAGACCGGGGGAGTTCCCTTCGCGCAAGTGCTCGGGAGTTCGCTGCTGGACATCACGTCGCACGCCGTCATCTACGGCACGTTGGACGTCTCGTTCTATCGTGACGACCTCGACCAGCGCCCCTTCGTTACCGGTGCGGCCTCGCACGTCCCCGTCGACCTCACCGATCGCGTCGTCTTGCTCGTCGATGACGTCCTCTTCACTGGGCGCACGATCCGTTCGGCGCTCAACGCTCTGGCGGACTTTGGGCGGCCCCGCGCGGTGCAACTCGCGGTGATGGTCGATCGCGGACATCGCGAGCTGCCCATTCGACCCGATTACGTGGGAAAGAATCTTCCGACGTCCTTGACCGAGGACATCGTCGCGACCACGGACGGCGTATGGATCGGGACGCGGAGCGACTCGTGATCTCTTCGATACGCGGGCGAAACCTACTCACTCTCGACACCCTGAGTGACCGGGCGATCATCGAGGTTCTCGACACCGCCGAGCTCTTCGTCGAGGTCAACCAGCGCACGATCAAGAAGGTGCCCGCCCTGAAGGGTCGCGTCGTCGCGTCGTTGTTCTTCGAAGAATCCACCCGGACCCGTCTAAGTTTTGAGACCGCCGCCAAGCGCCTCTCGGCGGACGTGTTGTCCCTCGCGATCGCGTCGAGCAGCGTCAAGAAGGGTGAATCGCTGCGCGACACGATTGCGACCATTGACGCCCTGGGCATCGACGCGGTGGTGATGCGCCACCAGTCCAGTGGTGCGGCCCACCAGGTGGGTGGGTACGTTCCGCACGTGCGAGTGATCAACGCCGGCGACGGCCTGCACCAGCACCCCACCCAGGGACTGCTCGACGTCTTCACTGTGCGCCAGGTCCTCGCCGAGCGCAACCACGCGAGAGGATCGGAGACCGGTCGCGAACTCTTCGAAAACCTCCACGTCTTGATCGTGGGCGACATCCGCCATTCACGGGTCGCGCGCAGTGACGTCGCCGCCTACAGCGCCCTCGGCGCCGAGGTGCGCGTCGCGGCGCCGGGCACGCTGGTGCCGACATCAGTTGACCAGTGGCCGGTCACCGTCGCCGACGACTTTGACGAGGCCCTCGAATGGGCCGACGTGGTGTGCGTCTTGCGCCTGCAGCGCGAACGCGGGTCCGGCTCTTTCGTGCCGAGCCTCGCGGAGTTCACCCAGACCTTCGGTCTCACGGTCGAACGCGCGCGCCGTCTTCGCCCGGACACACTCATCATGCACCCCGGTCCCATGAATCGCGGAGTGGAGATCGATTCGCGGGTCGCGGACTCGTCGGCGGCGGTCATCGAACGCCAGGTGAGCAACGGTGTCCCGATTCGCATGGCGGCGCTCTATCTCACCGTTACCGGTTCACCCGAGGAGACGTCATCGTGACTTACTTACTTCGCCAGGGCCTCCTCATTGGACCCTGGACCACGCGCGTGGCGGACCTCTTGGTACGTGACGGACGCATCACTCAGATCGCCGAGCACATCGACACCCCCGCGGGGGTCAGCGAGATCGACGCCGAGGGTTGCTGGGTCGGGCCCGGATTCGTCGACATCCATACGCACCTGCGCGAGCCGGGACGAGAAGCGGCCGAAACCATCGAGACCGGGGCGAACGCCGGGGCCGTCGGCGGGTACTGCGCCCTGATTGCGATGCCCAATACCGAACCCGCGCTCGACAACGTGGCGCTGGTCTCGTTCGTCCTGGATAAGGGCGCGCGCACGCCGCTCGACATCGCGGTGGCCGGGGCCATCACACAAGGTCGCGAGGGTCGTCACCTGGCGCCGCTCGCCGAGATGGCCGCCCTCGGGGTGCGACTCTTCACCGACGACGGACAAGGGGTGCAGGATCCGTCCCTGATGCGTCGCGCCCTCGAGTATGCGCGACCACTCGGGGTGCGTCTGGCCCAACACTGCGAGGATGAGGCGCTCGCCGCAGTGGGCTCGATGAACGAGGGTGAGGTGAGTAGTCGACTCGGACTCGTCGGGCGTCCCGCGCTCGCCGAAGAACTCATGGTGATGCGTGACATTGCCCTGGTGCGACTGACCGGTGGACGGGTGCACTTCCTCCACGTGTCCACCTTTGCCGCGCTGCGTATGATCATGGCCGCCAGAAGTGAGGGACTAGACGTCACCTGCGAGGTCGCACCCCACCACCTGACGCTGGACGAAACGGCCTGTGAGGGTTTCGACGCCCATTTCAAGGTGCACCCACCACTGCGCCCCGCTTCCGACGTCCACGCCCTTCGCCAGTCGCTTCGCGAGGGGGTGATTGACGCCGTCGCCACCGACCACGCGCCGCACGCTCCCGAGATGAAGGACATGGCCTTTGACGAGGCACCCGCCGGCATGCTGGGTCTGGAGCACGCGGCGTCGCTTACTTACGACGCACTCGGGGGAGAGCTCTGCGATCCGGTGCGTTTTTACGACGTGATGAGTCGAGGTCCGGCGCGCATCGCCCAACTGCGCGCGCACGACCTGCGGCCGCGGCACTCGGCGCACGGTGGTGACCTGCTCGAGGGCGATGACGCTAACTTGACCGTCTTTGATCCGCGGACCAACTGGACGGTGCACCGCGACGAAATGCACAGTCGTGCGCGTAACACCCCCTACGATGGCCGTCACTTGATCGGACGCGTCACCGCGACGATCGCCCAAGGTCAACTGGTCGTTCACGAAGGGAAATTGGTATGAGTCGTCCCCGCGCCACACTGGCGCTGCGTGACGGTACGTCGTTCGAGGGTTACGCCGCGGGATTCCTGCC
>Ga0208357_1001731_pt1 | contig 15545 bp, 17 predicted proteins | sample NGESurdeep092012_6_FD_184487 | JGI IMG/M metagenome (GOLD analysis project Ga0208357, IMG submission 184487) | Arctic peat soil microbial communities from Barrow, Alaska - NGEE Surface sample F52-2 deep-092012 (SPAdes) | ecosystem: Environmental > Terrestrial > Soil > Wetlands > Peat ... | reverse complement strand
TTTGGAATGTATGGCGGGGACGACGGGGCTCGAACCCGCGACCTCTGCCGTGACAGGGCAGCGCTCTAACCAACTGAGCTACGTCCCCAAGAAGCTTTTCAACAACTTGGAATTATGTCACATAGAATCAAGCGTTTCGCAGCTTTCGCTATTTTCGCTTCATTCTACCGTGTCGCTACTTTAGACCTGAATTACGGGGTTGTTTGGACACCAAGTGGACACCAAACTGGACACCAAAGCCATTCCCGCTGCGACAAAGTCAAGTGTACCAGATGAAGCGCGGGTTTTGGTGTCCAGGGCATGTCACCGGAAGAATTCTTGACCCAGAACTCAGATTACTGCCTGTGCTCTTTAGCCTAACTCTTTAGAACGTCGCACGGAAGGTCGAGCGCGCTCCTTGAACGCCCTCCTGCGACCTTCAGAATCGGCCATACGCGCTTCTGAATATCGGGATCAGCCGAACAGTTAAAGGGCTCTCGGCCCGGCCTTCATAACCCCAATGTGCGTCTAATCTGACGTGGCTCGCCATCTTGACTGTCCGAGCGTGCTAGACCGCTAATTAAGAAGGTCTTGGAGTTGGCAGAGTGAAGCCCGACAGTTGCTCAACCTGCCTTAGGAAAGCTGATGGTTTCATTTCGAGCGAGGCGCAAATGTCGAAGATGCTACGCAGCGAGGGATTGGTTTTTCCGAGCTCGATGAGACTGAGGAAGGCTCGTTCATAGCCGGATTTTGCTGCTAGGGCCTCCTGGCTCATCTTCAATCGCAACCGATGCTTCCGCAGCAGCTGTCCGAATGCCGCGGATGGATCAAGTTTCGGGTTGTTCTTTGAAGGTGATGCCACGTCCCACTGTGGCATCGCAAGTATATTACGCGCCGCTTATAATACTTGCGGAGCATCGAACCCGAGCCCAGCAGACCTAAGGCTTCATCAGAGAAGTGGCTGCATATCCTATAGGGATGGGCCAAATGTACGATGGAAAGCGAGGTTCTGCGGATTGTCCTTTCGGCCGCACATTGAATCTTGTTTGAGAGAATCAGATGGTAGAAAAGCGCCTGATCCAGGTGAAAGTCGTGATTTTTCCCGGCGAGGAGGGTTTCAATGTCTTGATCTGGGGAAAATGGATCCAGGGGTCGATGCGTGTCCGGCATTTCGAGACCCGCACGAACATGGTCGCAACTCTTTCGAGATTGGGAATCGTCAACTCCGAAGAGGCTCAGCTGCTTGAGAACTTCACGTTTGAAGACACCTGCCCCTGTTCTCGGCTGAAGTCGACGAAGGATCGCTAGAAGGCCACGGCTTCCGCGCAGCCTGATCGTCTTAGGCTATCTGCCTTAGACGGGCGGTCACATTGAGTGGCCTGTGACCTTTGCCGTGACAGAAGTGCTTTTGGTTGGTATCTCATTGAATTCATGAGCACCCTTGGCTACCAAAAGCACTGTAAGTCATTGATAAATTCCGTAGGCAAACCTTCAGCACCCTCGCCAGCACCCTCATCGACCTCTGCTTTCTGATTACAGACCTCTGCCGTGCGGGCAGAAGGTCGTCATTTTCCCGAGGGTGCGGACGAGGGTGCTGAAAAGGGTGCTGGAGCACCCTTGCGAAAATCTCCGCAGCGTTTTCAGGTGGATAGCGAGCCGACCTCTGCTTTTTCGAGCCTCTCTGCCCTCATGCGACGCGATTTTTCCCAAATAGCAGGGCAGTTGGGTCAGTTTGAATCACGGAGGAGCGAATGTTTGGTTATGAAACTCAAAGAGCGATCCTGTTGGATTACGGACGACAAGCCGACATATCAGGACTAGTCACCCCTCGATGAGTGACTCGGCGATGATGCACGAATCCACCTACACTCCCCTCCATTTCGAACATCTCCGGTCCTGCGGCGTTAGCGCCGATACTGCTCGTCGGTCACATGCTCCATCCACTCCACATACTTACCGTCCTTCTTCTCCTGGATAGCGATGTGAGTCACAGATGTGGTGGGAGCGGCTCCATGCCAGTGCTTTTCGTTTGGTGAAAACGACACAATATCTCCGGGATGGATCTCTTCGACCGGTCCGCCTAGTCTCTGTGCCCATCCGCAGCCGGCATAGGCTGCCCCTCCACTTACCTTCAGGTACATGGATTCTCTAACGTAGACGCCATCAAGGCCGCCACCGTTCATTAATATGCTGAGCTCGGAAACCAGACACAACTTCTAGCCTTTATGGATTGTTTTCATCTGATTGGAGTGCTCACTCTGCTTGCAGCACCGTTCGTCCTACTTACCAATACTTTCAAGATGCGACGCAAAGCTCCAGAAGGCTATTGATTCGTAGGCACGAGTCGCTTCGCCTCGTAGAGCTACAAAGCAAGCTATCGAATCGCCCAATGGGACTGCCTTTGTGCAGTCGAGGATCCTTGCATCTACTAACGCGACAGGCGGAGCCTATGCTCCCCCTTCAACTCTGCCGAAAAGCGGCGATAGTCGTCGCTTGCACCGATACCAAGGTATTGACCGATACCATCGTCCAATAGATTCCTCACCTGGCTTTTGGCCTAATCGCACTGTGGATTGATTCCGAGCCATCGGACTGACCCAATCCCAGGAGCGAATAATGACAGCTATAAAGACTGTAATCGTAACAGGCGCATCGCAAGGTATTGGCGCAGCTGTGGTCGATGCCTTTCTGGATCGTGGCTATAACGTTGTTGCGACCTCGCGCAATGTTTCCAAGGCTTTTGTTCCTTCAGCGAACTTAGCGCTCGTCGATGGAGACATCGGTCACGTGCGGACAGCCGAAGAAGTCACACGAACGGCTCTCGATCAATTCGGCTCGATCGACGGCGTCGTCAACAACGCGGGCATCTTCTCGGCCAAGCCCTTTACCGATTACACGGTCGACGAATTCCGTCGCTTTGTGTCCACCAATCTGGAGGGATTCATCTTCATAACCCAGCTCGGGGTCAAGCAGATACTGAAGCAAGGTAACGGCGGCTGGGTGACGAGCATCACGGCGGCACTTGCAGACAACCCGATTGCGGGGGCTCCGGCGTCGATCCCGATGATCACGAAGGGCGGTTTGAACGCGATAACCCTGAGCCTGGCAAGCGAGTACGCCAAGAGCAACGTTCGCTTCAATGCAGTTGCGCCCGGCGTCGTCGATACTCCGCTGCACAAGAAGACTCCCAGGGACTTCATGAAGTCGCTTTCGCCGCTGGGTACGATCACGGACGCGAAGGAAATCGCCGAGGCGGTGGTTTATTTGGCGGAGGCACAACACGTCACTGGGGAGGTGCTGCACGTGGACGGCGGTGCGCACGTAGGCCGATGGTAGGCCGTGGAGGTTCGCGGACGGGCGGTGCCGATCTTAGGCTTCAAGAGCTTGCTATCGAGCTTCCAGCCGCGCCCACACCGTTTGGCACGTACGTCGAGACGGTCCAGACCGACAATCTACTTTTCTTTAGCGGGATGCTTCCGGTCGTGGATCACAAGCCGAAGTACATTGGGCGGCTTGGAAAAGAACTTGACGCCGAAGCTGGCCGTGATGCGGCGTACACAGCCGCATTGGGTGTTCTTGCCGCAGCGCGAAAGCACTTGGGGTCGCTCGACCGAGTGATTCGCGTTGTGAGGCTTGGGGTGTTCATTGCGACATCGGGAGATTTCTTCGACCAGCCTACGGTTGCGGATGCAGCGTCGGATCTGTTTCGCGATGTCTTTGGCGTTGAGAAAGCTTCGACGCGGCTAGTAATAGGCGTAGCCAGTCTCCCGCTTGGTGTACCGATCGAATTGGATGTGATCTTCGAGGTCGCCGATTAGCGTCGGAGGCAGTAACTGAATTCAACACTCACCGCAATCTACAGGAGGATGTATGTCAACGACAGCAATCGCAGTAGCAACAATGAAGGTCGCGCAGGTTTCCAAGCCAGGAGCCGGTTTCGAAGTCGTTGAGCGCGAGATTCCTGAACCCGGCGCGGGGCACGTCCGCATCAAGGTGCAGGCTTGTGGTGTGTGCCACAGCGACGCCCTTACGGTGGAGGGTTTGTGGCCGGGAATCAAGTATCCGCGTGTTCCTGGACACGAAGTGGCAGGCATCATCGACGAAGTGGGCGAGGGTGTTTCCGCATGGACGAAGGGTCAGCACGTCGGTGTCGGCTGGCACGGTGGCCACGACAACACTTGCCAGGAGTGCCGGCGCGGAGACTTTCGCAACTGCAGCAATCAACAGATTCCGGGCATTAGCTACGACGGCGGATATCAGCAGTACATGGTGGCTCCGGTGGAAGCGCTGGTCTCGGTGCCGGAGAGCCTGAACGACACGGAAGCGGCACCGCTGCTCTGCGCCGGCATCACCACGTACAACGCACTGCGGCACAGCGGCGCTCTACCTGGTGATCTGGTCGTCGTTCAAGGGATTGGGGGTTTGGGGCATCTGGGGATTCAATTCGCAGCCAAGTTTGGCTACAAGGTTGTTGCAATCGGGCGCTCACCGGATGATGCCGCGCTTGCAATGAAGTTGGGAGCAAGCCTGTACATCGACAGTAAAGCGACGAATGCCGCAGAGGAATTGCAGAAGCTGGGCGGTGCGAAGGTGATTCTGGCCACAGCGCCGAGTTCCAAAGCGATGTCCGAGTTGATCAATGGCCTGGGTCCGAATGGCAGACTGATTGTCGTCGGCGCTAGCTTCGACCCCATTGAGGTGTCGCCGATGCAGCTGATCGGCGGGAGCAAGTCTATCCAGGGGTGGGCCGCCGGAACTCCAGCCGATTCGGAGGACACGCTACGGTTTGCGGAACTCAGCGGTGTACGCCCCATGATCGAAACCTATCCGTTGGAAAAGGCTGGCGATGCGTATGCGCGTATGTTGAGCGGCAAGGCAGAGTTTCGCGTTGTTCTCACAATGTGAAGTCATCGCTTCACTCCCGTCGGAGGTACTGAGTGACAAATACAGGAGCAAGAGGTGAATCATGTATTTTCTTAGATGGCTTCGTTGGACTCGGTGCTTGCAGATTCTCCAACACATGTTGACAGTATCTGGACTGGCTCAACCTGGCAGAAAGGAGCCTTCAATGGCGTAAGCAGCCTACGAATCGTTCCTGAGGACTTTGTTGCCTTGCGGGGGCGATTATTATTGCAACCCGACTACGCACGAACATCGGGCATCGACTGATATCACCAAGTCATCGAGACGGAAGATTGACGGCTTTGCAGCAAGGCGAATGATCGCCCGGAGGTCAACCTTTCGTTACAGGCACACTTGCGAGGCGCAACTTTTGGGCCATCTTGACCAGATCGGGAACGGAATCGGCATTCATTTTTCGCATTACCTTGCCTCTGTGAGCCTTCACTGTGATCTCGCTGATGCCGAGTTCGTCGCCCACTTGCTTGTTTAAGCGGCCTGAGACGACCAACGCCATGACTTCGCGTTCGCGGCTGGTGAGTGAAGTGTAGCAATCGCGTATCGCCCGTATTTCAGATTCGCGACGAAGCGCATTATTGCTCCGTTCGATTGCGTGTCTGATTGCATCCAGAAGCGTTTCGTCACTGAATGGTTTGGTTAGGAACTCGATCGCTCCGGCTTTCATTGCTTGTACCGTCATGGGCACGTCGCCATGACCGGTAATGAAGATGATCGGCATGTCAGGGCGTTCTTGAGCCACACGCTTCTGAAGATCCAAGCCATTGAGGCCTGGAAGAGAAACGTCTAGCACCAGGCAGTTGGGAACAGTACTTCGCGGACGAACGAGGAATTCCTGAGCCGAAGCGAACGTCTCCGGCTGCCAGCCGGCGCAGCGAATCAGCAATTCGAGAGACTCGCGCACAGATACATCGTCGTCAACAACGAACACAACCGGCGTAGGGTGCGCCATGGGGGACGACCTCGAATGAGAGTCACGTACGCTAGTCCAATTCATATATATCGCTCCAGTTCACCAGATTGCAACCTGGTGCCATCGATCAATTAGCTCGAAGGGCGGAGTTGAGCGCATCGAGAAGATCGGTATCGCTGAATGGCTTTATGAGACATCCGACGGTCCCTCGATTCCGCGCAAGAGCAGCAAGGGCCTCACTGCTGTGTGCGGTAATGAAAATAATGGGGATGTCGCGGCGGCGCCTGGCCAATTCCTTCTGAAGATCGGGTCCGGTCATGCCTGGCATAGCGATGTCCAGGATCAAACACTGTGTCTGGCCCAGCGAGTCGGATGCGAGAAACTCCTCCGCTGAGGAAAAAGCCTGGGCCGCGAAACCGAACTCCCCAAGCAAGTCGGGTAGCGACTCGCGTATGGATTGGTCATCATCAACTACCGATACGAGGGAGCGTTTGTTTTTCATGGATTCCTCTTGAAGTTCTGGGTGTCCATCAAAGCAGACGCCTGAATTGGCCCAAGTCTGGAACTAGATGGTGCACCCTCGGGTGCACGCGGAATAGAGAACGCAAGGGTGGTCCCCGGACCATCGTTGGGCACTGCCCATATGCGCCCATTGTGGCTTTCGATGATCGAGCGACTAACGGAAAGGCCCATCCCCATGCCTGAATTCTTGGTGGTGAAGAAAGCGTCGAACAGACTTTCCATGTCCCGCGGGTCGATGCCGACCCCGGTGTCTTGCACGACCACTCGTACGCAATCCTGTTCATCCTGTTGCGTCTTGACGATCAACTGCCTCGGGTGATTGTTGATACTGCTCATCGCGTCCGAAGCGTTACGGAGCAGGTTCAGAAGGACCTGTTGAAGTTGGACTCGATCACCTATTACATGTGGGAGGGAATCGTCGAGTTCGGACCGCAGAATCACACGATTCCCCTGAAGTTCGCTCAAGGACAAAGTGATAACTTCCCGAATAACCTCATTGAGGTCCAATAACTCGGTCGTGGGCTCCTTCTTGCCGAACAACGCGCGAAGTCTCTTGATCACCTCGGATGCGCGGTTGCCATCACGAATCGTGCGTCGTGCCGTTTCACGAGCACCATCGATATTGGGTGGATCGCCAGCCAACATCCGTAGGCATGTGCTCGCGTTCGTGACAATACCCGACAGCGGTTGGTTCACTTCATGCGCGATGGACGCTGTCAAGACACCGAGACTTGTAACTCTCGCCACATGCGCGAGTTCCGACCGAACTTTGGTAAGCGTCTCTTCCGAAAGCCGGCGTTCTGTCACGTCCTGCACCGCGCCGGTGTACTCCCATTGGCCATCCTTGTTCTTGCTTCCGTGACCAACCAAGTGCAGGTATTTGATCCTGTTGTCCGGCAACTGCAGGCGATGCTCATACTCAAAATCTCTACCTGCATGTGCTCGTTCGACCATGTTTTGCAGCAACGGAAGATCCTCCGGATGGACTCGGGCGGCAATGAGCTCAAGCGTGACGGGCAAATGTGGATCAAGCTCAAAAATGCGATGGATTTGTTCGGACCAAGTGATTTCTCCCGAAGTCACGCGCCAGAAGAAGCTTCCGGTTCTGCTGAGGCGCTGGCCCTCCGAGAGAAATGCCTCGCTACGCCGCAACTCCTCCTCTGCACGCTTCCGATCCTCTATATCGACGTTTGTTCCGTACCATTTGACGATGTTGCCCGACGCATCACGAAATGGTTTAACGAGAAACAGGAACCATCGGTAAACCCCGTCGAAACGACGTATGCGAGCCTCGGTATTGACTGGCGTACCGGTAGCCAGACATCCTAACCAGTGCTCCTGAAGTCCAGCGGCGTCGTCTGGATGAATCGCGGTCGCCCAGTTCCACCCGACGGCTTGCTCGTACGTCAAGCCCGCATAGTCAAGCCAGCGATCACTAAGAAAATCGCAGTAGCCGTCTGGACGGGTTGACCATGCAGTCGTGGGGATCGTATTGATGATCCGAATAAGATCCCGTTCCTTCGCCTTCAGCTCTTCTACGTCCGTCTGCTGGACGCACCAACGGGTAATACGACCTTCCGGATCCCGGAGCGGCAGGCCGCGCACATGAAACCAGCGATAGATGCCATCCGCACGACGAATACGATGCTCAATATCGTAGGGCTCACCACTGCTTACCGATCGCATCCATGCATCGATCACGGATGGCAGGTCATCTGGGTGAACCGTGTCGCTCAAAGCCCATTGCTTCAACTCATCGAGGGTTGCCCCATAATACTCAAGCGCGTGGCGGTTGACACTCTCGACTGCACCGGCTGGTGTCATCAAAGCAATGAGCGAAGGAATGGTATCAACGATCAAGCGGAAGTCTTCTTCGTGGGAACGAAGTACATCCCGAGACTGCCTTCGCTCCTCGACATCGGTACTGATTCCGCACCATTTGACGACTTTCCCGGACACTTCGACTAACGGGCGAACCCGGAGGACAAACCTGCGATACGCTCCATCGAACCGTCTCAGGCGAGCTTCCGTTTCCCCCGGCGCACTGGAAGCCGAAATGGACTGCCACCATTCACGCAGTCTGGGTAGGTCTTCGGGATGGACTGTCGCGTGCCATCCCCCGCCGCTGAGTTCGCCGGTGGTCAAACCGGTGTACTCGCACCAGCCTTGGTTCAGAAAGTCGATCTCTCCACCCGAAAGCGCGGTCCATACCAGTCCCGGTAGGGTATCCACGACAAGTCTGAGATCGTCCTTCATAGAAGTCCTTTCTTGGCTTTAGGATGCCTGACTCCGCGAACGGATGTCCATAATACCTTGGTATCGGTTTGCCCTTACGTCGTCCATCAGACCGGTCGCCCGATGGCTCTTGAAGTGGTCTCGACGAGCGTAAGTGAGGAACCCGCTAGCCCGCGTCAACCGATACGTAGGTATTGATCGATACCATCGTCCAATAGATATGCCGGAAGGCCTCTGTTCTTATCGCAATCGTGACGCGGACCCGGACCGTTAGGAAGTATCTCGGCGGACGCTCTTGCGAAGAAGAACACACATGGCCCAAATCGACAAAATTCAGTACACGGCGAAAGCTAATACCACTGGTGGTCGCGACGGAGGAGCTTGCCGCAGCTCCGACGGAAACCTAGATATTAAGCTCTCGCTACCGGGTATTCGCGGAACGGGCACTAACCCCGAGCAGCTGCTTGCGCCGGCTGGTCTGCTTGCTTTACATCGGCGATCAAAGTCGTCGCGGGTAGAAAGAAACTCAAGCTCCCGCCTGATCCGGCCGTCGACGCTGAAGTGGACCTGTGCATGGACGGCGGTGGTTTCTTCCTTCAAGCGCGGCTCAACGTTAGCCTGCTTGGCTAACGGCGCTGTGATCGAACAGCGGCTGTATCAACTCATCCGGCAAACTACATCCATCGTCGATCGACGTTTCGAGATCGAGTTTCTCGATCCTGGCGTGCAGGCGTTCGACTTCACGTTCGGCTAGGGCGACCAGCCGCCACAAAACACTTTTGGAAGGAGACCCACCATGAAACATCTGAAATCAGCGATAAACAAATGCTGCTTGATCGGAGTGATCACTCTCAGCGCATTCCCATGCTCAGCCCAAACCGCAAGAGAGGTCCTTGGGCCGGCCGCAGTCGAGCCGCTGACTGTTGCGCAGCCACCCGCCAAAATCATCATCGACCCACCTCTTGCCGAACCCCTGTCGCATGGTCGAGTGGTGATTCAATACCGCACGGAAAACCTGCACCCGGTTCCAGTGTTCGGGCCGGTTGCCCTGGCCATCTCGCCGCGGATCGGACACATTCACGTGAGCATCGGCGACGCAACCTGGGTATGGGTTAACGCGAGCGGAGAGCCTGTAATCCTCAATGGTCTTCCTCCCGGGCCGCACAAGGTACGGCTCCAACTGGAGACCGCGGACCATCAACTGCTCGATCAAGGCGCAGTCGAGTTCGTGATCCCCGAGACTTCGAGGACGTCCGGTGCCGCAGATTCCCCTATACAAACTCACGGCGAAGTAGATGGTCAGCCTGCCCAGAACGAACCGCCCGCGAAGCTCATCATCGATCCCCCTCTGGCCGAACCACTGTCCCGTGGAGTCCTGTTTCTGCAATATCGCGCGGAGCATCTGCACATCGTGTCGGTGTTTGGCCCGGCTGCGCTCGCCGTGTCGCCTCGGGTCGGACACATCCATGTGACGGTCGATGGCGCGACCTGGCATTGGGCTGACTCTAGCGGAAATCCAGTGATTATCAATGGGCTCGCACCCGGGCCACACAACGTTCTGATCCAACTCGTCGACGCCAACCACCACCCCATCGATCAGGCAGTCGTCACCTTCGTAATTCCGGCCGCAGCTAAACCCGACAGCCATAACTGACGCTAAGACTATCCGTTGTCAAGGATTGTGCACACGCAGCACCAAAAGGAGAACGAACATGAACCAAGCGAAATCAATTGGACTATCACGCCGTCGTTTTGCGATGGCCGCACTATCAGTTGGCGCAGCGCTCGTCACGTCGGGGCTCTTTGGGGAGGAAGTGCGTCCCTCAGCGGGCAAGGACATTCTGGCTGACCTCCCGCCTGTCAAGCCGGGAACCAACACGTTGTTTGCCCCCCTGAACCAAATCAATGCCGGGCTTCTTAACGTTGGATATGCCGAGGCTGGCCCCGCAGGTGGCCCCGCCGTAATCCTGCTGCATGGTTGGCCCTACGATATTTACAGCTTCGTCGATGTTGCCCCTCTGCTGGCGTCAGCCGGCTATCGGGTCATTGTGCCGTACCTGCGCGGATATGGCACGACGCGTTTTCTTTCCAGTAGTACCTTTCGGAACGGACAGCAATCCGCGGTTGCTCTCGATACGATCGCATTAATGGATGCCCTCAACATTCAGAAGGCAATCATCGGCGGTTTCGATTGGGGAGCAAGGACCGCTGACATCATCGCCGCGCTGTGGCCGGAACGCTGCAAGGCGCTTGTCTCAGTGAGTGGCTACCTGATTGGTAGCCCGGCGGCCGGGAAGAATCCACTGCCACCGAAGGCCGAGTACCAGTGGTGGTATCAGTTCTACTTTGCCACGGATCGCAGCGAGGTCGGGTACGAGAAATACCGGCACGAGTTCGCGAGACTCATCTGGCAGCTTGCTTCGCCACAATGGTCCTTTGACGACGCCACGTTCGATCGAAGCGCACAGTCGTTCGACAACGCGGACCACGTCAAGATCGTGATCCACAACTATCGCTGGCGCTTAGGCCTGGCTGACGGTGAGCGGCAGTACGACGCCCTGGAAAGCCGGCTCGCGCAGGGTCCAGTCATTTCCGTACCCACCATCACTCTCGAAGGCGATGCCAATGGGGCACCGAAACCGGATGCCGCTGCCTATGCCAAGAAGTTCTCAGGCAAGTACAAGCACCATGTCGTCGCTGGCGGCATCGGACACAATCTCCCGCAAGAGGCGCCCCAAGCATTTGCGCAGGCGATCGTTGACGCCGACCATTTCTAGCAGGCACCGGAGCTGAGCGTTCTGAACCACGCTCATGTGCATGGCTCCCGGACTAACTTTCAGGACATGCACTTGCAAACCATTCAATGCTGCCAAATGCCGCAGATTCTTATGAGGAGAGATCGTCATGGAGCTATCCGCAATGCTGAGTTGCAATAACATGAGGCCGCTGAACTTAGGTGACCGATATTGGATTGGTCCCGATAAACGCGCTTGTCATCACTGATCGAGCCTTTCGAGAAGTCCGCGTCCCGGTACTAATTCCGATATCGGTGAGTGGGTTGGCGATTTGCCATCAACTGAGAATCGTTGTTGGCCACGTAGGCATTGATCGATGATCCGCGGGCCGGTCAAGCTCAGCAACGCGCTATGAGACTCCGAGGTCTCGCTGGTAGCGGACTTCCTCGACCGTGGCGCCCCACACCGAGTCTGTTCGGCGCATGCCGTCGGGCGCCCACCCATCGATTTTGTAAAAGCGCTCCGCGCGAACGTTACCTGCCATAACCCATAGAAATGCATTCTTAAATCCAATTCCTAAAAGATGAAGGCGGGCGGCCGACACAAGCGCGTGGCCGATACCCCGGCCCCACTTTACGGGATCCACATATAGTGCGCAGAGTTCGCCATGGTCTGGCAGTTCCTGGTCGCGCGATGGAGTTGTGGTGGCAAATCCATAGATCATCCCTTTTTCCGCCGCCACGATCGTCTGCGGCTTCAGAGCGTCTAAGTTGGAAAAATCATACTTTTGTGCTCGATCCTCGGGACGAAGTTGATGGAGGTAGTCATCTGGAAGGAGCGTTCGATAGGCCTTTTGCCATGACCGGACGTGCACACGAGCCACAGCGAGAGCGTCATCGGGTTCGGCTGGCCGGAGAATCATGCTCCAGTATGGCATGGGTAGCTCGAAGCACCTCGACGGGGATTGCATTTCAATATCATCTAATAGGTTTTATTGGTGCACCCTCAGCGGAATCTCAATTGGTGATAGCAGTAGGATAGCCGACCAATATTCTGAAGACGGTTTTGGTTCAACGTACTTCGCGCTGAGCGTCTCAACCAACTCGGACACGGAGCAAGGATTGTCCGCGCAGAAGGATGACAGCGTTTTCGCTGTGGTCGCGGACCCTTTCCTGTGTTTGAGGTGTGGATTGAAACGAGACGATGATGGAGATATTGCAGTCCGAATAGACGCAAGAATACTCGACTTCACGCGTTCTCGAAGCTTTAATCTAGCAAAACAACCATCATAACCAAGGAGAGGCACCCAGTTGCGATCACGGGCGGCCTCGATCTTTGATTCGAGAAGCTCGGATTCAGGAGGAGAACTTGAGTCCTGCCGCGCAGCCGGCGAGCGGTGGGCCGAAGCTAGGCGGGATGAGGGTCGCAGGGAGAAACCGGCAAGGTTTCTCCCTGCGCGATTTTAGGGGCAAAGAAAAGAGGGGCGGCAAGTCCGCCCCTCGAAGGATGGACAGTTAGGCCCTTTCTTCGGAGTTTTCGCAGTGGACTGCGTGGACTTCTTCGCCTTCTTCGTGGCAGCGAACTCCTGCTTCACCTTGGCGGCGATGGCATCGGTGTCCACTTTGTAGACGCGGGCACCATCCTTGAGCACGGCGGCGGGATTGCCGCGAGTGGCTGCAAGCAAGATGCTCGACTCGACCAGCATCCGGGAGAGCGCACCTTCATCGGCGCGGCGGAGGAAGGCGGCAAGTGTCTTCGTTACGCCTCCATCATCGCGCTTCTGCCGGATACCATGCTGCCGCGCCAGCATCTCGATGCGGTTCTCATCCATGACGCCGACCAGCTTCTCAAGGATAAAGAGCAGGTCACGCTTCAACAGGCGAACCGGGACGGCGCCGCCGATGGCGGCGAGGACACGAAGGCCGGTTGCGTTGGCGATGGCCTGTTCCTTCCGCTGCTTCTCCTGCTCGGCCTTAGACTTCTCATCGTCGCGGCTATGTTGCTGCTTGGGATGATGCACCGGGCAGGTTGGATTGGCGCACACCTTATGGATGGTGCCAATGTCGCTGCCTTCGGTGATGATGGGCGTTGCGGGCGGGAAAGGCCCGCTGGGGTGGGAAGCGGAGAACGCGGAGAACGCAAAGCGGTCGCAGCGCGGGAGGAGACCCCTCCCGTAAATCGGAGAGAGGTGTCTTAACGAGGCACAGGGGGAGTGGAGTAGTCCTTGAGAAGCAGGGGATGTCCACCCTCATTTCGCGTCATCTTGGCTTCAAGAGCAGTCGATGTTTTCAAACAGGAAGAGAACACGGTGCCATCGGTGAACTCGATACAGATTTCCGGGCCGTCGATGCTGTCCTCATAGATGGTGAAGCTGCTGATAATCTTTCCGATAAATTCCTGACAAACAACCATTCAAATACCTCTTTCTGAAGCGCGACGGTCGATCTGGTGCCCACCATCGTGCCGTTTCCCCTTAGCTGTTCCGGGCTGCGAGCTGCCAACAGCAAGCGGAGCGAGTATTCCCCCTGCGCCTTTTTATCCAGGGAGCGGATGACCTCGCTTAAATCGTCGACGCTGTTGTTCGCGGCCTTGGCTCCAGCCCCGGTGTCGAGGGAAGCGGTATCGCGCCCGCTCATCACTCGCGTCAGCACGCCAACCTTGAAAAACGAGATGAACTTCTCCTGGGCGTCGATCTCGCTGCGAGCTGAGGATGTGGACTTCACGCGCCATGTAGAACACAACACGCTGTCGCAATCGAGTGTCAGCAGGCCGGAGAACAGGCATGGCCTCGATGCCTCGGGTGTCGTCTTAAGCGAGAACATCTGTACGTGGCGTCTGCCCACACGCAGGTGGTCGCTGAGCCACGCAACTGGGTTCTTTACGATCTGCCGATCAACCCCGGTGTCCGTGCGGAGCTGGTCGTCGTCGGCCCACCCTTCAAGGTTGAACAGGTAGCTGAAAAACTGGAAGGCCGTGTTCTTGTCGAGCAGCTTCAACCCCAGCGCACCACCTAGATGCGATTCCAAAATGGTCGCTGTCTTCTGGAGGTCGGCGAGCATTCGCGACGTGTCGGTGGCGTTCTCCTGCGGCTTGCGCTCGAATGCCTTCAGCTTCGAGGGCTCCAGCGTGAGGCACCAGTGCAGGTCAATTCGGCGGAAGTTGGCCGTCTTTTCGAGGAAGTCGAGCCGATCATCGACGAAACCCTGAGTGACGGAATCGCTGTACGTCTTCTGGCGGGGCAACTCAAAGCCGGACATGACGCGGGTGTACCGGTAGAGGCAGGAACCTTCCGGCAGTCCGCGCAATGCCCCTTCAATCGAGCGCATCCGCGCATCAAGTTCCTGGTCCGTGAGTCCTTCCTCGTCGATACCGACGAGTGAGAAGAGACATCCATAGCCGTGCCCTTTGAGAGCGAAAACATTCGGTCCGACGAAGCGTGCAATCGGTACGATGCTGCACGCGGCTCCCGCCTTGGCGAACCACGGAACGTATTTGGCTTGCTCAATGTTTGCGCGGGTCATAGTAGCTCTTCTGGCTGAGGCTTAAGCCCCAGAGTTGGAACATCTTCGGGTGTTTACGGACGATGAGCCACGCGGCGATAGCGAGCGTCGGAAAGGCCATCATCGCCAGAAGGCGAAACCCAACGAGGAAAACCGTTACGCAGACGAATACGATCGCCATCCATGCTGTGAGGTCTAATCCGAGCTTGGCTCGGGGACGATTCAGCGCTTGATTGATCGGTAACGGTTCTCCCCGCTTGGTCATGTCGATGCACCTCCTACATCGACTGTCCGGTCAGCGAGCCGACCCAACCGGCTCCCCAACCAAGCACTCCGGCACCGAAAAGCGCACCGAAAAGCCCTGGAATAGCATCTTGAAAACGCCCCGACATCATGCGGATTCCGGCGAAGATGAGTCCGCCGAAACAGATAATCGCACCCGCATAAATCGCGAAAGTTTTAAACGTTCCCATCAACGTTTGCGCCCCGGAGAAGTCCATCGTTCCCTGGGCATGGGCGACACCGCTGCTTATGCCCGCGAAGGCGAGAGCGACCAATGTCGGTCCCATGACATGAGCGACATAGCGGATTTGTTTGGAGAAGAGTTGCGACCACCGTCGGGCGGCGGCATTGGACGACCGATTCGGGGGGATTTCCGATCGGAACTCGCGGCGGATTCTAAGCATCTTTGCACCTCCGCTGACTTGGTGTTGTCAGCTAGGCGCAAAGCTAAGAGCGATTCGC
>Ga0208357_1001729_pt1 | contig 15552 bp, 15 predicted proteins | sample NGESurdeep092012_6_FD_184487 | JGI IMG/M metagenome (GOLD analysis project Ga0208357, IMG submission 184487) | Arctic peat soil microbial communities from Barrow, Alaska - NGEE Surface sample F52-2 deep-092012 (SPAdes) | ecosystem: Environmental > Terrestrial > Soil > Wetlands > Peat ... | reverse complement strand
CGCCCGCTCGAGACGGGCGGCATCGTCGGCCAGTAACTCGCGCAGCTCGGGAAGGATCGACGGCGCGACGACTCGTACCGTCGCGCCGGCATCGAGCAGGCTGCGGGTCTTGCGTAACGCGACGGTTCCGCCGCCGACGACCAGCGCGCGGCGTCCGGTCAGGCGGAGCGAGAGAAAGAGAGGCATGGCGGTGCGCAAGACTTCCGCGGCGCCATCGCTAACAACTGCCGGACATGGCGGAACGTCCCGCGCGTGCGGCGATCGTCGGAAGCATCGTCGCGGCGCTCATCACCCTCCCCGGACTGGGCGCCGGCACCCTGTGGGACAATAGCGAGACCGCGTACGGCGAGGTCGCGCGCGAAGTCCTTTCCAGTCACGACTGGCTCGTGATGCATCTTAACGGCGCGGCCTGGTTCGTCCAGCCGCCGCTCTATTTTTGGATCGCGGCGGTTTTCTCGATGCTCCTGAAAATCGGGCCGCTGGCGTTGCGACTGCCGTCGGCGCTGGCGACCATCGCGATGGGCGGCATGACCGCCTACGCGGTCTCGCGCCAAGCCGGAACGCGCGTCGGCATTTTCGCCAGCGTGATCCTTTCAACGTCGCTGATGCAGGCGGTGGTCGGTCGCCTGGCGATCATGGACGCGCTGCTCGACCTCGCCGTCGCGTTAGCGGTGTTCTGGTGGTTCCGCGCCCTGCAGACCGGTCGCGACCGGTACTTCGTCTACGGCTGGGTCGCGGCGGCGTTCGGGTTCCTGGCCAAAGGGCCGGTGGCTCCGGTCGTGGCGTTGCTGGTGATCGGCGTCTATGCGTTGTGGAACCGGCGCTCCGAACCGACGCCGTTGCCCACGTGGCGCGGATGGCTGGTGGGATTGGGCGCGTTTGCCGTGATCGTCGTGCCGTGGTTCGCCGCAATCTACGCCACGCAGGGCGGACACGCGCTGGTCGTCATGATCGGTCACTACACGATCGGACGCTACACGGGCGTCATCGAGAATCAAGCCGGCCCGTGGTGGTACTATTTGCCGGTTGCGATCGTCGGGTTCTTTCCCTGGATCGCGTTCTTGCCGGTTGCGTTGTGGTGGGCGATCCGCGGCCTGAGACTCGCGACGCCGACGCCCGAGATCGCGCGGTTGGTTCGATTGGCGATCGTTTGGACCGTCGTTCCGCTGCTGTTCTTTAGTTTTGCCAAGACGAAGTTGCCCAACTACATCGCGCTGGAACTTCCGGCACTGGCGCTGGCGGTGGGACTGTATTTCGATCACGTCGCGCGTCGCGGCGTCAACCGCGCCGCAGTGATCTCGGCGGCGTCGGTACCAATCTTCATCGGTTTGGTCGCGGTCGCCATCGGGATATTCGTGCGAGACAACAAGTTCGCGTCGGCGGAATCGGCGCTGCTGCCCGTGCTCGTCGGGCTGGGTGCGACGATCTTCACCGGCGCGATCGTCAGCGCGCTCTTGCTGGCGCGGGACCGCTTTGCGGCGATTGCGCCGTACGGGCTGGGTGTGGCGATGTTCGTAGCGATCGACGTGCTGGCGCTGGTGGGGTTGCCCAAGGCCGAAGCGTTCAAACCGATTCCATCGCTGGCCGCCGCGATCGACGCGCAGCGCCGCCCCGGCGACATCGTTGCGATCCAAAGCACGTCGGGCAGCAATTCGCTGCTGTTTTATACGGCGCCCAAGGTGTACGTACTGGCCGCACCCGACGTCACGCAAAGCCGCGGCGAGATGTTGGCACGCAACGTCATCTGCTCGGCCGCCCGCGTCTTCGTCGTCGCGCCGGCCAAACGCCCTCCCGTCGATCCGACCTACGGCCGCACGCGACGCGTTGTCGCCCGTTCGGGCCGCGACCTCGCGTTTCTCTACACGGGCCCGCGCTGCGGGGCGCGCTAGGGTTTGTAGGCGTCGACCTGCGCTTTGGTTACGGGGCCGGCTTTGTTGCCCAGCGATCCGCGGATGTAGGTGATGACGTTCGCGACGTCGCCGTTGGAGAGCGTTCCCTTCCAACTGGGCATCATGCCGTTGTAGGTCGCACCGTTGACGGTGATCGCTCCGTGCAAACCGTCGAGCACGATGCCGATCACTTTGTTGGGATCGCCGGTGACGACGGGATTGTTGGCCAGGGGTGGAAACGCGCCGGGCGTCCCTTGCCCCAGCGCGCCGTGACATGACGAACAATTGGTCGAGAAGACCGCGGCGCCGGCCGTCGCCGATGCGGCCGCGCCGAGCACGGGGCCGCCGCTCGCGGGCGTCTTCGTCGCGGTTGTTGTTGTTGCCGCCGCCGGCGGCGGCGGAGCCGGTGCGGTTTGTTCTTGAACGACGATCTGGTGTTGACTCCAGAAGGTCAAGGTCAACATGATGATCAGCGAGATTGCGGTCAGCCACAGGATAAACTTGCGCGAGCCGGTCGTACGCGTCGTACTGCGATCGATCCACGGCAGCAGGAACAAAATCAGCGTGGCGATGCCCGGAATGACGATCGCGCCGACGACTTCAAACGCGCCGGGCATCAGGTTGAGCAGGCCAAAGAGATCGAGAAAGTACCAGGCCGGATACGGTATGAACGTGGCATTGGCCGGATCGGCTTTGAGATCGAGGAACGGCGGAAACACGAACGACAGAAAAACAATGATCGCGAAGATGCCGAACGACACGACCGTGTCCATGAATATCTGATCCGGGAAAAACCGCCCCGACTTGAGCGGACGCGGATCCGCGACCGGCGGTCCGGCCGGCCCGTTCCAGCGAAAGATCGCCAAGTGCGCGCCGACCAGCGCGATCAAGGCGGCCGGCATCAGCCATACGTGCAGGCCGAAGAAGCGATTGATCGTCAACGTTCCCAGCGTCGTGCCGTCTTGTGCGAAGTATTGAATCCACTGGCCGATCACGGGCATCTGCAGGGTGAGGTTGATGGCGACTTGCGACGCCGCGTAAGCGTCGAGATCCCACGGCAAGAGGTACCCGGTAAGTCCGAGGACCATCGTAACCAGCAGCAGCAGGACGCCGACGATCCATTGAATTTCGCGCGGCGATTTGTACGCACCGAAGATCACGACTTGGAGCAGATGTAAGAAGACCAGGGCGATCATCGCCGAGGCGCCCCAGTAGTGCATCGAGAGTACGAAATGCTGGAATCCGTTGTGGTAGATCGCCTGGGTCGACTCGTAGGCCGTGTTGGCCGACGGAGCGTAAAAGAACGTCAGGAAGATGCCGGTGACGATCTGCAAGATCATCGCGAACAACGTGGCGCTGCCGAAGACGTACCAATAACTCGCGCCGCCCGGAATATCCTCGGTCAGGAAGTCCTTTGTCATCGAAACGAAACCGGTGCGCCGCTCGATCCAGTTGAGCATAGTGCCTGTACCTATCTCTCTTGCGTCAGTTGATGTAGGAAACGACGATGCGATCGGGGATCGTCGGAGCGTAGCGTATCCACGTTATCTCCGCCTTGCCGTTCTGTTCGCGCAACGGCAGCGGATCGAGGCCGCGCGTGGCGGGCCCGGCGAGATGCTTGCCGTCGTTATCGTACGTCGACCCGTGGCACGGGCACGCAAACATGCCGCGATCGGGCTTGTAATCGTAGCGGCATCCGAGGTGCGGGCAGATCGGGCTAAAAATCGCGAAGCCCATATTGACCGCCGGATAGGGCACGTTGCCCTTGGGGTTCTCGTAGATGTCCGGGCGCGCCGCCTTGAACTTGTCCATCGAGACCTTGACGCCCCACACCGATTCGGGCGATTGCTGCTCCGGCAAATACGCGTCCTTGCCCGTCAGCGTGAAGTTGATTTGGACGGGCGTATTGGTCGAGTCTTGCAACTGCTTGAAGCCGGCAGCGTCCAGCGCCGACCACGTGATGGCGCCGGCGCCCGTCTTGGGAATCAGCGAACCGATAATCGGAATCGCCAGGCCGAGGCCGATGATGCCGCTGAGCGTGATGGTAGCGTTGGCCATGAACGTGCGACGCGTAATCTCTTCGGGCGTCCCCGGGTCGTCGTAGGCGCTGGGTCCGCGATGATCGTTCGACAAAGGCTCTTCTCCGGAAAGGCAAACTGGCCGCCCGAGCTCTGAAATGGGCAATCCTGTCCTTTTGTCCCGATTCTACGGCCCCCCTCCGTACGACGCTCGGACAAACCTCGGACGGGCGGCGGTCCCGAAGCGATATATCCCCGCCATGACACCGCGGGCTGTGCCATGACACTGCGCCGAGCGCCGTGACTACATTTTGTAGGAGTGCAGGCCGGAGATCCAGATGTTGACGCCGAGGTAGCAGAAGACGATCGAGGCGAAGCCCGCGACGCAGATCCAGGAAGTGCGCAAACCCTTCCAGGCCGCGCGGGTGTGCAGATGCATGTAGATCGCATAGACGATCCACGAAAACAGCGCAGCGGTTTCCTTGGGATCCCACTGCCAGTAGGCGCCCCACGATTCGTGCGCCCACATCGCGCCGGTGATAATGCCCAACGTGAGCAGCGGCAGCCCAACCGCGACCGCCCGATAGGTCAGCACGTCGATCTGTCCGAGCGACGGCAACGTTGCCAACCACGACGACATGGGGCTGCCGGCTACGATGGCTTCGCCGGGCTCTGCGGCTACGGTATCGACCGGGACTCCGGCATCTTCAAGCGCGATCCGGGCGATCATATAGGTCGGCGTAACGCGTAGCGCCGCGCCGACGACGTCGGTTCCCATCTGCGATGCCACCTTGCCGCCGGCGACGGCAAGCTCGGCGTAGTATTTTACGAGGTAGAGGATCGAGAAGACGAACGAGACCAGGAACGCGCCGTAGGCCGAGACGACCAGCGGAACGTGGATTTTCGCCCAATAGGATTGCAACGAGGGGACCGCGGGCATCGTGCCTTCGTCCCAGGTGACGCCATAGGCCAGCGCGATCGCCGCGATGGCCAGCACCAAGGCGCCGGCGAACCACAGCTTGTAGCGGAAGGCGAAGACGCTGAAGATCGCCACGCCCATCGCCGCGAACAGCGAGAGCGAGCCGTAGAGGTTGAGCAGCGGCCAGATGTGCGTCGTTTCGTAGCGAGCGATCAGCTGCGCGAACTGCACGATGCAGCCGGCGACGGCCAGCGTGGCGCCGAGGTTGCGCAGCCAGTCTTCACGCGAAAAGAAGTAGACCAGCAGCGACAGCGCGCCGATCACGTACGACGCCAACGCGATGACGATCAGCACCTCGTCTAGTGGCATCTTGTGCGGCATGGTCGTACTCCTTAAGAAAAGCTTCGCAACGCTGCGATCAGATCGTTAAACTGCGTTTCGTACATGTCGTATCCCTTGACCGTCGTCGCGGCGATGCCGACCGTGCTGGTGCCCTCGCCGGCCGGATCGACGCGAACGTAGAGCCGTGCCGGCAAGAAGTAGAACGCGATCACGAGGCCCGCGAGCAGGACGAACGCGCCCGCCCCGACCAGCGGCATCCCCGGGTCGTAGCGGTACTGAAAACCGCTGTACATCACGTATCGTTGCGGCGTGACGCTCCAGCCGCCGCCCAGATCGATCGCGGTCGCGAGCGGAACCAGCACGCTGCCCAGCGGCTGGGCGCCGTCGAATGCGCTCAACACATTCGCGGGATTGTTGACGCGAGGGTCGGGACCCGGCTGGCCGGTGGCTTTATCGACCGTGGGGACGAAGCGGTCGTAACGCACGCTGCGTTGCGAGCCGGGAATCTGCAAGGCGTCGCCTTCCATCAAGACGCGATTGGAGAGCGCGGGATCGATCTTCCCGTCATGCGTCACCTTAAAGCGCATGCCGAAACCGTACGCGGCTTGATAGTAGAGCGTACCGTCGATATCGATGGGGTGGTTCACGCGCACCGTCATCGCTTTGGGAATGCCGTCTTTTCCGGTGACGGTGACGTGCGAGACGTAGTCGATCGGCTGGTAGACGATGCCGCTCTTGGTGGCCACGGGTTGGATCGTATAGCCGAAGCTATTCAAACGCAAGAGCGCGTGCGTTTGCGGAATCTGCGCGGTTTGACCGGTGACGATTGCCGTCTCGCCGGAGAACCCGCGCGCCCAATAGATCGTCGTGCCGATCGCGATGATCACGAAGCCTAAATGTGCGACCAGCACCCCGCGGCGCGCCCAGTTGAACTTGTCGGCAAAGGTCCACTCGACGCCGTCGAAGGCTCGATTGCGTATTCCCCAGCCGCGTCCGACGAAGAATCGTTCGACCGCGGCGCGCACCGACGGCACGTCGCCGGGGACCTCGACCGCGGCGTTGAGCGGAATCTTTTCGATCTTGACCGGATGCAGCGGAGGCAAACGGGCCGGGATCACGCGCTTGAACGTGCAGACCGTCAGCGAAACCAGAATCAGTCCGATGATTCCGACGTACCACGGGCTGTGGTAGATGTTGTCGAAGCCCAACCGCAGGATCGCGCGGGCGATCGGCGCCGCATAGGCCGAAAAGTATACCGTCGGATCCTGGTTTTGCTGGATGATGACGCCGGCGAGCGTGAGCAGGCCCCAGACGACGAACAGCATCACCGCGAACAGCACGTTGCCGAACGTGCTGACGAAATCGCTGTAGAGCGCCCTGACGGCCGTCATCGGTTCATCCTAGGCTTGGGGCTCGCCGCGTTTCCACGACTTTTCGAGGATGATGATGGCCCAAATGGAAATTTCGTAGAGGACGTACATCGGAACGGCCAGCAGGGCCATCGTAATCGGGCTGCCGTCGGGCGCGGCCAGGCCGGCGACCACGACGAACCCGAAGAGCGCGTGGCGTCGATATTTCTTGAGCATCGGCGCGTTGACGACGCCGACGCGCGCCAGCGCGACCATCACGATGGGCAGCTGAAAGATCACCGCGAACAGCGCGAACAGAATTAAGACGAAGCTGAGCGTTTGGGCGATGCCGAACGTCGGGATGGCGACGCCTTGGGTGATGTTGATGAGCGCCCACACCACGCGCGGGACCACCACGAAGTGTGCGAACGCTAGCCCGCAGAACGACAGGAATATCGACGGAACGATGAACGCATAGACCAAACGGCGCGTGCGCGGATGGAACGCCGGAACCACGAACATCCAAAGTTGAAACAGCAGGACCGGCAACCCCAAGACGATGCCGCCCACGAACGAGAGCTTGACCTCGGTGAGGATGACGTCGGCAGGTCCGAACGCATGCAGTTCGACGCCGCGAAAATACGTCGCAACGATCCAGCGAATACCGAACTGCGCCGGCCAGAACAGTAAGACCGCAATCCCGGCCACCGTGCCCAGCGCAATCAGGAGGCGGTTTCGAAGTTCGCGGAGATGCTCGGTGAACGGCATCTCCTTTTGATCCCACCGATCGGCTAACAATCTAATGAGGAGGCCTCAAGAACTCCGAGTACCCGATCCCGGCGTGGGAGGCGGGATCGATTGACCGGAGATCGCGCCGGCTTCGGTATTGTTGGCGACGTCGGATTGTCGCGATTGCGCGGCCAGACGCGCGTCCTCGCGCGCCTTGATTTCGGCGGCGTCGGCCTCGGCCTGACCGGCGAGGAACTCTTTCTTGGCTTGGCCCGCGCTGCGCGCGAGTTTGGGCAGGCGGTCTGCGCCGAACAGCAGGACGGCCAGGCCGGCGATGATGAGCAAGATGATCGGCGTGTCGAGTGCGAATAGTGGATGAAGGGTCATGAGCGTGGGATCTCCTCGTCGTCGATGAGTGCGTCGGCCAGACGTTCCAGTTCGGCCTTGGCGCCCGATGCTCCCAGGCGCGCCAGCGCGGTCTTGGCCCGGCCGACGAATTGCGCGATCTCGCGGCGCGTGCCCGAGAGCCCGCCGTGCCGAGCGATTCCCTCGAGGATTGCGGGGATGGCACCGTCGTCGCCTCCATCGTAACACCGTGCGACGAGCTCGCGGAAGGCGGCGTCACCGTCGCGCAAGGCGAGAATTAATGGAATCGTCATCTTGCGCTCGGCCAGATCGTTGCCGACGGGTTTCCCGAGCGTCTGCTGGTCGGCGGTCACGTCGAGCAGATCGTCGTTCATTTGAAACGCGATGCCATAGCAATCGCCGAAGACGCGCAGCGCGTCGATGGCCTCCGGGCCGCCGCCGCCCATGATTGCCCCGCACTGCGCCGATGCGACGAACAGCGAGGCGGTCTTCTTGCGCGCGACCTCAAGATAGGCGTTCGTGCCGACGTCGAGTTTTCCCAAGGCGCGCAACTGCAGCACTTCGCCATCGCAGATGTCCGCCAAAGTGGCCGAAAGAATGTGCGGAACCGGCGGCGGATAGTTGGCGGTGACGTTCTTGAAGATCCACGCGAACAGGTAGTCCCCGGCTAAGACGCTGATGCGGTTGCCGTAGTCGATCGCCGTCGCGTTGACGCCGCGCCGCATGTCGGCACGATCGACGACGTCGTCGTGAATCAGCGTCGCGACGTGGATCAACTCCATGTAGGCGCCCAACTGCAGATGATCGAGCGGCTGCCCGCCGCACGTGGCGGCGGCCAGCAGCGTGATGCGCGGTCGAAGCCGCTTGCCGCCCGCGGCCAACAGGCGTTTGATCGCCTCGGTGATGACCGGGTTGTCGGTCGAAAACGATTCGCGGAAGAACTGCTCGACCAGCGAGTCGAGCCGTTTCTCGTCGGCGATCATGCGGCGGTTCCGTAGTGGATGGCGACCGATCCGCCCATCACCGCGACGAAGCCGCAGTCGACGAAGCCGGCGCCCTCGAAGCGCGCGCGCAGCGCCGGCGCGTCGGGGTGATGCGTCAGCGATTGCGGGAGATAGGTGTACGCCTGACGCGAGCCGCCGATCGCCCCGCCGATCAAGGGCACGATCTTGTAAAAGTAGAGGTCGAAGCAGCGCTTCCACAGGGCGTTGGGCGCTTTAGACATATCGAGGTTGACGAATCGCGCGCCCGGTACGAGCACGCGCCGAATCTCGCGCAAAACTTCGTCGAGATCGACGACGTTGCGCAGCGCAAACCCCATGGTCGCGCCGTCGAAGCTGCGGTCGGCAAAAGGCAGCGCCATCGCATCGCCTTCGACGAAGGTCGCGCTTCCGCGCGCTTCGCGCGGGGCGCGCGCCCGCGCTCCGTCGAGCATCGGCGCGCAGAAATCCACGCCCGTCACGCGCAGCGTCGGATCGGTGCGCAGCAAGTGAAAGACCACGTCGCCGGTGCCGCAGCACAGGTCCAGCACGCGGCCGCCGCGCGGAGCGTTCAAGATCGCGATCGCGCGCTTGCGCCAGCCTTCGTCCATGCCGGCACTGATCACGCGGTTGGCCGCGTCGTAGCGCGGCGCGATCCGAGCGAACATCTCGCGGACGAAGGCGCCTTTGTCGTGCTGCGGCGGACCGGGAGTATCGGAGATCATGGGTGGGCGCCATGCTTTCTCTCCGGCAGCCTCGCGGGCCCCTTGTCGTGCGGCCCTCCGGCGGGATGGAAACCGTCATGATCGCGCTGTCTTGCGTGCCACAGGTCGAACGCGCCCTGCGCGCCGGCCACGAAATCGTCGTGGGCGCCTACCTCTTGCACCCGGGCGGCCTGATGACCGCGCTCGAGGACGCGGCGCGACGGGGCGCCCACATCGTCGTTCGGGCCGAATCATCGCCCTATCGCGACGCGGGTGCCGGCCGGGCCAACGCGTCGGCCGTCGCACGCCTGCGGTCGCTGGGGGCCGACGCTGCCCTCGTCGACGGTTTGCACTGTAAGGGCGCGGCGTAGGCGTCGCGGTTCGCGCTTGCACGTCGACCGAAAAGTTCGCCGTCGCGGGAACGCACGCGTGGATCGGTTCGGCAAACGGAACCTACGGTCGCCCCGACCAACGCGATTGGGGTTTGCGCACGGACGCGCCGCGCGTCATCGCACACTTGCGCTCCGCATTCGAAGACCGCTGGGAGCACGCTACGACAATTTGAAGAGCGCGCGAGTGGTGGCGTTGGTGCGCGTCAAGACGTCGTCGAGCGGAACGTCGAGCACGTCGGCCAGTCGCGCGGCGGTCGCGCCGATGAAGGCCGGCTCGTTGCGTTTGCCGCGGTGCGGAATCGGCGCGAGGTAGGGACAATCGGTCTCCAAGATCAACGGGCCGAGCCCGACCGCGCGAACCGCCTCGCGCAGCGCATCGGCCGTCTTGAACGTGAGCACTCCGCCGATCCCCAAGCGCAGACCGAATTCCTCGACGTAGGTCTTGGCCTGGGTCGCATCGCCCGTGAAGCAATGGATCACCCCGCGCATGCCCGGCGCGAACTCTTCACGCAAGATCGCGATGAAATCGTCGTAGGCATCGCGATGGTGAAAGATCACCGTCAGATCGCGCTTGCGAGCGTAGCGAATCTGCGCTCGCAGCGCTCGCGCCTGCGCGTCGCGCGGGCTGTGATCGTAGTAATAGTCTAATCCCGTCTCGCCGATCGCGACGACGCACTCTTCGAGCAGCGCATCGAACGCCGCATCGAGATCCGCCGGTACGTCCTTGGCTTCGTGGGGATGGATTCCAACGGATGCCTTCAACCCATACCGCTTCGCCGTCGCAATCGCGCGCGCGCTGTCCGCCACATCGCACCCAACCGTAACGATCTGCGCGACGCCCGCGTCCCGCGCTCGCGCCACGACCTCGTCCCGGTCCCCATCGAATTGCCGATCGTGCACGTGCGCGTGCGTATCGATCATCGTGCCAGCCGCCATGACACAGACACTGACACCACTCGCTTCGCTTGCCACGACACCACTTGCTATGCGGGCGTTTCGGCGGGCGGCAACTCGATGCGGGGGAAGAGGGCTTGGGCGGGGGCGGTGATGGTGCCGGCGCCGATGCCGCCCCAGACGAGCGAGAGGTCCCAATCGGCGCCGATGTCGCCCGGCTCGCCCAGCTGGCGCCACATTTCGGCGGAGCGTTCGGGCATGAACGGGTGCAGCATCGCGGCTAGCCACCGCAAACCTTCGCACAGATCGTAGAGCAGGGCGTCCAGTTCGGCGCTCCTGCCTTCTTTAAAGAGGGTCCACGGCTTGCGTTCGTCGATGGCGCGGTTGAGCGCGGTGACCAGTTGCCAGATCTGTTCGAGCGCGTCCCGGAAATCCAACGCGAGAATCTTGGCGCGAACGCGCTGCGGCAAATCGGTAAACCGTGGCCCGAACTCGCTGGCCTCGTCGGCCTCGGGTACGACCCCGTTACGATATTTCGCAAGCATCGCCAGCGACCGGCGCAGCAGGTTGCCCAGATCGTTGCCCAGATCGTTGTTGTGGCGCTGTACGATCTTCTCTTCCGAATACGAGAAGTCGCTGCCGAAGGGCGCTTCGCGCAGCAAGAAATAGCGTAGGGAATCCGCGCCGAACGTTTCTGCCAGCGCGATCGGGTCGACCGCGTTACCCAGCGATTTGCCGATCTTTTGTCCGTCGAGCGTGATCCAGCCGTGCGCGTAGACCTGCTGCGGTGCGACTTCGCCCAGCGCCCACAGAATTGCCGGCCAGATGATCGTGTGGAAGCGCGCGATCTCCTTGCCGACCAACTGCACGGACGCCGGCCAGTACTTCTCGAACGTCGCGCGATCCGTCGCCCAGCCGATTGCGGTAATGTAGTTCAGCAGGGCGTCGAACCAGACGTAGATCACGCCGCTACCGTCGGGGACGGGGATGCCCCATTCGAGGCTGGTGCGTGAGATCGACAGATCTTCGAACCCCTCTTCGAGCAAGGACATCATCTCGTTGTAGACCGAGCGCGGGCGTACGAAGTCGGGGTTAGCGCGAAAATATTCGATCAGGCGCGCGTTATATTTGGAGAGACGGAAGAACCAGTCGTCTTCGGAAAGCCACTGAACCTCGCGATGGCAGGTCGGACATTTTCCATCGACGAGTTTGGATTCCAGCCAAAAGCTCTCGTCGTAGACGCAATACCAGCCCTCGTATTTGCCAAGGTAGACGTCGTCGCTTTCGCGCAGGCGTTCGAAGATTGCCGCGACGGCGCTCTCGTGTCGCGGCTGCGTCGTGCGAATGAAATCGTCGTACCGGACGTTGTAGAGCTTGAAGAGCGACTGCCAGCGAGGGACCAATTCGTCGCACCAGGCTTGCGGCGTTTTGCCGGCCTGCGCGGCGGCTTCGGCGACCTTTTGCCCGTGTTCGTCGGTTCCGGTAAGGAAGAACGCATCGCCCTGCGTGCGCGCCATACGCGCGAGCACGTCGGCCGCCGCCGTCGTATAGACGTGGCCGATATGCGGATTACCGCTGATATAGTAGATGGGCGTGGTAACGTAGTAGGCGCGCTTTGACATGAGCCTGTGTAGTATCGCGCCGAGCGGTCAGGCTCCCTTTGCGGGGCGCTTTCTGACCGTCGCGCGCGCATAGAGATCGCGTCGGGCCCCAAACCCGCGCTCGACGAGCGCTCTTGCGACGGCCGAGACCGGCATCCCCTGCGCGAGGAGCGCGTCGATTGCGGCATCGATCGCATCCTCGTCGGGCAGCGCCCGCTCGCCGGCGGGCGCTCCCGCCAGCACCAGGACGATCTCGCCGCGCACCGGTTCTTCCAGCGCCGCGTTCACCTGCTGCGGCGACCCGAGAATTTGCTGTTCGTGCAGTTTGGTGTATTCGCGCAGCAAGAAAACGCGCGCGTCGGGCGCGACCTCAGCGAGGTCGCGCAGGGTCGCGCGGACGCGCTGGGGCGATTCGTACCAGATGCTAGTGACGTGCGTAGCCATCGCCGCGAGCAAGGCGGCGCGGCGCGCGCGCGACGCGCGCGGGGGAAAGCCCTCGAACGCGAATCGGCGCAGCTCGAAGCCGGACAAAAGCGCGGCGCCCAATGCGGCGCTCGGGCCGGGTAGCGCTTCGACCGCGATGCCCGCAGCGCGTGCGGCAGCGGCTAGTTCGGCGCCGGGATCGGAGATGCCGGGCATGCCCGCGTCGGTCGTGACCGCAACGAGTTGCGTGCGCGCGCGTTCGAGGATGCCGGCGGTCGAACTCGCGACGTTGTGGTCGTGATGCGACCAGATCTCTTTGCCCGGCAGGTTTAGAGCGCTCAGCAGTTTACGAGCGACGCGCGTATCTTCGGCGACGAGCAGGTCGCAGTCGCGCAGCACGTCGAGCGCGCGCAGGGTGATGTCGCGCAGATTACCCAGCGGGGTCGGAACGAAGACGAGCGGCACTACGTCACTAGGAACGCAGAACTTGCCAGATCTGCCCCAGCGACGGCGCGCGTCCGTAGAGCAGCATCCCGACGCGATAGAGCTTCCCGGCCATCCATGCGATGCCCCACAGCGCGACCGCATTGATGATAAGCGACGTTCCGATTTGCCAAAGCGGCACGTCGCTGACCGCGATGCGCGCGAACATCACGAACGGCGCTAACAGGGGGACGAACGATGTCGCGACCACCCAGGAGACGTCCGGGGCGTCGAGTGCGGCGATCGAGATGACGAACCCCGCCATCACGGGAACGATCAGCGGCAGGGAGATGCTTCCGAGATCTTCCGTCCGATTGATGAGCGAGCCGACGCCCGCAAACAGCGTCGCCAATTGCAAGAATCCCAAGAAGAAGAACAAGACGAAGCACACGATCTCCAAGGTCGTGACGCTTCCGGTCAGCGATCCCAGCCCGCTCGATGCATGGCCCGAAGCCGCAGCCGTTACCGTGGTCGCGGCATGGCTTCCTAAATACGCTGCCTCGGCCACCCAAATGACCATCTGCATTAAGCCCAGCGTCGCAGCCGCGGCGATCTTCCCGTACAGCAGCGGAATGGGCGACACGGAGGCGACCAGCAGTTCCGCGATTCGGCTCGTTTTCTCTTCGGCCACCGCGCTCATGACCAGTTGACTGTTAATCAGGATCAATAGATAGAGAAAGAACAGGAGCGCGCTTGCGACGCCGTGCGCGGCGGTGGCCTGCGCGGCGCTGCCGAACTTCGCCGCCACGCTCTTGATCGTAATCGGCGCGTCGAGCAGCGATTGGATGCGCGCTTGGCTCATCGAACTAGCCAGCTCCAAACTGAGCGGGATGAGATCGGTCTTTACGCGGTCGCTCGGCACGTTAGCCGGGTCCTTGGTATAGACCGTCAGCTTCAGACCGCGCGGACCTTGAGCGACCTGGAGCCACGAGGCAGCGTGATACCGGTCCAGCCCTGCCGACGTCGGCGCGGTGCTCTGCTCGACGGTGGCGGCAACCACGAAGTCGTCTTGTGCGAGCAGTTTCTTGGCCGGTGCGGTTAGGGCCGGCGCACCCGCCAGAACGATCGTTTTTTGGCTCGCGCCCGCCGCATGTTGAACCCATCCCGGCAACTCCGAAAAAACGAAGATGCCCACGAGGCCCAGGATTAGACCGATTTGAAACGGCCGCGACTTGATGCGTCGCGCGATCTCGGTGGAGTAGACGACGACGAAATCGTTTAGCGTCGTGTTCATGCTACCGCTCGCCCCGCTTCGTGGATGTAGATATCGTGCAGCGACGGTTCGATCGCTTCGAACGACGTAATCGCTTCGGTTCCGACGATCGCGCGGAGCACGGCGGCGAAGTCGGTCGACGACGGGACCGCGTAGTCGAGTTTGCCGTCGTTGTCGGCGACGAAGGTCGCGCCGGGAACGCGATCGACGATCGCGCGGACCGCGGGCGTCGCCGGTGCGACGCGCAGGACGCGGGTCGGCCACGACGCGCGCAGTTCGGCCAGCGATCCCGAGACGCGGTTTTCACCGCCGTTGATGATGCAGAAGCGGCTGCAAAGTTCTTCCATCTGCCACATCTGATGCGACGACAGGATCAGCGAAGTCCCTTTGGCTTTGAGTTCGGAGAGTACCCCAAGCAGCATCTCGGCGTTGACCGGGTCGAGTCCAGTAAACGGCTCATCGAGAATCAGCAATTCCGGGTCGTGGACGGCGGCGCTGGCGACCTGCACTTTCTGCTGGTTGCCCTTGGAGAGTTCCGAGCACGGGCGGTCGGCGTATTGCTCGATGCCCAAACGCTCGATCCACGCATCGGTGCGCTTGCCGATTTCGGGCTCGACCAAGCCGTGCAGGCGGCCGAAGAACGCGATCTGGTCGCGCACGCGCATCTTTCCGTAGAGTCCGCGCTCTTCGGGCAGATAGCCGCAGCGCCGGCGCATCGAGGAATCGACGGGCTTGCCGTTCCAGGTGAGGCTGCCGCCGTCGGGCACCAAAATGCCCAAGATCATGCGCATGATCGTGGTCTTGCCGGCGCCGTTGGGGCCGATCAAGCCGAACGTGACGCCGTCGTCGACGTGAAACGACACGTCTTTGACGGCGCGGACTTTTCCGAACTCTTTGCGGACGTGGGAAACGTCGAGCATCTTACTCCTCGGTACGTAGCACGGGTACGCGCGTTTCGCGCGGCAGAAGCCACATGGCAATTCCGGCCACGATGAAGCCAACGTAGTATGAAAGATCGCCGTATTGCGGAAACGCTTTGGCGAAGGGTCCAACGTAGAGGGCCTGATTCCAGAACGGGCCCGACGCGATCAAACCGAGCACCCACGCGATCGTGCCGTTGCGCCAGAGCGGAACGTTCTGCGGATCCGCGGCGGCTTTTCCGCGGCGCATCGCATCGACCAGCACCACCGCCGCCCAGGGCGACGCCCAATACGATAGCAGCAGCAAGAAGTTCGTGTAGCCGGCCTCGG
>Ga0208357_1001728_pt1 | contig 15553 bp, 15 predicted proteins | sample NGESurdeep092012_6_FD_184487 | JGI IMG/M metagenome (GOLD analysis project Ga0208357, IMG submission 184487) | Arctic peat soil microbial communities from Barrow, Alaska - NGEE Surface sample F52-2 deep-092012 (SPAdes) | ecosystem: Environmental > Terrestrial > Soil > Wetlands > Peat ... | reverse complement strand
CACCCTGGTCCCGTACCTGACCCGGTCGCCGAGCGCGTCCGCGAGCGGGCGCAGGTACCCGGCGACCCACTCGGCGCCGGTCGGGTAGCCCCGGCTGGGCAATGCCCACCCGCCGGGGGCGAGCAGCCGCTCCGCGGCCGGGTCGACCAGTTCCGGCCACGGCGAGAACAGCCGCACGTGCCCCCACTCGGCGACGGCGGACGCCGGCCCGTCGCCCGCCTCCAGTACCAGCGGCTCTATTCCGCGCTCGAGCAGGTGCGCGGCGGCGGCGAGCCCCTGCGGGCCGGCCCCGATCACCACGACGGGCAGTTCGCTCATCACAGTTTCTCCCATTCACTTTTCTCGATGCATCGACTATGCTCGATGCATCGAGAAAAGTCAATCGGACAGGTAGGATCAAGCCATGCCGACACAGGCACTGCCCCTCCTCGGCGGCGGCCTGCCCGCCTGCTGCTCGCCGCTGACCGGCGGCGCGCTCGACGAGGAGGCCGCCGAGCGGATCGCCCGGGTGTTCCGGGCGCTCGGCGACCGGCACCGGGTCCGGCTGCTGTCGCTGATCGCCGCCGCCGACGGCGGCGAGGCGTGCATCTGCGACCTCACCGCCCCGGTCGGCCTGTCCCAGCCGACCGTGTCCTTCCACATGAAGCAGCTCGTCGAGGCCGGCCTCGTGACCCGCGAGCAGCGCGGCAAGTGGAACTACTACCGCGTGATCCCCGCAGCCTTGCTGGCGGCCAGCGAGCTGCTCCGCGCGCCCGCCGCCTGAAACCACGGAGCCAGGCCCGGGCGTTCGCGCCGGGTGAGGGACCTCACCCGGTCCCGGCGGTGGGGCTGCGCCGCTCGACGATCACGGTGTCGCGCCACCGGCCGTGGTGGCGGGCGATCCGCTCGCGGGTCCCGACGACGCGGAACCCGGCCTGCTGGTGCAGGCGCAGGCTGGCGGTGTTCTCCGGGAACAGGCTGCTCTGGATGGCCCAGATCCCCGCCGCCTCCGTCGAGCCGATGAGCGCCCGGAGCAGCGCCGCGCCGATCCCCCGGCGGTGCCACCCCGGCAGGACGTAGACGCTGTGCTCGACGACCCCCGCGTACACGCGCCGGGCCGAGACCGGGGAAACCGCGACCCAGCCCAGCACCCGCCCGTCAGCGTCGGCGGCGGTGAACCGGTGCCCCGGCAGCTTCGCGGCGTCGAACGCCTCCCAGTCGGGCGCCGCCGTCTCGAAGCTGGCCTGGCCGGTGCCCAGCCCGGCCTGGTAGACCGCCAGCACCTGGCCGGCGCCGGCCGGCTCCATCGGCCGGATGACGACCCCGGCCGGCGGGGACGCCGCGGCCATCGCGGCCGCGGCCGGCGTGTCCGATGGCTGGTCCTGGAGCATGGCGGCCCTCCGCGGCGGGTTCGGGGTCAGCAGTCAGACGCGGGCGGGGCCAGGACCGCCGACATCCGCGCCATCACCTCCGGGTTGACCCGGTAGTACACCCAGGTGCCGCGCCGCTCGGAGCTGATCAGCCCGGCCTCGCGAAGGATCTTGAGGTGGTAGCTGACCGACGGGGCGGTCACGTCGAACGCCTCGAGCAGGTCGCACACGCACGACTCGCCGCCGTCGTGGCAGGCGATCAGCGACAGCAGCCGCAGCCGCATCGGGTCCGCGACCGCCCTGAACAGCGGCGCCAGCTCGTCCGCCCCCGCCTGCGGCAGCGGCTCGCGCGCCAGCGGCGCGCAGCACTCGTCCGCGCCCGGCCCGATCAACGGCAGCAGCCTCTGGTTAACCACCCCTCTAATTTGACACATCTTTAAGCAGGAGCGCAAACTGGCCACGACCGCTAGTTAGAGACCCCTTTAACCAACGTCCGGCAGTCTCGCAAGGGAGAGCCTCATGTCCCGCGTCCAGCTCGCGCTCCGCGTCGCCGACCTCGAAGGCTCCATCGCCTTCTACACCAAGCTGTTCGGCGCGCAGCCCGCCAAGCGCCGCCCCGGCTACGCCAACTTCGCGATCGCCGAGCCCCCGCTCAAGCTCGTCCTCATCGAGGGAACCCCCGGCGAGCCCACCCGCATGGACCACCTCGGCGTCGAAGTCCAGACCGCCGACGAGGTCACCGCCGCCACCGCCCGCCTAGCCGCCGAGGGCCTGCCCACCGCGACCGAGGAAAACACCGCCTGCTGCTACGCCGTCCAGGACAAAGTCTGGGTCACCGGCCCCGGCGACGAGCCCTGGGAGGTCTACGTCGTCAAAGGCGACGCCGACACCCTCGCCAAGACCGCCGACTCCCTCTGCTGCGCACCCGCCGCAGAGGCCGACGGCACCGTCCAGCAGCCCGCCGCAGCCTGCTGCTGATCCCAGGGATACCCGCTTCACTCGCCCCTGTCCGAGTCCCTGTATGAGCCGACCCGTTGCCGCACGCGGACACGGGCGGCGCCATGGCTGAGGTCCCCGGCATAGTCTTCGCTACCAGAAGCGGCCAGCGTCCGGCATCGGGCCCGATGTCGCGCTCGCGGCGCGTGTCGTCAGGCTCGGTGGTGATAGTGGGTTACCGTTGCCGCGGCCGCTACGGGTTATCGGTCGTGATGCGGTCGTAGGTGCGCCGGGCGCGGGCGCTGCGGGCACTGGCGCCCTAGCGGGTGAGCATCTGTGGGGAGGACCAGCCGTTGAGCGCCAGGCCTGCGGGAGCCGGGCCCGGACGCGCAGGTACCGGTCCACGGTCCGGGCCGACGTCGTAGCTGATCTTCACGATTCTGGGCTTGCCGCCCTTGCCCCGCACGGTGATCTCCCGCTGCCACAGGTCGATGTGGCTGTGCCGCGGGTCGCTAGCGGGCGGTGTCTGTAACGCGTTCGAAACGATGGCTCTAGCAGCGAGACGCCCGGGTTGAGGGTGGGCGTCACCTGGAGTGCCCGCAGGCTAACAAACTTCTTCGCGGGGAGCGCGCCGAACGCCGACTCGGCGCGGCCCGATGTTCCGGCACACGTTCGCCAGCGACTGGCTGTCCAATGGCGGGTCCGAGGGGGACCTGATGCGGCTGACCGGTGGAAGAGCCGGGCGATGCTCGACCGCTACGGCGCGGACATGGCGCAGCAGCGCGCAATCGAGGCCAAGCGCCGGATGGGCGACATGTACTGATCTGACCCGCCGTTTGTCATCGCCCGGACGGGCACGCCACCGGCTGTGGCCGATCCGGGTTCCCTTTCGCAGAGATGTGATGATAGGTTTAACTAGTCATAGATCAGCTATCATGATGAGATGAATGCAACATCGCATCATCCGGCCCTCTACACGGCACCGCCGCTCACCAGCGAGGACGATGCGGTACTGGGCGAGATCCACCAGATGCGCAAGGACCTCCGGTATGCGCTCCGGATACCGCGACGCTGGGAGGGAGGCCTGAGGCGGTCGGCACTTGCCCGGAACATCCAGGGGTCGAACAGCATCGAGGGCTATGTCGTCGCGGAAGATGACGCGGCGGCGGCCATCGACGACGAGGAACCGTTCAGCGCGGATGAGAAGACGTTCCTGGAAATCCAGGGCTACCGCCAGGCGCTCGGCTACGTCCTCGCCATGAGCGATGCAGACTATGCCACGTTCGATACCACCGAGCTGCGCGCCATGCACTACATGATGCTCAGCCACGACCTGACCAAGTCTCCCGGCCGCTACCGGAAGGGACCCATCTACGTCAATGACGAGCGGGCGGATAGGGTCGTCTATACGGCTCCAGAAGCGGCCGACGTGCCCGCGCTCATGGAGGCGCTCGCGGCCGCCCTGCACACGGGGCATGGCAGTGACCCCATCGTCCGCTCCGCGATGGCGCACCTGAATCTGGTGATGATCCATCCGTTCCGTGACGGCAACGGGCGGATGGCCCGCGCTCTGGCCACGCTCGTGCTCAGCCGTTCAGACATCGGCGAACCTGAATTCTCCAGCATTGAAGAGTGGCTCGGCGCGAACACGGAGGATTACTACAGCGCGCTGGCGCACACCGGGCACGGCTCCTGGAAGCCACGTGACGACGCCCATTTGTGGCTTGCGTTCATCCTCCGGGCCCACCACATGCAGGCCCAGACACTGGCCCGCCGCGTCGATGAAGCCGGCCAGACGTGGGCCGAACTTGAGGCGCTCGCAGCCACCCGCGGCCTCAATGAGCGGACCCTGGACGCCATGTACGACGCGGTCCTCGGCTACCGGACACGGCGCAGCGCCTACATGAAACGCGCCGAGGTCACCGAGCAGAGCGCCACTAGAGATCTGGCCGCGCTCACCGCCGCCGGCATCCTGGCCGCCAAAGGCACGGGCCGCGGCCGCCATTACGTCGCGGGTCCGGTTCTTCGCGAGATCGGTGAACGCCGCCGCTCTGCCCGCAACCCAATCCGCGACCCATACCCCTGGATGCGCCCAAGGCTCGCCGAACCAGCAGCCTTGGCGGAGTAAGACCGGCAGGTCAAGTCTGCGATTAGGTCGTCGATGCCAGGGTGATTGATTCGCACCTGCGTCCGTTTCACCGCCCGCACGGCAACCTATCCAGTTACGATTTTCCGAGGTCCGCGGTCAACCGATCGCGAGCATCTCGGACCGCGGCGCTCACGTCGCGGTAAGGGATTTCGCTTGTTAGCAACTCGGAGTTGGGCTTCCCGCTTACAAGGCGGATGCTCTGCCAACTGATCCGGCTCTCGCCTGTGATGTACTCCCCTTACTGGACGGCAACGCTATCTCCCGACGCACAGCCCGCGGATGTACAGGGCCTTCCGGCGCTTGTGCAGGGGGCCCGTTAGCATCCCGGTCCTCACGTTCTCCGGCGTGCACTGGGATAACTCCTGATAGCGTCTCAGACACGTCTTGTGGCCTGCAAAGCCCTGTACACGGGTTCGATTCCGGTCTCCGCCTCCCCTTGATGGCCTCTGAGCAGGCCAGACTTTCACCCCCGCTGTTGACGACCGCCCTCCGTAGGCGGCCGTGCTGCCGCGCGCCCGGGTGCTCGGTGGCAACCCCTGTGAAATTACAGATCCGACACGAGCAGTCACTGAGTGATGCTAAACGTGAGTGCATCGCGTCGGACGGGGGACATCAAGGTGGTGGGTCGTTATTCTCACCGGGCAGACGGTCTGCCACTGCGGATGCTGCGGATGTTCCTGCGCCGGAACGAGTTGCGCCGATCATCGGACCGGGTCGAGGGCGTCATCGTAGCGGTGCTGATGGCCGTGTTCGTCGCCGCCGTCGTCGTCGGCGCGCTGCTGGCGGCCCACGTTTACCGGACCGAGCAGGCGACGGCGGCCAGCCTGCGGCAGACGGTGGCGGTGCTGTCCTGGCCCGGCGCGGTCACCGAGACGCCCATCCTGCATCAGGCGACCGCGATGGCGACCTGGACGCTGAGCGACGGCGCGACGCGCTCGGGCCTGCTCACCACCGACGTCGTCCCCGGTATCTACGGCCAGCCGGCCGGGGCGTCGGTCCAGATGTGGCTGGGCCGGACCGGCGCGCCGGCGCCGCCGCCGCAGGGCGCGGCGGGCATGACCATCGGCGCGACGATGGCGGCGCTGGCCGTCATCGTGGCATCCGCCACCGTGCTCGCCTTCTGCTACCGGCTGTGCCAGCGCGGGCTTGACCGGCGCCGGCTGGCCAACTGGAGCTCGGCCTGGGCCGTCACCGGGCCACAGTGGACCAGCCGCCAGTAAGGGGCCAGGGGCTTTAACGGCGGGGAGCCGATGGCATCCGAGGTGGGCGACATCGGCTCCCTTGCGCGGTCGGCTTGATCGGCCGGCCAGGCCGGGCGGTCAGGCCGGGCGGTCAGGCCGGCGTCAGGAACGGGAACTGGCCGGAGCGGTAGGCCTCGGCCACCGACGGCTTCAGCCCGCCCGGCACGGCCGCCCCCGCCACCAGGGACATCATCGCCTCGGGGGCGTTGTCGGCCAGGGTCCGGCCGTTCCTGGTGACGAAGCCGAACGACGCGGGCGACCCCACCACGTACGGCAGCACGTCCGGCAGCAGCGTCCTGGCGACCGTCAGCCCGTACACGTCCGGCTCGGCCGACGTCCCGGTCGCGGCCACCACGGCCGAGACGTGGCTGGCCAGGTGGTCGCCGTCGGCCGCGTAGTCCTCCGACGGGTGGCGGGTGTTGGAGGGATCGGTGAACTGGACGTCGTTGGGCCAGAAGATCGGCCACATCATCGGGTGACCGGCCCGGTTGACCTGGCGCCAGCCGCCCGCGTCGGTCGCGAGCTTGGTGGCCGCCCAGACGCCGATGGAGGTGCCAGGCCGCAGGATCTCGTGCTGGTGCGGGACCTCGATCACGATCGTGCGGACGGTGCTGCCGTCGAAGCTGTTGCTCGCCTGGTCCGGTTGCCAGCCCGACAGGTCCACCGCGGTCCCGTTCGCGACCGCGCCGTTGACGATCCCCAGCAGCGACAGGTCGACGTAGAACGAGTCCTTGACGTGCCCGGCCCACAGCCGGACGCCGCCGTCGGTCGCCGTTTCGCCGGTGCGGCCCTCGAGCACCAGGTCGCCGGTCCCGGCGTCGCCGCGGGCCTGGTCGCCGGTGAGCGCGTGCAGCGTCAGCGCCTGCCGGCCGTCGGGGTCGGGCTCGGCGAACGCGACCCGGTAGGTGAGCTCCTCGTAGTCGGCCCGGTCGACGTGGATCTTGATCTCGTAACGGGCCTCCGGGTGGAACCCCGGCTCGGTGTGCAGGCCGTTGACGTCGGAGTTGACGTCGAGCACGAAGACCGTGCTGCCCTCGCCGGGAAAGACGTACAGGTCGTCGATGAGCAGCTGGCCTGTCTGCGCCGCCAGCGGCGTGTCGAGGTGATGGGACATGGGATGGTCCTTTCTGCACTGAGCTCGCCTCAGTGCAGATACCCTCCGCGCATATCCCGACACGGATCGTGCGAGGGAGGTCAGAAGCCGCCGTGGTCGTGATGCTCGCGCTCGCGCTTCTCGTCCTCGTAGATGCGGTCGATGCAGATCGCGATGGCGATGATCAGCGCGTCGTCGACGCCCTGCTCGACCTCGACCCCGTAGGTGTCCCTGATCCTGAACCACTTGCGCGAGATCCGGCCGATGACCCGGTGGCCGTCCTTCAGCTCCCAGTCCTTGTCGGCGAAGCTGCCGACGGCCTCGAGCCGCGTCCCGTCGAAGAGGTCGATCTCGTAGCGGTGGTGAATGGGCGAGAAGAACGCCGGGCGGACGGTCGCGACCACGCCCTGGCCGTTCTCGATCTGCATCGTGTCGCGCATCGAGAAGATCTTCTTGCGGATGAGGATGAGCAGGTTGCCGTCGGCGTCCTTGAGCTCGAACGTCTCGCGCAGGCTGAGCGCCCGGCCGTCGACGAGGAAGACGCGGTTGCCGTCTTCGTCCTCGATCCAGAAGTCGGCCCTGAGGGAGAAGATCCGTTCCTGGACCAGGTATCTCATGACAAAAGGCTATCTGCCCACCTCGCGATCGGTCGCGTAGATGTCGATGCCCCGCCGCCCGGCGTCGGCCGCGACTACCCGGCGGCCTGGTCTACTTCGCAGTCCGGGACGACGTCCGGGGCTCGATGGCGGGGCAGGCGGTCGTCGATCCCCGGCGCACGGTGCCGCTGCCGGACGGCGCCGATGTCGCGAAGATCGCGGCGGCGATGAACCCGGCCATGTCGGCCTGGGTGGCCCTCCGCCGCCGGGTTCCGCTGCAGGGCGGCCAGTCGGTCCTGGTGCTCGGCGCCACCGGCAACGCCGGGGCGATGGCGGTCCAGGTGGCCAGGCGGCTGGGCGCGGGCCGGATCGTCGGGGCGGGCCGCAACCCGCAGCGGCTGGCCGCGCTGGCGGCCGTCGGCGCGGACGAGGTGGTCGCGCTCGACGACGACGCCGAGGCGACCGCCGCCCGGCTGGCGAAGGCGGCCGCCGAGACCGACGTCGTGATCGACTACCTGTGGGGAGAGCCGGCCGCCGCCGCCATGATGGCCCTGCTCACCGCCCGCGCCGACCGCAGCCGGGCGATGGACTGGATCCAGATCGGCGCCGCCGCCAGGCCGGCCATCGAGCTCCCGTCGGCGGCGCTGCGCTCGGCCAACCTCCGGATTCAGGGCTGCGGGCAGGGCTCGGTGAGCCCGCGGGCTTACCTGGCCGAGCTGCCGTCGCTGGTGGCGGAGATCGACGCGGGGACCATCGCGGTCAGCGCCCGCCCGGTGCCGCTGGCCGACGTCGAGGCCGCCTGGACCGCGCCGGACGTGCCCGGCCGGCGGACCGTGCTCATCCCCTAGCTCAGGGCGGCCGCGGTGGCGGCCGCCGACCGAGGAGGCGGTCGGTGGTGTCCGCTCCAGGCGGAGCAACGGCCCGTTCGAGATAACTGCTTTTTTCTTCCGAACGGACCTTGGGTTCCCCTGGAATCGACTATGGCTCTGGCCCCGGTGACGACCGCGATAATGCAGGTAATTGTCATCATTGCCGGGCTTTGGCCTGCTAAGGCGCCCTTAAAAGAAAAGCCGCTTGCGGCGCGTCGCGATTGCCGGCTCGGCCATGGCCGGCGGTTCCGCCTGGCAGCCCTGGCGGTGCCCGTCGCCGTGATCGTCAGCCTGCTGGGCGCCTCCGGAGAACGGTGGACGGCCAGCCAGCCGGCGGCCCGAGATCCTGGCGACCGGTCAGGTCTACGTCTGCGACTCGACGTCGCGCGCTTTACATTTCGCCGGCGGGCATCTCGTTTCCGGTCGCGAGCACGAAGCTGACGTACTTCAAGCTGGCGGCGCCCTGGAAGTCGGACGCGGGCCAGTTCCGAGCCTCTTTTTCCTGACCTAACCGTGATCCGGCCGTAGACTCGGTGGCGTGGACGACCCCTTCGCCTTTCGGGAATTGCGCATCCGGCAGCCCGGTAAGGTCCTCCCCGGCCGTGCCCGATACGAGATCTTCGACCCCGACAAGAACCTGCTCGCCGTCGCCGCCGAGACGGAGAGCCGGGGTGTGCTGAACACCATGATCGGCCTGGTTCCCGGCACCCGGGCGCTGGCCGTGCGGACGCCGGACGGCGAGCCGATCCTGACCCTGCTCAGGCAGGACAGCGAGAACAACTGGCTGGCGGCGCTGACCGATCCGGACGGCAAGCTGATCGGCAAGATCCGGATCGAGTTCAGCAGGCGGCACTACACCCTGCTCGACGATCAGGGCCAGGTCGCGGGCATGGCGGCCGGGGATCTCGGCGCGACCCAGTTCTCGGTCACCGGGGCCGAGGGCGAGCGGTACGCCCAGATCCGCAAGACCTGGGCCGGCCTGCGCAAGGAGCTGCTCACCTCCTCCGACCACTACACGGTGACGTTCACCGGGCCGGTCTCGCCGAGCATCCGCACCATGATCGTGATGGTGCCGATCGTGCTCGACATGACCAGGCACGGGCCGTACTGACGGCGTTGGGCCTGGGGCGTTGGCGTTGGGCGTTGGCGTTGGGCGTTGGCCTTGGCGCTACTGGAAGGTGGCGGTGGCCAGGACGGTGCCGTTCGCGCTCAGCAGGCGGGCGCCGATGATGTCGCCTGGGCCGGCGGTGTAGGGGGTACTGCCCCAGGATCCGTAGCCGTCGGCGAGCTGGAACTGCCCGACGTCCTTGAAATGCCCGTCGGCGTCCTCGAGCTGGCAGGTCACGGTGGCGTTGCCGAGGACATCCATGTTCACCGACATGTAGGCCCACCACGGGCTGCGGTTATAGACGAAGACCTGGCCGACGGTCTGGTGGTCGCTGGTGACGAGCGCGGCGGTGCTGAGCGCGGCCGACGCCTGGGCCGAGGCCGACGAGGGCACGGTGGCGTCGCGCAGCCCCCAGCCGACGCCTCCCCCGATCAGGGCGACCGCCACCGCCGCGGCTGCCAGCAGACGGCGGCTGAGCCTGTTGCGCGGCCGGCTGGCGGGCCCGTTGTCGGGTCGGTTGCCGGGTGGTCGGTTGTCGGGTCGGTTGGCTGGCTGGCTTGGCCGGTCCGCGCGGCGCTTCGCGTGCTCGCCGGTGCCGGCGCCAGTGCCGGCGCCGGTACCAGTGCCGGTCAGCACGCGGACGTCCGACGGCGGCTGGCCGGGAGCGCCCGATGACCGCTGGTCATGAGCGTTCGACGACTGCTGGGCGGGAGCGGCGAGGCCGAGGCGGTCGAGCACCCGGGACTCGAAGCCGGCCGGCGGCTCGGCGGGCGGCAGCAGGGCGAGCAGTTCGTCCCCCGCCATGGTCAGCTCGCGGACCTGCTCACGACACGACTCGCAGCCGTTCAGGTGCGCCAGCGCGGCGGCGCGCTCGCGGCCGGTCAGCACGCCGAGCGCGAACTCCGCGGCCACCTCGGCGAACTCGTCGCAGCTCATGTCCTCATCCCCGTCGTTCAACTCACTCATCGTCTGCGTCCTCCGGAAGAAGGGCTGCACGCAGCTTCTGCAGGCCGTACCTGATCCTGGTCTTCGCGGTGCCCACGGGCACCCCCTCCGACTCGGCCACCTGCCGGGCCGTCATCCCGTAGATGCCGGCCATCGCCACCGCCCGGGCCTGCTCGGGCGGGAGGCGTCTCAGTTCGCGGCGGAGCCCGGCGGCGCTGTCGTTGGCGACCGCGATCCGCTCCGGGGAGTCGGCCAGCGAGGTGATCAGCAGCGCCAGGTCGTTCGGGTCCATCGGCGCCGACGAGCGCCCTCGGAGCACGTCGATCGCCAGGTTGTGGGTGATCCTGGTCAGCCAGCCGCGGACGGTTCCCTGCCGCCCGTCGAACATCTGCGCGTGCTTCCAGGCCCGTTCGAAGGCCTGCTGCGCGACGTCCTCGGCCACGTTCCGGTCGCGGAGCACGTTCAGCGCCACGCCGAACACCAGCCCCTGGAACCGTCGGACGAACGCGACCGACAGCTCGGCGTCACCCGCGCCAAGGCCAGCGAGCAGCGTCTCATCGGGCAGCCGTTCGGCTGGAGTCGCCATCATCGTCATTTTAGTCAGTAACCGACGTGGACGGACGTCGACGGCACGGGCGCGGGCGGCGTGGCGCCCGAGGGGACCGTCACCGCGGCGGTGATCGAGGTGCCGGCCGGGTCGACCAGCCACCACTTGGCGCCGAAGGCGTCGCTGCCCTGCCCGCTGACCTGGCCAGGTCCCGAGTCGCCGGAGAAGTAGTAAAGCGGGTGGCCGTCGTAGACGACCTGCTTGGCCCCGCCCGATCTGGTGATGGTGGACAGGTCGGCCATAGTGACGCCGCCGGACGCGGACACCGCGCCGGTCGCGGTCACCGGCGGCCAGGCCCCCGCGCACGCGCCATCGCAGGCGGAGGAGTCTTTCCCGTCCTTCATCCAGAGGTAGACCGCCCGCCCGGAACCATTGGTCAGGAACGCCCCCGCTGACCCCGACTTCGTGGTGATGACCAGGCCGGACCCGGCAGCCGCGGCGGCCGAGCTAGCCGACCCGCCCGCCGGGCTGGCGGCCGACGACGCGGGCGCCGACGAGCTGCTCGAACCCGAACTGCTGCAGGCCGCGGTCAGCAGCCCCGCCCCCAGCGCGACAGCGAGCCCGGCGCCGAGCCGGACCGTCCCCGGTGTCCGAATGCCCAGCGATGCGCTCATCGTCACCGTCTCCCGTCTGCTCCTCGTTTGCTCGCGTTGCGTGTCATAGTCACTACGGTCACGGCGGCGAGCCGGCTTGACAGGACGCCTGTGATCCCTGTCACACATTGCCGGTGGTTGGGGCGTTGCGTCCCCGTTCGTGCGCCGTCTGGGCTCGGCTGCTTCGTTTACGTTCGCCCTTTGTGCGCGCCGCTCGGCCGCCGGGGCGCGCCTTGCCGAACGCCGGCCGGACATCGTGTGCCGTTTGGTCACTGGCTGGGGCGATAAATCCGTCATCGTGTGCGATACGGGTCGCGGGGTGCCCCCAACTCCCCACGGTGATGGCCGGGCACGCACGCCGTGGTGCACGTGAGACGCGAGGGGCACGGGTGGGTGAGCCAAGCCCAGCCGGCCTCCCGCGCCGGCACACGAGCGCGCCAACATCGGCGCTTCTTGCTGTTATCTGTTGACAGGCCGGGGTGGTCTGTGATCGCGGAAGCTTTGCACGCGAATAGCGTGCTTTTCTTCCGTCAGGAAAGAAGCTTCCATTAGATCTTTCGGCCTAACGGGGCAGCAGGGGGTGCGGCAGATGCCGGGCGCGACGGGCGAGGCTAGGCGGTGGGGCGGGGGCCAGACGGTGCGGGCGAGGCTAGGCGGTGCGGCGGGGGCGGAAGGCGGCGAAGGGGTTGGTTACTACTAGCTCGCGGGCGGCGAAGCGGTAGAGGGTCGCGGGGCGGCCGCCGGTTGAGGTGGGGCGGGAGACGTCGGTGGTCGGCTCGATGACGCCTCGGCGGGTGAGGATGCGCTGCAGGTTGGTGGCCGAGACGGGGTGGCCGAGGGCGGCGGCGTAGGTGTCGCGGAGCTGGGAGATGGTGAACGTCTCGGGGGCGAGGGCGAAGCCGATGTTGGTGTAGGAGAGCTTGGCCCGCAGCCGGTTCCTGGCCGAGCCGACGATCGAGCCGTGGTCGAACGCGGTCGTCGGCAGCGCGTCGACCAGGTGCCAGGCCGTGTCGGCCGGCAGGCTGGGCCGCGCGTCGGGCGTGACCAGCGCCAGGTACGCCGTCGCGAGCACTCGCTCGGCCGGGTCGCGGGCCGGGTCGCTGCGCGTCTCGAGCTGCTCGAGGTGCGCGATCTGGGGGATGTCGACCTTCGCGGCGAGATGCCTGCTGGCAGAGGCGCCGAGCCGCTCGTCGGCCTCGAGCAGGCCGCCCGGCAGCGCCCAGGTTCCGTCGAACGGCGACTCGGCGCGCCGCCACAGCAGTACCGACAGCCGCTGCTGGCGTACCTGGAACACCACCCCGAGCGCCTCGTGCCGGAAGCAGCCCACGGCCTCGTCGGTGGCTTCGTCATTGCGCACGCGCTCATCGTAACGGGATCGTCGGTCCCATGGCCGTGACCGGAACCGGCGATCGTGTCCGGGCGCGGGCTCGCGGGACGGGAGTGCCTGGGCTCGGCGATTGGTTTTTAACCAAGAGTTGAAAACCTGTGGTTTTCGACTTAGAGTCGGAAACATGAGGGACACGCGAGAGACGGTAGGGGTTCACCAGGCTGACGCCGGCGAGCCGACGTGGGCCGACCGGGTGCGACGGCTGGCGGCGGAGCGCGGGGCGGTGATCCTCGCGCACAACTACCAGCGGCCGGAGATCCAGGATGTCGCCGACCACGTGGGCGACTCGCTGGCGCTGGCCCGGCTCGCGGCGGCCAGCTCCGCCCGGGTCATCGTGCTGTGCGGGGTCTACTTCATGGCGGAAACGGCGAAGATCCTCGCCCCGGACCGGACCGTGCTGATACCGGACGCGCGAGCGGGCTGCTCCCTGGCCGACAGCATCACCGTCGAGCAGCTCGTCGCCTGGAAGGCCGAGCACCCGGGCGCGGCCGTGGTCGCTTACGTGAACACGAGCGCCGAGGTCAAGGCCGAGGCCGACGTCTGCTGCACGTCGGCCAACGCGGCCGAGGTCGTGTCCGCGATCCCCGCCTTTAGGGACGTCCTGTTCCTGCCCGACCAGTTCCTCGGGGCGCACGTTCGCCGGGTCACCGGCCGGGAGAACCTGCACGTCTGGGCGGGCGAGTGCCACGTGCACGCGGGGATCAGCCCGCAGGCGCTGCGCGACGCGGCGGCGGCCAACCCGGAGGCGGAGCTGTTCGTGCACCCGGAGTGCGGCTGCTCGACGTCGGCGCTCTGGCAGGCGGGGACCGGGGACCTTCCGGCCGAGCGGACCCGGGTGCTGTCGACCGGCGGGATGCTGGCGGCGGCCAGATCCACCCGCGCCCCGGCGGTGCTCGTGGCGACCGAGACCGGGATGCTGCACCAGCTCCGCAAGGCCAATCCTGCCGTCCGCTGGGAGCCGGTGAACCCCCACGCGAGCTGCCACTACATGAAGATGATCACGGCCGAGGCGCTCGAGCGGTGCCTGCGCGACGGGACCACCGAGGTGGACGTCGACCCGGAGACCGCAGCCCGTGCCCGCAACGCCGTCGAGGCCATGATCGCCACCGGTCCGGCCCCGCTCGCGGCGAGCGCCCGATGACCGGCCCGGGGAGCGCGACGGCAAAGATAGTGGATCGCTGGGCACACGGGGATGTACCCAGCGATCCGTCATCCGGCCAACCCGGAGTCCGGGCCGACGTGGCGGTGACTGACGAGGCTGGTGCGACCCCGGTGATTCGGGCGCTGCCGCGTGCGCGGGCACGGTGGCGGCGGGACGCGGATGTGGTGGTCGTGGGGTCGGGTGCGGCCGGGATCTCGGTCGCGCTGACGGCGGCTGAGGCCGGACTGCGGGTGCTGATGGTGACCAAGGACCTGATCGGCGGGGCGACGCCGCTCGCGCAGGGCGGCCTGGCGGCGGCCATCGGGCCCGGGGACAGCCCGGCGTCGCACGTCAGCGACACGCTGACCGCGGGCGCGGGGCTGTGCGAGCCGGACGTGGTGGCGTCGCTGGCGGCCGAGGCCCCCGGGGTGATCGACTGGCTGACCGGGCTCGGCGCGCGGCTCGACCGCCGCGAGCTGCGACTCGAGGGCGGGCACAGCCACCACCGGATCGTGCATTCCGGTGACGACGCGTCCGGGGCCGAGGTGCACCGGGCGCTGCTGGCCGCGCTGCTGGCCAGCGGGATCGAGATCCTCGACCGCACCGTCGCGCTTGATCTCATTGTGCGGAACCCCGCCGGCGGGGTCGCGGGGCTGGCGGCCGGGGTCATCGAGCCCGGCGGGCGGCTGTCGGCCGGGGTCATCGACGCGCCGGCCGTGGTGATCGCGGCCGGAGGGCTGGGGCAGGCGTTCGCAACGACGTCGAACCCGGCCGGCGCGACCGGCGACGGGATCGCGATCGCGGCGCGGGCCGGGGCGGCGCTTCGCGACCTGGAGTTCGTCCAGTTCCACCCGACGGTGCTGTGGCGGCCGGACGCGAGCGGGCAGTGCCCGCTGATCACCGAGGCGCTGCGCGGGGCCGGGGCCGTGCTCCGCGACCTCGATGGCGCCCCGCTGATGGCGGGACGTCACCCGCGCGGCGACTTGGCCCCGCGCGACGTCGTGGCGGCGCGGATGGCCGAGGTCATCGCGGCCGGGACCGCCGGGCACCTCTGGCTTGACGCGACCGGGCTCGACCCGGACGTGCTGGAGAATGGCTTCCCGACGGTTACGGCCGCGTGCCGCAAGCACTCCATCGACCCGGTGACCGAGTACATCCCGGTCGCGCCGGGCGCGCACTACTCGTGCGGCGGCATCGTGGCCGACCTGGACGGACGGACGAGCATTACCGGGCTCTACGCGGTCGGCGAGGCCGCGTCGACCGGGGTGCAGGGCGCCAACCGGCTCGCCTCCAACTCGGTCACCGAGGCGGTCATCGCGGGACGACGGGCCGGACAGACCATCGCCGCCGCGCTCGGCGGGTCGGGGACGGGCCTGAGCCCTGTCGGCTATGCCATCGACCCGACTGCGAACCGGTCGGCTACGCCATCGACATCGCCTATTGGTGTCGCTGGCGCAGGTGACAGGAACTGGGTGGGGGTCGGAGGCACACGGCGCGTTGGTGGCAACAGCGGCGGGGGGCTGACGGGCGGCGGGGGGC
>Ga0208357_1001727_pt1 | contig 15560 bp, 18 predicted proteins | sample NGESurdeep092012_6_FD_184487 | JGI IMG/M metagenome (GOLD analysis project Ga0208357, IMG submission 184487) | Arctic peat soil microbial communities from Barrow, Alaska - NGEE Surface sample F52-2 deep-092012 (SPAdes) | ecosystem: Environmental > Terrestrial > Soil > Wetlands > Peat ... | reverse complement strand
TCCTGACGCAGAGGATGTCACCGAAGCGCAGCGCGCTGCCCTGCGCGTCCAGCGCGGCGGCGATGTCGCCGGGGGTGAACGCCACCCGCGAGAACGGGTCGTAGCCGGTGCCGTCCCGGGGGCCGGCCAGGTCGACCAGGACGCCCCGGCCGATGATGCCCCGCTGCGCCCAGTGGTGGATGCCGAGCGGCTCAAGGTCGGCCTCCGGCTGCCCGCGCCAGCCGCCGTACCAGCCGTCCGGCCCCGACCCGACGTGCCGCAGCCCGTCCCACTGGCTCGAGCACTGCAGGTAGAACCCGTCGACCCAGTCGTCCCAGGCGTGCGGCCCCATCGGCGTGAACGAGTGCCGGTAGCCCTGCCGCCCGAAGAACGGCGGGTCGGGCAGCCCCAGCGGCAGCGTCAGGCCCACCCGCTCCCCGGTCCGCACGGCGGTCGCGGCGGCGGCGACCACCGGCCCGGTCAGCCGGTTCAGCGTGCCCAGGTTGTCGCCCGGCCCCCACACATCCCACGCATGCCGGAGCCCGGATCCGGGCAGCACCGGAAGCTGGTCGAACGGAACCACCACGCTGTCAGCCACGTTCACGATTGCGACGCTACAGAACGGCGGTCCGCCGGCCCATGCGCCGGACACCAGGCACCGCAGCCGGGCATTGTGGCCGGCGCTAGGGGGCCCGCGCGGGGGCAGGTAAATCGGCTGGCAGCGCGCGGCCGCCGTCTGCCAGACTGCCGCCATGGCCGAGCGGGCGGAGTCTGCGGTAGCGCGGCGGGTGCGGCGGCAGCTGGCGGCCGACCCGGCGGCGGCCCTCGAACGCGGGCTGAGCCCCGCCGATCTGCAGGCCGCGCTGATGGACGTGAGCCGCAGCCGGGCGGCGGCGGTTACCCCGGCCCGGCTGATGCAGCGCTGGCGGCAGGACCGCTACGTGCAGCCCGTGGTCAGCGACCCGCGCCCGGTCTGGCAGCTGGAGGCGCGCCTGTGGGCGCTGCTGCCGGACGAGTTCGCGGGCGTCGACCTGTCACCGGCGGCGCCGCTCGGGACCTCCTCGGCGGTGGGCCCGGTCAGCCAGGACCGGGTGATCTCGACCACCCGCGGCAGCGAGGTGGTCAGCGACCCGACCAACGTGCTCGCGCTCGAGGCGGCGTCGCGCAGGCAGCGGTCCGGGGCGCCGGCCGTGAACCTGGCCTGCTGCCACCGGGTGCTGCGCGGCCAGCCGTTCGACGCGCCGGGGGCATTCCAGCACTTTCGGCTGTTCGCCCTGGTCAGCAGCGCCCGCGACCGGGGATCGGGACGGACCGAGGCGGACCCGCTGCCGCCGGGGGGTGACCGTCGACGAGGACCCCGGCCGGGAGCGGGCCCGCGGCTACTACGAACGCGGCGCGATCCGCATCGACGCGGAAGCCGACGCGGACTGGCATGAGGTCGGCGACGGCGGCTTCACCGACTGGACCGCCCGGCTGCTGAACGACGCCAAGGAGCGCTGTCTCATCTCCTGCGTCTCCACCGAGCGGCTGGCCGCCCTCGCGGGCTTAGGCCGGGCAGGTCCAGTCTTCCGGGCTCCGGATCGGCTCGGCGTCGACGTGGCCCGGGGGCGGAAAATGCTGCTTGAGCGTGAACGCGTACGGGGTCGGGCCGTGCACGCGCAGGTGATGAACCCGGTTTTCGGCCTCCGCCACGGTCGGGACGTGCCCGCGCGGTATCCACCACAGCGCCAGGTACGCGTCCCGCATCTGCTCGAACCACGCGCGCCGCCGCCGGAGCACCGCAATGTGCGCGTCCCCGTACGCGTACGCGGCCAGCGCTTCGACCGACTCCCAGACCGACATGTTGATCAGGATGCCGCCGCCGGCCCCGGCCGCGTCCTGCTCGAACCCGCGCACCGCGAGGCTGTTCCCGTCCTCGGTCTGCATCCGCCAGACGAACCCGGGCGCCGCGTCCGCGACCGCGTTCACCGAGTCCAGGGCGGCCGCGAAGTCCGCGATCAGCGGGCTGTCGATCGGCGCCAGCAGCCGTCCGATGTTCACCTGTGCAAGCACGTAATCCATGCTCCCATCGTGCCTGTTTTCAGCGCAGGTAGGAAGCGCCGTTCAGGTCGAGGACGGCGCCGCTGGCCCATTCCGCCTCGGGCGAGGCGAGGTACACGACCGCGGCCGCGATCTCCTGCACGGTCGCGACCCGGTCGAACGGCGACTGCGCGCGGATGACGTCGCCCGCCGCCGTCGCGAGCTCTGCCGCGGTCATGTCGGTCGCCACGTACCCCGGGGCGACTGAGGCCACCGTGATCCCGTGCGGCGCGAGCGCCACCGCAAGCGACTGGCCGAACGCGTGCAGCCCGGCCTTGCTCGCCCCGTAGGCCGGATGCGACGGCTCGCCGCGGAACGCACCGCGCGACCCCACGTTGACGATCCTGCCGCCCCGCTGCGCGGACGCGGTCATGTGCTGCACCGCGCACCAGGTGACGTTGGCGGCGCCGATCAGGTTGACCCCGAGCGTCGCCTGCCAGGCGGCCTGCCACTCCTCGTAGGAGGTCCCGAGCACCGGGTGGTCCAGGTAGATCCCGGCGTTGTTGACCAGGACGTCGAGCCCGCCGAGGCCGGCCGCCGCCGCGTCGACCATCGCCCGCACTTCGGCCGGGACGGCCAGGTCGGCCCGCACGACGACGTGCTGGTCCCCGTTGAGCGAGTCCCGCACCACCTCGGCCGCGGCGACCGCGTCGCGGCAGTGCACCGCCACCCGGTCACCGCGCTCCGCGAACGCCCGCGCGATCGCCGCCCCGATACCACGCGACCCACCCGTAACAAGAACCGCTCTGCTCACGCGGATGACTCTACCGGTCCCCGCACAGGTCGAGCAGCTTGGTGACCGTCGCCCAGTTCCTGGCCGTGCCGGTGACGCCCGCGCGCGGTGACGTGACGATCCGCAGCACCGCCGCCGACAGCTCGCTGTTCCCGAAGCCGTCCGGCGTGTGCAGGTAGATCGCCCGGCCGACGGTCGCGAGCTCATCGCGGGCGCCCTTGGCCGCCGACCGGGCCAGGGCCTGGTCGATCTTGCCGGCCGCGTCGGCCCCGGGCGGGCCGCTGAGCAGCACAGCGTGCACCCGCTTGGGGTCCGCCTCGTCCGGGAACGGGTTCGCCGCGATCACCGCGGCCAGCTCGTCGCGGGAGACCACCACCACCGGCGCGCTGACGCCGAGCCTGGCCGTGATCGCTTCCGCCAGCGCCGCCGCCAGCGCGGCCGCGTCGGCGCCGCCCGCGCCCGGGCTGAACAGCACGTTCCCGCTCTGGATGTACGTTGACACGTCGCCGTGCCCGAGTTCAGCCACGACCTCCCGCAGGTCGGTCATCGCCACCTTGTTCCGGCCGCCGACGTTGATCCCCCGCAACAGCGCCACATGAGTCGCCATAAGCGTCATTCTGCCCTGCCCGTGACCGGCGTGTCCGGGTGCGTGACCGGTTCGAGCAGCTCGATCAGCGCCGGCCGGCCGAAATGCCGTGCCCAGCCGAGCGGGGTCGAGCCGAACCGCTGGTCGCGGACGTCCGGATCGGCGCCCAGCCGAAGCAGCGTTCTGGCCAGCTCCAGGTTCCCGTCCTCGGCCGCCTTGTGCAGCGCGGTCTGCCAGGGCTGGTCGCTCGGCACGTCGGTCCGCCCCCTGGCGTTCACGTCGAAGCCCAGCTCGGCCAGGAACTCGACGGCGGCGGGGGACCCGCACGCGGCCGCCCAGGTGACCAGCGCCGGCCGCGCCTGCCGTAGTTCGCGGGCCAGTTCCGGGTGGTCGGCCAGCAGCAGGCCCATCCGGTCGCGGTCGGCGGCGAGCGCCGCGGCCACGAACGCGTCGGCCGGAGCGAGCGCGAGCTCCGGAGCCCCCGTGTCTCACCAGGTAGTCGATTAGCTCCGGGTGCCCGGTGGCGGCGGCCATCGACGTCACCGTGACCCCGTCGTCGAACGGCGCGGTCACGTCGACGCCGTGGGAGACCAGCGTCCGGACCCGGTCCGCCAGGCCGTGCATGATCGCCCAGGCGAGCTCGCCCCGGACCAGCTCGGCCGGGGCGCCGAGCGCGTCGCCGAGCCGCCGGCGCCACGGCCCGCCGTCACCGGTGCCGAGCCCGAACTCAAGCAGCAGCTCCAGGTGATCGTTGCCCGGCTCGAACATCCGGTTATAGAGCGCCTGGCCGTCGTTGGGGTCGGCGCCCGCCTCCAGCAGCAGGCGGGCCAGCGCGATCGAGTGCGGATGCCGCCTCTGTCGGACCGGGCCGAGCTCGCCCTCGCCGAAGACGCCGGTGAGCACGGTGAACGGTGTCGGCAGGCCGTGCCATAGATACCCGGCGTTGGGGTCGGCGCCGGCGTCGAGCAGCAGTCTCGCCGGCCGCCATCCGCTCGGGGAACCGGCTGTAGCGGGTGACGACCTCGACGTGCCTTTTCAAGCGCGTCCAGCTCGCGAAGCCGTAGCGGCGCGCCACCGCCAGCTGGGCCGCGCTCAGCGCGATGCCGTCCGCCCGCCGCAGGTCTTTCGCCTGCTTGCGAAGGTGCTCGAGGCTCGGCTGGTCGGGAAGCTCAGGACCGGGGACGTCAGCCACTGCGACTCCTTCCGTACGCCTGCTGTCCGCGTCGCAAGGCCGAAAGGAGAAATGATGGCCGTCTCGTGGGTAACGCTCTCAGGCGGGCTCTGCCCTTCCCGCGGACCGGGGGCCGCCTGACGGCCTACCCGAATGATAACAGCAAGAAGCGCTCGCGCCTACTGGTGATACGAACCGAGGAACTCGCCCAGGCGGCCGATCGCCTCGGTCAGCGTCTCCACCGGGGCCAGGAACACGACCCGGATGTGGTCGCTCGACGGCAGGTTGAACCCGGTTCCGTGGGTCAGCAGCACGTGCTGCTGCTCGAGCAGGTCGATGCACATCCGCTGGTCGTCGACGATCTTGTGCACCTCGGGGTGGAGCCGGGGGAACAGGTAGAGCGCGCCGGCCGGCTGGTAGCAGTCCACCCCGGGTATCGCCGTCAGCAGCTCCCAGGCGCGGTCCCGCTGGTCCCGCAGCCGGCCGCCGGGCGCGAGCAGCGGCGTGATGTCGATGCCGCCGTCGAGCGCGGCCGGGATGGCGTGCTGGGCCGGGACGTTGGGGCACATCCGCATGTTGGCGAGCAGCTCGAGGCCCTCGAGGTACTCGGCGATCGGCGCCTTCGGCCCGCAGACCACCAGCCAGCCGGAGCGGAACCCGGCCAGCCGGTACGTCTTGGACATGCCGCCGAGCGAGAACACGGGGATGTCGGGGGCGAGGGACGCCGCGCAGTGGTGCACCGCGCCGTCGTACACGATCTGGTCGTAGATCTCGTCGGTGAGCACCAGCAGGTTGTTGCGCCGCGCGATGGCGAGCAGCTGCTCGAGGGTCTCCCGCGAGTAGACCGCGCCGGTCGGGTTGTTCGGGTTGATGATGACCAGCGCGCGGGTGCGCTCGGTCACCAGCGAGGCGACGTGCTCGACGTCGGGGTTCCAGTCGAGATCCTCGGCGCACCGGTAGTGCACCGCGCGGCCCCCGCAGAGCGAGACCGCGCCCGTCCACAGCGGGTAGTCGGGGGAGGGCACGAGCACCTCGTCGCCCGGGTTGAGCAGCGCCTGCAGCGTCATCACGATCAGCTCGGAGACGCCGTTGCCGAGGAAGACGTCGTCGGCGCTCGCGTCGACGACCCCGAGGCGTCGCCGGTAGTGGCTGGCGACGGCCTCGCGGGCGGGCGCGATGCCGCGGGCGTCGCTGTACCCCTGGGAACCCTCGATGGACGCCTTCACCTGCGACAGCACCGCGTCCGGTGTAAACAGGCCGAACGGGGCGGGGTTGCCGATGTTCAGCTTGATGATCTCCTGGCCGGCCGCCTCAAGCTCGCGAGCTCGCCGCAGCACCGGTCCGCGAATGTCGTACCGGACGTCGGCAAGCCTGCTCGCCTGAGATACCACCGCTGTCGCCTCCCCGGGCAATCACGTCAGCACGTGCGTGCTGAGCACCGCTGCCCGAATGTTACCGGCTGAGCGCCCACGGCCTGCGGTATTTATCGCGCCGCCGGGCAGGCGCCCCGTCGTCAGGCCTCGGTGATCTTGGCGTAAAGCGCTTCGTACCGTTCGGCCACCGCGGCGACAACGTCGGCCGGGACCTGCGGGCCGGGCTCCTTGCGGTTCCAGCCGATCTCGGTCGACCAGTCGCGCAGGAACTGCTTGTCGTAGGCGTACTGCGGATGCCCGGGCTGGTAGCCGTCGGCGGGCCAGTACCGGGACGAGTCCGGGGTGAGCACCTCGTCCGCCAGGACCAGCGCGCCGTCCTTATCCAGCCCGAACTCCAGCTTGGTGTCGGCCACGATGATGCCGCGCTCGGCCGCCAGGTCGGCGCCCCGCTGGTAGACCGCGAGCGTGATCCGCTTGAGCTCGGCCGCCGTCTGCGCTCCGAGCAGATCGACGACCTCGGCGTAGGTCATCGGCTCGTCGTGGCCTGCCGCCGCCTTGGTGGTCGGGGTGAACACCGGCTCCGGCAGCTTCGACGCCTCGACCAGCCCCTCCGGGAGCGGCACGCCCGACACGGCGCCGGTCTCGTTGTAGGAGACCAGTCCGAGGCCCGACAGGTAGCCGCGGGCGATGCACTCGACCGGCACCATGTCCAGCCGCTGGCAGCGGATCGCCCGGCCGGCCCACTCGGCCGGCACGTCGGTCGCGGAGATCACGTGGTTGGGCACGATGTCAGTGAGCCGGTCGAACCACCAGAGCGAGAGCTCGGTCAGCACGCGGCCCTTGCCCGGCACCGGCGTCGGCAGGATCACGTCGTAGATGGAGACCCGGTCCGAGGCGACTAGTAGCAGGTCATCGCCGTCCGCGTAGACCTCGCGGACCTTGCCTGAGTGGATGAGCTCCATGGCGGGCAAGCGTACCGGTCACCGCAGGCGTACGATCGGGTGGCATGGCGGTAAACGGTGCTGACCGCCCCGCGGTCGGCGAATACCTGCAGGTGCAGACGACGACCGACTCGCGGGCCGAGGCGATGGAGCTGGCCCGGGCGGCGGTGGCCGCGCGGCTCGCCGCGTGCAGCCAGGTGGCCGGCCCGGTCGCCTCCACCTACTGGTGGAACGACGAGATCGAGCGGGCCGAGGAGTGGTTCGTCTTCTTCAAGCTCCCGGCCGACCGGTACGAGGAGCTGGCCGCGTTCCTGGTCGAGAAGCACAGCTACGACGAGCCCGAGATCCTCGCCACCGCGTTCGTCGCCGGCTCCCCCTCGTTCCTGACCTGGGTCACCGAGGAAACCCGGCGCCGCGAGGTGCCCGCCGCCCCGGCCCCGCGCGCCCCCGCCCCCTGAGCGCGCGGTTGTTAGGAGCTCGGGGGAACGTTCCAGGTCAGCACCACCGGCTCGTCGTGTTCAGCGCCCAGGGTGCTGACGGTGCCGGTGTCGAGCCTGAACAGTCGGCCGCCCTCGGGCGTCAGGCCGAGCCAGCGGGCGGTCAGCACCCGCAGCACATGGCCGTGCGCGACCAGGACGACATCGCCTTCCGGCAGCAGCGCCGCCGCCCGCTTGAGCACCCGGTCGACCCGCTCGCCGACCTGCGCCGCGCTCTCCCCGGGGTGCTGCGCGTCGCCGGGGATGACCCCGTCCCGCCACAGGAACCAGCCGGGCCGCTTGCGCTGGATCTCCGCCGTGGTGATGCCCTCGTAGCCGCCGTAGTCCCATTCCCACAGGTCCGGGTCCTGCTTGGGCGCCGGCCCGCCGTCGAAGCCAGGGACGCCCGGGCTGCCAAGCCCGGCCAGCTCCGCCGTCTTTACCGCGCGCTGGGCCGGGCTGGTGAACACCGCGACGATCGGCTGCCCGGCCACCCGCCGCTCCACCATCGGCGCCAGCGCCGCCGCCCCGGAAATCCCCTTCGGGGTCAGCGGTATGTCCGTCCGCCCGGTATGCCGGCCATCCCGTGACCACTCGGTCTCCCCGTGGCGCAGCAAGATCAGCTCTCCCATAGAGCCATCATCGCAGGCCGCTCTCTCTCCGTCGCCCCAGGTCATCGGTGGCCTCCAGCGCCGCCCACCCCACCCCAGCGCAATTGGCTCACCACCAGCGCCAAGATAACAGCAAGAAGCGCGGCAGCCGCGGCAGATCACACCCATGATCTCGAACGGACCCGGGCGGCTCTATCCGACGCAGGTTCCCGCCCTTCCGTCGCGGGACTAGAGCAGGCGACGGAGGCGGAACAGGTCCTTCATCGAGGCCTCGATCTTGATCTTGCCGGTCATCCAGCTGCGGGCGATGTTCATCGGCTGCTGGGCCAGCGCGACCACCTCAGCGCTGTTGGCGGTCAGCCGGATATCGGCCGGCGGGTCGCCGGGCATCACCTCGTGGACCGGATCGTCGCCGGTCCCGAGCTTGGTCGCGTAGGTGAGGCCGAGGTCGGGGATGGTGACGCTGATCGAGCGGTTGCCGAAATACTGCTCCCGGTCGGCCGGGCTGAGCTCGGACAGCCTGCCCGCTAGCTTCTGCAGTGCCTCGCGGCACTCTTCGGCCGAGTTCATGTGCGCCTCGCTCGTCAATCGGCGGTACCGTTCACGCGGGAGATTAGCGCACTGCGGGGACCGCGCTGGTTATCCGGAGCCAAGGGGAAGGGAAAAAGATGGACGAAGAACGGACTCGGCCGGCGCTCGCCCCCACCGGCGACGCCCGGGTCGACCAGGCCGTCGAAGGGCTTTCCGACCTCGACCAGATCGACCTCGACGAGCGGCCCGCGGTCCTCGAAGAGGTGCACGGCCGGCTGCGCGAGATCCTCGGCGAGCTCGGCGACGCGGGCCGCCCGGCCCAGGGCGCCCCCGGCAGCCCCGCAAGGCCAGGCGAGCCCGGCCGACGAGGCGAGCAGGGCGAGCTCGGCGGATCCAGGCCGCGCTATGCCGGCTAGGGCCAGGCTCGACTCGGAGCTGGTCAGGCGGGGTCTCGCCCGGTCGCGGGAGCAGGCGGCGGAGCTGATCGCGGCGGGCCGGGTCGCGGTCTCCGGCCAGACCGCGTCCAAGTCGGCCACCCAGGTGACCAAGGACACGCCGGTCACGGTGACCGGGGACGGCGATGCCGACGCCAAGTACGTCTCGCGCGGCGGGCACAAGCTGGCGGGGGCGCTCGGGGTGTTCGCCGGGCTGTCGGTGGCGGGCAAGCGCTGCCTGGACGCGGGCGCGTCGACCGGCGGGTTCACCGACGTGCTCCTGCGGGCGGGCGCGGCCCAGGTGGTGGCGGCGGACGTGGGCTACGGCCAGCTCGCCTGGCCGCTGCAGACCGACGAGCGGGTGACCGTGCTCGACCGGGTCAACGTCCGCGCGCTCGAGTCGGCCCAGGTCGCGCCACCGCCGCAGGTCGTGGTGGCCGACCTGTCGTTCATCTCGCTAACCAAGGTGCTGCCCGCGCTGGTGGCCTGCGCCGCCCCCGACGCCGACTTCGCGCTGATGGTGAAGCCGCAGTTCGAGGTGGGCAAGGGCCGGGTCCCTGGTGGGGTCGTCCGTTCGCAGGAGGACCGGGCGGGCGCGGTGCGGACCGTCGCGGCGGCGGCAGCCACGCTTGGCCTCGGCGTGCTCGGCGTGACCGCCAGCCCGCTGCCCGGCCCGGCGGGCAACGTGGAGTACTTCGTCTGGTTCCGGGCCGGCGCGCCCGCGCTGGACGAGAGCGCCCTGCAGGACGCAATCGAGTCCGGCCCCCAGTAAACCCGCGCGCACGGCAAGGTAAGTTGCTCACGATGGGTGAATCCAAGCGGACGATGCTGGTGCTCGCGCACACCGGCCGGGAGAATGCGCTGAGCAGTGCGCGACAGGCCATCAACCAGCTCACCGCGGCGGGCATCGCGGTCCGGGTGACGGAGGAGGAAGCGCCCGCGCTCGCCTGCTCGGGCGCCTCCGTGCTGCCGGCCGGCCCGGCCGCGGCGGAGGGCGCGGAGCTTGTCATCGTGCTCGGCGGCGACGGGTCGCTGCTGCGCGCGGCCGAGCTCGCCCGGCCGGCCGGCACCCCGCTGATCGGCGTCAACCTGGGTCACGTGGGCTTCCTGGCCGAGGCCGAGCCGGACGGGCTGACCGAGACCGTGGACCGGCTGATAGCGGGCGAGTACCGGGTCGAGGAGCGGATGACCCTCGAGGCGGTGGTCTCGTGCGACGGTGCCGAGTTCGCCCGGGGGTGGGCACTCAACGAGGTGTCGGTTGAGAAGGCCGCCCGGGAGCGGGTCATCGAGGTCATCGTAGAGGTCGACGGCCGCCCGCTGTCGCGCTGGGGCTGCGACGGCGTGGTCTGCGCGACGCCGACCGGCTCGACCGCGTACGCGTTCTCGGCCGGCGGCCCGGTGGTCTGGCCCGAGGTGGAGGCGCTGCTGATGGTGCCGCTGGCCGCGCACGCGCTGTTCGCCCGGCCGATCGTGGTGTCGCCCCGTTCGGTCATCGCGGTCGAGCTGGTGGACGGACGCGGCGACGCGGGCGGTCACGAGGTCGACCACGCGGTCATCTGGTGCGACGGCCGCCGCAAGCTCAGGCTGCCGCCGGGCGCGCGGATCGAGGTCCGCCGGGGCGCCCTGCCGGTGCTGCTCGCCCGGGTGCACGGCGACCCGGCGGGCGAGTTCACCGGTCGGCTGGTGGCCAAGTTCGGCCTTCCGGTCAAGGGCTGGCGCGGCCGCGGCAGCTAGCTAGTCCTGGCTGACGTCGGCGGCGACGATCAGACCGCCCTGGACGGTGTCGGTCCCGGAGAAGTTCTGCACCACGCCGGTGCAGTTGTCGGTCGCGGCCAGGTCGAAGTTGACCTCATCGCCCGACGACCAGTTCTCGCTCAGCGACTGCGATCCGGTGCAGGCGAAGCCGTCAACGAACTGCTGGTAGGTCTGGCCGGTGGTCATCCCCGAGTCGAGCAGCGCCCACGCGCCCGCGTAGTCGCCCGACTCGATGTCACCGTAGTAGGCGGAGACGACCGCCCACGGATCGGTTACGTTCGGGTCGGCCGCCGGCGCGGCGGTCGTTGCGGGCGCAGCCGGAGCGGGCGCGGCCGTCGGCGTGGCGGTCACCGAACGGTACTTGACCACCGTCTTGGTGACGGCCGGCGTCGGCGCGGCCGATCGCGGCGCCGCCGTCGCCGAGTGGCTGACGGTGGCCGGCGCCACCTCGGTCACGGTTCCGGGCGTCGCGCACGCGGCCAGCCCGAGTAGTGCCGCCGCCAGCGCAGCGGCGGCGTAGCCAGTTTTCATCGCGCACCAGGAATTTCCCCCGTATTACCCAGCGTCTCTATTTAACTACAATGAGATATTCTGTCTGGATGCGGGGTCTTGATTCTCCGCGTCGATGACGGCGTCGATCAGGCCGGGGAAGCGGCGGTCCAGATCCTCCTTGCGCAGCCTGGTGAAGCCCTTGGTGCCCTGGATGCGCTTGGTGAGGACGCCTGCCTCGCGCAGGATGCGCAGGTGGTGGGAGAAGGTCGACTTGGTCATGGTCAGCCCCGCCTCTTGGATGATCTCCGAGCAGCAGGCCTCGCCACTGCGGGCCACGTACTGCACGGTCGCCAGCCGGTTCGGCTCGGCCAGCGCGGCCAGTACGCGCGGCAGTTCGAGGTACTCCGCCGCGGGCTCGACCACATCATCCATCACGCTTGTGAGCATAAGCCAAGTTGCGTGAAGTTCGAAACCTGTCGTACAGTTCGATCTAGATCGAACTTTGACGGGGATCGAACTTCGGAGGCTGGATCGTGACTGCGCCCACACCCACAGCGCAAACAAAGGCAGGCGTCGCGGCCCCGGGCCAGGCGCAGGCCGGGCAGGCCGGGTACCCCCGGCGATGGGCGATGCTGCCGGTCATCCTGATCGCGATGTTCATGGCCGGCTTCGACATCTGGGCGGTCAACGTCGCCGCCCCCTCGCTCCAGCACGACCTGCACGTCAGCGACGCCGCGCTGCAGCTCATCGTCGGCGGCTACGCGTTCATGTACGCCAGCGGCATGGTCACCGGGGGCCGGCTGGGCGACCTGTTCGGCTACAAGCGGCTGTTCCTGATCGGCGTGGTCACGTTCGCCCTCGCGTCGCTGGCCTGCGGCGTCGCCCCGAGCGCGGGCGTCCTGGTCGCCTTCCGGCTGGTGCAGGGGCTGACCGGCGCGGTTATGGTCCCGCAGGTGGTCGCGCTGATCACGGCGACCTTCCCGGCCCGCGAGCGGAGCCGGGCGCTTGGGTACTACGGCGCCACCATGGGCCTGGGCTTCGTGTCCGGGCAGATCCTCGGCGGCGGGCTGATCCAGGCCAACATCTTCGGCCTCGGCTGGCGGGCCATCTTCCTGGTGAACGTGCCGGTCGGGATCGTCGCGCTGATCGTCGCCGCCATCGTGGTGCCGAAGGCGCACGGACTGCGCAAGCCGCGGCTCGACCCGCTCGGGGCGATCGGCGTCTCCGGCGGGCTGGCGCTCGCGCTGGTCGCCTCGCTCAATTTTCATATGCCGGAAAAATTTGGAAATTGCGCGTGGCTGACTTATGGCCGCGTCCAGCCCGCCGCCAACGACGCGGTTCTCTACGGTTTCGCGATTCCCGCCGCGCTCGGCGTCATGCTTTGGATTTTTGCGCGACTGGGAAGGACTGAACTCGTCCTGCCGCTCGTGCCCGTTGTCGCCGCGAATATCTGGAATCTCGGCGTGGCCGTCGGCCTTGTTGCAATCCTGATCGGCGACAGCACCGGCTTCACCTGGCTCGAATTTCCCCGTGGCAGTTCGGTTTTGCTTTTTGCCGCGTTTCTGCTGGTTGCCATTTCCGCCGTCGCCACGTTCGGCGCGCGACGTCGGCGGGAATTGCATCCGTCACACTGGTTTTTACTGGCGGCGCTGTTCTGGTTTCCGTGGATTTATTCGACGGCAAATCTTTTCCTCATCGCCCATCATCCCGTTCGCGGCGTCACCCAGGCCGTCATCGGCTGGTGGTTCGCGGACAACCTGGTTTTCGTCTGGCTCGCCCTGGCCGGCATCGGCACGGCGTTTTATTTTCTGCCGAAACTCGCCGGACGCCCGCTGCAAGGCCACTACTCCGCGCTGTTCGCGTTTTTGACGTTGACGCTGTTCGGAACGTGGTGCGGAATTCCCCAGGGCGCGCCGGTGCCGGCATGGCTGCCCGCGTTGAGCGCCGCCGCGTCCGCACTGCTGGTTGTGCCGCTGTTCGTGATTGAAATCACCGGCTGCCGGACGGCGTGGGGTTCGGTCAAATCGAAATGGGACAATGGGCCGTTCTGTTTCATCGGCTCCGGCATGGACTTTTTCTTCATATCCGGTCTGATGCTGGTGGCGATGGCCTGTCCGCAAATCAGCCGCGTGACGGAATTCACCTGGTTCGGCGCCGCCCAAGTCCAGTTGCAACTGCTCGGCTTCTTCGCCATGACGATGTTCGGCGCGGTTTATTACATCCTGCCGCGCGCCGCCGGTTTTGAATTTCCGTTCCCCAAGCTCGCACGCGTCCAATACTGGGTTTCGCTGGCGGGCCTGGCGCTTTTCATTTTGCCGCTGGCCATCGGCGGCGTGGCGCAGGGGATGAAGCTGCGGAATCCGCAAATTCCGTTCGCCGACATTTCGAATTCGTCGCTGATGTTTTTACGGGTGAGCACGGCCGGCCAGTTGCTGCTGCTGCTCGGCGGTTTGATTTTCGCGCTGAACGTCTTTGGGCTGACGTTCAAATGGAAAATGGCCCTGCTCAAATCGTTGATCGCCGCCATCAAGGCGCCGCTGGAAATTGCGGAGGTGAAATCATGAAGACCGGCTTTCATGTTTTTCTGGCGGCGTTCATCGCGCTCGGCGCTTCGTGGTGCGGCTTTGTGCTTGCGCCGGCTTTGCAGCTTGGCACGGCGAAACAGGCCGCAGTTCTCAATTCGTCCGACATTTATCCGGTTCAACGTTCCGGAGACGCGACACTTGGCTTGCAAGTTTATCGCGCCAGCGGTTGCGCCGCCTGTCACACGGAACAAATCCAGCAAACCGGCGTCGCGTGCGAAATTGAACTGACCAGCGTTGGGAAAAATCCGGCTGCGGTGGAAAAGCAAATTAACGCCCTTTTTGCGCCGTCTCCATTTTTGGGAGTGAATTTTATTACCAATGATCAAAATATTCCTTACGGAGGTCCGCCTTCGATTGATATTTCGCATCTGCCGCAGATTATTTTGAATCATCTGGAAAAATCAAAGGCCGACGCAGTGGTTGGTGGAATTACCTCGGCGGGCGGCAAAGCTGAAATTCACATTATCGCCACCGGCACGGACATCGCCCGCAGTTGGGGATTGCGCCGCAGCGTCGCCGAGGATTTCCTCTGGGACGATCCCGTTCAACTCGGCGACATTCGCGTCGGGCCGGATTTGGCCGATGTCGGCGCGCGTCTGGGCAATGCGGACTGGCAGTTGCTCCATCTTTACACGCCGCAAAGCGTCGTGAAAGGTTCCGTGATGCCGCCGTTCCGGTTCCTGTTTGAAACCCGCAAAATCGCAGGCGCGCCTTCGCCGGACGCCTTGCATTTGCCGGAGGAACTCGCGCCGCCCGCCGGTTTTGAAGTTGTCCCGACGGACGACGCAAAAAATCTCGCGGCATATTTGTTGAGCCTGCGCGCCGACGTGCCGTTGTATGACGCGCCGTTCACGGCGTTGCAAGCTTCAACCAGCGCCCCTTCAAATAAAAAATGAGCGACGAACCGAAATTCCCTTCAACTCAGCCCGACGCCGGGCCAACGGCGGCGCGCTCGACTTTGCCGATGTGGATTTTTTCTCTGACAATTGTGCTGCTCTACCTCGGCGCGGTCTATTTCGACCATCATGGCGGCTGGTTCGACGCGAGGGTTTATGGCCCCTATGTCTCGGCGGAGGAGCTGGATTCCTACCAGCCAAAATCGGGCGCGGCTGCGGTTCTCGCCCAGGGCAGGAAGACCTACGAGATGGTTTGCGGCATTTGTCACGGCGTTGACGGGTTTGGCAAGCCGGGGCAATTCCCGCCGCTGGCCGGCTCGGAATGGGTCAACGCCAAGGGCGTCCAGCGCCTTACGCACATTCCGCTGACCGGACTCACCGGGCCGATCACAGTCAAGGGGGAGCAAATGAACTTTCCAGCCGGGATGGCCGCAATGGGCGCGGCGCTGTCCGATTCCGATCTCGCCGCCGTGCTGACCTACATCCGCAGTTCGTGGGGAAACAAAGGCGGCCCCGTCACCGCCGATGATGTCAAAAATGTCCGCGCGGAGATTGGCGGCCATGCACAGCCGATGACCGGTGAAGAAATGATGAAGATGCCAGAATAATTTCCGCCGCCTGAAGAAAGGTCGTTTGCCAAAATAAAACAGCCGGAACGAAGTGGTTTCGCTCCGGCTGCAAGTTTTCGGATTGGGTTAACAGGTCGTAACCTTCCGAAACCCTCCCGTCATGTGGCCATGACGCCCATCGGATTGCTCCAGGCGCTTTGACCCGTGCTGCCGCCCAGCGCGCAGATTTGGATCAGGTAGGTTTTTCCGAGAGTCGTCGGCGCGAGCAATATGCGGCGTGCGCCGGTGCAATTGACGCCCGCGTTCGTCCACGTCACGCCGTTGTCCAGGCTGGATTGCAATTGATACA
>Ga0208357_1001726_pt1 | contig 15566 bp, 10 predicted proteins | sample NGESurdeep092012_6_FD_184487 | JGI IMG/M metagenome (GOLD analysis project Ga0208357, IMG submission 184487) | Arctic peat soil microbial communities from Barrow, Alaska - NGEE Surface sample F52-2 deep-092012 (SPAdes) | ecosystem: Environmental > Terrestrial > Soil > Wetlands > Peat ... | reverse complement strand
AAAATAAATAGTACTCAAAAGGATCAACTACACTTACTGCTGCCGCAAAATTATGCCACTGTAACTTCACTGCAATGACGGGGTTCGCCGAAGGGATACCCTGGAAATGGATTTATCCTTTACTTCAGGACTGAAAATATGAACACGATACGACAAAATGTAGAAAAAATGGGTTACTCTATTGAAGAAGAAATTCACTTAAATCCAAACTCAACAAAAAAGGAATTTTCAATTAGAGATCCGGACGGATACTATTTGACAATAACTGAATTTCACAAGTATGATGGGTGAAGGCGAAGGAAAGACAGCCAATAACATTGTTTAAATGAAACCAAGTGAATTATTATTGAAAAGTTTATCAGGAATGTTGTTCCTGCTCTTTGTAATGGGAGTTGCCTTATTAGTTTCTTATGGAAGTTTGAATTACGAATTGGCGTGGTTGTATTTAATATTGTTTTTTGTTTGTGTGACTGGAATTACGGTCTACCTGTTTTTATTTGACAAACACCTACTAAAGAGCAGGCTTGCAGCCGGACCAATTGCTGAAACAAGAACAGCGCAAAAAATAATTCAATCAGTTGCAGGATTATCTTTTTTAGCTATCTATATTTTGTCAGCATTAGATTACAAAAACAAGTGGTCAAATGTTCCATTATGGTTTTCTTACGCAAGTGATGTGTTTTGTGTTCTTGCATTTGTTCTTTTGTTTTATGTTTTCAAACAAAACACATTTCTCAATGCTACCATTGAAGTGCAGGAAAAACAAGAAGTAATTTCAACAGGATTGTATGGTATTGTACGACACCCAATGTACACGGGAGCTTTTATTTTGTTGTTTTTTACACCAATAGCATTAGGATCTTATTACGGGCTACTTCCTGTTTTAATACTTATTGCTGTTATTATTTATAGAGCGATTGATGAAGAAAAAGAACTAAAACAAAATTTATTAGGATACAAAGAGTATTGTCAAAAGGTAAAATATCGGCTTATTCCTTTTGTATTCTAAAAAACAAAAATTGCTTCTCGTGCACTTGGCCAGAAATAAGAATATTGCAATCATCGGAGGACACTATAAAAACAGAAAAATTAGAAAATTACTAAAATCAGCTTTTTCGTATTTACCTCTATTTTTTTTGTTTTTCAATCACTTTTGAATTCAGGCTTGAAAATTATAAAATGCCAGTCCATCGCAAATGCTTCCACATTAACAACAAACAAAGTTTACTTAACTCTAACAGTAACTGATTCCTTTTTAATTACGTTCCATATCGCAGGGTCTTCGGAACCCAGCACCCACACTGATATGCCACGTAAATGGTTGTTAACAGCCAGTTTGAATCTTGGCAAGAATGACCTTGCATCTTCTATAAACAGCCAGCTAAATATACCGCCGGCTTCCCAGTGGGTATAAGATACCTGCTGATCTTCCATCCATTCAGAAGAAGCCTGGTACCTGTCGAGCAAATCTTTTGCGGCAGCATAACTGATTTCATCGCGGGTAGAGCGCGGTCCGCCATTGCCATCGGTGGGATACCAGTAATCTGAATAATCAGGAATGCCCAATGATATTTTATCAGCAGGGATACCCGAATCCAATAAATAAGCCACAATCTTTTTCATCCACGGAATGCCGGCTACGGGCCCTGGTGGCGTGTAAGCGGTATGCTGGTCATAAGTCATGATGGATATAAAATCGCTGGCCGCTGCAATGTCCGGTATGTCAAATGCTCCTCGCCAGTTTTCATATAGAAAACGTTGATACGCAGGGTTAGCGCTTTCAGGTGCCGGCTGATCAGATTTTACAACAGCGCTGGAAATAGCGAAACCATATTTGTGCAGGCTATCAGCGGTTTGTTTAAAGAAAGAAGTGTATCCATCCTTGTCAGCAAAGAAGATTCCTTCAATATCAAACTGCCAACCATAAAAATGAAACTGGCGGGCATAAAAAAGCATTAGTCGTATGGCTTCTTTTCTTGCTGCCTCGCTGGTTAGTAATGAGTGAATTCCCTTTTGATCGAAAGATGCAAAGAGAGGCATTACTTTTATACCCTTTTTTTGAGCAAGCTCCAATATTCGTCTGTCAACTTCGCCGGTTATCACACCCACACTATCTATCTGGTACACATCCGGGCAAATTATAGATATCTCATCGGCATGCTGCACAAAAGACTGGTAGCTTTCAGGTGACCCAACGAGGTAAAATAAGTTTTCAGATTTGTAAGACTGGGCATTGCTATCATTTGTATCCGCGCAAAATAAAATCAATAAGAGAAAAGCTAAAAAGAAATGTGTTGTATATGTCTTCATTGAAAAAAAATTGAATGATGTAAATAGGTGTTGCAAAGTACAACTTTATGCAGTGACAAATATATAACCTGTATCGTTTTTTTAAGCGTTCCAAAAGTTTTAAAATCAAATTTCAATTTTCGTTTATGCCTTTAAGTTATAATACATAAATTCAATTAGGAAAAAACAGAGATATTCTTTATTTGTTGATTTACTGTAATACCTGTTATTACTCATTGCACTAAAACGAGAAAGTTTTATTTCCGGCAGCTATCAGGTTTCGGGATGAAAGAAAACATTGTTAGAATGCTTTGCTTTTTATTTTTTGTATAGTTCACATCTTTCCTAAATCATCGGGTTGTTTATTATATTTGAGGGAAAAAGAAAGTTCTTAGATGAACTGACCATGCGGGACATTTTGATAAAGCCCGAACCAGAAATGAAATTTGACAAAATCATACCAACCGACCGACTTAAACCTTATATTAAATATTTGGCGATCTCTGAGAATTCGTATGAACATACTTATAAGGTTTTCCCATCTACGGGTATTGTTATAGGTTTTCAATATAAAGGACAATTAGCTTCTCTGCAAGACAACAAAGAAATTACATTGAACAAAGCAGGAATTACGGGTTTATCCGACAGTTTTAAAATTTTCAAAAACTCAACTAATATTGGGACAATTCTTGTTTTCTTTTCAGAAACGGGGATTACTCATTTTTCAAATAGCCCGGCAAACGAATTATTCAATCAAAGTATTTCTCTTGACAATTTATTTGATAAGTATTTGGTCACTCAAACAGAAGAAAAATTATCGAATGCTAAAACAGACAATCAAAGGATAAAAATAGTAGAACTGTTTCTGTTAGCTGAATTAAAAGAAAGAGAAAAAGATAAGTTGATAGTGGAAGCTGTAAAGCTTATCTATGAATCGAAGGGTACGATCAGGATAAAAGAACTCAATGAAAAACTATTTATCAGTCAAAGTCCTTTTGAAAAACGGTTTAGAAAGATAGTGGGAACTTCTCCAAAAAAATTTTCTTCAATAGTTCGGTTTAATACGGTTCTAAATAATTTAGGCAATATTAAATCACTGACAGAACTATGCTATGAACATAACTTTTTTGACCAGGCACATTTTATTAAAGACTTCAAACAATACACCGGCGACACTCCGGAAAATTTTAAACGAATTTTATAAAAACGATTTTTTACAATTACAGTTTGCTCACTTGTTGGAATTTTGTACTCATTAGTAACAATTAAAAATTAAAACAATGTTTACAAACGAACAAATCAAAGCAGCTCATTCAAAAGTAAAAAGCGGAGCAGATTTTCCCAATTATGTGCAGGACCTCATAAAATTGGGCGTCACTTCTTATGAGACTTATGTTTCAGACGGGCATACTGATTATTTTGGCCTAGACCACTACACCATTTCTTCCGACGGCAAATATGAAAAACTTTCTATTGCAGACAAGAGTAATGTTCCCCAATTTAAAAAGGATCTCCGGGAGCATCAGCAGGGGAAAACAAATTATCTTACTTTTTGTAGTATTTGTGCAGCGTTAGGAGTAGAAAAATGGACGGTTTGCATGGATAAAATGACATGCACTTATTATGACAAAGCGGGCAATAAAATGTTAGAGGAAATTATTCCAACCTCTAAGATAAAACTCCCGCCAAAGTTTGAACAAACAACGCGGACGAGGGAACTTCAATGATAACGATGCAACATAAAAAAGCGCCAGCCGTTATTTTTCGACTGGTGCTAAATGTACATTATTTAAAACATTTATCTTTGGCGTACATCAAGTTCAAAATTGACACCTGGAGGTGGTGGCGTGTGGCGCCTTTCGTACCAATTCCTTGTATGGTGATGATAGCGATGATAGTATCTGCCTTCGTAGCAACCCGAAAAAAGCAATACTACAGCGATACAAGTAAAAAGGGTCAGAAATAATGCGCTAATGTTCCTTTTCATAAAATTTTTCGATTTAAGGTTATTTAATTTGAAGATCTATGACAAATATTGCTCCAAAATTGGCTAATTAATAAATTTTAAAAAAAGACAAGCAATCACTTTTGATGAAAATGCCTGCCAATATTGAATTCCCTTCAAAAATATTTTTTAAGAATTGAGGTTGGGTTGAATGGTTAGGAGAATACCCGGCGTCCCATTAATTCCACTGGGGAAACTAAACGAAAGTTTGGGATTTAAAATTTTGAAATGCACTCACAAGACTTTTTTACTCTATCTGTTTTCTTTGTCTATATTTACTTTACAAAACCCACTCAAAAATGGCAACAAAAAAAAGCAGTCCCATAAAAGCACCTGCAAAAAAAGAGAAATCTACCATGATTAAAATTGCTGAAACCATTGGCCAGGTAGCCGCTGAAATTTCAGTAAAAAAAGATCAGTTTACAGATATGGCTTCGCAAGCTATTGATGCTGTAAAATCTAAAGTACATGAAATTACCGCACCAAAAGTTGAACCAGTAAAAAAAGCTGCAAAGGTTGTAGCTAAAAAAGCTGCGCCTAAAAAAGTTGTGCCTAAAAAAGTGGCGGCTGTAAAAAAATCCGTAAAAAAGGTGGTAAAGCAAGCCAATAAAAAAGCAGCACCGGTAAAGAAAGCAGCAAAGAAAACAGTGAAGAAAGTGAATAGGAAAAAGTAAAGATTAAACCAGTTTCAGGGTTTACAAACACAAATAGGAGAATGTAAAAATACATCGCAATGGTTCGTGCTTCACGAACCACATTCTTTTCTTTTGCAGCAAACATCACCCGCCAGGCCTTCATTTCGTTAGGAATAATATTGATTCTTGTTTTTCTCATTCAGTCAAAAGGAATTCTGTTACCTTCTCAAAAAAGATAAACAAATCAGGCGACAAAAAAAAGATCATTTCCTTTTTGCTCCTATAAATTTTATTATCTTGTGGTTACTAAAATTACCCAGGCCACTCCTTTATGAAAAAACGACTTTTACTGCTTTGCACTTTTTCCCTTTTTAATTTTATTCTTTGGGCGCAGCAATTTACATGGCCTGTAAACGATGCCTACATTATAACAAGAATGGCTGAAAAACTGCACGTACAGCCCCGGCCTTTGGATGACCAGTTTTCTAAAAATATATTAAGGCAGATTTTAAGACAATTAGATCCCGAAAGGATATTCTTTACTAAAAAGGATATAAATACACTCGAAAAATTTAAAACAGATATTGATGACGAAATAAAAAACAAGCAGCCAACATTTCTCATTACGCTTACTGATATTTGTAATAAGCGCCTTACAAAGATTGATTCCACGATCAACAATATTTGTAAAATACCTTTTAATTTTTCATTAACTGAAAGCATTACTGCTGCTGAAGACTCTTCTTATCCTGATGATGAAAAGCAATCGCATTTGAAACTTTACAAGTTTATAAAAGCTGAAGTATTGAATGGAATATTAGAGAACGATAGCTTCTTTACTTTTTCTTCTGCACGGCAAAAAAAATACATAGACAGTATTGAGCCCATCATGAGGCATAAAATTCAAATTTCTTTCAGGCATTCCATCGATATCATTTATGAAAGCCCCGGTGGTATCACTGAAGCCATAGGCGATGAATATTGTAAAGCGATAGCGCTTTGTTATGATCCTCATACAGAATATTTTCCCATAACAGAAAAAGAAAATTTTGAGAGTGAACTGGGACAACAATCAATGGCTTTTGGTTTTCAATTTAAAGAAGAGAATGACGGTACTGTAAAAATAGATAACATAGCACCGGGAAGCCCTGCATTTAAAAGCGGTCAAATCAATAAAGGTGATAGAATAAAATCAATACAATGGGGCAACCAACAGCCTATTGACGTGAGTAGCAGCAATCTGCAGCAACTTTATGATGTTTTAAGTATGAGCAATCACGATAAAGCAACAATGAGAATACAAAAGCCCGATGGATCAGAAAGGACCGTTGCTTTATACAAAGAAAAAATTGATGACCAGGAGGATGATAAGGTAAAAAGTTTTTTGTTGAAAGGAAATAAGAATATCGGATTTATTTCACTTCCTGCATTTTACCAGGATTGGGAAGGTGAAAACACAGGTGAAAATGGTTGCGCCAATGATGTTGCAAAGGAAATATTGAAACTAAAACAAGAAAATATTAGCGGTCTTATTTTAGACCTCCGTTACAATGGAGGCGGGTCTATACAGGAAGCTGTTGAACTTGCCGGTATTTTCATTGATGCCGGCCCGGTAGCGCAATACAAAAACCGCGATTCCAAAATATTCACTTTAAAGGATATGAACCGCGGTACCATGTATGATGGGCCTTTGATGATTCTTGTAAATGGATACAGTGCATCTGCTTCCGAAATGGTGGCTGGTACGTTGCAGGATTATAACCGTGCTGTGATTGTGGGTTCGCCAACTTACGGAAAAGCAACTGCGCAGGTTGTATTACCAATGGATACTACTGTTACATTAGACACCGAGGTCAGCAATATAAAAACGGATAGTTATCTAAAACTCACTATCTCACTTTTATACAGGGTGAACGGAACTACTGCCCAGGCTAAAGGAGTACAGCCGGATATTTTACTTCCGGATGTATTGGATATTGACCCGCAGCGTGAAGCCAATGAGCCTAACGCGCTTATTTCATTACCGATTGCACCTAATAAATATTTTAGACCCGGACCTCCTTTAGCAATTGATAATTTAAAATTAATTGCAAAAAACAAATTAGATTCCTCTTCGTTTTTTACAGAGTTAAAAAAATATATAGAAGCCGGAAAAGCAGAACTGGCCAATAAAGAGGTAAGTTTAAAACTAACCGATGCTTTACAGCAAAACATAAAAGATGGACAGCAAACAATGGATAAGGTTGTCAGCGAACAAGAAAAATCCCCCTACATAGTTGAAAATAATTTGTATGAAAAACAAGAGTTGCAGGGAGATGATGATTTGAAAGAAATGAATGAGCAATGGATTCAGTTTTTAAATAAAGATCCATATCTCAAAGTAGCTTATGATCTTATCGTATTGATGAAATAAAAAAATATTTTTTATTTTTAAAATTTAAAACTCACTGTTATGAAAAAAATTTTAATCTTTTCTTTTGTATTAATATTATGTAATAGTACCACCAACTGCATCGCTCAAAGTTTTGATGACCCTGGCGCTTACATGACTGCGGTAAGCAACGCGCAAACTGAAATGAACCAGAAATATATGATCTACATGAGCGCTGCTGCCCACGTGCGCAGGGCCAGGAAGATAGATAAGTTAAGGCAACAGGCGCTCGTAAGCATAGACAACAGCCGTTTTAAAACTATTGACCTTCCAATCTATAAAGGAGATAATTCGTTAAGGCAAAGCAGTATTGATTATATAAAACTCTGCTACAATGTTTTTAATGAAGACTATAGTAAAATAGTAAATATGGAAGATATCGCCGAACAATCTTACGATGAAATGCAGGCCTACCTTTTACTTCGCGAAAGAACAAATGATAAGATCAATGAGGCGGTGGCTAAAATGAATGAAGCGAGTAAGGCATTTGCAGCAAAATACAATGTACAGGTGATAACCCAAAAAGATGAGCTTGATCAAAAGCTTGAAGATGCGGGAAAGGTTAATAGTTATGTAGATGATGTGTACCTGGTTTTTTTTAAATGCTACTGGCAGGATGGAGAAATTGTAAAAGCGATGAACAAAAATAATTTTACGGAAATGGAGCAGGGGCGTATGTCGCTAATTCGGTTTGCAGATGAAGGTTTTTTGGCGCTAGATACTTTAAAAAGTTTTGCCGGTGATTTTTCACTTGCAAATACCTGCAAGCAGGTTTTACAATTTTATAAGAAGATGGCTGTGGAAGATCTTCCTAAACAGACTGATTATTTTTTAAAGAAAGAAAACTTTGACAAAATGAAAAAATCATTTGATGCAAAGTCAGGCGATGAACGCACCAAACAGGATGTAGCTGATTTTAATAAATCAGTGAAAGATATTAATGCGGCTTCTGATGCATTTAACCAGGTGAATAACGATATCAATAAAACGAGAGATTACCTCCTTGATAACTGGAATGAAGCTGAAAAAAATTTTACAGATAGCCACATGCCTTATTATAAATAGAGGAATAACTTAATCCGGTTATTGTTTTAATTTCGCCATTATATAAAATCCCGGCGACGGCTGATCTGCTCTGGAATCAAATGTGGCCATTCCTATTAATTGATCCGCACGTCCATCGAAAGGTCTGTGATAGACAAGAATGGTGTTTTGATTTTCCGTTTCAACATAATTTCAAACGCAATGGTTATTCACAAACCATTTTTTTTCTTTTGCAACAAACAAACAAATAACTCAAATTCTTATTTTACATCCCACCATACCCTACTTGTTATTTTATCGCCTCCAGGTAATGCGGCTACCGCAGCATTATAATTTGTGGAATTAACCTGTTTATCAACTGTGGAATATTCCATTCTTCTGGGTATTGCGCCGGTAGACTGGCTGCCCGGGTATGTCACAGGCACTAAAACAGGGTAGCCGGTACGGCGGTAATTGCTCCAAGCCTCATATTCATTAAAAAATGTAGCTGCCCAAAATTGTGTATTGATCATTTCCAGCCCGTCAGCATCATTATAAGGGTGTGCATCTAAATAGGCCTGTGCATCACCATCGCTTATAGTACCGGCATCGCCATAAGCAGATAGTTCTGTAATTGCTGCCAATACGCCATTATTATAGTGTGTTTGAGCATCACCAATACCCCAACGCTTTGCCGCATCAGCCAACAATAATTCAGATTCGGCATAAGTTAATATCAACGTTGGTGCTGTCGCGTTAAATATGATCGGACTTGGCCGGGAATATAAATTGGTATTTCCTAAATAGCCTGGATAGTTTATAATGCCATGTGAAGTATTGCCTGCATCATATCCATTTGGTAAACCAACCTGGTCTGCTGGATCAGCGGATCCTGGCGGGTTGTATGGGTCGTCTCCCGGTGCAAAACTTGTATCGTAAACGTATGAAAGCACAGGTAATCGCGGGTCATTGTTAGTCTTCAAAAAGTCAATAAAGGTTTTACTGATTTGCCCTGATAATTGAGTGGCGCCATCTTCACCAATTCCCCTGTAAATACGGTTTATAGTAAGCGGATCATTGGTGCCATGCTGCACAATGGCGTTATCATCGTTACTTGTCATAGTAAGTCCCTGTACTTGCTTTACATAAGCTTGCGCAGTAGTTGGATCAACTTTGGTTAATCGCATGGCCATTCGGAGTAGCAAGGTGTTACCAAATTTTTTCCATTCGCCGATCTGATCAGCAGAGGTGGAATAGAACATATCACCTATAGGTTTATCACCGTTTTCATTAAGGCTGTCCACTGCTTGCGAAACTTCTTTTAGTAAGTCTGTATAAATGTCCTGTTGTTTATCATATTTCGGAAAATAAACTGCTCCATGATAAGCGAGCCCGGCATCAAAATAAGGCACATCTCCATAAACATCCGTGATGCGTTCAAATATCAGCGCTTTCATTATTCTTGCTATCTGGTGCAGGTTTGCATATTGAGGTTTACCTTGGGTTGTAGTGTAAAGGTCTACGGCATTTTTTACCTGGTCCAGATAGACATGATCAAAAAATGAACCCCAGCCACCGGGACTTGATAGATATTTGTCACCAAAATAATAAGCGGATGTGGAGGCCCAATGTTGAATAAAACAACCGGCACCCTGTATTTCTGTTTCTTCTACCTCTATGGCGTTATCAGTGCTTCCGGTATAATAAAGCTGCGTAGCGGTGAGAATATTATTGGGATCGAATACATTAACAGACACGGAATTAGGATCGGTATTTGTTTGTAATAAATCTTTCTTACAGGAAGTGAATGTTACCAGAATAACAGCGAATGGGAGTAGGTATTTAGATGATAATTTCATTTTAGATTTTTTTAATAATCATTAGAATTTTGCATTAAGGTTAAGCCCAAACGTCCTGGTATAAGGCACTTCAGCTTGTTCAATTCCCTGGGGCCCGTTAGAATAATTAGACTCAGGGTCAATATTAGGAGTATGCTTCAATATTGTAAAAACGTTCCTGGCAACAAAACTTAATGTGATACCCTGTATTTTATTGTGAAACATACTTGCCGGGAAAGTATATCCGAATATGATCTGCCTCAACTTAATAAAGCTGGCATCATAAACAAAAATCGCCGGGTTATTATTACTTATCTGAAAGTAATAATCCTGGGGGAAAAGCTGGGAAGTTCCATACATTTGATCCCTTCCCGGAAGGGTTGTCTTTGTTAGACCAAACTGGTAGGCATAATAGTTAGTACCTGAAAATATTTTACCACCAAATTTTCCATCTACGAGAAAAGAAAAATTAAAATGCTTGTACCTGAATTCACTCGTAATACCTGCATACCATGGATCAATGCCGGAGCCCATATCTACATAATTGGTACCTTGTTCCGGCGCGCCGGTTGTGGAGTCGATTACAATCTTTCCTTTATCATCCCGTACCGGGTCAGCCACATATATCTGGTAAGCAGATTTACCCAACGTCTGCGACATATAAGCTACGCCCACTCCTTCGTCTTCTCCTGCTCTTGAATAACCGAGAGGATAATTCGTTGAACCGGTTGAAAGAGATAAAACTTTGTTTTGATTATAAGTGCCATTGAAAGTTTCTGTCCAGGTAAAACTTTTAGTTTTCACAAGGTCTCCAGCTATCAGTAATTCAATGCCTTTATTTTGTATAGTGCCAGAGTTGAGTATTACCGCATTATATCCAGAAGCACTGGATGTAACAGCGGGTATTACTTCCTTACTCACTTTCTTATTATACAAAGAAATATCCAGATGAAGCCTGCTTCCAAAGAAGTCCATTTCGGTACCTATCTCGAATTCTGATGCAGAAGAAGGTTCTAACTTGTCATTAGGTACCGTGCCGCCATTAGATATATTTCCTATTGGAAATCCGTTTAGATTTCCAATATTATTATAGCCCAACAAAGTTTGATAAGGATTATCTGCTTCACCACCAACATTAGCATAACCCATTCTTAATCTTCCCATATCCATAGCTGTCATATGAAGCAACTCGGAAAATACAAAGGAGCCACTTATGGAAGGATAAAAGTAATTTGTTTTGCCCGGCGCCAGCGTTGAATACCAGTCGTTACGACCGGTAGCAGCCAGGTACAAATAGTTTTTATAAGAAAAATCCAGTGTTCCGTAAATAGATTTGTTAATTACTACCGGGCTGTTTATAAACTCTGTAGGGCTTGCCAGGTTACCAATTGTATACAAGTACGGTGTTTCAAACGTATTGCCCTCAGCGTTGAGATCATCAACAACTGCTTTCCTGGTGTTAACACCCGCAAGGGCTGAGACCTTAAAGTCTTTTGTTAATTTAAAGTCTTTACCGATAATAGCATCTACATTAAGCTCGGTTGATTTGTAGTTTTCTTCCAGCATAAATCCATCCGGTTGATACGCAGTTCCATTGGGAGTAACATTTGTATTTCTGTCGGCAAAATAATCTTCGCCGGCCCTTAATTGCAGGTACAATCCATCGTCAAAAGTATATCTGAGATCGGCTGAACCTATAAACCTGTTACGGCGAGTGTTATTGATAAATTTATAAGCTGCAAAATAAGGATTGGTAGTGTAAGCGTCATCTAAGAATTGGTTTTCAGAACCATCCTCCTTGTAGCCCGGAGCAAGAGAAGTGATATTTACATTTGGCGGAAGAAACAGGGTAGCAAAATTTACACTGCCCGGCGCATCAGACACACTAGGACGATTGTGCGTGTATGCATTGATGTATTGTCCTTTTAGCTGCAACTGCAAGTGTTTGGATAATTTATAATTAGTGGAAAGTGAAAATGATTGTTGCTGAAACCCTGCGTTTGGAATAATGCTTGTATTATTTAGATCACTGGCAGAAAAACGTATACTTCCTTCATCACCGAGATTCTTATTGAAAGAAATTGTATTGGTTGCGGCAGCGCCATTTTTATAAAATCTCCCTATATTACCTTTGACCGCATTGTATGGCCTTTGTACTCCATCAAACTGATAAACTGGTGTGCCATCCAGTTTTGCGCCCCAACTTGATAGCCCGGTTTCAAAAGCATCGCTACCACTTATGGGTTTATTCCCGTCGTTGCCCTGGCCGTAAGTACTTTGCCAGTCGGTGTTATCCATTACATTTTGTATTACATAGTTGGAATTGATTTCTACACCCGAGCCTTTTGCGTTTTTGCCCGATTTTGTAGTGATTAATATCACTCCTTTACTACCACGATAGCCGTATAATGCTGTGGCCGCAGCTCCTTTCAATACGGAGATGGTTTCTATATCATCAGGGTTAATGTTGATGGTGCCATCGCCGCCATCAGCACCGCCATAACCGCCCTGTACATCCGTTTGGGTATAGGTGTTATTTTGCATGGGGATACCGTCTATTACATATAATGGCTGATTGGAACCGGTAATGTCTGATATGCCTCGTATTACGACATTTGCAGAACCGCCGGGGCCTGTAGCAACGTTACTGACGTTGACACCTGCTACTTTTCCTTCAAGCCCATTTACAAAATTGGTTTCACGTGCCTCAGTCAGTGAAGAGCCTGAAACTGTAGTAACGGAATAACCAAGGGATCGTCTTTCTCTTTTTATACCCAGAGCTGTAACTACAATATTTTCCAGGTTTTTTACATCTCTGCTTAAGGCGACATTTATCAAAGTACGATCATTTACTTTTATCTCCTGAGTCTTAAATCCAACCGAAGAAATAATAATCACATCATTTGCGCCTGCATCAATAGAAAAATTACCATTCTCTGTTGTACTGGTAGATATATTTTTTTCTTTAACACTTACGCTAACTCCTGCAAGGCTTTTGCCAACAGCATCGGCTATATGCCCAGTGACAGTATGAGACTGTTGCGCAAAACTATGCCTGCTTAATAGTACTAGTGCAATAAAAGAAATCCTTTTGACATTGGTAGTAAGCAATTTTAGTTTCATGTTTTGGTATTTTGATTTGAAATTCTGGTTATCCTCAGATATGAAATAAGAGGAGATTTTATTTTGATTTAATCTTTTGTCTATGGGATATTAACCAAATATAAAATAAACAATTATGTGGTTACTTGTTTACAAGGATATTGCCAAAATATGACATTGCCAAGACAAACATATTACAAAGCAAATCTTCAAATAAAAAGAATAATTTTTATCAAATATAAATTTTAGTCTCATGCTTTGATTTACAAAACTTATCTAAGAAAAAAAACCAGGATAGCGTCGGGCAGTCAGGTAACAATGGTTCCATATCTATTTAGCTAAAAAGTAAGTGCTTTTATTAGAGTTAATGTCCGATTAAATGTAGTATTATAAAATAATTTGATTGACTCAGGAGATGCTTATTTAAAATCCCAGCGACGGCTGTTCTGCTCTCGAATCAAATGTGGCCATTCCTATTAATTGATCTGCACGTCCTACGAAAGATCTGTAATAGACAAGAATGGTGTATTGATTTTCCGTTTCAAAATAATTTCCATCTAATTCCGAATAGGTTGAAGGATCATTTTTATCCACACCTATGTAAGTATAATTATAGTATCCCTGCTTTAGAAAAAGATGGGTTTCGTATCTTCCTTTTTCAGGATTGAATATCATTTTAATGCTATCTGTAAAATTATAATTGGTTAACTGCCCAAAGAGATATAAGTCTTTATCCGCATAGGCTACACCGTTAGGTGGTACAAAATAAAAAAAAACCGTGGCGTAATCTGCTTCCCAAAAAGGGTTGATCCCGCGGATAGCCTCAATGACTGACATACCGTTTAAATCTTTATAATATATATACGGCTGTCCGGCCAATGGCTTGTCGGGTCGTAAAAAAATATCGGTAGAACTTTTATTATAATTAACGGTTGCTACCCTGTCTGTCTGCATGTGAAAATCCCTGAGATCAAGCCAGCGCCATTCTTTACCCCCGGGAAACACTGAAGTATTTTCAGAATTATATTCCAACGAATTACCACGGATAAATGTGGGCTTCATATCTTTCATGGCATTATCCCAACGGTTATTTTGAAGGATAACTACCTTTATTTCCTGCGAGGCATTTAATTCCTGCAAATCTTTTGTATTTACAATAAACTGAACTTTTTGAGAAGTCTGGCTTATTGTGGGCGAAAAGGGTTGCATAATTCTTGCATTAATAGTTGCTTTACTGTCCACAACCAATAATCTTTTGGTGAAAACCAATTGTGATGTATCGCCGTTCAAAAAAACTTTTAAGATATAATTCCCTGATCGGGAAGGCGACATATTTCCTTCAGGCAGTGTTATCTGGTAATTTGTATACCTGGTAAGCGCTATGGAAGAGAAACGATAATTGGTAATGCGGCTCTGTGTAAATCCTTTGAGATAATCATATTGCCCGAGATCGGCCGGAGTCCAGTCGCTGTTACAAAGCTGGTAGGTATAATAATAATATTTTACGTCAGCATCCATGTCATCAAACTGCAGTAAAACCTGGCTGCCTCCATTTAGATTCATAACTGGAAGGCTCAACTGGTTTCCTGAATTATACATACGAACCGTTTTAATATTATTTACATAAATACTATCGGGCGCCTGGGCAAACAAATAATTTCCGGCAAAAAAAAGAAGGAAAATAAAAACAACTTTTTGTGATTTCATGATAATGTTTTAAAAAAAATTAGTTTTACACCATATCAAAAATATGTCTTTTGAATGTTTCTTCCTTTATAGCACGCCGAATTGCGTTTAATAACCAAAAAACTTTTTCAAAGTTTATCATCAGTCTGGCTATTACGGCTACAATGATAAGCGTTGCAGTGATGATTGTTGCATTAAGTTTTGTTAATGGTTTTCAAAATGTGATCAGCAATAAGGTATTTAGCTTTTGGGGGCACATCAGGGTACAACAAAATGTAATGAACCAGGCAAATATTGCCGAAGAATTGCCCATTACAAGAAATGATACTCTTGAACATCTTTTAAAAAGTATGCCCCAGGTAAAAAATGTGGCAAGGTATGCCACCAAATCGGCCATTATCCGCTATAAGGATGATATAGAAAGTGTGCTTATGAAGGGAGTGGACAGTAGCTTTGATTTCCAAAGACTTAATTCCTTCCTGGAAAAAGGAAAATGGATTTCGTTTAAGGATAGCAGTTATAGTAAAGACATTGATATCTCTGAATACACTGCCAAT
>Ga0208357_1001725_pt1 | contig 15573 bp, 14 predicted proteins | sample NGESurdeep092012_6_FD_184487 | JGI IMG/M metagenome (GOLD analysis project Ga0208357, IMG submission 184487) | Arctic peat soil microbial communities from Barrow, Alaska - NGEE Surface sample F52-2 deep-092012 (SPAdes) | ecosystem: Environmental > Terrestrial > Soil > Wetlands > Peat ... | reverse complement strand
GCCGCCATCATGTGTTACACCTCCGGGACGACCGGGAACCCCAAAGGCGTGGTGTACTCACATCGTTCGACCTGGTTGCACTCGATGGCCTCGACGACCGCGAATTCGATCGGTTTCAGTGAGCGTGATCGCTGTCTCTTAATCGTTCCGATGTTTCACGTCAACGCCTGGGGAGCGGCCTACACGGCGTTCTTCGCCGGTACCGAGCTGATCATGCCCCAGATGTTCTTACAGGGCGAACCGATCGTCAAGATGATTCAAGAGTTGCGTCCGACCATCTCCTTGGGCGTCCCGACGATTTGGAATGACGTACTGCGAGTCGCCGAGAGCAATCCGGGAGCTGATCTGTCGAGCCTTCGTGGCATCGTCGCCGGTGGCGCCGCCGTTCCACGAGTGATGATTGAGGCGTTCCGCGATCGATTCGGCATCGACGTGATCCAGGGGTGGGGAATGACCGAGACCAGCCCCTTGGCCGCAGTGTCGATTCCGCCGTCCGCCACACCCACCGACATGCAGATTGACTATCGCGTCAAGGCCGGTCGAGTCGTCGGCGGCGTCGAAGTACGCATTAGCGCCGACGACGGGACGATCCTTCCACGCGACGGAAAGACCGTCGGCGAGTTCGAGATCCGCGGTCCGTGGATCACCGGTTCGTATTTCGGCGTCGACGCCCCCGAGCGGTTCCACGACGGATGGCTGCGCACCGGCGACATCGGCTCGATGGACGCCGAAGGGTTCATGACCGTCAGCGACCGCTCCAAGGACGTCATCAAGTCCGGCGGGGAGTGGATCAGTTCTGTGGACCTCGAAGGCGCGTTGATGGCCCATCCGGCCGTCTTCGAGGCCGCCGTGATCGCCGTGCCCGACGAACGCTGGCAAGAACGCCCGCTCTGCTGCGTCGTGCTGCGTCCCGGAGCCACCGCGAACGCCGAAGAACTCCGTGAGTTCTTGTCCACCCGGGTCGCGAAGTGGTGGCTGCCCGAACGTTGGGCGTTCATCGAAAGCGTTCCCAAGACCAGTGTCGGCAAGTTCGACAAGAAGGTGCTGCGCGCCGAGTACGCCGAGAACGATTTGCCCTTCGAGACGCTGGCCTAGTGGAGTCCTTCGACGCCTTGGCCGACGAGGTCGGCGCGCTCGAAAGTCGCGTCGCCGATGTGATATTCGACACCGTGCGCGAGCAGCTTCGTTCGCCCGGCGCGGAGGAGGCGAAGGAGTTGGAGCGAAGGCTCGCCAAGGTTCGTCGGAGTCTGCAGAAGGCCGAGATGCTCCTGCGCGGCGCGAGCGTCGACTAGTTCCAGTCGTTGATCTGATTGATCAAGAGTCGCAGATTCACGTAGTTGCGACCGTCGAAGGCGAAAGAAATCGTCGTGTCATCTTCCAACACGTACCCGAGTCCCTCGGCGAAGCGGGGCACGGCGTTGGCCAGCGAGGCGAGTTGTGCGTCGCTGGGGCGCCGCCGAATCTTGATGTAGCCGCGCTCGCCGCGAACCTCAAAGCGTTCGTAGTTCGAGAAGAAATGATCGATTTCCTCGACCGCCTCTTCGACTGAAGTGCAGATCCGAACGAGACACATGTCGTTTTCGTCGATGTAGTGATCGGCGATGATCGCGTTGTCGACGAAGCTCATCCACTGGTTCCAAAACGTTCCATCCGCCGAGTCGAGTAGCACCACCGGCGCCGGTGAGGTCTTGCCCGTGTGGAGCAGGGTCAGAACTTCGAACGTCTCGTCCATGGTGCCGAGTCCGCCGGGGAATATGGCGAACGCGTTCGAAGGTCGCGTCATGGCGACCTTTCGAGTGAAGAAATACTGCATCGCCACGAGCATGGTCTCGGCGTCGATGTAGGGATTGGAGAACTGCTCGAACGGCAGTTCGATGTTCACGCCGAGCGTGTGCTCGCGCCCGGCACCTTTCGCGGAGGCTTCCATGATCCCGGGTCCGGCGCCCGAAATTATCATCCAGCCGCGAGCGGCCATCGCGGCACCGAGTTCGCGGGCCATCTCGTAGAGCGAGTGCGCGATCTCCGTGCGTGCCGACCCGAAGACCGCCAGTTTGGGCACGTCGCGCCATTGAGAGAACAACGTCGACGCCTCGGTCAACTCGTTGAGAGCCTGTACGGCGACGCGCAGATCGCCGAGGTTGTTGTCAACCATCGCCAGTTCCACGAAGCGAACGAGCAGCGCGCGCAGGACCGCTATGCGCTCATCGGTGAGCGCGGAGTCGCGGCGCAACTCGTCAAGGAACCCTTCGATCAACTCATCCACGGTTACAACGTCTGATAGAGGGTGCTGCGCTGAACCAATGGCCGTCCCAACGGCTCGACGAGATCACGGAGCGTGTCGACGTCCATCTCCTGGCCGTGGCTGGCACCCGCCGCTCGCGAAATGTTCTCGTCCATCAAAGTGCCACCGACGTCGTTCGCTCCGGCGTCGAGAATGCGGCGCGAGCCTTCCACGCCCATCTTCACCCAACTCACCTGAATGTTGTCGATCAGCGTCGCGTAGTGGAGTCGCGCGACCGAGTGCATCAGCACGGCTTCGCGAAAGGTCGGTCCCCGTCGGGCGCGGCCTTGCAGGAAGATCGGCGTCGCCATGTGCACGAAGGGGAGCGGCACGAACTCGGTGAAGCCGCCGGTCTCCAGTTGCAACGCTCTCGTGCGAAGCAGATGGGTCGCCCAACTGTCGACCCCTTCGACGGCGCCAAACATGATCGTGATGTTCGAGCGCAGGCCCACGCTGTGGGCCGCGCGGTGCACTTCCAGCCACTGATCGGAATTGATCTTGTCCGGGCACAGAGTCTTTCGAACCTCGTCATCGAGGATCTCGGCGGCCGTTCCCGGCAAGGTCTTCAGGCCCGCGTCCTTGAGCCGGGTGAGGTACGTCACCAAGTCCTGTTCGGATCGGCGCGCACCTTCGAAGACCTCGAGGGCGCTGAAGGCGTGAATGTGGATCCTCGGCGATCCCGCTCGAACCGCGGCGACGACGTCGATGTAGTAGTCACCGTCGAACTTGGGATGGATGCCGCCCTGGAGACAGACTTCCGTGGCGCCCTTGGCTTCGGCCTCGCGCACTCGCTCACTGATCTCATCCAGGGTGAGCAAGTAGGGATCACCTCGCAGGTTCAATGACAGCGGGCCCTTTGAAAAGGCGCAGAACCGGCACTTGAACGTGCAGACATTGGTGTAGTTGATGTTGCGGTTGATCACGAAGGTGACGCCGTCACCGACGAGGTCGCGGCGAACGCCGTCGGCGCGCTCCACCACGGCATTGAAGTCGGCGCCCCGGGCGTGAAATAGGGTCGTCAACTCTTCACGATCGAAGGCGTAACCGGGCTCGTAGCGTGCGAGGAGTGACGATACCGCACTGGTGCGTGAGTGCGTCGTCGGAGGAGCGGGCGGCGTGACTTCAGATCCCGAGGCCCATACGTCGTTGCGCGCCAAGAATGTCGAATCGGCGTGCGCGAGTACGTAGGGGCGAACCTTTTCATCGAGGAACCCGCTCTTGGGGCCGATGAACTCCGGGTACACGGTGAGACGGGGCTCGAGGTTGAAGCCGCGCGCGTCGCACTCTTCGCCGAGGACCGCGAGCGCGGGCCAGGCTCGCTCGGGATTGACGTGGTCGGCGGTCACCGGTGAGATGCCCCCGAAGTCGTCGATGCCGAAATCCAGAAGCCGCGTGGGATCGACGCTCAAATTCGGCGGCGCCTGGAGATGTATCGACGCCGGCAGAATGAGTCGCGCGACGCAGATCGTCCAGTGAAACTCCTCGTCGCTCGCGGCCGGCTCGTGGGCCATGGCGGTTCGGGGTTTCGGCAAGAAGTTCTGAATGATCACCTCTTGGATATGACCGAACTCCTCGTGCGACGCGACGATCGCCTGGAGGGTCGAGATTCGCTCCTGGCGCGTTTCTCCGATGCCGACCAACAGACCAGTGGTGAAGGGAATCTGCAGTTCCCCCGCGAAGCGCAGCGTGTCGAGTCGACGCTGCGGTTCCTTGTCGGGCGCCAGACGATGGGCCGCGAGGTCGGCGAGGGCCTCAACCATCATGCCCTGGGACGCCGAGACCGTGCGTAGTTGCGCCAGCTCGTGGCGATACAGCGCACCGGCGTTGGCGTGCGGGAGCAGGCCCGTGCTCTCGAGCACCATCTGCGCGGCGTTCGCCACGTAGTCGACCGTCGACTCGTACCCGCGTGCGGCGAGCCATCGCGCCGCCTCGTCGTAGCGAAGTTCTGGTCGTTCCCCCAAAGTGAAGAGCGCTTCGGTGCAGCCGGCGTCGCGCCCGGCTTGGGCCACCTCCATTACCTCGTCGAGGCCCATGTAGGGAGAAGCGACGTGCGCGGGCGCTTGGGCGAACGTGCAGTACCCGCAGCGGTCCCGACAAAGCTTAGTCAGCGGAATGAAGACTTTGGGGGAGTACGTGACGACGTAGCCGTTGGCGGCGCGCGCTTTCGCGAACGCGGCGCTCGCGAGTTCCTCTACTGGTGTCGCCAGGAGATCGGAGTAGGTAGTGGCCCCTCGCGACGACGTCATTGCGACATCCTAGGGCGCGCCATTCCCAAGTTGATCCGCCTTGAAGCGATTAACGAACGCCCCGCTCGCAGCTCACGCACTACGCTTTGATCTTCTCTTTGACGGTCGCGAGGAGCTCTTCGTAGGAGGTCACGAATGCCGTGACTCCGTCGTTCTCGAGTTTCTCAGTGACGGCGGCCAACGAAACGTTGTCCGGCAACTGTTCGAGCTTTTGCGCGGCCTCATTGGTGCTTTCTTCGCTACGCAGCTCGGAGTTGGCGAAGTTACCGTGATCGAGCGTCGCGGCCAGCGTGGCGTCGGGCATCGTGTTGACGGTCTCGTCGCCGACGATGGTGTCGACGTAGAGCAAATCGAAGTACGTAGGATTCTTCGTCGAGGTCGATGCCCATAGGGGTCGCTGCACCTGGGCGCCGGCGTCGAACAGCGCCACGGCGCGGTCGCTCGCCATTCGTCGACGAAACAGTTGATAGGCACCGGCCACTTGAGCGTTCGCGGTCGTTCCGCGTCGAGGGTCGTCCTCGGGCAGGAGAGCGTCAACGGCGACGTCGACACGAGAGACGAAGAACGAGGCGACACTCCCGATGGAACTCACGTCGCTGCGGCGCGTCAACGCGAGCTCCAGCCCCTCCATCCAGGCGGTGATGACTTCGTTATAGCGCTCGAGCGAGAAGATCAACGTGACGTTCACGTTGATGCCCACCCCGAGTACCTCGGTGATCGCGGGCAAGCCTTCTTTGGTCGCCGGGATCTTGATCATCACGTTCTCGCGGCCGACTTCGGCCGCGAGGCGCTTGGCGGCGGTGACCGTGGCGATGGTGTCACGCGCGAGTCGCGGCGAGACCTCGAGTGACACGAATCCGTCGCAGTACCGGCGTTGCTTCTCGACAAACGCGCCACACGAGGCGGTGTACACCGAAGCCAGCACGTCACACGCGTCGCGCACGTCGCGCACGGCCAGCTCTTCGAAGAGCACTTCGACGTCGACGTCGCTCTTGTCCACGAGCATGTCGTCGTAGGCCTTCGAGGTCGAGAGGGTCTTGGCGAAGATCGAGGGATTCGACGTGACGCCGCGCACGCCCTGGGCCACCATTGCGGCGAGTGTGCCGTCGTTCAACCAGTCGCGTCGAATGTTGTCGATCCAGGGACTCTGTCCGTACTCGGCGAAGAGATCATCCAGTTTGGTCATTGTCTGTCTCCTAGAGCCTCGTGAACATGAGCGACCAACGTCGCCGCGTTGATATTGAAGTAATCCATGACGTAGCTCCCGGGGGCCGACATCCCAAAGGAATCGATGCCGATCGCCTGGTCCACGTACTTAGTCCACCCTAGGGTCGCTCCCGCTTCTAGCGACACCGAAGGAATGATGCGACGAAGGACCGCTTGGCGATAGTCACTGGACTGGGCGTCGAAGCATCGCCAGCACGGAAGCGCCACGACCCTGGTGGGGATGCCCTGGGCGAAGAGTTCGTCATTCGCCTCCAGGCAGTGTTGAACCTCTGATCCGGTTCCGACCAAGGTGAAGACGGCGTCGGCATTCTCGCGAACGACGTAGCCACCCTTACGCGCGTTCTGCTTCGACGCTGTCCGGTCGGCTTCGTTGAAGACCTGCACGTCCTGACGCGACAGCACCATGGCCGTGGTGACTGGTTCCGGGGCGGTCAAGAACTGTTCGACGAGGTCGAGCGTCTCGTTCGGGTCCGAGGGGCGCACGACGTGAAGCTGCGGCATGGCGCGAAGGGCCATCAGGTGCTCCACGGGTTCATGCGTCGGTCCGTCTTCGCCGACGCCGACCGAATCGTGGGTGTAGACGAACATGACACCCGCTTCGCTGAGCGCCGCGAGTCGTATCGCCGCACGGGCGTAGTCGCTGAAGACGAAGAACGTCGATCCGAGGGGACGAAAACCTCCGTGATGCGCCTGTCCGGTGAGGTTGGCGCTCATCGCCAACTCGCGTATGCCGTAGTGGAACTGACGTCCCCCGGGGTTGTCCCGGCTCTGAATCGAGAGGGCCGAAAGCGTCATACCCGTATTGTCGGTGAGGTCGGCCGATCCGGCGGTGAGCCCAGGAGTTTGTACGGCGTAGCAGTCCATTGCGCGCTGCATCGCTTTGCGCGTCGCGGCCTTCGTGCCCGCCTCGAACAGGTCCGGTGGCGTCGTGACCTTCGCCGCTCCGTTGTAGTCGAGTTGTTCCAGCAGCTTCGCTGCTTTGGCGCCACCGGCGGCAAGTCTCGACTCCCACGCCAATCGTTCGTCGCGTTGGGCCCTCAACTTCTCGACCAATTCGCTGCGCACGCTGGGGTCGAAGTGAAAGGCCTCATCGGGAACGCCCAAGATCTTCTTCGCCTCCGTGATCACGGCCGGCTTAAAGGGCGTGCCGTGGGCTTCGCGGGTGTCCATCATCTCCGGTGACGGGAAACCGATATGCGACCTCACGACGATCAACGTCGGACGGCTCGATTCAGCAATCGCCTCTCGCATCGCCGCCTCGAGGGCGTTGAGATCGTTGGCTTTCTCGCCGACATTGATGACCTGCCAGCCGTAGGCGCTGAAGCGCTCTTCGACGTCGTCGTGGTACGCCAATTCGGTGGCGCCGTCAATGGTTATGTGATTGTTGTCATAGAAGATCGTCAAATGATCGAGTCCCAGTGAGCCCGCCAGCGACGCCGCCTCGTGGCTTATTCCCTCTTCCATGCACCCGTCACCGGCGAAGACCCAGGTGCGGTGGTCGACGAGACCGCTGCCGTAGTCGCTTCGCAGAATCCGCTCGGCAATCGCCATACCGACACCATTGGCGATGCCCTGGCCGAGCGGTCCCGTGGTCACTTCGACCGTGGGGGCGCAGTGACGTTCGGGATGGCCGGGGGTCCGAGAGTGGGGATGACGAAAGGCCTTCAAATCGTCAACCGAAAGGTCGTAGCCGAACTCGTGGGCGAGTGCGTACTGCAAAATACAGCAGTGACCGTTGCTCAAGATGAAGCGGTCGCGGTCGCTCCAGTCGGGGTCGGTCGGGTCGTGACGCATGACGCGTCCCCACAACGTGACCCCCAGCGGCGCCAGTGCCATGGCGGTCCCACTATGGCCCGAGTTGGCGGCCGCCGGGGCGTCCATGGCCACCGCGGAGATCTCGCGAATGGCCTTGCCTTCAACTTCGGTGGCGCCGGGAAAGAGTTTGTCGGTCATGGTTACGAGAGTAGTGAATTCGCTCACGCGCTTGAGCGAAGGACGCAGGGATAGCCTTTGGCGATGGCCCTCCAGATTCCACCGAACTGCGATCTCACGCTGGGTCTGACGTGTGTGGAAAAGGGCCCCGACGCGACAACCGTCTGGCGGATGCGGGTGGACGAGCGATTCCTCAACCCGGCCGGAATCGTCCAAGGTGGATTCCTCTCAGCCATGATGGATTCGGCGATGGGTGCCTCGGCGGTACTCAGCGTGAAGGACCGCAAGGTCTACGTCGCCAACACCGAAATGAAGTCGTCGTTCCTTCGAGCGGCGCGTAACGGCGACGTCCTTACGTGTACCGCGAGTGTCTTGAAGCCCGGGACCGTCGTGGCCTTTCTCCGGGCGCGAATACTCGACGAGAGTGGCAATCTCGTATCGACGGCGAGTTCCACCTACCTGATCAAAGAACGTGATGAGTAGGCTATGGGCGTGAAAAAGTCCACGTGGCGAAAGTTCATGCGGGGCAACTCGGTCCAGCGCGACCTCGACGAAATCAAGACGTTGGCCCTTCGCTACATCAAAGAAGAGACCATCCAGCCAATCAAAGAGATGGGCCGGTTCGTTCTCTGGGGAGCCGTGGGCAGCCTGCTGGTCGGCTTCGGTTATTTCTTCTTGCTCTTCGGGGCGTTGCGATTCTTGCAGGACCAGTTCAAGGTCCTTGACGGTACCTTGTCGTGGATTCCATATTTGATCGTGGTCGTGTTGGCGGCAATGATCATTGGACTGACGGTGTGGCGAATCGTCAGGGGCACCGCCAAGCGACGACTGAAGGACTCGAAGTGAGGGAGCAATCGGCGACCCGCCAAGAGCTCGAGACGTCGATCCGCGCGCTCTTGCCGAGCAAACAGGAGATTGACGAACTGACGCCCTCAAAGAACTCGACCGCGTCGATTGCCGGCGTCGGGGGCATCATGACCGGCTACGTCTGGGGCCGGTACCGGGGCCGCCAGGTGCGTAAGAGGCGCGACTCTTGATTCTGAAGCGCGCCTTCAGATTCGCCACGGCGAGCGTGCTCGCGAGGGCCTGGGAGAAGAAGTCCAAGGCGTGGCTCTCACTCGCGGGAGTTCTCGTACTGTTTCAACTCCTGGACTCGCGCGCCGCGCGCAAGGCCACTCCTAAAAAATCGGTCAAATGAGCGCCGCCGTCCTGAAAGTGGGCGAGCGCGTGATGCTCATCGACGCCAAGGACCGTCACTACCTGATCACCCTTCGCGAGGGCGCTGAGTTTCACACCCACGCCGGCATCGTCCAACACAACGACGTCATCGGTGCGCTCGAGGGTTCGCTCATCCGCGGCAGTACGGAGCGGAGCTTTCTGGCGCTACGCCCGACGCTCTCTGACGTCGTGTTGAAGATGCCGCGCGGCGCCCAGGTGATCTATCCCAAGGACCTCGGGACGATACTTATGCAGGCCGACGTCGGACCCGGTATGCGCGTGCTCGAGGCCGGCGTCGGTTCCGGCGCGCTTTCGATGACGTTGCTGCGCGCGGGCGCGATCATCACCGGTTACGAGATCCGCGAGGACTTCGCGCTGCAGGCCACGAAGAACGTGCACGACATGCTCGGCACCGACGTCCGCTACGACGTCCAGATGCGTGACGTGACGATGGGCATCGACGAGAGCGACCTCGACCGGATCATATTGGACATGCCCGAACCCTGGGACGTCGTGAAGCACGCCGAGGGTGCACTGCGGCCCGGCGGGATTCTCTTGGCCTATCTACCGACGATCAATCAGACTCAGTTGCTGCGCGAGACGCTGCGGCATCACTCCTTCGGCCTCGAAGAGACGGTCGAGATACTGCGACGAACGTGGCACATTGACGGGCGTTCCGTACGTCCGGATCACCGAATGGTCGCGCACACCGGATTCATTACGAGCGCGCGCCGCTTGGTGAAGCGCGTCGAGGTCATCTAGTCGTTTTCGATGAAGATGCACTCACCAGGGCACTCTTCGGAGGCTTCAGTGACGGCGTCTTCCATACCGGCCGGTACGACAGCAATTCCCTCGGCGCCGCCCGGTGTGCTCTTCACGTCAGCGCCCTCTTTCACGTAGGCCAGGCCGTCGTCGAGCAGGGTGAACACGTCGGGGCAGATCTCCTCGCAGAGACCGTCTCCGGTGCACAAGTCCTGATCAATCCAAACCTTCATTTAGTGGCCCTCCGTGGCTCGATGTGTCTAGTAACTCTAGCGGGCGACAAAGAATGGCTGTGACTTTCACTAGCGTGCCGCACTCACCTAGGGTGACGTTATGGACCGTTCGGCGCCCTTGGGCAGTGGCGACATTCCAGAGAACGACGACCAGATCGTCGTCAGTTCTCCACGCGACTCAAGCGTGAGTGACGTCGAACAGGCCAGTCGACGTATCGAGATGCTCGAAGAGAAACTCCTCGAGGCTCGAGGAGCTCTCGCCCAGAGTAGGTCCAACAACGAGAAACTGACCATCACGATCCAGCAGACCCGCGATCAGATCGCCGCCCTGCGTGACGAGGTCGAAAAACTGACGCAACCGCCAGCCGTCTACGGCACCTTCATCGACTTCAATGAGGACGGCACCGTCGACATATTCGCCTCCGGTCGCAAGATGCGTGTGGCGTTGCACCCGGGCCTCGATCCCGGCCAGATCGATCGTGGCAACGAAGTCGTGCTGAATGAGTCCTTTACGGTCATCGGGGTTCGCGAGTCTGACGGACAGGGCGAGGTGGTCACCGTCAAGGAGGTCCTCGACGAACGCCGGGTCCTGGTCTACGGGCGCGCTGATGAGGAGCGCGTGGTCGAGCTCGCCGATTCCCTGCGGCACGTGAAACTCCGCAGTGGTGACGCCCTCTTGCTCGACATGCGCTCGAACCTGCTCGTCGAGAAACTGCTGCGCCAAGAGGCCGAAGAACTCATCCTCGAAGAGGTGCCCGACATCACCTACGCCGACGTCGGGGGACTGGACAGCCAGATCGAGGCCATCACTGACGCCGTCGAACTGCCGTATCTACACCGGGCCCTGTTCAACGACTACGACCTGCCCGCACCCAAGGGCATCTTGCTCTACGGTCCGCCGGGATGCGGCAAGACGCTCATCGCCAAGGCCGTGGCGAACTCACTCTCCCAGAAGGTCGCCGAACTGACGGGCAATCGCAACGTGCGTTCGTACTTCCTCAACATCAAGGGTCCGGAGCTGCTCAACAAGTACGTCGGGGAGACCGAACGTCAGATCCGCGTGGTCTTCCAGCGCGCGAGGGAAAAGGCCGAGGAGGGCGTACCGGTCATCATCTTCTTTGACGAGATGGACTCGCTCTTTCGCACTCGCGGCACCGGCATCAGTTCGGACATGGAGTCGACGATCGTCCCACAACTCCTCGCCGAGATCGACGGTGTCGAGTCGCTACGCGACGTCATCGTCATCGGCGCCACGAACCGCGAAGACCTCATCGACCCGGCCATCCTTCGCCCGGGCCGCCTCGACGTCAAGATCAAGATCGAACGACCCGACGCCGACGCCGCCGCACAGATCTTCCAGCGCTATCTGCACGCTGAGCTACCGATCGATGAGGCGTCGATAGGCGACCTCGGTGGGGGAGACCGCGCCAAGGCCATCCAGATCATGATTGAAGAGACGGTCGCGGACATGTACCGCGTGACCGACGAGAACCGATTCCTCGAAGTGACGTACCAAGGTGGCGACAAGGAGGTCCTGTACTTCAAGGACTTCGCGAGCGGCGCCATGATCGAAAACATCGTTCGTCGGGCCAAGAAGCTCGCCGTGAAGCGCGAGATCGCCGACAAGGGTCGCGGACTTCGCGCCGAGGACCTGATCGAATCGATTCGACAGGAGTACCGCGAGAACGAGGACCTTCCCAACACGACCAACCCCGACGACTGGGCGCGCGTGTCGGGAAAGAAGGGCGAACGGATTATCTTCATCCGCACTCTCGTGAATCGCGAAGAGACCGACGTCCTCGGCGGTCGATCGATCCAGCACGTCGGCACCGGTCAGTACCTCTAGGACAATGTCCGTCGCGAAGGTCCTCGGGATCGAGACAGAGTACGGCATCGCGGGGGGTCCGGACGCCGATCAGATCGTCGCGTCGAGCATCATCGTCAACGCCTACGCCCAAGAAGGTCGAACCCGAATCAATTGGGACTTCCAAGGTGAGACGCCCGACTTGGACGCACGCGGGCTGCCCGATCTGACCTCCTTCGTCCCCATCGTCGAAACCCACCTCGCCAACACGGTCCTCACGAATGGGGCTCGCCTCTACGTCGATCACGCGCACCCCGAATACTCCTCACCGGAGTGCCGCACGCCGCTCGAGGCCACGCTCTATGACGTCGCGGGCGAAGAGGTCATGCGACGCGCCCTCATGGTCGCCAACGAGATGATCGAACCGCATCAGGCAATATCGCTCTACAAGAACAACTCCGACGGCAAGGGCAACTCCTACGGCACCCACGAGAACTACCTCGTGAGTCGCGACGTCGAGTTCAACCACATCGTGCGCGCGATGGTGCCGCACTTCGTCTCTCGTCAGATCATCGTGGGCGCCGGCAAGGTGGGCGCCGAGACCGAAGCCGGGCTGGAGAGCGCTCCCTTCTTCCAATTGAGTTCGCGCGCCGAGTTCTTCGAAGAGGTCGTGGGTCTCGAGACGACGCTCAAGCGACCGATCATCAACACGAGAGATGAACCGCACGCCGACGCGGAGCGATTCCGCCGACTCCACGTCATCATTGGTGACGCCAACATGAGCCAGGTCGCGACGTTCGTCAAGCTCGGCTCGACCGCATTGCTGCTCGCCGCGCTGGAGGACTCCGGTCTCGGAGCGTTCCCCGCGATGCCGCGCCAGCCCGTGGGCGCCGTTCGAAGTTTCGCGCTCGACCCGAGCCTCAAATACGCCGTTCTCTGTGACGACGACCGCGAACGAACGGCGTGGGACTTTCAGAACGAACTCTGGCACCTCGCCAACGACCACGTCGAGCGCAAGGGCGCCGACGCGGTCGCTCCGCCTGATCAAGTTCAATTGGTCCTCACCGAGTGGCGTGAGATGCTCGACGGCGTGCGCGACGACCCCGACACGGTGGCCGACCGAATCGACTGGGTGGCCAAACTGAGGATTGTTCGCGGTATTCAGGAACGTCATTCCCTGGCCGATGGCGACGCGCGCCTCCACGCGATCGACCTGCAGTACCACGACCTGCGCCCCGAACGATCGCTCGCACGGCGCGTCGGGCTCCGCGCGCTACATCCGGAGGACGAAGTTCGTGAAGCCGTTCACAACCCACCGGAAGAGACGCGGGCCTATTTTCGTGGTCAATGCGTCGCCCGGTACCCCGACGAGATCGTGGCCGCGAATTGGGATTCGGTCGTCTTCGACCTGGGCGAAGGACCGTTGCAACGAGTGCCAATGCTCGACCCTCTTAGGGGTACACGAGAACTCACTGAAGAGTTGCTAGAAACAAATGCGACGGCACAAGCGCTTCTCCAAGCACTAGACAGGTAGAACAGACGTATGACAGAACAAGAGCGAATCCAAAAACAGCGCACTGAACGAGCGAACGAATCAACGCCGCCCGTCTCGGTTGACGCGACCAAGGGTGACCAGTTGAAGGCCGACCTCGATGACTTGCTCGACGAGATCGACGAAGTGCTTGAGGAGAACGCCGAGGAGTTCGTTCGCAACTACGTCCAAAAAGGCGGGGAGTAGATGGGCCTACCGCTGTTCAGCGCCTCGAACGATCCGGGGCCCTCGTTCTTCCACTTCGCCCAATCGACCGGGCTGACGCCGCCGGTCTCGAACGCCAGCGCTACCTCGGCTCACGCGACGACCGTGATCGCCGTGCGTTACAACGGCGGCGTCGTGATGGTGGGGGACCGCCAGGCGACGGGTAACTTCATCGCGAGTCGCGACGTGCGCAAGATCGAGGAGGCCGACCACTTCACGGCGATCGCCATCTCGGGCACTGCTGCGCGAGGCATTGAATTCATTCGAATGGCGCAGCTATCCTTCGAACACTACGAGAAGATGACCGACACCGCGCTAAGCCTCGAAGGCAAGGCGAACTACCTCTCGCCGATCATTCAGCGCAACAACCTCACGTCGCCGTTGCTCGTGCTGCCGTTGCTGGCCGGGTGGGACACCGCACTCCAAGTCGGGCGAATCTTCGAATACGACGGCGCCGGCGGTTGTTACGAGCGATTCGATTTCTCCACGATCGGCTCGGGCACCCCCTTCGCGGAAGGAACCCTGCGACTCGGATTCAACGCCGGCCTGGATCGCGACGCCGCCATCGAACTCGGTGCCCTGGCCATCTACGAGGCGGGCGATAACGACCCCAGCACCGGGGGGCCCGACTTCGTGCGAAACCTCTTTCCGATGATCGTCACGGTTTCGAGTGAGGGCTTTCAAGAGCTCGAACACGATGACGTCGCGCAACGATTCCGCGTGATCAACGAGCGTCGCACGCAAAGCGGCGGCGTCGCCGGGGGGTCCCTGCGATGAGCAACTACTTCTACGTTGCCCCCGAACAGCTCATTCGCGATCGCGCCGAATTCGCCCAGAAGGGGATCGCCCGAGGCCGATCGATCGTCGGTGCGATCTTTGACAACGGAGTCGTGTTGGTGGCGGAGAATCCTTCCGCGTCGCTCTTCAAGATCTCTGAGATCTACGACCGCATCGCCTTCGCCGGAGTGGGCAAGTACAACGAGTTCGACCGTCTGCGAGAGGCGGGCATTCGCTGGGCAGATTCGACTGGTTTCACCTATTCGCGCGGCGACGTCGACGTCCGGGCCCTGGCGAACTACTACGCCCAGCACCTCGGCGACATGTTCACGGAGGGACAAAAGCCGCTCGAGGTCGAGATTCTCGTCGCACAGTTGGGCAACACGACGCGTCCGACGAAGCTCTACCGGATCGCCTACGAGGGCACGATCTCCGACGAACCTCGCTTCGCCGTGTTGGGCGGGGACGCCGAGACGATCAAGGCCCGTTTCGCCGCCTCCGAGGACGCGCTCGAGACCTTGTCGCTCACGTTGAAGAACGCCGTGGGTGCACTCGCCGGACCGGACCGGATCATTGAAGTCGGCGATCTCGAAGTCGGGATCCTCGAGGACCGCGGAAGCCGTCGCACGTTCACCCGCCTCAACGACGACCAAGTCAGCGAGCTCCTTCGCTGAGCGATCAGCAAAGGTGACGGCATGCTGCGGCGCATCTACGGCATCGAAACCGAATACGGAATCACCTTCTCTCTACGTGGTCAGCGGCGACTCAGCCCCGACGAGGTCAGCCGATTCCTCTTCCGCAAGGTGGTCGCGTGGGGACGATCGAGCAACGTCTTCTTGGAGAACGGCAGCCGCCTCTACCTCGACGTCGGTTCTCACCCGGAGTACGCGACCGCCGAATGCGACACCCTGGTTGACGCGGTGGCCCAGGACAAGGCGGGGGAGTCGATTCTTCGTGAACTGGTCGAGTACGCACAAGGTCAACTGAGTGACGAAGGCATTCGCGGCGACATCTTCTTGTTTAAGAACAACACCGACTCGACCGGCAACTCCTACGGCTGTCACGAGAACTACTGCATCGAGCGCATCGATGACCTGACGCGCCTCGAACAGGTCTTCATCCCGTACCTCATCAGTCGCCAGATCTTCACCGGCGCCGGCAAGGTCGTCACCAACGCCAAGGGCACGGCCTATTCAATGAGCCAGCGCGCCGAACACATCTGGGAAGCGATCTCGTCGGCGACCACGCGCAGCCGTCCGATCATCAACACCCGCGACGAACCGCACGCCGATCCCGAGAAGTATCGACGACTCCACGTCATCGTCGGTGACTCCAAC
>Ga0208357_1001723_pt1 | contig 15576 bp, 10 predicted proteins | sample NGESurdeep092012_6_FD_184487 | JGI IMG/M metagenome (GOLD analysis project Ga0208357, IMG submission 184487) | Arctic peat soil microbial communities from Barrow, Alaska - NGEE Surface sample F52-2 deep-092012 (SPAdes) | ecosystem: Environmental > Terrestrial > Soil > Wetlands > Peat ... | reverse complement strand
GTCATAAGGCGGGTCGCAGACGACGACATCGAATTGCTCGTCGGTCGTGGACAGCCAGGCCGCGGCCGAGGCTTTTATAAGTTTTATCCGGCTTGCCAGGCCAAGCAATTTGATGTTGGCGGCAATCGCCTGCTGGGCGGACTGGTCGCTATCGATAGCCAGGACACTGGCCGCACCGCGGCTAATAGCCTCGTAGCTTAGGGCGCCGCTGCCCGCGAAAGCGTCCAGCACGCCCAGCCCGTTGATGTCGCCAAGCGCGTTGAAGAGGGCGCCCCTGATTTTATCGCTCATCGGGTGGGTGCGGTGGCCGCGCGGACTGGCGAAATTGCGGCCGCCCAGGCGCCCGGCGATAACCCTCACGCCACCCCTAAGCCGGCTTCATGGCAGGCCGAGTACCAGGCCAGCGCGATCATGCGGACCATCCGCGGCGCCAGCTCGCGCCGGACGTCACGGCTCACCGGATGCGTCCAGCCAAGGGCATAGAAACGTTCGTATAAGTTAAGCTCGGCCACTTCCCTGGCCATCTGCTTGAAGACGCCGATGACGCCCTCGGCTTTGATACTTTCGATGTCCGATTGGGACAGCAGCTCTTTGTTAAACCTTAGAGGCGCGATAATGGCGTAAGCGCCGGCTTCGAACATGGCGTGGGTCGTCAGCAGGCCTTTGGGCCCGACCAGCTTCAGGCTTTGGAGGACCGATTTGCCTAAAGTATCGCCTTTGACGTACAGGCGTCCGGCCAGGCCCTCGCGGGTGTGCCGGGCTTCGCCGCCCCTGAGGCGTGACAGCTCGGCCTCGTAGGGGAAATGGTGCGCCGGCGTCAGGCCGTCAACCAGGGCGTGCGCCATCCAGGAAGCTTCGAACGCGGCCCGTACCTCATCGCCCCGTTTCAACGCCTGGACCAGCCCCTTATAATGCCTCAGTATCTGATCGTGGAGATCAGTATCGGAAGCATCAAGCGGGTCGACGAAATGCCAAGGCTGGCCGTTTTTGAGGCGTTTAAGCTTGGCGCCGTCCGGGCCTTGCGGGCCTTCGAAACTCAATACCTGGGCAATCCCCGGAAAAGCGCACTTATCCGGCAATAATCTAAGCAAATGCCGGTGCGCGACCCGGTCAAGTTTCTGGTGGGCATGAAAAATTATGGAATACATCTATAGGACAAACGGTTTTAGTTGAGGTTGGTGACGGCCCGCAGGCGGTTTACGTTTTGCATGAGTTGCTTGTATTGTAGCAAATTTTCATTCCTGTCGAGTAAGGCTTGGGCGGCGGTCCGGGCAGCGCTAATCAGTTTAGTGTCAGTCAGTTTGGCGATCCTAAGGTCCAGCTGGCCATGCTGGTAGGTACCATAAATGGCGCCGGGGCCGCGCAGCTCGAGATCCAGTTCGGCCAGTCGGAAACCGTCATTGGAACTCTCCAGCGCCCGCAAGCGGCGGCCAGGTGCCGACGAATCGTTCAGCATAAGATAGCAATAGCCCTGGTGCGTGCTGCGGCCGACCCGGCCGCGCAGCTGGTGCAGCTGGGCCAGACCGAAGCGCTCGGCATCTTCGATAAGCATGATGCTGGCGTTCGGCACATCGACGCCGACTTCGATAACTGTTGTAGAAACTAGTACATCTAGCTCGTGCTTGACGAAACGCCGCATGACGGCCTGTTTCTCGTCGGGCTTGAGTTTGCCGTGCAGCAGGCCGACGCGGCGGTGCTTGAAGTCTTTGCTACTGAGCTGTTTGTAAATTTTCTCGGCCGAGGTAAGCTCCAGGACCGCCGAATCGGTAATCAAAGGGCAAACGACGTACATCTGCCGGCCCTGATCCAGTTCGGCGTCAATTTCGGCGTAGAGCTGTGCCCGCGAATTCGGCGAAACGATCTTCGTGACTATGGGCTGGCGGCCGGGCGGCTTCTCGCCCAAAACCGAAACGTCCAGCTCACCATACAGCGTCAAAGCCAGCGACCGCGGTATCGGCGTGGCGGTCAGGCTGAGAACGTGCGGCATATGGCCGGCCTTGGCCATCAGGGTTTTGCGCTGCTCGACGCCGAAACGGTGCTGCTCGTCGATGATAATCAAGGCCAGCTTGTGCATGTCGACCTGCTCCTGGATCAGGGCGTGGGTACCGATTATGAAGCGGGCCCGGCCGCTCTTGATATCATCGCGGGCCGTGGCTTTTTGGGCCGGCTTGAGGCTGCCGACCAGCAAGTTAACCAGGTTGGCGTGCCCCAGCGGGCGCAGCAAATCGTAAAGCGTGTCGGCATGCTGGCGGGCCAGCAGTTCGGTCGGCGCCATCAGGGCTACCTGCCAGCCTTGTTCCAAAGCCATCAGGGCCGCCATAGCGGCGATGACCGTCTTACCGGAACCGACATCGCCTTCTATCAGGCGGTTCATCGGCTGGGCCTTCTCGAGGTCCTTGTAAACGCGCATGACTGCCACGCGCTGGGCGTCAGTCAGCGTGAACGGCAGGGCTTTGGCGAATTTAACGGCCAGCTGCTCGTTATAATTGACCTTGATGGACCGTTCGGATTGGTTTTCGCGCTTGTTCAGCAAGCTGGCCAGGCTAAGCTGGAAAACCTCTTCGAAACCCAAACGGCGCTGGGCGGCGGCCAGCTGCTCGGCCGATTGCGGCGCGTGGATAGCCGATAAAGCCTCGGCCCGGCTGAGCAGGCCCTCTTGCTTCACGATCCGGGCCGGCAGCGACTCCTTGGTTTCGGCGATTAGCGGCCTGGTCTGCGCGGCAGCCAGGCGGATCTGGCGCGACGTCAGGCCTTTGGTTTCACGGTAAACGGCCAGAATCCGGGCCGTGTTGAGGGGAAAATCGCTGGCCATTTCGACGCCTGGGTTCATGATGGCGAAACGCCGGTAACTCAATTCGTACTGGCCGGATATGAAGTAGCTCCGGCCAGGCTTAAGGGCGGCCGCGCGGTAAGGCTGGTTGAACCAGACGAGCCGCGTACTGCCGCTGTCGTCGCTGGCGATGGCTTCGGTGATATGCAGGCCACGCCGGACATAACGGCCCGAAGACTGTTTAATCACGGCTTCGATCGTCACGGCGCCCGGCCGCAATCCCGCGATCGGCGTCACCTCCGAGAAATCATCATAGCGCCTCGGATAGTAGTCAATCAGGTCGCCAACGGTCTTGAGTCCGAGAACGGCGAACTTCTTGGCCTGCTCCTCGCCTACTCCTTTAATTTCAGTCAGCGGACTGTTCAATGTCATACCTGACAGTATACGAGACCGCTAGAAATCTTCGGCTGGAATTATAGCACCGACAAGGTCAGGCCGGGGCTTTGCGGACCAGGAAGAAAATGCTGGGTCCGAAATAAATGCCGGCCAGCGGCCGCTGCATCAGGCGTTCGGCGCCGAGCATGACCTCGCGCGGCATCAGCTGTTTGAGCCGGACGCTGCGCAGGTTGGAGACCGACAACTTGGTTGCGACGCGCAGACCGGCGTGTTCGAGCTGGCGGGTGACCGTGTAGGGATTATGGTTGACGAAAGGGATTTCGTCATCGCGGCGGTTGGCGGCCGAACGGATATCGACCGGCTTGACCGGCATGCGCTGGTGGCGGCTGAGGTGCTTGATGCGGTTGCGGATATGCAAGTAGTTGGCGACTTCGATAATGGCGTAGCCGTCGTCAGCCAGCACCCGGCTGATCTCGCGGAATTCGGCGGCCGGGTCAGGCAGGTGGTGCATGACGCGGATCATGGTCAGCAGGCCAATGCTGCCGTCTTCGAACGGCAGGTCGTCGGCCTGGACCAGCCGGCGGTCGATTTCGGCATGGTCTTTGAGGAAGTCGGCGGCGATATCAAGTTGTTGCTGGCTCGGTTCGGCCAGAGTTACCTTGTCGGCATAATTTTCGAGCAATAAGCAGAGCCGGCCATAGCCGCCGCCAACGTCAACCGCGGAATCAAAATGTTTGCCGCGCAGCAGCCGCCGGATAGCGATCTGTTCGGCCCGGTTCTCGTACTGGCGGCCGTCCCAGTAGCGCAAGTAATTGTGCTTCGGGTCGTTGTACTGGTCGGCGCGGCGTTTGTGGTCAGCCGGTGCTTTGGGCTTGGTTTTAGCTGATGGGCGGGTTGTCTTGGGCATAACCGAACTAGTATAGCAAGCCTGGCGGTAATCGGTATAGCATATGGCTCTTAGGCACTGATTTTTAGAATGGCGTTGTTGTTTTTGCCACGGCGAACCATGACAGCTGGGCGGTCTTGGGCATCGAAGCTGAAATCGCCGTCCAGCTTCCGGTTATTAATGTATATCGCGCCGCCGGCCAGGAATTGCCGGGCTTCGGTTTTGGACGAGGCTAGGCCAGTTTCGACCAGGGCGTTAACCAGATCTTCCTGGGATATTGCTTTTGGTACTTGGGCAATTGGCAGTTCCTTATCCAGGGCCGCGAATGCTTCGGCGTCCAGCTCAAGCGCGTCCTCGTTGCCGAACAGGACTTTGGCTATGCGCTGCTGGGCTTCGGCCGCCGCCGCGCCGTGGACCAGCTTAGTCACTTCGAAAGCCAGGGTCTTCTGGGCTAGCCGGGCGCCGCGCTGGTCGTTAAATTCGCGCATGATCCGGTCAATCTCATCCTTGTCCAGCTCGGTGAAGACTTTCAGGTAGCTTTCGACGCCGGCGTCGTCGACGTTCAACCAGAACTGGTAAAACCGGTACACGCTGGTTTTGGCCGGATCGAGCCAGACGGCGCCGGCCTCGCTTTTGCCAAACTTATTGCCGGTCGCCTGGTTGATAACCAGCGGCACCGAGTAAACATGGGCCTCGCCGCCAGCCACGCGGCGAATCAGGTCGACGCCGGCGATGCTGTTGCCCCACTGGTCGGAACCGCAGACCTGGAGCGTGACGCCGTGGTCCTGGTACAAACGCAAGAAATCATAGGCCTGGATCAGGACGTAGCTGAATTCGGCGTAGCTGATGCCGGCACCCTGCTCGCCCAGCCGGGCCTGGACGAAATCACGGGCCAGCATCTGGCGCAGCGGCACGTGCTTGCCGGTATCGCGCAGGAAATCCAGGTAGCCCATACCCTTGAACCAATCATAATTATCGACCTGCTGGAAATGGCCGTCGCCGAAGACCTGGCCGTACTGGGCACCGATAGTTTGCTTGTTGGCGGCAATTTCTTCGGGGGGCTTCAGGCTGCGCTCGCTGCTTTTGCCGTCCGGGTCGCCGATCAAGCCGGTCGCGCCGCCGACCAGCAGGACGGCCTGGTGGCCGTGCTTAATGAAGCATTTGACCATCATGGCGGCCGCCAGGTTGCCGATTGTCATGGAGTCGGCGCTGGGGTCAACGCCCCAATAAAAAGTAATCGGTTCGCCGTCGAGCGCCGTTATGTCCTTGTAAGTCGTCTGGTTGACGAGGCCGCGCCAGGCAAGTTCTTGTGACAGCGTCATGCTTGTCCTCTTGGTATCTTAAGCATTCTTTCATTAAGTATAGCTTAACCTATGTCCAGCTATGAAAATTTATGCTTTTTATTGGCCGGGTTTGCTATAATGGCCGTAGGTTTTTTATGAGGGAGACAGACAATTAACCATGACTAGAAGCATTGGCCGCAACCGCCGATCAAAAGATACTATCACTACCAAGAGCGGCAAAACCATCAAGCTCAACCGGTCCTTAAGCGACCGCGTCAAAGCTCGCAAGGCCGCCCGTTCGGCCGAGAAAGCCGCCTACCTGGCTACCCTGCCCAAAGACCGTTTCCACCGTATCCTTTACCGGCTCCATCCCAAACGCCTGGCCCGTTACTGGTTCAGCCGCCAGGGCGGCATTATGGCGCTCAAGATTATCGGCGTCTCGATCGTCGTCGGCTTCTTCCTGACCATCGGCCTGTTCGCTTATTTCCGCAAAGATTTGCCGAAGATTAAGGACCTGTCCGGCGACAGCCTCGGCGGCACGACCACTTATTACGACCGGACCGGCCAAACCGTCTTATTCAATGACTACAACTCCGTCAAGCGCGTACCCGTAGCTGGCAACGATATCACGAAATACATGAAAGAAGCGACGGTCGCGACCGAGGACAAGGACTTCTACAAGCACGGGGCGTTCGACGTCCGCGGCATCATGCGGGCCGCCTACCATGACGCTACCGGCAGCGGCGGGGCCGTCCAGGGCGGGTCGACCATCACCCAGCAGCTTGTCAAGCTTAACGAAAACTGGACGACTAACCGGACCATCACCCGTAAGGTCAAAGAATTGATCCTGGCCGTCGAACTGGAACGCGAGTACTCCAAAGACGACATCCTGGCCGGCTACCTGAATATCGCGCCTTACGGCGGCGTCGACTATGGCGTGCAGGCGGCGGCCGAGGACTATTTCCAGACTGACGCGGCCCACCTGACGCTAGCCGAATCAGCGATGCTGGCGGCGATTCCGCAGTCGCCAAGCTATTACTCGCCTTATGCCGGCAGCCAGTTTAACGCGGCCGTGACCGAACCGACCTTTAACGCCACGGCCATGCTTACCCGCCAACACTATGTTTTGGAGCAAATGGCCACACAAGGCTACATTACCAAGCAGCAGGCGGCAGACGCCGAAAAAGTCAACATCCTGGCTATGGTCCACCCCCAATCCGCTAAATACCAGGACATCAAGGCGCCTTACTTCGTACTGGCCGCCAAGCAGCAGCTGGAAGACCAGTACGGTAGCACGGTGGTTAACCGCGGCGGCTGGAAGGTCATCACTACCATGGATATGAGTCTGGAGGCCAAAGACGAGCAGCTGGTAGCTAGCAATCTGCCCAACATCCAGCACCGCACGGCCGGGCTGGCCGACGAGGAAGCCAATGTCACCGAAAACGTGCAGACAGGGCAAATAGTGGCCCTTGTCGGCGGCGTCAACTTCAATGATCCGGACCACGGGGCGATTAACTACGCGGCGTCGGTACCGATACCGCCGGGTTCGAGTTTCAAACCTTACGATTACGTGACTTTGATAAATAACAATAATAATGTCGGCGCCGGGTCCGTCCTCTACGACACCGAGGGGCCGCTGCCGGGCTATCCCTGCACTATCAAAACCAATAAAACCGGCAACTGTTTGCAAGACTATGACTTCCTCCAGCCGGGTCCGATAACCCTGCGCTACGCTTTGGGCGGCTCGCGCAACATTCCGGCCGTCAAGTCCATGCTCGAAGCCAAACCGAATGACACCAGTAACGGCCGCACGGCTTCGATTAACTCAGTTATTTCGACGGCTTCGGCGATGATGGACAACACCTACCTGCAAAGCCAGCACCAGAGCGCCTACAATTGCTACCAGCCGGGTATTGACATCAATAACGCCACGCCGGCTGACACTACCCAGTGTTACGCCTCTTCAGCTATCGGTGACGGCGGCTTCCTGCACCTGGATGACCATGTCAACGGCCTGTCGACACTGGCCCGCGAAGGCGCTGCCATTCCGCGCACGTTCATCCTGAATATTACCGACGGCGCCGGCAAAACGGTCTACCAATGGAAGCAGCCAGTCGCCACCCAAGCCGTCAAGCAGGACGCCGCCTATATCCTCGATAACATGGCTTCCGACCCCAACGCCAGCTACCTGCCAGGCAGCTGTAGCGCCACCACCTGTCGGCTGGATCCGGCCGGCGGCGACAAGTTCCAACGCTACAACGGCTGGAATTTCGCCGTCAAGACCGGTACGACCGATAACGGCTTCGACGGCCTGATGACCAGCTGGTCGACGCAGTACGCCACCGTCAGCTGGGTCGGCAACCACACTCGCAACGTGGACATCTCCGAGATTACCGGCACGCCGATGGAGCAGCTGACCGAACCGTTGACCGAAGGCATGATGGTCGCCGCCCATGCTGGCCTCAAGCCGGTCAACTGGACCGCGCCCAAGGACATTAAGACCGCGCCGGCTTTCGTAGTCCGCAACCACATCCACTACGGCGACATAGAGCCCAGCCCCAGCCAGGATATTTATCCCTCCTGGTATGTCGGCGGCGGCAGCGGCAAGACCAGTTCGCAGACCATCGACCGGGTTTCCGGCAAGCTGGCCACCAGCTGTACGCCGGCGGCCGCCAAAGAAGTCATTTCTAATGGCAACGTCGCCTCCTGGAACATCGACATCTTCGTTAACCACGGCGTGCCTAATATCGGCTCGACTACCAGCGGCGTTACCAGTACCTCGGCTTCGGCTACCGACGATGTCCATAACTGTAATGACAGTCCGCCGACCGTGACGTTGACAGCGCCCGGCAGCTGCCCCAGCGCCGGCTGTACCATCACCGCTACCGTCACCCAGGGAACGCACGCCCTAAGCGATCCCCAATACCCGCAGGACCCCGGCAAAGTCGTGTTTACTCTCAACGGCCAGGTCATCAACTCCGAGGATGTCAGCGATTCGCCCAGCACCAGGTCGTTCAACTATAAACCGACGTCGACCGGCAACGGCACCTTGACAGCCACCGTAACCGACAGCGTCCTTTACACTGGTACCCAAAGCACACCGTTTAGCTACACCGGCGCGAGTCCCATATCGGTTACGTCGCCTTCACAAACCACAGGCTCCTCATACACGGTTTCATGGTCTGGTGGTAGCGGTAGTTACAACGTAAGCGTAAGCGGTGGCGGCAGCGGTTGTACTACTTCGGGAAGTGGCGGCGGTAGCTGTCCCGTTACTTTGCCTAACCCTGGAACGTACGGTATAGAAGTCAGCGATGACAACGGCGATACCCCAGGCCAAGCTCAAGTTTTACGAAGTCAGTAAGCTAATCCTTTTCGAGAAATTGGTTGAGGGCGCCGCGGACGTCGGCGACGCCGTAGAGGCCGGTGAGTTTTTTGCCGGTTTTTTGCCGGGGGCCGATCGCGCCGTCGAAGCCCAGCTTCTTGGCCTCGGCCAGCCGCTTGTCGGCATGCGGCACGTGGCGGACTTCGCCGCTAAGGCCGACTTCGCCGAAAACCACGGCGTTCTTTTTGAGCTGAAGACCTTTGGCGGCCGAACCGATAGCCAGGCAAATCGCTAAGTCGGCCGCCGGCTCGCGGATCTGGATGCCGCCGACGATATTTATATAAATGTCATGCTCGGCCAGTTTAAGCTTGGTGCGCCGTTCCAGCATAGCCACTAGCAGATTAAGACGATTAAGGTCAAAGCCGCTGGCTGCCCGCTTCGGGTAGCCGTAGCTGGTCCGATTAACCAGGGCCTGGACTTCCACTAACAGGGGCTGGGTGCCTTCCAGGGTGGCCAGCACGATCGACCCGTCACTGACCTGGCGTTCCGAGAGCAAAGCTTCCGAGGGGTTAGCAACCGGCTGCAGCCCCTGCTCCACCATTTCGAAGATACCGGCCTCCTCGGTCGAACCGAAACGGTTCTTGACCGCTCTCAGCAGCTTGAAGCCGCCATAGCGGTCACCTTCCAGCTGCAGCACGACGTCGACGACGTGTTCCAGAACTTTCGGTCCGGCAATTGAACCCTCCTTGGTCACGTGGCCGACCAGGATGACGGCCGTATCGGACTGCTTGGCCGCCAGCGTCAATAGCTGGGTGGCGCCGGTAATTTGCGAAACTGTCCCGGCCGCCGAAGCGATAGCGCCGCACTTGGCCGTCTGGATGGAATCTACAATAACCAGCTTGTAGGCCCCTTCGGCAATCGTAGCCGCGATGTCGTCGGCCGAGGTGCTGGTAGCTAATTGCAGGTCCGAGCGCAGCGTACCGAGACGTTCGGCGCGCAAACCGACCTGGTGGGCCGATTCCTCGCCGCTGATATATAAGACCGGCGCTTTGGCCGCCACCAGATAAGCCAGCTGCAATAACAGGGTGCTCTTGCCGATGCCGGGTTGGCCGGCGATCAGGTTGACGCTGCCAGCCACGATGCCGCCGCCGAAGACGTCGTCGACTTCGGCCATACCGGTTTTCAGTCGGGGCTGGTCAGTCGCTACGGACTTAGCGACGGTTTGAGGCTTGAGGGTCCTGCCGCCCGCCACGCTGCCAGCGACGGCGCTGGCGCTGAGCTGCTCCTGTAGGGTGTTCCATTCACCGCATTGCGAACAGCGGCCGCTCCAGCTGCTGCTGATAGCGCCGCAATTGCTGCAAACATACCTGGTGGCTGATTTTTTGGCCAAATTTCCTCCTGATCTTAATATAAAGTTTAGCACCCCTTAGTTAACTATTGCTTAAGTTCGGCCGGTCAACGGGTAGCCTGGACCTGAGGTGTCAGGCGGGTGTCCAGGGCGTTAGCCAGCGTTGTCAGTTGGCCGGCCAGCTGGTTGCGGGCGGCAACCAGCTGGTTATAGGTGTTAACTTCACCGGTCAGGCTGTCGACGCCGCTATTGTATGCGCTGATTTCGCTATTATAGCCCGGCACGGCGGCGTTATAGCCGCTGGTCTGGCCAGCTGCCCGCAAGCCGTCCAGACGGGCTTGGTCGGTGTTAATCTGGCTGAGCTGGGCTTCCAACGCGGCCTGCTGCGAGTCAATCTGCTCTTTCATGGTCTTAAGCTGCTGGTCGTCTTGGCTGACGGCGGTCTGGTGGGTAGTGAACACCGCCTGGTACTTCTGCTCGTAAGCCACGATCGCCGACCGGTTGGTGAAGAAACGCTTGTAATAAGCCTCCAGCGGCGCCGGCAGGTTGGGGATTTCCGTGCCAAAGGTGGAATTCATTTCATCCATGACGTCGTGCGGCTCGGTTTGCTGGTAAATTTTGACTTCGGCCTGGACCTGGGCATCAAGCAAACCGTGCTTGTAGTAGTTCTCCAGCAACCCGTCGACATAATTCCTGTCTTTAGCGCTCAACCGGGCGTAAACCGAGTGCAAAACTTCATGCGCGGCCGTTACTTGTTGCACCCCGGCCAGCGCCGGGTCCTGGACGTTATAGATGAAAATACCGTTCTGCCCGGAGTGGTAGCAGCCAAGCACGATGGTATCCTCGTTCTCCGGGCAATCCTTGCGGAAACCGCTGACCGTCGGCAGCAGCTGCGGCCGGTTCAAATAGAACAAGTGCCGCGTATAGTCGTTCATGGTGTCCTGGGTAGCCAGCTGGGCGACGGCCGACGGCGGCTGGTAGCCCCTGAGCCGCCACCAGTCACTGATGTTTTGCTGGTTGGCGGCCAGCAGGCCGGCGATGGTCAGCCAGATCAGCAACAGCATTAAGCCCCAGAAAAAGCGGCGTTTAGGTTTTGGAGGTTGGTATAAGGTGTTATTCGCTGGTTGTAGCATAGGCCAGGTTGCCATGTTTGGAGGCTACCTGAATAATATCACCTTTTTCGTACTTTTCATCGAGCAGGTCCAGGGCTAAATGGTCCTCGATGGTGTCCTGGATCAGCCGGCGCAGCGGCCGCACGCCGTTCTTGGCGTCATAGCCGTGCTCCAGCAAATACTGTTTGGCCCCGCTGCTCAATTGCAGGCTGAAACCCTTGCGCTGCAGCCTGATCTTGAGGGAGTCGATTTGCAGGTCGATGATCCTGTAGATATCCTGGTGGGTCAGCGCCCGGAAAACAATCACCTTGTCGATGCGGTTCAGCAGTTCCGGCCGCAGCAGTTTCTTAAGCTCGTCCTGGACGCGGGCCTTATTGGTTTCGTGGACGGCGTCCAGGTCCTTTAGGTCGTCCTTGTTGCTGGCGTGGAAGCCGAGATTGGCCTCCTTCTGCAGTTTGTCGGCACCGACGTTGCTGGTCATGATGACGATGGTATTGGTGAAATCGATCTTGCGACCTTTGGCGTCGGTCAAATAACCGTCCTCAAGCATCTGCAGCAACATGTTGAAAACGTCGGGGTGGGCTTTTTCGATTTCGTCGAACAGGACCAGGCTGTAGGGCTGGCGGCGGATCTTGTCGGTCAGCTGGCCGCCTTCGTCATAGCCGACGTAACCGGCCGGGGCGCCGACCAGGCGCGAGACGTTGTGGTGCTCGCCGAATTCGGACATATCGATCTTGACGAGGGCGTTTTCGCTGCCGAAGAATTCGCGGGCCAGCACGCGGCCCAGCTCGGTCTTGCCGACGCCGGTCGGACCAAGGAAGACGAACGAACCGATCGGCCGCTGGTCGCTGCCGATGCCGCTGCGGTTGCGGCGGACGGCTTTGGCGACGGCGGTGACGGCTTCGTCCTGGCCGATGATGTATTTGCCTAGGGTTTTCTCGAGCGTCAACAGGTATTTGGCCTCGCTGCGGATGACTTTCTTGACGGGTACGCCGGTCATGCGAGCGACGACGTCGGCCAGGTCTTCGCTGCTAACCGTCAGCTTCTTGGCGGCCTGGTTTTTGGCACGTTTGGCCGTCAGTTCCTTGTTGATTTGCGAAGCCCGGGTCTTGGCCCGGGCGGCTTTCTCATAATCTTCGGCGTCGACGGCTTCTTCGATCTGGGCGTTAATCAGCTTCAGCTCTTTCTGGAGGGCGCGGACTTCGGGGCTGGTTTTGCCCTTGTCGACCCGCAGGTGGGCAGCCGTTTCGTCAATCAGGTCAATCGCCTTGTCGGGCATGAAACGGTCGTTGATATAGCGTTTGGCCAGAGTTACGGCATCGTCTAGGACCTCATCGCTTAGAGTCACGCCGTGGAAGCTTTCGTAGTGTTTGCGCAAGCCTTTGAGGATCGCCAAAGTCTCGCTGGGCGTCGTCTCGGGCACCTGGATAGGCTGGAAACGGCGCTCCAGGGCGGCGTCTTTCTCGATGTACTTGGTGTATTCGGCGGTAGTGGTAGCGCCGATAAGCTGGATCTTGCCGCGGGCCAGCGCCGGCTTGAGGATGTTGCCGGCGTCCATGGCGCCTTCGGCGGCACCGGCGCCAACGATCAGGTGCAACTCGTCGATGAAGACGATGGCGCGGCTCTCTTTCTCCAGTTCGGAGATAACTTTCTTGAGGCGCTCCTCGAATTCGCCGCGGTACTTGGTGCCGGCGATCATGCCGGCCAGGTCGAGCGTAATAATTCGTTTGTCGATCAGGCTGTCAGGTACGTCTTCGGAGACTATGCGCTGGGCCAGGCCTTCGACGATGGCGGTTTTGCCGACGCCGGGCTCGCCGATCAGGACAGGGTTGTTCTTGGTCCGGCGGTTGAGGATAGTAATCAGACGGCGGATCTGGTTGTCGCGGCCGACTACCGGGTCGAGCTTGCCGTGCCTGGCTTCGGAGGTCAAGTCGGTACCGAAGAAGTCTAGGGCGCTCTTTTTGACGGTTTTTTTGCCGCGGCGACGGCCGTCGGTGCCGGTCTCCTGCTCTTCGTATTGCTGCCGGTTGAGGAACTGCTCCAGTTCGCCGGTCAGGCCGTCGACGTTGACGTTCATGTCGCGCAACAGGATAGTGGCGCGGGCGTTCTTCTGCGACAGGATGCTGTGCAGGATATGCTCGGTGCCGCAGTAGTCCTGGCCGTAATCCTGGGCGGTGTCATAAGCCATCTTGAGGGTCAGCTTGGCCGTCTCGCTGAGGCCTTTGGCGCCGACGACGTTGACCAGTGTCTTGGGCGTCAGGTTAAGTGCTAGACGAGCACGGTCGAGAGTAACGCCGGTGCCTTCGAGGATTTTGGCGGCCATGCTGCCGTCCTGGGCCAGCAAGCCTAATAATAAGTGTTCGGTACCAACATAGGCGCTGCCGAAACTGCGGGCGATAGCGTCAGCGTGCTTCAAGCTCTGAAGCGCGTTGTTAGTTAAGTGGTTCAGAAATTCCTGGAAATCAGGCGAGTTGGGCATCATAACTGGTTGTGCCTCCTATATTAGCGGCGTTAATCGTCAATATGTCAGGAAAATAGCCTACTACCATAATAGCACTTAGCACTCTCACGTCAAGAGTGCTAATTTACAGGGGCGGGATTAACCGTTTATGAGTTCGACGCGGGTAGTGACGGAAGTGTTCTGAACGATTTGAAGGACTTGCTCGTCCTCAGGCACGCCGGCACTCGCGACATATAAACCGTCCGCGGCTTCCAGCATGGTGTCGACCAAACCGATGGCCGGGTCCTGGATGAAAGCCTGGCCTTTGCCAAGCAAGCCAACCGAGAACACGGAGCCGGCATCGGGGTCGATTTTGCCGGTGTGGGGCCTGAGTGAAGTAGTGTCATGAAAATCAAGATGAAACTTGCCCAAGCCATTGCCGGTAACTGCTTCCGTCTGGGCGAAAATCGGCAGTAACCGGGCCATGCGCCTGGCTTGGATGGAGCCGGGCTTTATGGCCTCGACGTCGACTGTCAAAACCGAGCGCCCGGGATTGTCCCAGGCCGTGTTTAGGCTCGCGAAAGGCACCCGAAACTGGCCGCCGGCATGCGTGGCAAGAAACTTCAAGGCGATGGCACTCTCGCCGGCGAGCTTAGCTTCTTCGGGACTAATAAAGCCCTCTTCGATTCGCCAGTGCCGGCCTGATTTTTCGTTCGAACTCATTGAGCGTCGATTCGGGCTATTCGCCGTGTTCCTCTATGGCTTCGAGGAGGGAGCTTTCCAGTTCGTTCTTCTTCTTGAGCTTGGGCTGCTTGGGCAGTTCGGTGGTCTGGACTTTGCCGGTTGACTCGGTCGTCTCCGGTTTGGCGTCCTCGCCAGCGCGTCCGGCCGCCGCTCCGACCTGTTCGGCTTCGATGTCCAGTTCGTAGCCGGTCAGCTTGCTGGCCAGGCGGACGTTCTGTCCGTTCTTGCCGATGGCGATGCTGAGCTGGTCCTCGGGGACGATGACGCGGGCCTTCTGGTTTTTCTCGTCGATGACGACTTGGGCGACCTTGGTCGGGCTGAGGGCCTGGGTGATGTACTCGACAGGCTTGTCGGCCCAGACGATAATGTCAATCTTCTCTTGTTCGCCGACTTCGCCGACAACGGCGTTGACGCGCGTGCCATGGCCGCCGACGAAGGTGCCGACCGGATCGACGCCGGGCACGTTGCTGGCGACGGCGATCTTACTGCGCACGCCGGCTTCGCGGGCAATGCCCTTGATCTCGACGGCGCCGCTCTCCATTTCGGGGACTTCAGCGCGGAACAGCCATTCGATGAACTCCTTGTTGCCGCGGCTGACAACCAGCTGCGGGCCGCGGAAGCCGCGCTCAACGTCTTTGAGAAAGACTTTCAGGCGCTGGCCGGGGTAGTAGCGCTCGCCCTGGATCTGTTCGCTGCGGGGCATGATGCCCTGGGCTTTGCCGAGGTCGATGCGGCAGATGTTGCCTTCGACACGGGCGACGGTGGCGTTGATGACGGTGCCGATCTTGTCCTCGTACTCGGCCATGATGATTTCACGCTCGGCTTCGCGCAGGCGCTGTAGGATGACCTGCTTGGCGGTCTGGGCAGCGACCCGGCCGAAGCTCTCGGCTTTCTCGTGGATCTCGATGGTTTCGCCAACCTTGGCGTTCTTGCGGCGGGTCTGGGCTTCGCTGAGACCGATTTCGAAGGTGTCGTTGTCGACTTTGTCGACGATTTCCTTGGTAATGTAAGCGTCGACGTCACCGGTATTAAGGTTCATAGTGACGCGGATTTCCTGTTCGCGGTCGCCGTAATCACGGCGGTAAGCGGCCGCCAAAGCCTGCTCGACGACTTCCTTAACGGCGTCCTCCGGCAAATTCTTCTCTTCGGCGATTGTCCTGATGGCTACCGCCAGCTGTTTCATATCTAAGTCCATAAATACTCCCTTTCTTTAGTTAATTATTCCAAATTGTGGTGTCCAAAAATGAAAAAAACCGACCACTTCGGCCGGACTTA
>Ga0208357_1001722_pt1 | contig 15578 bp, 15 predicted proteins | sample NGESurdeep092012_6_FD_184487 | JGI IMG/M metagenome (GOLD analysis project Ga0208357, IMG submission 184487) | Arctic peat soil microbial communities from Barrow, Alaska - NGEE Surface sample F52-2 deep-092012 (SPAdes) | ecosystem: Environmental > Terrestrial > Soil > Wetlands > Peat ... | reverse complement strand
GCCATCGGCTGCTCGGGCGGCAATACCCCGACGCAGGATTCCGACGTGTGCAAGGCCGCCGCCGACACGCTCGGTAAATAATGCCGGCGCGACGGATCGGCATCATCGGCGCGGGGGCCTGGGGCACGGCCCTCGCGCAGGTGCTGAGCCGAGCCGGCCGCGAGGTGGCGCTGTGGGCGCGCGAGCCGGAATTGGTCGCGGCGATCAACCGCGATCATGCCAACGAATTGTACCTGCCGGGCATCGCACTCGACCCCGCAATTCGTGCTGACGCGGATATCAGCGTGGTATCGCGCGATATTGATTTGATGCTCATCGTGGTACCGGCGCAGCATCTGCGCGGCATCTATCGCGCCCTATCCAGCGGCATTTCCGTACCGATAGTGATCTGCGCGAAGGGCATTGAGACCGGAACCGGCGCCCTGATGAGCGAGATCGTCGCGGCGGAGCTTCCCGGCGCGGCGTTGGCCGTGCTGTCCGGGCCGACTTTCGCCGCCGAGGTGGCGCGCGGCCTGCCGACGGCGGTGACGCTGGCGATGGCGGATCGGGCGATGGGGCAATGGCTGGTCGAGGCGCTGGGCACGCGCAGCTTCCGGCCCTATCTCACCGCGGATGTCGTCGGCGCCGAGATCGGCGGCGCGGTGAAGAACGTGCTGGCCATCGCCTGCGGCATCGTCGAGGGCCGGCGGCTCGGCGATAATGCCCGCGCCGCCATCATCACGCGGGGCCTTGCCGAGATGGTGCGGCTGGCGGTGGCGAAGGGCGGGCGCGCCGAGACGCTGATGGGGCTGAGTGGGCTGGGCGACCTGGTGCTGACCTGCACCGCCGGGCAGTCGCGCAATTATTCGCTGGGCGTGGCGCTCGGGCAGGGCCGCATCCTCGCCGACATAATCGGCGAGCGTGTGTCGGTCGCCGAGGGCGTCGATTCCGCCGCGGCGACGGTGGCGCTGGCACGGCGCCTCGGCATCGAGATGCCGATCACCGACGCGGTCGACGCCATCCTGCATCGCGGCGCGCCGATCGACGATGCGATCGCCGCCCTGCTGTCGCGCCCGTTCAAGAGCGAAGGCGGCAATTGACAGAAGCGGCGCGGCTTCCGCATGCTGATGCCACAGCGATGGCGATGGGGTTCCGCCGATAACCGTCCCGGCACGATGCGCGGGGCTGATGACTCCTACCGGCGTAGTGGCGCAAAGGGGAGGAGTCCGCATGCGTACTTATTTGGCGGTGGCGGTGGCTGGCGTGCTGGGCTGTTGGCTGCGCCTGTTCCTGGGGACCTGGATTCCGACCTGGGCCGGGCGCGACTTTCCCGTCGCGACCCTGACCATCAACGTGCTCGGCAGTTTCCTGATGGGCTTCCTGTTCATGGTCACGGTGGAGCGCTTCGCGATCCCGCCCTATCTGCGGGTCGGCATCCTGACCGGATTCCTCGGCGGCTTCACCACCTTCTCCGCCTATTCGCTGGAGATGCTGCTGCTGATCGAGCAAGGCGCCCCCGTCCGGGGTGCGATCTATGCGGCGGGATCGGTGGTGCTGGGACTGGGCGCGTGCTTCGCCGGCGCTGTCCTCGCCCGCGTGATTTAGAGAAGATCGCGAGCAAGTGCGAGCGCGCGCCGATAGGCGCGGAAGCCAAGCGAGCGGATGCGAGCGCCGGCGACTGAGGCAATCAAAAGAGTCGACTGGCGACGATCCCGAAGAGGATCAGCCACGCCGCCCAGCGGTTGGATTTGAATTTGGCGAGGCAATCCTCGGGCCGCGACAGATCGACCATCGCCGCCTGCCAACAGAGCTGCGCCCCGGCCAGCGCCAGGCCGAGATAATAGGGCCAGGCCAGATGCGCCGCGCCGCCCGCCGCGACCCACAAGATCAGCGCCACGATATAAAAGCCGAAGAGGAACGGCCGGGTGCGGCCGCCCAATGCCAGCGCCGAGGATTTGACGCCGATCAGCACGTCGTCCTCTTTGTCTTGATGGGCATAGATGGTGTCGTAGCCGAGGGTCCAGGCGATGCCGCCGGCATAGAGCAGGAAGGCCGGCACGCTTAGCGTCCCGGTCGCCGCGGCCCAGCCCAACAGCGCCCCCCAATTGAAATTGAGGCCCAGAAAAAACTGCGGCCAATAGGTGATGCGCTTCATCAGCGGATAGGTCGCGACCAGCACCAGCACCAACACGCCCAATTCGATCGCCAGCCGGTTCATGGTGAGGAGGATGCCGGCGCCGATGGCGAGCAGCACCGCCAGGAAGATCGCGGCCTGTTTCGGCGACACCGCGCCACTGGGGATCGGGCGGGTCCGGGTGCGGGCGACGCGAGCATCGACATCGCGGTCGATGATGTCGTTGAGGGTGCAGCCGGCGCCGCGCATGACCAGGGCGCCGATGCCGAACAGAATGATCAGCCGCCAATCGGGCCAGCCGCCAGCCGGCGCGGCCATCGCGATCGCCCACCAGCCCGGAAACAGCAGCAGCCAGGTGCCGATCGGCCGATCGAGCCGCGCGAGGCGGATATAGGGCCGCCACGCCGCCGGCGCATAGCGGTCGGTCAGATCGCCGTGTCCGATGTCGCTCATGCCCCATTGTGCCTGGGGCGCCGATGGCGGCCAAGGGCGGCGGCGCCGCGTGATTGATCCCGCGCGTCTTTTGCGCGACCATTGGGCAGGCGCCCAGCCGCGAATAACAACGGCGCCCTAAATGGGAGGTCCGATATGGGAATGAAGCCTGTTGTCCTGGCCGCTTTGTGTCTTTCGGCAATCGCGGCGCTGTCGCCCGCCCAGGCGCAGAAACATTACGATCCCGGCGTCACCGACAGCCAAATCCTGCTGGGCCATTCCATTCCGCTCAGCGGGCCAGCTTCCGCCACGGCGGCGCTCGGCCTGGCCGAGAGCGATTATTTCAACATGATCAACGACCAGGGCGGCGTGAACGGCCGCAAGATCAAGCTGCTGCAATTGGACGACGGCTATAATCCGGCGCGCACGCTGGAGGCGATCCGCAAGCTGGTCGAACAGGATCATGTCTTCCTGATCTACGCGACCCAAGGCACGCCGCCCAACATCGCGATTCAGAAATATCTGACCGTCAACAAGGTCCCGCAACTGTTCATCGGCAGCGGCGCCGGGCGCTGGAACGATCCGAAGCATTTCCCCTGGACCATCCCGGTCATCCCCTCCTATGTCGCCGAGGCCAAGATCTTCGCCAAATACATCCTGGCGCATAAGCCCGATGCCAAGATCGCGATTCTCTATCAGAATGACGATTTCGGCCGCGACTATTTCAACGGGCTGAAGGCCGGGCTGGGCGACAAGGTCAAGCAATTGGTCGCGGTCCAAAGCTATGAGGCGACCGATCCAACCATCTCGTCGCAGATCATCACGCTGCAATCCTCCGGCGCCGACGCCTTCGTCATCGCGGCGATCCCGGTGCAGGCCGCCCAGGCGATCCACAAGGCCGCCGATCTCGGCTGGCATCCGATGATGTTCCTCGATTACATCGCCAACTCGCCGGCGACGACGCTGAAGGCCGCCGGCCATGAGCAATCGACGGGCGTGATCTCGACGTTCTTCGTGCGCGACCCCAGCGATCCGCAATGGCAAGGCACGCCGGCGCTGGCCGATTTCGAGGCGTGGCAGAAAAAATACGGCGCCGATCTCAGTCGCGACGATCCGCAGAACGTCAACGGCTATGTGCTGGCGCAGCTCATGGTCGAAACGCTGAAGCGCTGCGGCGACAATCTGACCCGCGCCAATGTCATCGAGCAGGCGACGCATATCAGCAACTTCGCCGCCAAGATGCTGCTGCCCGGGGTGACGATCAGCTATTCGCCGACCGACTATTCGCCGTTCCACAAGCTTCAGATCGAACAATTCGACGGCACGCGCTATCGCCCGCTGGGCGCGCCGGTCAGCATCGATTAGCGCGGGTAGGAGACCGGCGGGCGGGGTGTTAGGATAGCGTCATGCCCTATCCCGCCGGCTTCCTCGACGAATTACGCGCCCGGATCAGCCTGGCCGAATTGGTGGGCCGGCGCGTCAATCTGCGGAAGCGCGGGCGCGAATATACCGGCCTGTGCCCGTTCCATAAGGAAAAGACGCCCTCGTTCCATGTCGTCGAGGAAAAGGGCTTTTATCATTGCTTGGCGGGCGAAACCGCCGTGATCACCGCCGACGGGCTGGTGCCGATTGCCGATTTGGCCGGGGAAACGGTCAGCATTTTGACACGGGGTGGCCGGTGGCAAGCGGCCAAGTTTCAATCATATGGCCGACAGCTTCTCTATCGCATCGACCTGTCGCGTAACGGCATTCGAAAAACCCTCCATGCGACTTCCGGCCATCGCTGGTTCGTCCGAGGACGCAAGAGCGCCGCCATCACCACGGAATTGAAGCCTGGCCACCGCCTCGAATCGGTATGGCCGACGAAGCGCGAGCGGTGGACGTTCGACCCCGCCGGCGTTCGGCACGGTATCGTTTTTGGCGATGGGTCGGTTCAAAAAAAAGGCGCCGCCGGTTATGGAACCGTCAATTTGCACGGTCTCAAGGCCGACGACCTTGCCGAATGGTTCGCCGATTACGAACCCACGGCCAAGACGCGAGAAGGCGGCCAGGCCTATCTGCGGGCTTATGGCGGGCGCGATTTCGAACATATGAAGTGCTTGCCGCCCGCGGCATCTAGCGAAGACTATCTGCTCGGATTTCTTGCCGGGTATGTGGCAACGGACGGGCATGTCGCCAAAGACGGAACGGTGATGCTGAACTCGGCGGATGAGCGGGTGTTGGATCGCGTCCGGGCCATGGCGCTTCGTCTCGGTATTGGGACGTTCAGTGTGACCAGCCAAATCAGGCAAGGGTATCTTAGCACGGAAGCGCCGATCTTCCGTATCCACTTCGTCAACGGCAGTCTCAGTCCCGAATTTTTCTTGAGGGCCGAGGCGCGCGAACGCTTTCAGGCATCGACAAAGCTTTTCGGGCGGCTGCGCTGGGTGGTTCAGTCGGTTGCCGAGACGGATCGCGTCGAGGAAGTGTTCTGCGCCGAGGTCGATGATGAACACGCATTTGCTCTAGCCGACAACATCCTGACGGGGAATTGTTTTGGCTGTGGGGCCCATGGTGACGCTATCGGCTTTTCGATGCAGACGCAGAATTTCGGCTTCCGCGAAGCGGTCGAGGAACTGGCGCGGGTCGCTGGCCTCGATGTGCCGCGCGAGACGCCGCAGGAGCGCGAGCGCGAACAGCGCCGCGCCACGCTCCAAGGCGCGATGGCGGCGGCGGCTTCGTTTTTCGCCGAGATGCTGCGCGGACCGCACGGCGGCGCGGCGCGCGCCTATCTCGACGGGCGCGGTCTCGATGCCGAGGCGATCCGGCGCTTCGGGCTGGGCTTCGCGCCCGACAGCCGCGACGCGCTGAAGCGCGCGCTCGGCAAGGAATTTCCGGAGCCGCTGCTGATCGAGGGCGGGCTGCTGCGCAAGCCCCCGGATCAAGTCCGGGGGGAGGACCGGCCCGATACCTACGATTATTTTCGCAACCGCGTGATGTTCCCGATCGCCGACCGGCGCGGCCAGGCGATTGCCTTCGGCGGCCGGGTGATGGGCGACGGCCAGCCAAAATATCTCAATTCGCCGGACACGCCGCTGTTTCAAAAAGGCCGCGTGCTCTATGGCTGGCCGGCGGCGCGGGCGGCCGCCGCGCGCGAGGCCCAAAATTCCCCGGGCGCCATCGTCACCGAAGGGTATATGGACGTGATCGCGCTGCAGCGCGCGGGCTTCGGCACCGCCGTGGCCCCGCTGGGCACCGCCCTCACCGAGCAGCAATTGGAAGAAGTGTGGAAGCTCTCGGACGAGCCGATCCTGTGTTTCGACGGCGATACGGCGGGCCAGCGGGCGGCGGGCCGCGCGCTGGAGCGCGCGCTGCCGCTGTTGACGCCGGGACATAGTCTGCGCTTCGCGGTGATGCCCGAGGGCGATGATCCTGACACGCTGATCAGGCGCCAGGGGCCGGAGGCGATGCGGGCGGTGCTGGCACGCGCCGAGCCGCTGGCCGAAAAGCTGTGGGCGCTCGAAACCGCGCAACCGGCCGACACGCCGGAGCGCCGGGCGGCGCTGGAGGCGCGGCTCGAGGCGCGCGCCCGCCAGATCGCGGACCGCACGGTGCAGGAGCATTACCGGCGGTTCTTCAAGGATCGCCTCTATCAGGCGTTTCGCGCTCCGCGTCCCGACTGGCGAAAGCCGCGTCGCGGCGGCAAGGGCAGGCCGCCCGCCATGCCACAGCGCGAAAAGCCGCCGCCGGACCCCTCGGCCCGCCGCAATGCCGAAATCAGGCTGGCTATATTGCTGAATTACCCGTTCTTACTGAACGAGCATGTCGAGGATATCGCCAATACCCGGCTCACGGACCGCGACCTTGACAGGTTGCTCCACGAAATCTTAAGAATTCACGCCCAAACGCCGGAGCTTGACGCCGGCACGCTGAAGTTCCACTTGACTGACAACGGATTTGGCCCAGTTGTGAATCGGGTACTGTCGCCACAAGTAAAAAGCCATATGGCGGTGATGGCCGATCCGGAAACGGTGCGTGACGCATGGGCCGAATTGGCGAGCCAAGTCGAGGAGATCGGCCTCACCGGCGATGTCGCGGCGGGGATACGCGATTTGTCCGATGATATGAGCGCGGAAACGTGGCGGCGCGTGCATCCCATTCTGGAGCGCAAGGGTCGCGGTTGAGCGCAAATCCGATTTGATTGCGTGTAGAGTTGGTGTGGGCGGACTGGTAGGAGCAAGAATAGCGATGGCAGCGAAAGCGGCGAGCACGGCGGAAGCCCCCGAGGCACGCGAAGAGGCGGAGACCCCGGTTCTCGATTCCGTCGCGCAATCCATCAAGCGCATGATCGCCAAGGGCAAGGAGCGCGGCTACGTCACCTATGACGAGTTGAACGCCGCCCTGCCGGCCGAGCAAGTGTCCTCCGAGCAGATTGAGGACACGATGACCATGCTGTCCGAGCTCGGCGTCAATATCGTCGAGAACGAGGAAGGCGAGGAAGCGGCCGAACCGGCCGCCGAAGCCGAGGAATCCGAGCCCCGCGCCGCCGGCAATGTCGATGAGGAAGATATCGGCCGCACCGATGACCCGGTGCGCATGTATCTGCGCGAGATGGGCTCGGTCGAGCTCTTGTCGCGCGAAGGCGAGATCGCGATCGCCAAGCGCATCGAGGCCGGGCGGGAGATGATGATCGGCGGCATCTGCGAAAGCCCGCTGACCATGCGCGCGCTGATCGAATGGCGGAACGCGCTGAACGACAGCAAGATGCTGCTCCGCGACGTCATCGATCTCGACGCCACCTACGGGAGTGCCGGCGCCGAGCGCGCGGCCCAGGCCACCGAGGCAGGTGCCGAGGAAGAGGAAGCCGAAACCGCCGAGGAGCCGCGGGCCCCCGAGGGCGAAGGCGACGGCGAGGGCGAGGATGTCTCGATCTCGCTCGCCGTTATGGAAGCCGAGCTGAAGCCCGGCGTGCTGGTGGCGCTCGACACCATCGCCGCGCTTTATAAGCGCCTCCACAAGATGCAGGAGAACCGGCTCAGCGCGCTGACCGGGGGCGAGGAGCTGGTGAAATCGACCGAGCGGCGCTATGACAAGCTGCGCGCCGAAATGGTCGATGCGATGAAGGCGGTGCGCCTCAACAACGCCCGTATCGAGCTTCTCGTCAATCAGCTCTATGAGCTCAATCGCAAGCTGGTCGCGACCGAGGGCCGGCTGTTGCGCCGCGCCGAGGCGTGCGGCGTCAAGCGCCAGGATTTCCTCAACCACCATGTGGGCCAGGAGCTAACTCCCGACTGGATCGGCCAGGTCAAGCGCCTCCACGGCAAGGGCTGGGGGACGCTGATCAACAAATACGGCACCGAGGTCAAGGTGCTGCGCAGCGAGGTCGCGAAGATTTTCGCCGATACCGGCTTGCCGCCGGCGGAATTCCGCCGCGTCACCGCGACCGTGCAGCGCGGCGAGCGCGAGGCCGGCCGCGCCAAAAAGGAAATGGTCGAGGCCAATCTGCGCCTCGTCATTTCGATCGCTAAGAAATACACCAATCGCGGCCTGCAATTCCTCGACCTGATTCAGGAAGGCAATATCGGCCTGATGAAGGCGGTCGATAAGTTCGAGTATCGCCGCGGCTATAAATTCTCGACCTATGCGACCTGGTGGATTCGCCAGGCGATCACCCGCTCGATCGCCGATCAGGCGCGCACCATCCGCATTCCGGTGCACATGATCGAGACCATCAACAAGCTGGTGCGCACCTCGCGCCAGATGCTGCACGAGATCGGCCGCGAGCCGACGCCGGAGGAGCTGGCCGAGAAACTGGCCATGCCGCTCGAAAAAGTGCGCAAAGTGCTGAAGATCGCCAAGGAGCCGATCAGCCTCGAGACGCCGATCGGCGACGAGGAGGATTCGCATCTCGGCGATTTCATCGAGGACAAGAACGCGATTCTGCCCGTGGACGCCGCGATCCAGGCCAATCTGCGCGAGACCACGACCCGGGTGCTGGCCTCGCTGACGCCGCGCGAGGAGCGCGTGCTGCGCATGCGCTTCGGCATCGGCATGAACACCGACCACACGCTGGAAGAAGTCGGCCAGCAATTCTCGGTGACGCGCGAGCGCATTCGTCAGATCGAGGCGAAGGCGCTGCGCAAGCTGAAGCACCCCAGCCGGTCGCGCAAGCTGCGCAGCTTTCTCGATACCTGATCGGGTTCACGCGGACAGCGAAATGCCCGGGTGTTGACCCGGGCATTTGCTTGTCGAGGAACCAGGCTCAGGCTTGTGCCGGCGGCGCGGCGGGGGGTGCCTCGGGCCGGCCGCGGCGATCGTTCATGAACTGGTCGAATTCCGCCTTGTCCTTGGCGACGCGCAGGCGGTCGAGGAACTCGGCGAATTCCTTCTGCTCATCTTCGAGGCGCCGCAGCGTCTCGGCCTTATAGTCATCGAAGGCGCGGTTGCCGCTGGAGGGACCGCCGCCCATGCCGGGGCCGCCGGACCGATTCTTCCAGCCGCCCCAGTTCGCACCGCCATTGCCGTTGCCATTGCTCTGCCAGCCGCCGCCATAGCGCCGATGGCCGCAGAACGCGCGCTTGTTCCAGATCATGACACCCAGCAGCACCAGGCCGACCGGCCACCAGAACACGAAGCCCAGAATCATCGCGACAATGAACAGCGGCTTCGCCGCGTGCGGCGGCATCCACGGCGGCATCATGCCCCAGAAGCGATGGCCCCAGGGCCCGCCCCACGGCCCGTCGCCATTCCACGGGCCATTATTGTAGGGGCCGGCATTGGGCGGCCCACTGCCCGGCCCGCTGGTGGCGTTGGTCCAGTTGGGACTGCCGTAGGGTTGGTTATTGGCGGCGCTCGTCATGGCTGGCCTCATGTGAATGTAAGTAACATTTACATACGCGCGCGGAGGGGGCCTCGTCAAGCGGCTCGACGGAAATTCGCTATCACTAAGTCGCTATCGTTCCTGGCCGCCGGCGAGGCCGAGGCTTTGCAGATAGAGCAGCACACCGGCCTCCAGCAGTTCCTCGGGCGCCATGGGTAGCCTGCGCCGTCCGGCGTCGCCGCGCCCGAACAGGGCGGCAACCCCGTGCGACATCGCCCAGACATGAAGCGCGATCATCAGGGCTGGCGGCCGGTTTGGCTTGGGCATGGTCAAGGTCAGCCGCTCGGCGGCCTCGCGCAGGACGGCGAAGGTGCGATCGGAGGCCGCCTGGAGCAGCGGGTAGGCATCGAACCCGATCCGCGTCTCGAACATCGCGCCATAGAAAGCCGGCTCGTCCCGCGCGAAGGCGAGATAAGCGCGCCCAACCTTCTCGAAGGCGCGCAAGGGGTTGGGCTGACCGTCGCTCCACGCCGCCGCGAGGGTCGCGGTCAATCGCTCGAACCCGCGCACCGCGACCTCGGCCAGCAACGCTTCGGCATCGCGGAAATGACGATAGGGCGCCGCCGGGCTGACCCCGGCGCGCCGCGCCGCCTCCGCGACGGTGAAGCCGGCCGGGCCGATCTCGGTGATCAGCGCCAGCGCGGCGTCGATCAGCGCCTCGCGCAGATTGCCGTGGTGATAGCCGCGCCGCTCCCCGCCGCCGCCACGCCCGGACCAGCTCATGGAATAATCGACATGTTAGGTTCTTCTACATCACGCTGCCGCCGATTTCAGCGTCGATGTGATGCGCCCTTGTTCCTCGGGCCGACCTTTCGCGGCGGAGTCCCGCGTTAGCTAGAGCGTCGGGGACGCGCCGCTTGGGCGGGAGAGTCCACTAAAGGGGTTGCGTGCGCGGGCGGGAAGTTGCTGCGCCGAAGGAACAGCGAGTGGCCGGCTGCGCCCGGCATTGAGCGGCAGACGAATGCCCGCCACGCCCGGCTTCGGCCATCGCGGCAGGTCGCCGGTTCCGTCCTTTGCCTCCAATTGCTCGATCCACACGGTCATGCGGCCGGCGACGGTAAGCCAATAGACTTCCTCGGCGGCGTCGCCGGTTCGGGCCAGGCGCAGCGCACTCTCGCGCTTGGCCCGGACCTCGCAGAGCATCTCGGCTCGGCTGCTATCGATGGCATTGATCATGTGATTCTTAACGCTAGGTCGGGGCATGCTGTTCCGCGCCGATGTCGCGCCGACATCTTAATCGCGGCTTGGATGGCGGAATAGTCGGGAATAATCGCGCTTCCCCTTGACGGCGACGCGCTTTTTGACCATGTTGGCACTCGACGGGAGCGAGTGCTAACAAGTCTGTCCCACGGGACGGGCACGGCGCGCGCACAGACCGTCCATCAATCACCCAAGGCACCGCCCCAAATGGAGATTAGTCCATGAAGTTTAGGCCATTGCAGGATCGCGTCCTGATTCGCCGCATCGAATCGGACGAAAAGACCACCGGCGGGATCATCATCCCGGACACCGCCAAGGAAAAGCCCCAGGAAGGCGAAGTCATGTCGGTCGGCGCGGGCCTGCGCGACGAAGCCGGCAAGGTGCATCCGCTGGACGTCAAGGCGGGCGACCGGGTTCTCTTCGGCAAATGGTCCGGCTCCGAGATCAAGCTCGACGGCGAAGAGCTGATGATCATGAAGGAATCCGACATTCTGGGCGTGCTTGAAGGCGCCCCCGTCCCAGCCCCGGCCAAGCGCAAGTAAGTTTCTGAGGAGCAAGCCAACATGGCAGCGAAAGAAGTCAAATTTCATGGCGACGCGCGCGAGCGCTTGCTGCGCGGCGTCGATGTTCTGGCGAACGCGGTCAAGGTGACGTTGGGCCCCAAGGGCCGCAACGTGGTGCTCGATAAGAGCTTCGGCGCGCCGCGCATCACCAAAGACGGCGTCACCGTCGCGAAGGAAATCGAGCTCGCCGACAAGTTCGAGAACATGGGCGCGCAGATGCTGCGCGAAGTCGCCTCGAAGACCAACGACCTCGCCGGCGACGGCACCACCACCGCGACGGTCCTGGCGCAAGCCATCGTCCGTGAAGGCGTGAAGTCGGTGGCCGCGGGCCTCAACCCGATGGATCTGAAGCGCGGCATCGACATGGCGGTGGAAGCCGTCGTCGAGGATCTGAAGAAGCGCTCCAAGAAGGTCTCGACCAACGACGAGATCGCCCAGGTCGGCACGATTGCCGCCAATGGCGAGCGGGATATCGGCCAGAAGATCGCCGAGGCGATGCAGAAGGTCGGCAATGAGGGCGTGATCACGGTCGAGGAGGCGAAGAGCCTCGAGACCGAGATCGACACGGTCGAGGGCATGCAATTCGATCGCGGCTATCTCTCGCCCTATTTCATCACCAACGCCGAGAAGATGGTGTGCGAGCTCGACGCGCCGTACGTCCTCCTGCACGAGAAGAAGCTCGCGGGCCTGCAAGCCATGCTGCCGGTTCTGGAAGCGGTGGTGCAGTCCGGCAAGCCGCTGCTAATCATCGCGGAAGATGTCGAAGGCGAGGCGCTGGCCACGCTGGTCGTCAACAAGCTGCGCGGCGGCCTCAAGGTCGCGGCGGTGAAGGCGCCCGGCTTCGGCGATCGTCGCAAGGCGATGCTGGAAGACATCGCCATCCTCACCGGTGGCCAGCTCATCAGCGAGGATCTCGGCATCAAGCTTGAGAACGTCACGCTCGACATGCTGGGCAAGGCGAAGCGGGTGCGCATCGAGAAGGAAAACACCGTCATCATCGACGGCGCCGGCAAGAAGAAAGACATCGAGGCGCGCATTGGCCAGATCAAGGCGCAGATCGAGGAGACCACCTCCGACTATGATCGCGAGAAGCTGCAGGAGCGGCTGGCCAAGCTCGCGGGCGGCGTCGCGGTGATCCGCGTCGGCGGCGCGACCGAGGTCGAGGTGAAGGAGCGCAAGGATCGCGTCGACGACGCGATGCATGCAACCCGCGCCGCGGTCGAGGAAGGCATCGTTGCCGGTGGCGGCGTCGCGCTGCTCCAATCCACCAAGATTCTGTCCAAGCTGAAATACGATAATGACGACCAGCGCGTCGGCATCGAGATCGTCCGGCGGGCGCTGTCGTCGCCCGCGCGGCTGATCGCCGAGAATGCCGGCGTGGACGGCTCGATCGTGATCGGCAAGATCCTGGAGAGCAACAACGTCAATTACGGCTTCGATGCACAGACCGGGACCTATGGCGACATGGTCAAGGCCGGCATCATCGACCCGACCAAGGTGATCCGGTCCGCCCTGCAGAACGCGGCCTCGGTCGCCGGCCTGCTGGTGACGACCGAAGCCATGGTCGCCGAAAAGCCGGAAAAGCGCCCGGCGATGCCCGGCGGCGGCGGCGGTGGCATGGGCGGCATGGACGGGATGGATTTCTAAGTCCCGCTCACCGTCACGAAACGAAAGGGGCCGCGGCGACGCGGCTCCTTTTTTGATCATGAGCCATTCCTGATGGCTATTTTCATGGATGTCTCATCCGGCTCGAGGGTCTCGTGCGATCCGGTTAATTGCTGCACAGAGACTTAATCTGGCCGTCGAGGTCCCTCATGCGGTTCTTATCGTCCTGGGTCAGCGTGCCGTGCCTCTGCTTGTCGCGCAGCTGCCGATATTCGTGCTTGAACTGATTGCACAGATCCGAGATTGATCCCTGGTCGCGGCGCGCGCGACCAGAGTCGACCGCCATAGCCGGGCCGGCGCCCGCGATGAGCAGGATCCCAAGGGCGACAATGGCAGCTTCGGTACGGGTCATGGTACGCTTCCTCGATGCTGTTTACGCCACTTTGCGGTAGCCTCGCGGCAGTGTCTAGCCACTCTCGGTCGGCGGTCCCAAATCGCCCTTTGCCAGTTTTGACCCGGACAAGGTCAGTTTCACCCATTAGCATGGCGGCACGATTTAGCTAGTGTTCCAACTGCGCGACGCCCCCTTCTTTGAAAGGACTCAGCGACATGGCGACGGTGACCACGAAGGACGGCACTGAGATTTTCTACAAAGACTGGGGCACGGGCGAGCCGATCGTGTTCCATCACGGCTGGCCGCTGAGCGCCGACGACTGGGACAGCCAGATGCTGTTCTTTTTGGGCAAAGGCTATCGCGTGATTGCCCACGACCGTCGAGGCCATGGGCGCTCGACCCAGACCGATCTCGGCAACGACATGGACACCTACGCCGCCGACAGCGCCGCCCTGGTGGAGCATCTCGACCTCAAGAACGCTATCCACGTCGGCCATTCGACCGGCGGTGGTGAAGTGGCGCGCTATGTCGCTCAGTATGGCGGCGATGGCCGCGTCGCCAAGGCGGTCCTGATCAGCGCCATCACGCCGGTGATGATCAAGTCGGCGTCAAACCCTGGCGGCCTGCCCGTTGAGGTCTTCGACGCCTTCCGCGCGGGCATGGCCAACCGCGCTCAGTTCTACCGCGACGTCCCCGAGGGCCCCTTCTACGGCTTCAACCGCCCGGGCGCGAAGGTTTCGCAAGGGGTGATCGACAACTGGTGGCGTCAGGGCATGATGGGCGGAACCAAGGCGCAGTATGACTGCATCAAGGCCTTGTCGGAAACCGATCTCACCGAAGACCTCAAGAAGATCACCGTCCCGGTGCTGGTGATGCATAGCGAGGACGACCAGATCGTCCCCTACGCCGACGCTGGGCCGCTCGCGGCCAAGCTCCTCAAGAACGGCACGCTCAAGACCTACCAGGGCCTGCCCCACGGCATGCCCACAACTCACGCGGACATCATCAACGCCGATCTACTGGCTTTCATTCGCTCCTAAACGTACCGGGTACTGACGGACAGCCGCGAGGAGAGTTTGCCCCGCGGAACGCGGCCTCGGTCGCGGGCTTGCTGGTGACGAAGCCATGGGGCCGCGCGGCGACGCGGCCCTTTTTTTGTCGGCCGTCCTGCGGGATATTCGGCGTTGGAGAAGCCCGATGAATTTTACCCGCATCACGTTCGACCCGCGCCAAATGGGCGGCGTGCCCTGCGTTCGCGGCCTGCGGATCCCGGTCGCGACGGTCGTCGGAATGATCGCCGACGGCATGAGCGAACCGGAAGTCCTCGCCGCCTATCCGGACCTGGTCCGCGAAGACGTGCGGGAATCATTGCGGTACGCCGCCGAAGCAGTTCGAAAGTGACCGGCTAGCTCTGTTTTCTACGGCGGAGGGATCACTGAGATTTACGTCTGACCAGAATAAAAAAGACGTGATAATCCAGGGAATAATTCGCTTAAGCGTGGCGACACAGGCACGAAGGGGACGTACTCATGAGCGACGCTCTTAATCGGTTCCTGGGGACCCCCGAATCCCAGAGGGAATACCTGGAAATCGTTCCACCCACGCCAGGATGGAAATACGGAATGGAAGCGCTCGGCTGGGTTATTGTACCAGTGATCCAGGCGGGCATACTCGTCTATGATGCCATCAAGAAGCAGGACCTTCCTACAGTTGCCGCAGTCACACCGGAAGTCGCCTCTGAACTGAAATTTCCATTGGGCTCCAGCGGAAGCAAGGTACTCTTCCGGCGTCACGCCTACGACACTGTTCGCTATATTCCTGCGGCAGAGTACAACCCTTATATTTTTAAGGATAAGATCGCCGAGCTGGCGCGGGTTATGATCGCAGCCGGTGCTACCTCGTTCGAAATAGCGGCAGATGCCGCGACCACGTCGGAGATGACGATGGACGCTGCGGATTCCGTTAAGACCATGGTGAGCGGGTCGCTGAAGGTGGTGCGGAAGACCGCAACAAAAATGATTTGGTCTTATGCCGGAAGCGGCGAGAGCGCTGGCACCCTCCCTGATAATTTATTCTGATTCTATCATGAAAAGGATTGGCAAACCGTCTGGGAGTCGGCTGCACATCACGGCGCGCGGTCGCATTCGATCGAGATCGTTCATGATGCGAACCATGAATTTGGCGCTAAGCTTGCCATGCAATTCATTGGAGCGGGGTTTCAGCTTGGCGGAAATTTCCGCGAGGCGGGTTCATCACATTTAAAGATCGACGTCAGCTTCGCGCGAGGGTGACATCCCCCTTACCTGGAAGGGCTGTTGTGTCCCGGGAGGTTAGCGAGGAGTTGGGCGGGGGCTTTGTGGCCGAGGCATCGCAGTCGGGTTCGATTGTAGTCATGGACGAAGGTTTTGATGA
>Ga0208357_1001718_pt1 | contig 15614 bp, 12 predicted proteins | sample NGESurdeep092012_6_FD_184487 | JGI IMG/M metagenome (GOLD analysis project Ga0208357, IMG submission 184487) | Arctic peat soil microbial communities from Barrow, Alaska - NGEE Surface sample F52-2 deep-092012 (SPAdes) | ecosystem: Environmental > Terrestrial > Soil > Wetlands > Peat ... | reverse complement strand
CGCGGAATCCGCGTTCGCGCGCCGATGTCAGCCCCGGAAACGGAGGGCGTTTGCTCTTGTTGGTCGTCATGGTGGGTCTCCTCTGTCGCTGGTTCTCGGGGCGCGAGAACGAACCGGGCCGCGCACGGCGCCGGTACTTCTCGCGTGGGCTGTGACTGGAGCCAGCTCGCTGGCGTGGGCGCTGCAGTCCCCCCGACGAGATGTGGCGATAAGCCAAGATCGCCTTCGGGCGCGTCGCATGGATCCGGACGCGCGGACGCCGAGCAACCTGTTCTCTCAGACGCAGATCAGCTCGAGAGCGTCCAGGTACCGAGCGCAGCCAGACGCCTGCAGCTGCTCTCCCTTCAGGACGACGACGCCCTCGGCGTTCAGCTGCGCGAGCGCGTCGCTGATGTCCAGCGGCTTGATGTTCGAGACCTCGCGCTCGAGCTCCGCGCGTGACCAACGCTCGGGGTGGTCGTTGCTGAGGAGTTGCAAGACGATCGCGCGCTGGGCGATTGCGCTTTTACCGCGTTGGTGTTTCAGTCCGACATCGCTTGAGTTCAGCCTTTTGTGATTGCTCATCATGGTCTCCTTGGTTGTGGCGTCCGGGCCTCAGCCCGGGCTGTTTTGGTGGCGCGCGCGGCGCTGGTGTTGCGAGCCGCCGGCTCGCGCTTGCACCTCCCGCGTGGCGCGGCTATGCGGCGCTCTGCTCGTCGCCCAGGTCGATGTCTGCCAGGGCGCTGTCGGCGCGGAGCGTCTGCAGGTCCGCGGCGGGCGCGAGCGTCGTGTCGAGGACGAACGCGTCGCGGTTGATGTCGCTCAGGTGCGGGCTGAGCATCGGGCGCATCAACTGCCAGACGGCCTCGCGCAGAGGGCTCTCACCGGCGGGCAGCGCGGCCTGCAGCTTGCGTGTCATGCGGTCTGATCCCAGGCCGGTCGTGCGCGGCACCCCGTTGGGGTCAAGCACGAACGCGGCCGCCCAACGGCACACGAGCTGGGCGATGCCGCGCAGCGGGTCGGGATCCTCCAGGGCACGCTGCAGCTCGGCGTCGACGATCGCGTCGATCTGCTTGGGTTCGAAGCGGCCGGTGTCGCCGACTGGCTGCTGGCGCTCGCGTGTGCTCCAGCCGGCGCCGTAGGCGATCACCGCCGGGTAGTGCACGGCGAGCAACCGCGCGATGATGCTGCGCAGCGCATCCAACTGCTCGCCGCGCGGCTCGAGCAGTCCCCGCTCGATGTCATAGCCCAGCCCCAGGTTGCTGTTGGCGGCCTGATCCTGGCGCTCGCGAGCCTCCGCACGCCGGGCGCGGTCCTGCTTGAGCGCCTCCGCGGTGTCCTCATCACGAACTCCCGCCGCTCCGAAGTAGCTCTCGTCCTTCGCGTCGGCGCCCTCGCCGTCTCCGATCGCGTCGTAGATCGCGCCGATCATGAACTCGGGTGCGATCACCCACATCGCGTCGGCGTAGTCGGCGCCGCGTCGGTGCACCCAGGCGTAGCGGCCGGTAGCGGCCCGGTTGCGCAGCGCACCGTCGACATCGAGCTTGAACATCTGCGCCTCCGCCCGGGCGGACAGCGCTTGCAGCTCGTTCTCGAGCTTGTCGGACTCGCATCCCATGACCCCGACGAGGGTTTCGCGTTCGCTGGCGCTGAGATGCGCTCGGGCCCGTTCGATCTGCTCGTGAGCATCTAGTACGGCGCGTCCCTCCTCCAGGCGCACCGCGTAGAGGTTTTCGTTCTCTACCACGGTGCGCTGAACGAACGCCCCCATGCTGCTCAGCGCCTGATGGTGATGCTCTTGAGTGCTGATTCGTGCGGCGACGGCCGCCATCAGGCTGGGTGAGATCTCGTTCATCGCCGCGAGCTCGTTGGCCATCGTGATCGACAGCTCATCGCCGCTGGGACGCTCGGCAATGCGGGCGCGGAGCTCCTGCGGAAGCGTCAGCTGGCGTCGTAGGTTCCACCCGAGCTTGGCCGATATTCCGAGCTCCTCGCAGGCGCTCGCGATCCGCGCATCCTCGTCGAGCCCGACCCGGTCAAGCCAGCAGTCGTTGAACTGGTCCTGCTTGTCGCGCATCGAGAGTTCCTCGTGCTGGTTCTCCTGCGCCTGGATCCGTCGAATGTCACGCTCAGTCGGCGTGTAGTCCAGGAGCAGCACCCACAGGACCACCACCGGCTTCAGGCCCTCGAAGCCTGGGGTTCCGGCGAGCTCGGCTGAGCGCTGCGCGGCCAGCAGCCGTCGCTGCCCGGCGTACACGAGCACTTCTTGCGCGCTGACGCGCCGGCCGATCGCGGGTAGCAGCTGGCCGGTGCCCATCAGCATTCCGGCGAGCCGGTCAATCCCCTCAGGGCTGATGTCGCGGCGTGGATTTTTGGCCAGCTTGACCTGCTCGAGCGCAACGAACTCCGCGACGCCCTCTCTCGAGCGCCGGGCGCTGCTGGTCACATCGAACAGCTGCGAAGGCGCGGCGGCCTTCCGTCCTCGGGTGCGGCCGCGGGCTGGGGGCGTGGACGGTGCTTTTGAGTTGGGTTTGGGCATCAGTGTTTCTCCTCGTCTGTCAGGTGTGTGTCCGCCGCTGGCGGTCTCAGGGGCGCGTTGTGCGCCGGGCGCCGCTGCGCGCGGGAGCTCTCGCTAGTGGGCGTGGGCGCCGGGGGTGATGAGCGCTGCGGACTGGCCGCAGCGCAGCGCGAGCACGGTGTCATCGGCGACGATGTCCAGCGCGTCGGCGGGGTCGCTGATGACGCTGATGCGGTCGGCGTGCACGCTCAGCGGCTCGCAGCCGATCGCGATGTGGATCGTCGGCACGCCCAGCCCGGCGAGCCATTCGATCTTGCGCAGCCCCGCCTCGGTGTCAAACCAGCCGCCGTCGGAGAGGATGTACAAAAACCGTGGGCGGCTGCGGTTCTCCATCTCCAGGTGCTCGCAGCACATCACGATCGCGTCACCAGCGAAAGCGGTCCCGCCGCCGGTGCGGATCCCGGGGACCAGCGCCAGCGGGCGTGAGCCGTCAGACAGGACGCTGGCGCCGTTGCCGAACAGGCCGCTGGCCATCCGTCCGCCCATGCTCCGCAGCGCGCTGTCGATGATCCAGACGATCGGCCCGAGCGCGTACTCATACTCGGCCATCGAGCCCGAGGTGTCCACGATGAACGCCACGTGAGGCTCCTGGATCGGGTTGCGCACACGCTTCTCGAGCGTCCAGGCGTGTGCGGTGATCGGCCGTCCGTGCTGGCGTTGGGCCATCGCGCGAATGTGGTTGCGCGGGTGAAAGCGCCCGCCCGGGGTTCGCTTCGCGACCGCAGTGACGGCATGGGTGCGCGCCTGCTCGAGGCGGTTGGCGAACCGTGCCGCGGCCTGGATCTCATCGGGGTGCGGCGGGCGGTTGACCCCGCGGTCGGGCATGCGGCCGCTCGGCGCGCCGGTGCCTCCACCGGTGGCGGCCGGCTCGCTTGCGTGTTCGGCGCGGTCAAGGACGTCCTTGAGGGAGACCTCCTCGTTGAGCTGTTGCAACTGCGCACGGTGGGCTCGCTGCTGGGCGTCCTTCAGCGCTTCGGCGAGCGACTTCATCCCGTTGCCCTGCCGCCCGGTCGCGCCGCTGCCGGCGGCGTCGTTCCCGCCTTCACTTTCCGCGACATCGCCTTCACCGTCGGCGCTTTCGCCGCTGGTGGGGCCGCCCGCGCTGGGCGGTGGCGGGTCGGGCGCTCCGATGATCGCGCGGTATTCCTCAGCGAACGCGTCGATGGCGGCACAGTCGCCGTCTGGCGCCCAGATCAGCCGTGCGTACAGGTCGTGCAGCGCCTGCACGTCGCTCGCGCCGAGCACCCCGGTCCAGATCGGGGTGAGCGCCCCGAGCGTCGCCGGGTCCAGGACGCCGTAGTGGGTGCGGGCGGCGAGGTAGGTCATCGCCCGGCCGCACATGTCCCTGCTGACCGGCGCTCCGGTCACGCCGCCAAGCAGCACGCGCTGCTCAAAGCGCGGGAGGATGACCGAGGTCACCGCGGCGCTCAGTGCGCGGCGGATGAACCGTCCGCGCGCGGAGTTATCGGGGTAGTCGCGGACGCCGTGCGCCTCCATGCGCGGCTCCTCGAGCAGCTGCACATCAGCTGCCAGGGTGTTCTGGCCGTCGTCCTGCAGCTGCTTGATGTGCTCTACCACCCAGCGCTTTGTGTGCTTGGCGTGCAGCACCTCGTGGAAGGCGACACCAAAGCACACCAGCACCCGGTAGCGCTCAAGCGCGCCGCCTACGATCTCCTCGCGGGAGCCGAGCAGCTCATCGCTGTCCAGATACACGGTGCGGCTGTGAACCTCGATATGCCCGGGGTCAGACAACCCGGGGCCGATCACCAGCCACACCGGATAGAGGTTCTGCATCAGCAGCGTCCAGTGATCAGACAGGTCCCGGTAGGGACCGTCAAGCGCGCCGCGACTCGCGGCGTGGCGATTCAGCGAGCGCGCGAACTCGCCCCCCGCTGTGGTCGAGGCGCCCATCAGCGTGTCACCGCCCGCGGGTAACCCTCGAGGTTGGGGATCCCCCGCGAGGAGCGCACCTTGTACTTGGCGTAGCCCGCCTCGTCGAGCATGCGGCACGCCGCGGCGGCGTCAGCGGCGAGGATCTTCCCGGCGCCGACCTGCTCGTGAATGCCGGAGATGAACAGGGCGAGCGCGATCCGCTCCCCCACCCGGTCAAACATCAGCTGCAGGCTCTCCAGCTCGCGGAACTGCGGTGTCCAGCTGAGCCCGTCATCGCCGTTCTGGCGCTTGTTGTCATAGCCCTCGGCTGCGCTGACAAGCAGGTCGGGCACCCCGACCTTGCGGAGCGCCGGCCAGTTGCTGGTCACCTCGACCGTCGCGGGGAAGCGCGAGTACCAGGCGGCCGGCAGGTCAGAGGCTCCGACCAGCCCCGGGTTGTAGGAGAGGATCACCCCGAACCCCGGCTGCGCGGTGACGGTCTCCCCCGTCGCCGCCAGGTGCAGGATCAGCCGGCCGTCCAGCGTCCCGTTGATGCTCAGCAGCGCGACGTCGCGCGCCGCGTTGACCTCGTCGATGACGACCAGCCAGCCGTTGCGCATCGCCTCCACGAAGGAGGCCTCGACCAGCTTGACGCGGGTGGAGTCCTCGCTGTCGGGGACGTAGTCATAGCGGAAGTAGAACTCGTCGGCTGACGGGCCTGGCTGCAGCTCGATCAGCCCGTAGAACGGCTCGCCGTGGCGGGTCAGAATCTTCTTCTCCTGGCGCATCCAGTAGGCGTAGGCGATCGCCCGGGCGATCTGGCTCTTGCCGGTGCCGGGCGGGCCGATCAGCTTCAGGTAGCGCGATCGGGTGGGGTCCTGAATGTCCAGCAGACGGCAGGCGATCTCATGCACCGGCTCGCCGTACAGCGACGGCGGGTAGATCTTGCGCCCGCCTGGCAGCTCGATCTCGCTCAACGGCGCATCGAGGGCGATCAACGCCTCGGTCTCGGCGGCGAGCTCGCCCTCCTCGGCGACGCCATCGATCTCGGCGAGGGCACTGTCAATTGCGCTCATATCTGTCTCCTTGTGGACCGCCGCGCGGTCCCTTGGTGGTTTGGATGGGTGCTCGCGCCAGCGGGCCGCGACCGGCCTGCTGCGCGGCCAGCGGCAAGCACGCCGCCGGCCGGTTTCCCTGGTCGCCTCTGGCCAACGCGGTCGTGCGCGCGGGCGCGCGAAGCAACGCTGGTGGGTCGACGGGTCGGTGCTCGGTGAGCCGGTCTTTAGCCGGCGCCGAACACGCGGGCGGCGACGCGCAGACGCGCCGCGGTGCCGATGTAGCCCTCCTGCTCCTTGTTCTCGGCTACCTGGCTGGTGATCGCGCCGAGCATCATCGCGATCGTTGACTCCTGCGCACTGACGCCCTCGGGGGCGTCGAGGATCTGGTGGCTCTCACCGCCTCGCGGCGCGACGATCTTGACCATGTGTTCGGTGCCGCCACCGACGATGTACGGGATCGAGGTCCACACCGTGGCGTGCGGTGAGCCGATCCGCTGGATCCGCCCGGTTCGCTGCTCGATCGGATCGGGCACCGGCGGGATGTCGAGGTGCACCTGGCCGCTGGCGCTCTGCAGGTTATGACCCTCATGGAACGCCGGGCTGAGGCACAGCACCGGGAACTCGCCGGCGGTGAACCGCCGGCGGAGCTCGGCGAACTCACGGGTCTTGGTTGACCCGTCGGCGACGTGCGCCTCGACGTTGTAGCGCTCGCGCACGGTGCTCGCGAGCTGGCGCAGGCACCACACCCGTTCGGCGAACACGAGGATCTGCTCCTCACCGGCCTGCTCGGCGAGTGACTGCGCGACGATCCCGCGTAGCAGCGGCAGCCCGTCGCCGCCGCCCTTCATCGCCGCGGCCACCAGCCCTTCGCGGACCAGCGTCTTGGCCAGCAGCGAGCTCGAGTGCGTCAGCGTCTCGGGGTCCACGCTCGCGTCGACGAACCGGTCGACGTTGCCGAGGACCATTCCCTGCACGCTCGCGAACTCGAGGAGCGCGTTGCGGTACAGCTCGGTGTGTTTGTCGAGCGTTTTGAGCTCGTGCAGCAGCTCCAGCAGCCGGCGGAACGCCGCGCGGCCTCCCTCGCGCAACGCTTGAAGCAGCTCCAGCAGCGCGGGGTCGGGCTCGATCGGCATCGGCTGGGCGGGCAGCACCCGGGGCAAGTAGGAGGCCATCTCCTTCTTGGTCAGCCGAACGCAGTGAGGGCCGTAGTTGACGCGGTAGCGCGCGGCGTTGACCTCGTCCATCAGGTCGCCGGCTTCGCGGCTGTTCAGACGCTCCTCGATCAGCGTGCGGTCGCCGACACACACCCCGACCAGCACGTCGATGTTCCCGGCCTCCTTGCCCTTCGGTGTGGCCGTCAACCCCCAGAAGTCGGCGATCGCCGCGAACCGCAGCTGCGCGAGCGCCCGGTGCGCGTCGGTGGCGGTGTTGCGGTAGCGGTGCGCCTCGTCGGCAACCGCGAAATGCCAGTGGATCACAGCCAGCTCTCGATGAAAGCGTTCCATCAGACCGTTTGACACCAGCACCACGCCGGCTCGCGGCCCCAGCTCGCGGTGAAAACGGCGGATCTGAGCGGCGATCGGCGTGCGCTCGTCGAGGATCATCACCTCGCAGTTGGGTGCAAGCGGCGGCAGCCCCCGCTCGGGCGCCCCGAGCTTGAGCTCCTCATACCACTGGGTGATCTTGCGGCCCTCGACGATCACCATCCCGCGAAACCCGATGGTGGTCGCGGCGCGGTGGTAGATCGCGCGGCCGGTGGTGATCGTCTTGCCGGTCGCTGTCTGGGACATGTCGAGTCCCGATCCGACGACCTTCAGCGCGGCGATTCGGCGCTGCGGAGCCTTCAGGATCACGTCGTCGTCCAGTGGCCGCGCGATCGTCATCCGCACCAGCTGCCGCGCGCCGGCGTCCAGTACCACGTTGGCGTTCTGCTCCTTCAGACGGCGCAGCAACGTCAGTGCCTGGTCGGCGACGAACCGCCGGGTGGTGGCCGACATGCCGTCGGACTCGGTCAGGGTGAGCATTCCCGGACGGCCCTTCATCCGTCCGACCCGCACGGTGCCGTCCAGGAACCCGGAGGCCTCGGTGGACAGCAGCACGGGGATCTCGCGCTCGGCTGCCGCCTCGATCGCCTCGCCGAGATCCATCGCGGCGCTCGCCGCCATGTCACCTCGCTTGTTGCCGGGCAGAGCGCCGAGCCGCTTGGCGGGGAAATCCTTGACGCGAAAGGTCATCGCGCGGATCACGAGCGTCCCGGTGCCCCAACGCTTCAGGTTCAGGCGCCCCCACCGCTCGACGCGGTCGATCGGAAGCCCGGGGTGAACCGCGACGCCGAGCACTTTGGAGAGTTCCTGGCCCAGCTGGTTGGCTGACTCGGCCAGCTCCTTGGGGCCTGCGTGCAGCGTCCGCTGGTTTACACGCTGCAGGAACTCGCCGATCATCTGGCCGGGGATCGTCGCTTCTGTCAGGCCGTGCTCGATCGTGCCGCCGAGCTCGTCGATCAGGCGGATCAGCTCGAGTGACAGCGTCGGCCCCAGGCGCCAGCCTCCTCCTCGGCTATCGGGCACGACGAACACCCCTACGGGACGCTCAACGTTGCCGACCGGCGCGAGCGTGGCGCGTGCCAGCTCAAGCCAGGTTGGTGAGGCGATCCGCCAGCAGCGCATGCTGGCCGGGTCAAAGTCGCCGGCATTGGCGACCGCCCACCGCGACACGTCATCGACCTGCTCGCCTGCGATCGTGTGACGCCGCGCCAGCGCTGCGCGCTTGCCGGTTGACCAGCTCCAGACGTCGGGGTCATCAAGATCGATCGGGACGTTGCGGTGCGCTTCGCGCAGGCGCTCGTCCAGCGCGCTCGCTGGATCGGTCAGGATTCTCCAGTCAAGGCCGGCGGCACGGTCTGCCTCGGCCTGTGCCTCGAGCATCCGCTGGATCGCTCCTGCGGTCAGGTTGCGCGGTTCGATCTTGCTGTAGCCGTGGCGTCGTAGCACCGCCTTGGCGTGCGCTTCGGTGGATTGCCACGTGTAGCTGTCGTTGGGGTCGACTGGGCGGTTTTCGCTGAGCGCGGTGAGCGCGGCGCGGCTTAGCCGGTCCGTCACCCGCGACCACCGCGGGAAGCAGCGGCAAAACTGCCGCCAGGCGTCGCTCTGGCGAGCCAGCGCGATCACGCCCTCTGGCTCGCCGCCGTGTGGGGAGCCGAGGGTTGGCAGTGTCAACGGCTTGCCGCTGTGGGTGCTCGCCCCAGCGGGACGTCTCGCGAGCAGGGTGCCGTCGTCGACGAGCACCGGTGCGCCGGCAGAGATCGTCTCCGGCGGCTGAGGGGCGATCGGCCCGGGGGGCGCGGCCGGCGGGGAGCTCCCCGATGGCTGGCTGGGCGCGGCGTCCGGCGGCGCCGTTGGGGGGCTTTGAGGTGTGAGGGTGCGTTCGCTCATGGGCGTGTGTCTCCTTGCAGTAGCTGTTTGGGCAGTGGGCCTGCGCGCATGGGCGCGGCCGGGCGCGGCGGGGCGCCGGCGATGTCCGATCGGCCTCGGCGGGCGCCGAACCGGGAAGCGGGCCGCTAGCGACGGGCCGCGGTGGCGGCGGGGCCGCTCACACGCCGGCCTCGGCGATGAAGCGCGAGGGCCCATCGGTGTTCTGGCCGCTGCGGTGCTCGCACCAGGTGAGGAGGAGCACGTCTTCGGCGCGAGTCATCGCGACGTAGAACCCTCGGCGCTCCTCTTCGAGATCCTCAACGTCACCGCTCTCAAGCGCCCGCCAGGACGGGGTTACGCGCTCCTCGCATGCGCACAGGAACACCAGGCTCGCCTGGGTGCCCTTCGCGCGGTGGATCGTCGAGACGGTCACGACCGGGTCCTGGCGGCTGAGCTCCTGGCTGTGCAGGCCGACCGCCTGCTCGAGGAATCCCAGCAGCGACGCGAGCGCCCCCTGCTGCTCCTGGTAGACGCTGGCTGCCCTACATACCGAGCGCAGGTCCTCGAGGACCCGGTCGGCGTCGTGGCGGTCGTCGCTGCGCTTCGCGCGGTCGCGGCGGCGCTGGTGGTACTGCACCAGGCCGCCGTCGATCATCAGGGTCGCCGCGACGGTGTGGCCGAGTGAGCGTCCCGCCTCGTGCTCGGCGCGGACCTTCAGCATCGCGTTGCCGAATCGGACCATGTTCTCGCGCGTGCGCGCGCGCACGCGGGCGAGCTGCTCGGCGTGGGTGCAGGCGCTGATCAGGTCCAGCTGCTGAGCGCGGGCGTACTCCACGATCGCGGCGGTGCTCACGTCACCAACCCCGCGTCGGGGGACGGCGATCGCGCGGCGCAGTGCGACAGCGTCGTCGGGGTTGACCAGCAGCGAGAGGTAGGACAGCGCGTCCTTGATCTCGGCGCGCTCATACAGTCCCAGCGAGCCGAGCACGCGATGCTTGATGTTGGCCTGCGCGAGCGCCCGCTGCACGGCCTGGGTCGCGAACGTCGTGCGCGCCATCACGAGGATCTTCTCCGCGGTCAGGCCGTTGCGTATCTGCCGGCCGATTTCGCTTGCGGTCCACGCCGCCTCGACGTACTCGTTCTCGAACGAGCGGACCTGCACGTGACCGCCGGGACCGCGGTCGGCGACGAACTCGATTTTCGGCCGGTGGGTGTTGTGTGCGATCAGCCTCTCGGCCGCGCGCACGATCTCCTCCTTGGAGCGGAAGTTGCGCCCGAGCGCGACCTCGCGATGACCGTTGAAGACCTCGGAGAACGCCCGCAGGTTGCGTGGCTCCGCTCCCCTCCACTTATACAACGACTGGTCAGTGTCACCGACCACGGTGACGTTGCCGTCCGGCGCGGCCAGCAGCCGCAGCAAGCCCATCTGGGCGTAGTTGCTGTCCTGGATCTCGTCGACCAGCAACCAGCGCCAGCGAGTGCGGTAGGCCATCAGCAGGTCGGGGTGCTCCCCCAGCAGTCGCACGCAGCAGGACAGCAGATCATCAAAGTCGACCGCGTTTGACTCGGTGAGCTCGCGGTCAAGTTCGCGCCACACCGCGGCGATCAGCGGGGTTACCGGATGCTCGGCGTGCTGCTCGTAGAAGTCCGGAGTCCATAGCCGGTTCTTGGCGAGCGATATCTCTTGGTAGACCTCGGCGGGGGAGCACGCCCCGAAGCGCTCGAGCTGCTCTTGTACGCCCGTGCGCTCCTTGTCGGCGATCACGTAGTCCACGACGGTCCTGACCTCGCGCTGGTCATAGATCGTGAAGTTGTCGCTGCGCCCGAACGCCGGAGCGTGGTGGCGCAGGATCCGCGAGCAGAGCGCGTGGAACGTGGAGATGCTCATGCCGCTGATAGCGCCTGGTCCCAGGCGATCCTGGATCCGGACCATGCACTCCGATGCGGCGTTGTTGGTGAACGTCACCACCACGATCTGATTCGGTGACGCCAGGCCCCTCGCCAGCAGGTACACGGCGCGGGTGATGAGCATCTGGGTCTTGCCTGAGCCCGGGCCGGCGTAGATGACCTGCGGTCCTTCGCCGTGGGTGACGGCGGCCGCCTGCTCGGCGGTGAGGTTCTTCAGCAGCTGCCCGGGGTCTTTCGAGTCCGACCAGAACGGCGACGGTGAAGGTGGCTCGTTCAAGGGGTCCTCCCTTCCTTCTCAATACGGTTATGGGCGCGCGCCAGCACGGCGCGCCGCGAGATCTCGGGCGCGGCGTGCCGCGGATGCGACGCTCACAGCGGGCGTCCGTTCTCGGCGCCCGCGGGCGGTTCTCCTCAGGCGAGCGGCGCTCGCCGGTGGCGCGTGTGGCGGCTTTACGGCTTGGGCGTCAGCGCCGCTCGCCGTACTCGTCCCGGACGGCTGCGACCGCGCGCAGGAAGTCCTCACGGGAGCCCGCCAGCGCATCGCCGCTGGGGCCGTGCGCCAGCACGGAGGCGAGGTCGTAGATCCCGCCGCGGTGCCCGCAGCTAAAGCAACGCCAGCGGTAGTCGCCGACGCTGCAGGACGGGCTGATGTCCGGGTGCTCTGGCGACGGGCAGGACACCCAGCCGTCGTCGGGCACCTCGATCCGCGCGAGCCGCCAGAAGTAATCCTCGGCGGGAATCGACTTGTACGGGTCGCGCCCGCGGATCTCTCGCTCGCGTGTGCGTCGGCGCCCGGCCGGCCGTCCGGGCGGGTCTGGTAGCGCGCCGACTAGCTCCTCGGGCGCGTAGCCGCGGCCGTAGAGGTCGAGCGTGAGGATCCGTGCGGGCCGCCCGGTCTTATGGTTGGGGCTGCCGGCCCAGCGCATCAGCCGGGCGTGCTCCGCGCACATCGGGTCCCCGACGGGGACCGGGTCACCGCGCTCGTTGGCGCGGGTCCCGAGCTGATGGATCAGCCGCGTGTTGTAGCGCTCGATCAGCTCCACCGGACGCTCGTCGCTGTCAAGCAGCACTCCGCTCGCCCGGTCGCGGTAGCCGACCACGCGGGTGCGTCGGCGCCCGGTGCGCTTGTCCACCGTCCTCGTGAGCACGTTGATCGGGTTGATCGCCGTGCGCTCGCCGACGGTGAGGACGCGGGCCGGCACCAGCCGGTCAAGGCGCCAGTAGGCGTGGCGTCCGCCACTCCCGGCCGAGTCAATTATCGCGGTCGCCGGGTAGCGCTCGAGCAGCGCCCACAGGCGGTCGAGATGCTCGGCGCCGTCGACGTCCAGCCACAGGAACCGCGTGTACAGCACATTCTGCTTGCTCGCTCCCGGCTGGCTGCGCGGTGTGACCCCGATGAACAGCTCGTCGTCGTGCTGGTCGTGGACGGCGGCGAGCGCCAGCATCCGGGTGAGCCATTCTGGGTCGCCGCTGGCGCCACCGCGAAGGAAGTGATCGGCCTGCCGGCGGGTGTAGATGTGCAGCTTGCCGTCCACTCGTTTTCCGGCGCCGAGCTCGACGTACCCGCGAGTGCGGGCGTGCAGCAGGCTCAGGTGCATCATTCGCTGTGTGGCGGCTGGCATGTGCCGCTCGACGATCCGCCCGTCGGGCATGCGCACTACCGCCGGCGCGTCCAGGTCGGTGACCGCGGCCGCGTCGATCGCCACGCGGCTAGCAGCCGCGTTGCGCGGTGGTGGCTGTGCGCGCCGCGGCGCTGCGGGCGCAGCGACCGCGGGCGAGAAGCCAGGGGTGGGCTGGCTCATGCCGCCTGCCTCGAGCTCAGCCCAGCGCTGTCGCGATTGCCCGCCAGCGCTGCTTGCCGGCGCGCGACGGCGCGCGCGATCTTCGCGGCGCGGGCTTGCACGGCCCGCTGCTGGCAATCGCGGAAATACTCGAGCGCGACTGGGATCGCCTCCTCCAGCGCGTCGCCGACGTTCTCCAGCATCTGGCTGTCATCCGCGCCGCGGTCGTGGACCTCCCAGTCGGCGTCTGCGGTCTTTACGATCACGACCTCGCGCTCGGTCCCCTCGGCGTCGCGGTAGCGGCTGATCCGCGCGCTGTGATCGCTGCTCGCATCGACCTGCTTGCGTACAGCGGCCGCGAGCTTCGCTATCCGCTCGGGGCCAGGTGTTGGTGTGGGTGTTTGATCGCCCATGCGTTTTCCTTTGATCGATTGGGTGGTAAGCGCGATCCGCCTGCTCGTGGCGGTTCGCGCTGATCTTCTGAGGGCGCCCGCGCGTGCCTTTCGGCGCACAGGCGGGGCGCGGCCTGCGCCTAAGCGGCGAGCGGCGGAGGGTCCGGGTCGCGCCGCGGGAACTGCAGGAGCTCCCCGGTCGGCTCAGACTCGGTGCGGCGCGGCAGTTCATCCGCGAGCGGGTTGCCTGGCTGACGACCCTCTCGCGGGGCCACCGCCAGACGCAGTGGCTGCGGTGGCGTGTGGGGGTTCGCAGGCCTTGCGTGAGGTCGTAGACGGATCTTGGTCATGGTGTGTCTCCTTGCCCGTTGAGGGCCCCATCGAGCTCAGCTCGTGACCCCAGGGGCGACTGCGCGCTGGCGGTGCTGTCTGCTGAGAGCACGGCGCTTTGGCGCAGATCGCAGGCGAGCGTCGTGACAGGCGCTCGCGCTACCCTGGAGGCACCTCCTTGGTCTCCATGGAGTTCGGATGGTGTGGACGGGCTCGTCGCGCGAACGACGGGCCCGTCGTGGTTCTGGATGGCGGTGCTACCGGCGGTTGACGGCGCCGCTCGGCGGCGAGCGCGTCGCTGCGCTCGTGGTGCGTCCGAGGCGCGGCTAGGCTGCTAGCCCCAACTGGCCGCTGGCGACCGGCAGAGCCAGCGCGATCGCTGGATGCTCGGCGAGCAGGTGGTCTGCCATAGCGCTCAGCCCGGCGGGCGCCCACGGCGACTCGGGCTCGTTGAGGATCGCGTCGTGGCGGGCCTGGAGGCCTTCGACGTCGTGGACCTGGAACCCATGCTCCTCGAGCTCCTGGACCTGCAGCTCTTCGATGGCGTCCCTGTGGTGAGTTCTGTTCCTCATATCGGTCCTTTCGGGATGGTGCGATTTGGGGTCATGCGACCCCGGGGATGGATGGGTGCTGCTCGCGGGAGCGGGCGGCCGCGAAGCCGCCGATCTCCCGGGGCGCGCCTGCCGTTGCGCAGGGGCGGCCGGCCCGCCGGGGGCCGGTTCTCTCGTGAGCGTTCAGCTCAGATCACGAGGCTGTGACCCGGTAGGTCACGCTCGCGCGGGCGCGGTGATCTGACCAGATCACCAGCGCCTTGTCGCGGTCGCAGCCGAGCCGCGCGTGGCGGCCGATCCTTGCCAGCAACCGCCACGTGACGCTTGCGCCGGCGGTTACCGATTGCAGTGTGCGACACGCGGTACCGTCGAACAGGTGAAGGCCGCGTGGGCGGATCACGTTGCTGACCGTGGCGGGCAGCTGGTCGCAGATTGTCACTTCCTCCGCGGCCGTTTGACTGCTGTTGGTGACCTTGATCGTGAACGCGATCCTCGCGCCCCGGCTTACCGTTCGGCGGTTCGCGGTCGTTCGGATCGACAGCGTCGCCTGGGGTTCTGCCGCTGCGGCGTGCGCGATCTGCTGGCCCTCCGCGGCTGCTGGGCAAATGCCCGCGCATGCCAGGACGCCAGCGATGGCGATGATCTTGTGGTGCATGAGGTGCTCCTTGCTCCCGGCTCAGGGCCGGGGGTGTGCGGGTCGGCGCTCGGCTGGCCCCGCTGATGGCTAACGATCGGCGATCGTCAGGGGGCCGACATCAGGCCCCGACGCCCACCCGCCTGCCGGGAGGGCGTTTCGCCCCTATCGGGGCACTGCTGCGTGCGATGCAGCAGTTCGCCGTGCCCGGGTGGGGCGAGCGTTCGCCGCGGCTACAGGCCCGCGGCGCTGGTGGCGGCGTGTTGCGCTGGTCGCCGGTGAGGCTGAGCGATCGCCGATTGCTCAGGCGTCGGTTGCTGCTCGGCGCTCATCGTGGCGGGCCGCCGCTTCGATGCTCTGCCACGACACGGGGGTGCCGCTCGGAACTGCCAGCTGACCAACCTCTGCCTCGCCGCTGGGCAGCACGAACAGTTCGACCTCGCCACCGTCGCGACGAATGCCGCTGCCACGTAGGGTGGCGCCGACGAAGTCGGCCTGCTCGCGGATCTCGATGATCTCCCCTCCGCGCTCCGCCAAACGACCGCGCAGCTCGAGAAGCATCTTCCGTTGCGCGGGCGTCATGGCGCGATCGCCCCGGGCTCACCCAGATCGCCCGTAGGCGCGAGCACGTATCCGTGGCGTGCGGCGAGCACCTCGGCATTGGCAAGGTCCCGTGCCCGGCCGCGCTGGCGCCCCTTGCGCAACACCCGGTCCAGATGCTCCTCAGCCAGCGCGAGCACTTGCCTTGTAACGGTGAGGTCATCCTCACCGTCGCTGTAGACGGTGTCCGGATCCCCGCGCTCGATGCGAGCTTCGAGCTCCCGCGTGTGCGGGAGGATGTCGGCAAGCAGCCGCGCCGGCTCCTGGTAGTAGGTGCGAAACCCGCCGTCTGGTGGGACGAGCCCGAAATGAGCGATCACGAACGGGATCTTGAGCGTCAGATACCGGTACAGCGCCTGCCCGATCTTGCTTGCGTCTTCGCGCTCGAGGTAGAGCCGGAACTGGCGCACGATGCTCGAGCCGCGATCCTCGCTCGTGTAGCGCCGGCGGGCGCCGGCGGTCTGCTCCAGCCGCTTCAGAGCGGCCCGTTGGGTGGTGGTTTGTTGCTTCATGATCAGAAC
>Ga0208357_1001717_pt1 | contig 15615 bp, 11 predicted proteins | sample NGESurdeep092012_6_FD_184487 | JGI IMG/M metagenome (GOLD analysis project Ga0208357, IMG submission 184487) | Arctic peat soil microbial communities from Barrow, Alaska - NGEE Surface sample F52-2 deep-092012 (SPAdes) | ecosystem: Environmental > Terrestrial > Soil > Wetlands > Peat ... | reverse complement strand
GCCGGTCATGGTGCTCTTCCGCAATCTCGAACCCCTGCGTTTCGCGCTGCGCGGTCATGGCAACCCGATGGACTGGCAGGCGGGCGTGCGCGACGCCATGGCGGAGATCGCGCCGGAGCAGCCCATCGCCCATCTGCGCAGCATGCACAGCATCGTGCATCAGACCACCGCGACCGTGCGGCTCAGCTTGTGGCTGGTTGGCGTATTCGCCACGCTGGCGTTGCTGTTGGCCGTCGCCGGCCTGTACGCGGTGATGGCGGTGGCGGTCGCCGCGCGCGAGCGCGAGTTCGGTGTGCGCGCGGCGTTGGGGGCGCGGCCCTCGCGGCTGATGCAACTGGTGCTGCGCGGCGGCCTGATCCAGATCGTGCTGGGCCTGGTGATCGGCGTGGGCATCGCGGTGGGCATCGCACGTGCGTTGTCCACGTTGCTGATGGCGTTCCTCGGGCGCAGCAGCGTGTTCGATCCGGTGGCAACCGCTGGCGTGTGTGTGGTGCTGGCCGCCGCGGGTTTGCTGGCGTGTCTGTTGCCGGCGATTCGTGCCGGTCGTGTGCAACCGATGCATGCGTTGCGCGGGGAGTAGGGCGATGCCCGCGCCCATGGTTGTTTCATCCGCTGCTGGAGCAAACGCATGAACGTATGGCTGGGCGAAATCTGGCGTGCCTGGCGGGCGAGCCTGCGCAAGCCCGGTTTTCTGTGCCTGGGCGTGTTCGTGCTCGCGCTGGGCGTGGGTGCCACGGCGAGTGTGTTCACGCTGATCGACAACGTCGTGCTCAAACCGCTGCCGTTTCCGCAGGCGTCCAGACTGGTCATGGCGGGTGGACGCAGTGGGGACAGCTATCAGGCCTCGGTGCGCATTTTGCCTGTGTTGCGCCAGCTTGCCGGCGTCCGTTCGCTGGGGCTGTTCGAGAATGCACAGCCGACCAATGTGCTGGCCGATGGCGTGGCGCAGCAGGCCTCGGCGATGTCGATCAGTCGCGGACTGATACCCACGTTGGGCGTGCGCATGATCCTGGGGCGCAATTTCTCCGCCCAGGAAGACGCCCGTGGCGGTCCGGCGGCGGTGATGCTCAGCCGGGATTTCTGGGTACGCCAGTTCAATGCCGATCCGCACGTGCTGGGGCGTCGCATCGACGTGGAGGGCAAGCCGCGCACCATCGTCGGCGTGCTGCCACGGGACTTCGCACCGGTCGCGGCTACCGCGGACTGGCAGGGCACGGGCGTGGCCATGGCCCTGCCGCTGGTGTTGCCGGATGATCCGTCCGATCCCAACGCCGACAACTTCGTCTACACGGCGGTGGCGCGGCTGGCACCCGGTGTGGACGTCCATGCGGCCGGTGCCGAGTTTGACAGTCGCGTGCGTGCTTTCTATGCGAATGCAGACATGGGCGACAAAGGCCGGCATATGGCTACGCTGCAGTACGGCATGGTGCCGCTGGCACATGGCATGCGAGCCATGCGCGGCATGGCGCACGCTGCGCAATCGGTGCCGGTGCTGCTGCTGTTTCTGGCGGCTGCCGGATTGGTGTTGCTGATCGCGTTGGTCAACCTGTCCAGCCTCATGAAACTTCGCGCCATCGCGCATGCGCATGCGCGTGCGGTACGCCACGCGCTGGGCGCAGGCATGCTGCGGCAGGTACTGCCGGTGCTGGCGGAAGCATTCCTGATCGGTGTGCTGGGTGCGGCCCTGGGTTTGGCGCTGGCGTGGATCGGCTTGGCGCTGTTGCAGCATGCGTTACCCGCGCACCTGGTTGGCGATGTCGATTTTGGTCTGGGTGGAGAAGTTTGCCTGCTCGCTTTCCTGGCGGGCGTGGGAGGTTCCCTGCTCGCCGCGGTCGCGGGGATGATCCGGGTGCGCGCGGAGGCCGCGATGGATGGTCTGCGCGAAGACGGTCGCAGCGGGTTGGGGCGCGTGGGTCTTCGATTGGGACGCGCCCTGGTGGTGGTGCAGGTGGTGTTGACCACGGTGCTGCTGAGTCTGGCCGGGTTGTTCCTGCGCACTCTGTATGATGCCGCGCGCGTGCCGTTGGGATTCGAGCCGGCGCACGTGGCTACCTTCCAGCTTGCTCCGGTGCAGGCGACGTATCCGAATCCCGGGGCAATACGCGACTTGAGCGAACGGGTACTGCAACGTCTGCGGGCCATTCCCGGCGTGCGTAGCGCGACGGCGGCCACGGGGCTGCCGGTGGCCAACTACTTTACGACGAGCTTGTTTCTCTCGCCGCAGGACACGGTGAACGTGCCTTGCCTCGCCATTTCGCCCGACTTCTTCGACACGTTCGATATCCATGTTCAACGCGGCCGCGTGTTCGACCGTGGTGACATGCACGGCACCGACAAGGTGGCGGTCGTCAACCAGGCGTTTGCCCAAAGCTATCTGCATGGTCGTGCGGTGGGCGCCGTCGTGCATCTCGGGGGTCCGCAGCTCCGCGTGATCGGGGTGGTCGGTGATGTCCGTCAGGATGGTCCGCTGGCGCCGGTGCAACCCATGATTTTCCAGCCGTTGAGTCAGGTGGACTTCGCGTTCGTCTATAGCCAGCTGAGTTTCGCCGTGCGCGTGGCTGGCGATCCATCGGCTTATCGTAGTGCGCTCAAGGCCGCCGTGGCCGAAGTGGCGCCGGCCCAGCCCATCTTCGATCTGCGGCCGCTGCGCGACGTCGTCGCGGGCACCACCTCGCTGGCGCAGCTGACGCTGCTACTGGCGGGCATTTTCGCCACGCTCGGCTTGCTGCTTTCCGTAGCGGGCCTATATGTGGTCATGGCAGTCAGCGTGGCCGCGCGTGAGCATGAGTTCGGCGTGCGCATGGCGCTGGGTTGCTCGCCGCTGCGCCTGCTGCGTCTGGTTCTGCGTGGAGGGTTGTGGCAAATCGGCGCCGGGCTGGTCGTCGGCTTTGCTGCAGTGGTCGCCCTGGCTCATGTGTTGCGTGCCTTCCTGGTGAGCATGGGTGGACGCGGTGTGCTGAATCCCATCGTCCTGGTAGGGGTCGGTGGTCTGTTCCTGCTGGCTGGCCTTCTGGCCTGCCTGCTACCTGCGCTGCGTGCGGCGCGTGTGCCGCCCATGCGCGCATTGCGCGGAGAGTGACGATGATCGTGCGCGAATTTCGTGAAGCATGGCGGCGGTTGCTGAAGCGGCCGGGGTATGCGGCCTTGTCGATCGGCGTGCTGGGCGTGGGGCTGGGCGTGGTGCTGTTTTTGTTCAGTCTGGTCAACACGCTGATGATTTCACCGTTGCCGTTTCCCCACGCGGATCGGTTGGTGGCGATTGGCTGGATGACTGACAACGGCATCGGTATCGACGATTTCGCCAGTAGCCAATACCTGCAACTGCGCACGGGGTTGCGCAGCGTGGACGACACCGGTGCGTATACGGTCGCGGGTGTCAATCTGGATCAGGGCGACGGCGCGACGCATTACACCGGTACCCGGTTGACCGCATCCATGCTCGGCCTGCTCGGTGTCAAGCCGGTGCTGGGGCGCGCGTTCACGGCGGCCGACGACAAGCCAGGCGCGACGCCGGTCGTACTGCTCGGCGAAACGCTGTGGCGGCATGGCTTCCACGCCGATTCGCAGATCGTGGGCCGCGCAGTACGCGTTAACGGCGAGTGGGCCACGGTGGTCGGCGTGCTGCCTGCACAGTTCGGGTTTCCGCGCGATAGTGCGTTGTGGTTGCCGCTGTCGCTGGGCAGCAGTCCGCATCTCGAGGTGGCCGGCGTGGCGCGACTGGCGCCATTGACGACCCTGGGCCAGGCGCGGGCGGAGCTGGATGCGTGGGCGGCCCGGATGCAGCGCGTCTTGCCCGCGGGGCAGACGGCGCGCCGCGTGACGATGAAACCGCTGGCGCTGAGTTTTGTGCCCGAGGACATGCGCCACTGGGTGTGGTTGATGTTTGGCGCCGGCGTGCTGGTGTTGCTGTTGGCCTGCGTCAACGTCGCCAATCTGCAACTGGTGCAGACCTTGCGGCGCCATCGCGAACTGGCCCTGCGCAGCGCGCTGGGTTGCAGCCGCGCGCGGCTGATGCTCGGCGCGCTGGCGGAAAGCCTGTTGCTGAGTGCGGCGGCGTTGCTGGTGGCATGGCCGATCGTGTTCTTCGGCAATCGCTGGCTGACGGCCATGTATGTCGACGCCAGCCAGCCGATGCACAGCTTTGAACATTTCGGCATCCATGGCTGGGTGTTTGTCTTTGGCGCGTTTGCCGGCGTGTTCAGCACCGCGCTGGCCGGCCTGGTTCCGGCGTGGCTGGCCTCGCGTACCGACCTGCAGGATGCCTTGCGCGAGGGCAGCAAGGGCTCGGGTGGCCACTTTGTGCGGGTGGCCAAGTCGTTGGTGGTGGCTGAGGTCGCGCTGACCATCGTGCTGCTGGTGGGTTCGGGCATGTTCGTGCGGGCGCTGCACGGTTTGCTGACGCAGCCGACCGCCGGTGCCACCCACGCGGCGCAGGTGCTTACCGCGTGGGTGGCGTTGCCGCCTGCGGTGTACACCAACGACGAGCAGCGGATCCATTTTTTCGACACACTGACTGAGCGCCTGCGGCAGGAACCGGGTGTGGTCAGCGCCACGGCCGCCAATACGATTCCCAGTGCCGAACTGGGCAGCCACGAGGATATTTCGGCGGTGGGGCAACCGCGTCCGATGGACGGTTGGTTGCGGGCGCAGATGGGTATCGTCGGCGCGCATTTCCTCGACACCTATGACGTGCGCCTGACCGCAGGTCGCTTCTTCGATGCGCGCGATGCCGCGCGCAGCCTGCCGGTGACGGTGATCGATCCGAAGACCGCGGCCGCGCTGTGGCCCGGGCGTGACCCGCTGGGACAGCAGCTGATCCTGTATCCGGGCAACGCCTGGGCGAAGACGCTGACCGTGGTGGGTGTGATCGAGCCGCTGCAACTGGACAACCTGTTGGCCAAGGCCGGGCCGGGCATGCTGGTACCGCTGGCGCAAGCGGTCGGGCAACCGCACTTGCATGATGTTGGGGTGGCGGTGCGGACCCATGCGGACGCGGTCGCCTTCGCGCCGCGATTGACGGAAGCCGTACGCAACGTCGATCCGCAGGTCGCCGCGTTCGGGGTGCGTAGCCAGCTTCACGACATGGCGATCGGCCGCATCGGCCTGACCGTGCTGACCGAGGTGTTCACTGCACTGGGTCTGGCCGCGTTGCTGTTGGCCGCGGCGGGACTTTACGGCGTGCTCGCGTTCTCGGTGGCGCAGCGCACGCGCGAGATCGGTATCCGCCGCGCGATTGGTGCCGGCAACGGCGCGATCCTGCGCGATGCCGGTCGGCAACTGTTCTGGCAACTCGGGCTGGGCCTGGCCATCGGCACCGCGCTGGCGTTGCCGTGGTCGCAACTGCTGGCCGATCCGAACCTGCATTCACGGGCTTACGACCCGGCGGTATTCGTGCCCGTGCTGCTGCTGGTGATCGGCGTGTCCGCACTCGCCGCGCTGGTGCCGTTGCTGCGGGCGCTGCGCGTCGATCCGGCCGTCGCCCTAAGATACGAGTAGGAGCCCGCTCGCGGTCGATGCGTTTGATTTGATCTCCACATCGTGCATTAGAGCAACAGCATCGCCCGCGAGCGGGCTCCTACCGTCTTTTACGATCCATGGATGAGCATGCCGCGCGAATCGAAGCCCACCATCCTGCTTGCCGACGACCAGGCCGACGTGCGCGAGGCGCTGCGCCTGCTGCTGAAGTCCGAAGGGATCGCCAGCGTGGGCGTGGCCGATCCGGCGGCGGCGCTGGAGGCGGCGCGCAAACGCGAGTTCGCCTGTGCGCTGATCGACTGCAACTACAGCCGCGACACCACCTCGGGCGAGGAGGGCCTCGACCTGCTCGAACATCTGCGCCAGCTCGCGCCCGAACTGCCGGTGGTGGTGATGACCGCCTGGGGCAACGTGCCGCTGGTGGTGGAGGCGATGCGCCGCGGCGCGACCGACTTCATCGAGAAGCCCTGGGACAACGCGCGCCTGCTCGGCGTGCTGCGTGCGCAGATCGCGCTGGCGCGCAGCGAGCGCCGGCAGCATCGTCTCGAAGCGGCCAACGCGCTGCTGAGCGAAGAGGGCAAGGCGACCGATTTCATCGCCGAGTCGCCGGCGATGCAGCGGGTGATGGCGATGGTCGCACGCATCGCGCGCAGCGATGCGAACGTGCTGGTGCTGGGCGAGAACGGCACCGGCAAGGGCGTGATCGCGCAGCAGCTGCATGATCTGTCGACGCGCGCGACGCAGCCGTTGATCAAGGTCAACATGGGCGGCATCGCCGAAACGGTGTTCGAATCGGAAATGTTCGGCCACGTGCGCGGCGCCTACACCGATGCCAAGAGCGAGCGCATCGGGCGCTTCGAACTGGCCGACGGCGGCACGCTGTTCCTGGACGAGGTGGGCAACGTGCCGGCGTCGCAGCAACCGAAATTGCTGCGCGTGCTGGAGGACGGCGAATTCGAGCGGCTTGGTTCATCGCGCACCCAGCAGGCCGACGTGCGGCTCATTTCCGCCACCAACGCCGACCTTTCGCTGGAGGTGGCCGAAGGACGCTTCCGGCGCGACTTGCTGTACCGGCTCAACACGCTGGAAATCACGTTGCCGCCGCTGCGCGAGCGGCGCGAGGACATCCTGCCGCTGGCACGTGCGAGTCTGGCGCGCAGCGCGAAGCGTTACGGCCGCGCTGATTTGCGCCTGGCGCCTTCGGCGGAGCGCGCCCTCTCGGCCTATGCCTGGCCGGGTAACGTGCGCGAGCTGGGGCACCTGATGGAACGTGCAGCTCTGCTGGCCGATCACGATGAGATCGATGCTGCCGGGTTGGCCTTCAGTGCGCCAGCCCAGAGCGACGACAACTTTGCCCGGATGACCCTGGAGGAGGCCGAGGCGTGGCTGGTGCGACAGGCGATGGAACGCCACGACGGCAACCTGCAACATGCCGCCGACGCGCTGGGCATTACTCGCCAGGCGCTATATCGGCGCCTTGAAAAGCATGGTTTGCGCGATGGCGACGAGACGGCCGATGACGGTGCCTGAGCGAGCGCCTGCAGCACGTCTTCCGGCGCGGATGCCTGCCTATGAGCGGCGGGTGCTCGGCGGCAGCCTGCTGGTGGCGTTGCCCGCCATCATCGCCCTGCTGGTCGTGCTTGGCTGGGGGCGCCCGGCCGGTACCGAGCGGTGGGTGCTGCTGGCGGCGGTGGCGCTGTGTACCTGGTGGCTGGCGCAGTGGCAGTACCGGCGCCTGATCTATCCAATCCATACCCTGGCCAGCCTGCTCGAAGCATTGCGCGAGGGCGATTACAGCATGCGCGGCGCGCAGCACAGCGTGCTCGGCGACGTGGTCTACGACATCAACGCGCTGGCCGATCGGCTGCAGAGCGAGCGGCTGCAGTTCGAAGAATCTTCCTACCTGCTCGGCAAGACTTTGGCCGCGCTGGACAATGCCGTGCTGGTGTTCGACCAGGACGATCGGCTGCGCCTGCTCAATCCCGCCGCGCAGCGCCTGCTGCATGCCGAGCGACACGGCCTGTTTGGCCGCACCGCGCAGGATCTTGGCGTGCAGTCGCTGCTCGATGCCCCATCCGGCCAGTTGCTCAGCCATGTGTTTCCCGGTCGCAGTGGCCGTTTCGAGATTCGCCACGCGCCACTGCGTCGTGGCGGCCAGGGCGGCCACCTCTTGGTGATCAACGACGTCGGGCGCGTGCTGCGCGAAGAGGAGCGGCAGGCCTGGCAGCGGCTGCTGCGCGTGCTCGGACACGAGGTCAACAACTCGCTGGCGCCGATCCAGTCGATGGCCGAGACCCTGGCAACCCTGGTCGCGCGCGAGCCCATGCCGACCGATTGGCGCGAGGATTTTCACAGCGGGCTGGAGGTGATTGGCAAGCGCGCCGGTGCATTGGCGCGCTTCCTTGCCGGTTATAGCCGGCTGGCGCGACTGCCGCCGCCGCACAAGCGCGAAGTGAATGTGGCGGGGCTGGTCGAGAAAGTGGTGCGACTGGAGCAGCGCCTGCCGGTGCGCATCGAAGCGGGCGCGCCGCTGGTGGTGCAGGCCGACCCCGACCAGCTCGAACAGGCGCTGATCAACCTGCTGCGCAATGCCGTCGAAGCGAGTTTGCCCGAAGGCGGCCAGGTGCTGATGCGCTGGCGCAGCGAAGGCGAGCGCGCGCTGATCGAGATCCTCGACGACGGCCCCGGGCTGCCCGCCAGCGACAACCTGTTCGTGCCGTTCTTCACCACCAAGCCCGGCGGTTCCGGCATTGGCCTCGCCCTGGTGCGGCAGATCGCCGAAGCGCACGAGGGCGGCGTCAGCCTGAGCGCACGCGGCGATGCGGCGAACGGTGCGCTGGCCACGTTGTGGTTACCCCTGTCGCCGTAGGAGCCCGTTCGCGGGCGATGCTTTATGGGAAATCCCATCCCCTTCAAAGGCTTCGCCCGCCAGCGGGCTCCTACGCGACGTAGTGGGTAGCGGGTAGTGGAGGTTTTTTGCCGCGAGCCTTGACCGGTGATGCGTGATGTGTGATGCTTGATGTCACAGGTCACAAGAAGGGCCCCATCATGCGTACCACGCTCAAACTCGATGAGGACGTGCTGGCTGCCGCGCGCGCGTTGGCGCAACAACAGGACCGCACGCTGGGTGAAGTGGTGTCGGAGTTGGCACGCAAGGGATTGGTGCCGGCAGCCGCTGCACCGAAATACCGCAACGGCATTCGCCTGATGCCTGTGCGCCCGGACGCGACGCCGATGACGCTGGAGCAGATCAACGCATTGCGCGATGAAGCACCCTGGGTGCCATGAGCCGCAAGGCCACGACGCGCGTGCGCGAGGCCCGCGCGTCGTGGCCGGAGCCGGGCGAGACGACCTGGCTGCTGGACGTCAATGTCCTGCTCGCCTTGCTTGATCCGACCCACGCCCATCACGCGGCGGCACATGCCTGGTTTGCCACGGCGGGCAAGTCGTGGGCCAGTTGCAACCTCAGCCAGAATGGCGCGCTGCGCATCATGTCGCATCCGCGCTACGGCAATGCCGTGGCCTCCACCGCCATCGCCGCCGAGTTGCTCGCCGAATTGTGCAGTCAGCCCGGTCACATGTTCTGGCCCGCCGACCTCAGCCTGCTCGATTCGCCGCTGATCGACAGGGAACGCCTGCTCACATCCGGTCAGGTCACCGATACGTACCTGTTGGCGCTTGCCGCACAACACGGAGGTCGGCTGGCGACCTTCGACAAGCGCCTGGTAACCAGTGCGGTGCACGGCGGCGACGTGGTGCGGCACATCATCGCGTGAACCGCGGCACGCGCAGTAGCCCGCTCGCGGGAGATGCTCTACAGCTTTTCGTCCCCGCTTCCTCCGGCTTCCGGCTCCTGTTTTTCGCGTAGGAGCACCCTGTGCGCGATGCCTTTGGCCACGTCGCACAAAGATATCGCGTACAGGTGCGCTCCTACGGTTTGATGTGTGCTTGCAGCGCTGCGATGCGCTGGTCACGCGGCAACCGTTTCCAGTCGATCTCGAGCCGCAACGCGCTGCCGTGGTCAGCAACCCAGACCCACCCCAGCAATTGCCGCGGCGGGTTGGCGCGGGTGAAACGCGCGCCTTTGCCGGCGAGGTGTTTCGCGTAGCGCTGTTCGGGGTCGCGCGCGATGCCGGTGTAGACGCGGCCGTCGGTGCATTCGAGCAGGTAGACGGCCCAGGCGCTGGCGTCGGGCGCATCGCTCATGCGTTCAAGCCCACTCGATCAGGCCTTCGGCCGCGCACACCTGCGTCCACGACGGGCGTGCCTTCAGCCGCGTGGCCAGCGCGGCCAGCTGCGCCCATTCCGTGACCGGGCGTGGCATGTTGCGCGACCAGCGCATCAGCATCAGCGCGTACAGGTCGACCACACTGAAACGGTCGCCCAGCATGTACGGGCCGTGCGTGGCGAGATGGGCGTCGATATGCGACCAGCATTTCTCGATGCCCAGCCGCGCGGCGTCCTTGATGGTGTCGGCCGCGGCGGGCAGGTGGTCGCCCGGGTAGAACCATTGGCGGAACAGCGGTTGCAGCGAGTTGGCCAGGTAGAACATCCACTGCAGGTAGTCGCCGCGCTGCGCGCTGCCGGGCGCAGGTGCCAGCGTGGCGTCTGCGTGCCGCTCGACCAGCAGCATCGCGAGCGCCGCGGCTTCGCCATGCGGCACGCCATCGATCACCAGGGTCGGCACCACGCCGTTCGGATTGATCGCCAGGTAAGCCGCGCTGCGCTGCTGGCCGGCGTCCAGATCGACCCGCTCCAGCGTGTGTGGTGCACCGATTTCGAGCAGAACCAGATGCACCAGCAAGTTGGCTGAACCGGGGGCGTAGTAAAGCGTATACATGGCAGTTGTCCGAAGGAAAGAGAGCTGAGTTTAGAGGAGTGAGACAGAGCGAGGTGCGCCCGAAAGATCACGGTGACTGTGGGTCGGGCTTCAGCCCGACAAGGGGTGGCCGATGGCGGGGGTGTCGGGATGAATCCCGACCCACGTTCTCAGCCGTCCAGTTCCGCCCAGCGCGCATAGGCTGCGTCCAGCTCGGCCTGCAATGTCGCCAATGCCTCGTTGGCCTGGACGATGGCAGTGCTGTCCTGCTGGAAGAAGGCCGGCTCGTTCATCGCGGCGGTGTGTGCGGCGATGTCGCCTTCCAGTTGCTCAATGCGTTTGGGCAACTGCTCCAGCTCGTGTTGTTCCTTGAAGCTGCGCTTGCGCTTCGACGCCGCCGGTGCGACGGGAGTCAGCGCGGCGGACTTGGTAGCGGTGGTCGTGCCGCGCGGCGCAGGCCGCTGGCGCAACCAATCCGTATAGCCGCCGACGTATTCGCCGATCTGCCCTTCGCCTTCCAGCACCAGCGTGCTGGAGACCACATTGTCGAGGAAGGCACGATCATGCGACACCAGCAGGAGCGTGCCCTGGTAGTCGGTCAACAGTTCTTCCAGCAACTCCAGCGTCTCGACGTCGAGATCGTTGGTCGGTTCATCCATGACCAATAGATTCGACGGCTGCGCGAACAGTTTGGCCAGCAACAGGCGATTGCGTTCGCCGCCGGAGAGGCGGGTGATCGGCGCGCGCGCGCGGTCGGGCGAGAACAGGAAATCCTGCAGGTAACCGATGATGTGCTTGCGCTGGCCGTTGAGTTCGATGAACTCGCGGCCCTCGGCCACGTTGTCCAGCGCGTTGAGCTTGTCGTTGAGCTGTAGCCGGTGCTGATCGAAGTAGGCGATCTGGATGCCGGTGCCCAGTTCGGCCGTGCCGCGCAGCGGGGTCAGTTCGCCCAGCATGATCTTCAGCAGCGTGCTCTTGCCGGCACCGTTGGGGCCGATGATCCCGATCCGGTCGCCGCGCAGGATGGTGGTGGAGAGGTCGTCGATCAGCACACGCCCGCCGTAGGCCTGGTGCACGTGTCTGAGGTCAATCACCTTCTTGCCGGACGCCTGGCCATGCGCCGCGGTCATCTTTACGTTGCCCCCCAGGTTGCGTCGCTCGGCGCGCTCGTTGCGCAGCGCCTTCAGCGCACGCACGCGACCCTCGTTGCGGGTGCGCCGCGCCTTGATGCCCTGGCGGATCCACACTTCCTCCTGCGCCAGCTTCTTGTCGAACAACGCGTTGGCCTGCGCCTCGGCGTGCAACCGTTCTTCGCGTCGGCGCAGGTAGTTGTCGTAGTCGCCAGGCCAGTCGGTCAACGCGCCGCGGTCGATCTCGACGATGCGGGTGGCCAGCGCACGCAGGAAGCTGCGGTCATGGGTGACGAACAGGATGCTGCCGGCGAACTGCTTGAGGAAGGTTTCCAGCCAGCCGATCGCCTCGATGTCGAGATGGTTGGTCGGCTCGTCCAGCAGCAGCACGTCGGGCTTGCGCACCAGCGCCTGGGCCAGCAGTACGCGGCGTTTCATGCCGCCGGACAGCGCGGCGAAATCAGTGTCGCCGGGCAGCTCCAGCTGGGTCAGCACGTCGCTCACGCGGCGGTCAAGATCCCAGCCGTGTTGCGCCTCGATCTGATGTTGCACGTCGCCGAGCGCATCGAAATCGCCTTCGGCAATCAAATGGTGATAGCGCGCCAGCAGCCGGCCAAGATCGCCCAGCCCTTCGGCGACCACGTCGAACACGCTGCCGGCGGTGCCCTGCGGCACTTCCTGCGCCATCCGCGCCACCACGATGCCGCTCTGCACGCGCACCTCGCCGTCATCGGCATGCAGCTCGCCGGCGATCAGCTTCATCAGGGTGGATTTGCCTTCGCCGTTGCGACCGACGATACAGACCCGCTCGTTCGCCTCGATCGACAGATCGACATGTTCGAGCAGGAGTGGGCCGCCGATGCTGAAGTCGACGCGTTGCAATTGGATCAGGGACATCGGCCCATTGTAGCGGCTGACCGATCCGGGAACGCCGCGGGTGGGCAGCTATCCGCCATCACGATCACGCCTCGCAGGTCCGGTGTGGCGCGCTGGCGCGCCTCGGGAGACGACTAAATAGTGGTGGATCGACCGCTCCCCGATAGCGCGATTTGTGCCCCGTTTAACGTTTTAGAAACATGTAGTTGGATCAGCCAATTCGTGTGATATCTATGGATCTTGCCGTGACTTTGCACTATCGTGCCCGCCACGTGGGGTGACGCTGCGTTGTCCATTGAGCAAGGAACCTGAGTTGGCGATCGAGTCCATCAAGCCGGCACGGATGCTGCTGTACGGTCGAGCCTTGCTCCTGTCGGCGTTGCTGTGCGCGCTGTCCGCTTTTGCCGGCATGGCTCATGCGGGTTACGCGGCCATCGTCGTCGATGCCACCACCGGCAAGGTACTCGACGCGGTCAACGCCGATCAGCGCGACTATCCCGCCTCGCTGACCAAGATGATGACGCTCTACCTGACCTTCCAGGGGCTGAAGAGCGGCCGGCTGAAACTCGACCAGCAGATGCCGGTTTCCAGTTGGGCGGCGAACAAGCAACCCACCAAGCTCGGCCTGCGCCGTGGCCAGACCATTTCGGTGCAGGACTGCATCCTGGGCATGGTGACCAAATCGGCCAACGACGCGGCCACGGTGATGGCCGAGGGCCTCGGTGGCTCGGAACACCATTTCGCCGACATGATGAATGCCCAGGCGGCGCTGCTCGGCATGAGCGCGACGCACTTCGACAACGCCTCCGGCCTGCCTGATCCGGACAACACCTCGACGGCGCGTGACCTGGTGAAGCTGGCGATGGCGCTGTACCGCGACTTCCCTCAGTACTCGCCTTATTTCGCGACGCAGGAATTCACCTTTCGCGGACGCGTCGTACGCGGTCACAACCACCTGATGGATCGTTACCCGGGCATGGATGGGTTGAAGACCGGCTTCACCGACGCCTCCGGTTTCAACCTCGCGTCGACCGCCGTGCGCGACGGCCATCGCCTGTTCGCCGTGGTCCTGGGCAGCCGCACCGCAGCGGTGCGCGACAAGCTGATGGCCAAGTTGCTGAATAACGGTTTTGACCAGCGTCCGACGCCACCGATCCTGGTCGCCGAAGCGGCCGGCGTCCGTCCTGGCAGCCGTACCGCGCGCATTCTTGCCGCGCTCTCGCCGATCGAGACGGCCGCGGCAGACACGATCCCGGTCGCACCGCACCGTCATGTCCGTCGTCGGGCCGTTCATCGGCATGACGTCAAGCGCGTCGCCGTCGCACGTAACACATGCAGCGCGCATCAGCGCAGCGCCTGCCGGCATGTCGCCGCGCATCACCCGGTGCATCGGGCGACCCGATTGGCCCGCCACAGCGCGAAGAAGCCCGTGGTTGTCGCTTCCCAACGCGAGTCTGCCGACAAGGCATCCTGACGGTCCGCACCCGGCCGTCCGCCAGGCCGCCGTCACCGTCCCACATGCCGTTCGATGCGGGCAACCTCAACTAGTTCGCGTGGCAGGCCGACTGCGCGATCTACAGATCTACAGCCGGGATGCCATCTCGGCGATCGAGGTGACGCGAGACCTGGCCCGAATGCCCGCGCTGAAGCCGAAGGGCATCGACTTTCCTGACGGCCTCGCGATCCCTGTCGGAAACCTTGCATTGACGCACCTATCGGGCTGGTTATACTAAGCCAATACAAAAACTAGTATAACCGCCATGGACCGCTACACGTCACTTTCGCTGTCCGCGCAAACGGCCTACGCCCAGCTGCTGGATGCGGCGCAGGCGGTGGAGCTGGCGCGGTCGGTGGCCAACCTGCGCGGTTCGTTTGCCAGCAAGACGGTGAAGGGCGGCATCTACTGGTACTTCCAGTACACCGAATTATCGGGTCGCCTGCGGCAGTTCTACGTGGGACCGGATTCGCCGCAGGTGCGCGAGTTGATCGCGCAGCATGGGGCCGGCCGGCCGACTACTGCGCTGGAACCGTTGTCGCGCTCGGCCATCGCGCTGGGCTGCGCGCCGGTGCTCGTGCCGCATTTCCGTGTGATCCGCCGGCTGTCGGACTACGGCTTCTTCCGTGCGGGCGGGGTGCTGGTGGGCACGCACGCATTCCTGGCGTTCGGCAACATGCTGGGCTTGAGCTGGGGCGACACCTCGCGCACGCAGGATGTCGATTTCGCCCATGCCGGCAAGCAGCTGGTGATCGCACTGCCGGCGAATATCGAGATCGACACACCCGCGGCGATCGATTCGCTGAAGATGGGCTTCCTGCCGCTGGGCAGTTCGGATGGCAAGGCCGGCGGTACCTGGCTGAGCCCACGCGACCCGGACTTCCAACTGGATTTCATCACGCCGCAACACCGTGGTGGCAAACCCTATCGGCATGCGCAACTGGGAATCACGCTGCAGCCATTGAAGTTCATGGAGTACCTGTTGCAGGACGTGCAGCAGGCGGTGCTGTTTTGTGCCGCCGGCGCGGTGGTGGTCAACGTGCCACATCCTTTGCGTTACGCCATGCACAAGCTGATCGTGGCGGGCGAGCGCGGGGCGACCCGTGCGGCAAAATCGAACAAGGATTTACGCCAGAGCGCGGCCTTGTTCGCGTATTACCAGCAAGGGTCTGCCTGGGAGGCGCGTGAAGCGTGGGGCGAGCTGCTGTCGCGCGGGCCGGGCTGGAAGACGCGCGCCCTGCGTGGGCTGACCGCTGTCGACAAGCTTGCGCCGGAACTTGCCGTGCGTGACTGGCTCGAATCCGCCGGCCAGCCTCGGGGCTGAACAAGCCGTCCGATTGCAACGAAAACGGGCCGCACTGGGCGGCCCGTTTTCGTGTGTCCTTCGACTTCGCGCCTGCGGCGCTACGCTCAGGATGGACGGCAGCAATTATTACAGCTTTGCATCCTTGCGCAGCGCTTCGGCGCGGTCGGTCTGTTCCCACGAGAACGCGGTGTAGGACTTGCCATTGACGTCCTTCACCGACTGCGGGGTGCGGCCGAAGTGGCCGTAGCTGGCGGTCTGCTGGTACATCGGGTGGATCAGGTCGAGCATCTGCAGGATGCCGTACGGGCGCAGGTCGAAGTGCTTGCGGATCAGCTTTTCGATCTTGTCGTCGCTGATCTTGCCGGTGCCGAAGGTGGTGACCGAGATCGAAGTGGGGTGGGCCACGCCGATCGCGTAGCTGACCTGCACTTCGCAACGGTCGGCGATGCCGGCGGCCACGATGTTCTTCGCCACGTAGCGCGCGGCATAGGCAGCCGAACGATCGACCTTGGAC
>Ga0208357_1001716_pt1 | contig 15631 bp, 10 predicted proteins | sample NGESurdeep092012_6_FD_184487 | JGI IMG/M metagenome (GOLD analysis project Ga0208357, IMG submission 184487) | Arctic peat soil microbial communities from Barrow, Alaska - NGEE Surface sample F52-2 deep-092012 (SPAdes) | ecosystem: Environmental > Terrestrial > Soil > Wetlands > Peat ... | reverse complement strand
TCGCGCCCCGCCAGCGGTACGGATTTTGCGGCAGCCCGAGATGCTCGCCGAGTTCCTGGCTGTGCCGCAAGTGCTCCAGCGCGGCGGGCAGGTCATCGCGCTCGCGACAGATCTCGCTCATCCCGACGTACATGTCGGCGGTGCCGCGCAGCGTGGGTCCGCCGTGCGCGCCCGCATGCGCCAATGCCTGTTCGTAGGTACGCATCGCGTCACCGAGACGACCTTGCACGCGCCGGATGTCGGCCATCCCAATCGAGCAGCCGAACGTGTCGGCAATGTGCCCGGCGCGGTAGAGCCCGGCGACGCATTCAGCCCACGCCTGGTGGCCTGCCTCAAGTCGAGAGTCGCCGGTGATCCAGTACGCGATCCCCAGGAGGCCAGCTGCGGCTGCGCGAGGAAGGTGGTCGTCTTCAGGAGAGAGGTCGAGCACCAGCTGTGCATGCGCCACCGTTGCCGGCACATCGCCGTGCGCCAGCGCGCCAGCGGCGCGATACAACGCGATCGCCGCCGGCAGGCGTTGGAATTCCTCCTCGTTGGCCACGACAATCTCTGCGGGCCGGTTCGCCGGTCCGACACCGTTCCCCTGCAGCAACCCCTCGGCGTCCTGCAGTCGAGCTTCTACGCCTTCGAACTCGCCGACAGAAAGCAACGCACCAGCCAGGCCCACGCTGAGCACCGGCCTGACCCGGATCACGTCGGCGGGCAGAGCCTTCAGCCAACCGTGCAGTGTCGCCTCCTGCCGGATGCGGCGCATCACCGGGATCGCGAGCTCTACCAAGTCGGCCGCTCGGTCGAAATCCTGACCCGCCATCGCGTGGCGGATCGCCTCGGACGTGTCACCGTCTTGCTGGTACCACGCACTCGCGCGCACGTGCAGGGCCGCAATCTCGTCGGGTCGGCTCTCGAGCAGATGTGCCTGCAGAACATCCGCGAACAGGCGGTGATAGCGGTACCACTCGCGGATGTCGTCGAGCGGCACGACGAACAGGTTTCCGTGCTCGAGTGTCTCGAGCATTGCTTTGCTGTCGTGCCGCTGCGTCACGGCGTCACACAGCGCGCCGTTCAGTCGTTCCAAGACGGACGTCGACAGCAGGAAGGTCCGTACGTGATCGGGCTGACGTTGCAGGACCTCGTCGACCAAGTAGTCGACGATGTACCGGTCGTTGCCCGCGAAGCCGGCGATGAACCCACCGACGTCCGCTCGTCCTTGCATTGATAGTCCGGCGAGCTGTAGCGCCGCGATCCATCCCTCGGTGCGCTCGCCTAAGAGCGCGACGTTCGCCGCGGTCAAGTCGAGACCCACCACCGCATTGAGATACGTCGCGGCCTCGTCGTGGGAGAAGCGCAGGTCGGCGGCGCGGATCTCGACCAGTTCGCCTCGCGCGCGCAGTCGGGCCAGCGGCAGTCGCGGGTCGGCGCGGGTGGCGATGACGACGTGCACCTGCGACGGCAGGTGTTCGAGCAGGAAGATCATGCCTTCCTCGATGTCGGGACTCTCAACGACGTGGTAGTCATCGAGCACCACCGCGACGTCGTGCGGCACGGCGCCGAGTTCGTTGATGACGATGGTGAGAACCGGTTCGATCGGCGCATCAGCCGACTGGAGCAGCGGAAGTGCAGTCGCGCCAACGCCTGGCACCACTGTTTGCAGCGCGGTGATCAGGTACGTCCAGAACGTCGCGGGCCTGCTGTCCTTCTGGTCCAGTGAGAGCCATGCCACCGCCCGCTCAGGGGTCGCAGCAAGCCATTCGGTGAGCAGCGTGGTTTTGCCGAAGCCAGCCGGGGCGGAAATGAGCGTCAGCTTCGACTCGGCGCCGCGACGCAGGCGCTCGCTGAGTCTCGGACGCGCGACGACATCGGGTCGCAGCTTGGGAAGGTAGAGCTTGGTCTCGAGCAGCGGCTCCGTCATCACAGCCCCTGTCTCGAGTCGTCGGGGCAAACGATACGGGCGAAAGGCGCGGACGACGCTGGGCCACTCAGAGAACCCTTGATCACCTAGGCTGCGCACATGCTTGATCAGGTGCTCGCCACTCGGTACGTCGCGCCTTTGCGCGAAGGCGGATCGCTGCCTGGCATTGTTGAAGCGGCGGATCTCGGCACGTACGTCATGAAGTTTCGCGGCGCGGGTCAAGGCACCAAGGCACTCGTCGCGGAGGTCATCGTGCACGGCATCGCGCGTCGCCTCGGTGTGCGCACGCCCGACATCGTCCTGCTCGATCTCGACCCGGCGATCGCGCGCTATGAGGCCGACGAAGAGGTGCAAGACCTGCTGAACGCCAGCATCGGACTCAACCTCGGCATCGACTTCTTGCCGGGCGCACTTGGGTACGACGGCAAGTCGTTTGCGATCGAACCCGACGAGGCTGCTCGGATCCTTTGGCTCGATGCATTCGTCGCCAACGTCGACCGCTCCTGGCAGAACCCGAACCTCCTCCTGTGGCATCACGAGCTGTGGTGCATCGATCACGGCGCTGCACTGTACTTTCACCACAATTGGACGACGGCGGCTGACGTAGTGCCGCAACGATTCGCGTCGCAGGCGTACGCCTTCGACAAACACATCATGAACGCTTACGTCGATGGTCTACCGGTCGCCGATGGCGAGCTCGCGCCGCAGGTGACGCGGCAACTCTTGGTCGAGGTTCTTGACGACGTCCCCTCAAGCTGGCTCGAGGCTCCCGAGCCCGCATCGACGGTGCGCGGTTGGTACGTCGACTATCTTCTCGCCAGGGTGGCTGCACCCCGCGAGTGGTTGGGTCAGGCGTCATGAATACAGAGCTCCGAGTGCCGTTCCAGTACTTCGTAATTCGCTGCATGCCGCGCGTTGACCGGGGCGAGTTCGTCAACGTCGGCGTCGTGATCTTTTGTCAGGCAGCCGAATACCTTGATGCGCGTATCCACCTACCGGTTGAGCGAGTCGCCGCACTCGATGAGGACGTCGACATTGCTTCTCTCGGCGCCGCGCTGAACAACATCGAAGCGATATGTCACGGCGATGAGAGCGCCGGCGAGGCGGCAACCGGCGATCTCGGCAAACGCTTCGGCTGGCTGGCAGCGCCTCGGAGCACGGTTCTTCAGCCCGGCCCCGTGCACGGCGGATTGACGGCCGACCCGGCAGCCGAGCTCACTCGCCTCGCCGAAGCCCTACTCCACTAGCGGGGCCGAGTTTAGAGGGGCCGAGTTCCGGTGCCTTGGGCTGCCGTCGTCTCGGGAAGTGCGTCGCGCAAGTTCGGAAATGCCTCCAGCAACGATGCGACTTCGCCAACAGTAAGGACCGACGGATCGACGCCGTACTCAACCCCGACCGGCCTGCCGTGCTCGTCAACGTCGACCATGATGACGTCTGACACGTGAATGGTCCGGGCCACGGGTTCGCTCGTCAGAGTGCGATACGTGGCTCCGCTGATCGGATCGCGATCGGTGTCCATGTTCACAAGACTAGGTCTCCTGTCCCTGTCGGCGACCTTCACGACATCAGCTACCTGATGCCCGATGAACTCAGACAGCTCGGAGACGACATCCTCGAAGTCATCCTCCGCTACCGCGACCGCACCGTGCACCCCGAGCTGCGCCCGGAAGGCTCGCTACCGGTGAGCATCCTGGCCTATGGGTTCCCGATCGAGCCGACGCCCTCAGGCAACTAACCCGCCGAGAGTGCTGGTTCTCAGCGGTCGTTCTTGCGACCGCTGAGGGCCAACACTCCTGACGTTGGGACACACGGCTGGCTGAACTTCTTCAACACCCCTTGGATTGTCCACAGATGACGGCCGACCCCCACTCGCGCTCTTGGCACGAGCCAGAGTGCCGGTCATGCCAAGACTGTCGCAGTACCAGCGCCACGACCTACTTGCCGCAATTGCAGCCGGCCAGTGCGACGTCGCGAGCCGAGCCCAGCTCGCGCGGGCCGGCTTCGATCGACACACCGTGACCCGCATGGCGCTCGCTCGTCGATGGCAGCTTGTCGGGCTCGCGGTTGTTCTTCACAGCGGGGAACCGACCGCTCAGCAGCGGCAATGGGCGGCTGTTCTCAGTGCCCCGAGACTCGCGGCGATCAGCGGCCGCGCGGCGACTTGCGCCTACGGGCTCAAAGGATTCGCGCCGGATGTCGTTGATGTCGTCCTCTCCACGGGCAGCAAGCCCATTGCGATACCGGGTGTGTGTTGGCACCGGTCGGAGCGATTCGACGCGTTCGAGGTGCATCCTTCGGCCGACCCGCCGAGAATCAAACCCGCCCGTGCGTTCGTCGACGCAGCCGCATGGACGACGTCTCCGCGGATTGCCTGCGGGCTCTTAGTCGCATCGGTCCAACAGCGGCTCATAACGGCGGACATGTTGCGACGAGAGATCCTCACAGCGGGGCCGATCCGACATCGCGGCGACCTGCTCACTGTCGTGATCGACATCGAAGGCGGCGCTGACTCGCTCGCCGAGATCGACTTCACCAAGATCGCGCGCCGGGTTGGTCTCCCACCGCCGTTGCGGCAGTCAATTCGCTACGGCCCGGACGGCAAACGGCGCTATCTCGACGCAGACTTCGGCGCGTTCGCAGTCGAGGTCGACGGAGCCATGCATCTTCGAACGCTGAACTACTGGAGCGACGCCCAGCGGCAAAACGACCTGGTCATCGGCGGCGACCGCATCCTTCGCTTCCCCAGCATCGCGTTCAGAGTGGACATCGAGGCCGTCGAGGCTCAACTTCGGCGCGCCGGAATCGCCTTCGGCCTGATCGACCCCACCTGATCCGCGCCATCCCCGAGGGGTGCGGGTCCTCAGCGGTCGTTCTTGCCGCCGTTGAAGACCAACGGTCGACTGGCGGGGACGGCGAGGGGTGCAGCAGAGACGGGACGGCGAGGGGTGCAGGTTCTCAGCGGTCGTTCTTGCCGCCGTTGAAGACCAACGGTCGAACGGCGGGGAGCCGCGGCCCGCAGCAAACCTCGGCCAATACGATGAGCGACGTGGCCGCCACCTCCATCGAGCTCCCCCGGACCCCGGCGCTCCCACCCAGCGAGACGCTCAGAGAAAGACTCGTGCCACCGTTCCCCGGCAGTCGCCTCTGGGGCTGGCTCGGGCCGCTCGCGATCACGCTGCTCGCCGGGTTCCTGAGGTTCAATCGGCTCTCGGTCCCGGGCGGTAACGCCAAAGACCTCGCCACCCTTTGCAAGGTGCCGACCGGTCCCCAGGCGTGCGTCTTCGACGAGGTCTACTACACCCACGACGCGTGGAGCCTGTTCCACTACGGCGTCGAGCTGAACAACACGAACAACGGCCCCGGCTACGTCGTGCATCCGCCCCTGGGCAAGTGGATGATCGCGCTCGGCGAATGGATCGTCGGCGACCCGAACTTCACGAGCACCTTCGGCTGGCGTTTCATGTCCGCGATCGTCGGCACCCTCGCCGTCCTGATCGTCGCTCGAATCGCACGACGCATGACACGGTCGAATCTGCTCGGTTGCGTCGCGGGTCTCGTGTTCAGCCTTGACGGTCTTGAGTACGTGCAGAGCCGCGTTGCGATGCTCGACATCTTCTTGATGTTCTGGACGGTGGTCGGCTTCGCCTGCTTGATTCTCGATCGAGATCAGGTGCGCGGCCGGCTCGCCGACCGCGCCACCAACAACACGAACGGAAGCACGAGCAAGTACGGCCCGCACACCGGCATACGTTGGTGGTTACTTGCGTGCGGCGTGGCCGTCGGCTGCGCATGTGCGACCAAGTGGGACGGCGCCTATCTCATCCCGTCGTTCGGCCTGCTCGCGTTCTTCTGGACGATGGGCGCGCGTCGAGCAATCGGTGTCGAAAAGCCTTTCCGGGCAACACTGGTGCGCGATGCGCTCCCAAGTGTGAGCTGGATGGTCGCCGTCCCCGTGGTGGTGTACACAGCATCGTGGACCGGCTGGTTCCTGAACGGACCGAAGTACGCCTACGACCGCGAGTGGGCGAAAGGAAGAGGCACCGACTTCGGCTTCATCCCCGCCTCACTGAGAAGTCTTTGGCACTACCACGCGGAGGCGTTGCAGTTCCACGAGCACCTCGACTCGTATCACGCGTACCGCGACAACGCGTGGGGTTGGCTATTCGACGCGCGCCCCGTGCTGTACTACGCGAAGTATCCGCATCCGCCTGCCGCCGGCTGTCACACCGGCGGGCTCGGCTGCGCGCGGATGATTTACAACCTCGGCACGCCAGCGATCTGGTGGGTGTCGATCCCGGTCATGTGCTTCATGGTCTACGTGATCACGAAGCGCGACTGGCGCGGCGGCGCACTACTGCTGCCGTTCCTTTGTTCGTATATGCCATGGCTGCACCAGTTCAAGCGCACGATGTTCTCATTTTACGTGCTGCCACTACTGCCGTTTCTGAGCATCGCAATCGCCGTCACGATCGGCTACATGATGGGCCCGGCGACTGCGTCGATACGAAGACGACGAACGGGCACCATCGTCGGTGGCTCGTACGTCCTCATCGTGGCCATCATGTTCTTCTACTTCTGGCCGATCCTCAGCGCGCGAACCGTGCCATTCGTGGGTGGCTGGGTCGACCGCATGTGGTTCCACAGCTGGATCGAACAAAAGGGCTCATAGCCGCAAGGCTCAGCGAGGCAGGTAGTTCTGACCCGCCGCCCCGGCCAGCACGCCGTGCACGGTCGTGATGGGTGACACAGGCGGGTACTGCGGGTTCCGGGGCAGGTGCACCACTCGCGGCGTGTGTATGTAAAGGCTTTCGACCTTGGGCGTGGGCGTCGGCTTCGGCTTCGGTGTGTGCGTCGGCTTCGGCTTCGGCTTGACCTTGTGCTTCGCCTTCGGCGTGGGCTTGACGGCCGGCTTTGGCTTCGGACTCGGCGACGCAGTGGCGACGGGTTTCGTTGACGTCGCGCCAGCTACTGCGTGCTTGGTCGGCTTTGGTGTTGGTGACGGTGTTGGTGACGGTGTTGGTGTTGGCGACGCAGTGCCGGGAATCGCCAGCAGGAACGGACCTAGTGCAGGTTCGGCAGTGGCCGAATTCCGAAACGCGCTTAGACCATTCCAACTCAGTGCTATGCGGTGAATGCGACAACAATGACCGCGAAAGCGGCGAACGCCAGCGTCGACCGACGAGACCATCTCAAGCCGAAATCGCTGAACACCCGCACAAGGTATTGGAAATCTGCAGCAATGCAAGTCGCACGGCGATTGGTCGTATCTGCCGCGCTTGCACCATTTCGACCCACGATTTCGTCTATATATGGACGATCCTCAGTGTCCGGGCGGTCGCTGGTGTTGATGACCGGGTGGATCCAGCGGCAGACAAACGAACAAGATGCAGATCGTGCCACCGCCGACATTCACCGGCGGGGGGTTCCATGGGAACGGTGCACCCCAATGCGGAGGGGACGGCGAGGGGCTGGGGCTAGGAGTAACGGGGACGACGGTCGGTGGAGTCGGTGTCGGCGTGGTCTTGGGCGGCACCACTGGCGCGACCTTCGGTGGCCCGGTGTGAGTCGACCCGGTGTGAGTCGACCCCGGGTGAGTCGGCCGCGGCTTCGTTGACGTGGTCGAAAGCACAACAGGCTTTGGCTTCTTACTCGGCTTCGGCTTCGGACTCGCCTTCGTGGTCGCCTTGGGGGTTGCCTTCGGAGTCGCTTTCGGAGTCGCTTTCGGAGTCGCTTTCGCCTTCGGGCTGGGAGTCGCCTTCGGCTTCAACGTCGGCTGCGGCGTTAGGGCCGGCGCGCTTGCCGCTGCTGACCGGGGAGTCTCGACAGCTGTCGGTGATGGAGTCGCAGTGTGAGTTGCGTGCGGAACTGCCTGCAGCGCTGGTGTTGGCGTCGCGCTGCCGGGAATCGCCAGCAGATACGGAGCAACCGCAGGATCGGCACTGGCCGAATTCCTGAACCCGCTAAGACCAGACCAACTGAGTGCGAATGCGGTGAATGCGACAACAACGACGGCGAAAGCGACGAAAAGTAACGTCGAGCGGCGAGGCCAGCTGCTGTCGTACTCCTTGAACACCGCCACAGGCTAATTCAAATCTCGAGGGATGCAAGTCTGGTAGCGCTGTCGGCCGCAAAAAAATGAAGCGGTGCCCGACCCGCGACATTAAGCGGTGCCCGACCCTACGGGGGAGGAGGGCCGGGCACCGCTGGGCGATCGTAACGGTCGCTCGCCATCGCGTTCAATGGTCACTACCGACGCAATATGTGAAAAGAAACTCAGATCGCGCCCTTGCGTGCCGCGACACTGACGAGCGTCCGGGCCAGGATCGACACATCCATGCTGAGGCTCCAGTTCTCGACGTAGTACACGTCGAGCTTCACCCGCTCCTCGTATGTCGTCGAGCTGCGGCCATAGACCTGCCACAAGCCGGTGATGCCTGGCTTCAAAGCGAGGAAGCTAGACGCCTGCGTTCCATAGCGATCAAGCTCCTGCTGCGTGATCGGCCGCGGCCCGACGAGACTCAGGTGGCCGCTCAACGCATTGAACAGTTGTGGAAGCTCGTCGAGACTCGTCCTGCGCAGGAACGCACCGAGTTTCGACACGCGCGGATCGTCCGGCACCTTCTGGTTCATCTGGAACTCGGGGATGAGCTCTGCCCGGCCCATCGCGATGAAGGCGTCCTCAGGCGTCTTGAACTCCCGATCCGGCCCGGTGCAGTACTTCCAGATCATGCTGCGGAACTTGACGACCTCGATCTGCCGGCCGCCGTATCCGATCCGCTGCTGGAAATAGAAGATCGGTGCGCCGGGCTCGGCGACCTTCTGCGCGATCGCAATTCCGACCAGCAGCGGCGAGAACACCAAGATCAACAGGATCGAGCCCAGGACGTCGAACATTCGCTTGCCGACCGCGCCCCAGCCCTCGAGCGACGTCAGCCGGACCTCCATCACCGGCAACCCGTCGAGGGTGGTCATCCGCGAGGCCGCGGCGTACATGTCGTACTTGTCAGGAACGAAGCGGTAACTCACGCCTGCAGCATTCGCGTAATCCATCAGGCGGGTCGCCTCCGCCGGCGACACGTTGACCTCCGCCTGCACAATCTCGTCGATGCGCCAACCGGGGAACGCCGCGACCGCGGACTCCAGCGTCGAAAACACGGGCGCCCCGCCGATCATGCGCAGTCGCTCATGCGACCGACCGACCGCGGCAATCAGTCGGTACCCGCTCTTGGGCTTGGTCAGCTCTCTTGCAATGCGGACGGCGAGTGGTCCGGTGCCGATGAGGATGACGTTGTGCAGGCCGCGGCCAGTGCCGAACATCGTGCGCATGACGCCACGGACGACCTGGCGCTCGAGGATGACGAGCGGAACACCTATGAGCAGAGCGAACAGCGGCACCGAATGGCTCGGGAAGAAAGCATTCTTGAAGCTGTAGTAGTCGACCGAGATCAGCAGCATGACGCCGCCCACCACAGCCGCGATGACCCGGCCGACCTCGCGGACGCGCCCGCCGTGCACCTGCACGTGGTAGAGGCCGCAGATCGCGAAGATCACCACCCACAGCGGACTCAGGGCGGCCATCATCGCGGTAAAGTGCGCGTCGCTGATCACATGAGCGAACGGCCGGCCTTCGCTGTCGCGTACCAGGCGGCCGAGTTCGAACGCTGAGGTCATCGCGATCGAGTCGAGAACCACGAGCATCGCGATGTGCAGCATCTCGCGACGTCGCGTGAACCTTGCCCACGGAATCCCGTGCATTACCCCCCCGAGCCTGCAACCGCAGAAGCGCAATCTGTGCCGCGTGCGTCCCCTGGCATCGACGGTTCGCCGTCGACCACCCCGAACGCTAGCGGCCGGGACAGCCCCCGGGGAAGAAGTTGGACAATTCCTCGACCCGTTACGCGGAATTTACCCGTCGACCGCCGCCTGCGGGTCGTCCAATTGGCCCAGATTGCCGCCGCACGTACGAGGTTCACCGCTGGGAGGCCTCGCCGTCCGACCATTGATGCTCAGCGCGCGTTCTTGCACGCGCGGAGCAACGACACCCCCAAGGCCGGACGTCGGTCTATGGAGTCGGGTGATATGCCGTCTCGAACGCTTTGGCGAGCGCGGCGTAACCCGCGTCGTTCGGAAGCGAGTGCGGCCCGATATCGACGGCCAACCCGAACAACGGTTCGCCGATGTCGAGATACTGACCGCCAGCCGCGGTGACCGCTGCCTTTACATCGGCTGCCACGAGCGCAAGTGTCGCGGGCGGTTTCGTCAACGGCCACACGGGACTCTCAGCGATGATGACGGCTTTGGGTAGCGCGGCGCGGAGGGCTTTGAACGTGGCCGTCACACCGGCCCTGATCGCCGTCGGACCGTTGGCGCTCTCGATGTCAAAGCGGCCACCAGCAACGATGACGATTGCCGGTGCCGTGGCGACAAGCGCGGCGACCCGCGCCGTATAGGGCGTGCCACCAGCGGTCCCACCATTTGAGTACCCGGTGCCCGCGACACCAAAGTTCTTCTCATCCCAGCCGTACTGTTCGGCGACCAGCGATGACCACCTCGTCGCCGGGGAGGTGGCTCCGGAGCCATCCGTGAAGTCGTCACCGAGGAACGCCACAACCGGCAGCGCGGGCGCGACGCTGACGCTCGCAACTGGGCTGGTGACGCCTGCGCTGGCAGGTGCAGCACTTGCCACGCTCGAGCTCGCGACAGGCGACGATGATGCAGACACGGCCGGCGGGAAACTCGGCGGCACGATGGCGACCGCGTTCGTGAGGCTCGAGTCGCGGTTGAGCGCCATGACCACCACCACCAATGCCGCCACGGCGAGCGCGGCGACGCTGGCGATCAACCCCCGCCTGTACATGGCCGACAGGATATGACCGCTGTCTACCTGTTGGGCGCGAGCGTCGGCTCGGCCAAGATCGCTTGCCCTGCGATCTCTTGAGCGACGTTCCAGTCAGCGAGCCAGCTGTCGAAGTCGTCGCTCGGCATCGGTCGGCTGAGATGGAACCCTTGCGCGGTCGTGCAGCCGAGCGCAGCGAGTGCGGCATACGTTTCGACGTCCTCAATGCCTTCGGCGACGGAGTCCAGGCCAAGTCGGTGAGCGAGCTCTACGCCGGTGCGGACGATGATCGCGTCCTTCGGGTTCGTCACCATGTTCGTGACAAATGAACGGTCGATCTTGATCTCCTGCACCGGGAGGTCGCGCAGGAACGACAACGACGTATAGCCGGTACCGAAGTCATCGATCGACAGCCCGACGCCCAGCGTGTGCAGCCTGCCGATGATCGAACGGGCGCGGTCGGGGTCGGCGATGATCGCCGTCTCGGTGAGTTCGAGTTTGAGCAGGTGCGGCGGCAGACCGGTTGCCAGCAGCGTTGCGGCAACTGACTGCGGCAGCCCGGTGTCGAGCAGGCACCGCGCCGAGATGTTCACAGAGACCACGAGCGGCAGCCCGGCGGTTTCCCACGCCTTGGCTTGCTCACAAGCGGCGCGCAGTACGAATCGGGTGAGCTCGTGGATGAACCCGCTACCTTCGGCGAGGGGCACGAATTCACCTGGCGGCAGCAGACCCTCGTCGGGGTGATTCCACCGCACCAGCGCCTCGGCGCCGACAACCGCGCCGCTGCCGATGTCGACCAGTGGTTGGAAGTTCAGGACCAACTCACCGTTGTCGACTGCGCCACGCAACTGCGACAGCAGCGTCAGCTTGCGCGGGTTGTGACCGTCGAGCGCACTGTCGTAGATCGCGAGATCCTCGTGCCGCGACTTCGCGAGATACATCGCGATATCGGCATGCTGCAGCAAGGCGTCGCCGGTGTCGCCATGCGCCGGCCACACCGCGATGCCCGCGCTGGCCTCGACGGCGAGCGACACGTCGTCCACCATGAATGGCTCGTGCAGAGCATCGAGAATCCGCCGGGTCAGATCCAACGCGGCGTGGATCGCCTCCTGGCCGGTCGCGTGCGATGGGAACAGCAACACGAACTCGTCGCCGCCCAACCTCGCCAGCACATCGACGTCCCGTAAGACAGCGCCGATGCGCGGACCGATCTGCTGCAACAAGTAATCGCCGTAACGGTGGCCGAGTGTGTCGTTGATGTCCTTGAACCGGTCGAGATCAAGCAGGACCACCGCGACCGAGCCCTGCGCCTCGCGGGCCTGCGCTAGTGCACTCTCGAGGAGCGTGGCGAAGAGCGCGCGGTTGGGCAGGCCGGTGAGTTCGTCGTGAGTCGCTTGATAGGCGTTCAGGTCGGATTGTGCGCGGTGCACCTTCGTCGATTGCCTGCGCAGGCGGCTGAACAGCAGGATCAGGACCGCACCGACTCCGACGGCCAGCGAGGTCGCCCACCGCGCGACACTCTCGACACTGAGCAGACGGCGGGTGGCCTTGGCGTCGACACCCCGATGCAGTGTGGCCTGGGTGTACACGATCGTCTGCATGGTGTTGAAGATCGGGTCGACGTAGTTGTGGTCGATGGTGGTCGCCGCAGTTGGATTGTGCTGGTCGGTCGCCGCGAACAGCAGGTCGGTCGCGATCAGGTAGGTGGCGTTGCGTTCGGTGACGTCAGCCGCGACCTTGCGGTCAGCCGCATCGCCGTCCCGACTGATGGTGGCCAACGCCGCGTCAAGGTCAGTCTTTGCCGCCAGGTGTTGTGCGCGAACGTCGGCGCTCGGCTCGATTCGGTACTTGCGTTCCAGGGACTCCTCAGCGCCGATGTCGAAGCGCGCGCTGTTGTAGGCGTCGTCGAGGCGGCTCGCTTGGGTCGCGGTAGAGGCGGCGTCGCTTGTTGCGAATGCCGACCAGGTGGCGACTCCAGAGAGCGCGAGAAGAGCGACCGCCAGGCACGCCGAGGCCACGAGCTGCACCAGATTGATGCCTGGCCGTTTCGTCGGAATCGCTGCTCCCTTGTCCCGGCCCTATCGGCCAGCAGGCCCCCGCTCTGAGAGATCGCTCTGAGCGCTGTCGCGGGCCGCAGCGCGCCGGGACTCACGGATTGCGCGAACGTGCGACCGGCCCAGCGCTGGATCAAGGGTCACGAAGCGGTAGGTGCTGCCGGGGGCGTCCATCGCACCGCGGATGATGGGCAGCGGTTCCGCTCGACTCGCGGACAGGTGCACGAACGTGCTGGTGACCAGCAACAGCAGAGCCGCCGTCCGCTCGTCTTGAGGCATCGCGACCGTTGGCCGGTGGCCGAAGACCGAGTCGGAGCCGGTACGAAAGCCGGTCAACGGATCCTCGCCGGGCCAGACCGGCGTCCAGATTGCCTCGAAGATCCCTGGTACGGCGTCGGCGTCCGACCGCGTCTCGGTTTCGCAGTCGTAGATGGTGGAGAGCGCATCAGCGCGAATGCGTTTGCTTGCCTCGAGCGCGAAGAGTTCCGACTGCGCGAAGAGCCTGCTGAAGGCGACCAGCGTCGGATCGTCGCTCGGTTCGAACACCGGCTCGCGGTGTTCTGTCAGCGCCTCCAGGCGATCGCGCAGGGACATGTGCTCATGCATGGCGCTCCTTCCTCACCGTCATACTCACCCATGAAACCCGCCAACTTCTCACAGACGCAGGTTTTCTTGCGCTGGGGAGCTGCTTCGTTGAGGAGCCCACCGGTATCTGTGAGGAATCGAAGGGACCTCGTGGGCGGCTCCGCGCTGGGCCAACGGCCTATCGCCGGCCTCAATGTCCGCGCGCCAACTGCCGACGACTAGAGAGACGTCGGGAGGGGTTCGTTGGCTATTAACGCGAACACCCCAGATTCGGCTGCCCCGGCCCAGGACGAGACTCGCTGGGAAAGCCGGCGCTTTGCCGCCTGGTCGTTGCGCGCCGGCATCGTCATCGCTCCTGTTATTGCGGCCATCGTCGTCATGGCGGTCGTCAGTCGCCTCGTGCCTCGACCAGGTTCCGGCTCTCTCGTGTTGGTGATCGGCTGGTGGGCCCTGGTGCTGGCCAGTTCGCTGGTCGCGCTGTGGGCGGCCGACCGTGCCGCGCGCCGACTGACTCCTCTTGCCGCTCTGCTCGATCTCGCCGTGCTGTTCCCCGGCCGCGCGCCGACCCGATTCGCGGTCGCCAGGAAGGCCGGCGACCTTCAGGCGCTGAAGTCCCTGTCGGAGAAGGGCAGTCCCCGCGAGCGGGGTGACGTCGCCCCCGCTGCCGAACAGATCCTGGCCCTGGTCGGCTCGCTGCGTGCCCATGACCGGCACACCCGCGGCCACTCCGAGCGGGTGCGCGTCTACACCGACATGATCGCCGCCGAACTCCACTTACCCGCCGCCGGAGTCGACCGCCTGCGGTGGGCCGCGCTGTTGCACGACATCGGCAAGTTGCGGACCCCGACGTCGGTGCTGAACAAGCCGGCGAAGCTCTCGAAGTCAGAGTGGGAAGCAATACGTCGACACCCGGACGACGGGGCGGTACTCGCCGCGGATCTCTTGCCGTGGTTGGGTCCCTGGGGTCTCGCCATCGCCGAGCACCACGAGCACTTCGACGGCACCGGATATCCGCGCGGGCTGAGCGGAACGCACATCTCACTCGCCGGACGCATCGTTGCGGTGGCCGACTCGTTCGAAACGATGACAGCAGCGCGTCCGTATAAGAGAGCGCGTACCCGCGCTGCCGGACTCGAGGAGCTGGTGCGTTTCAGCGGCCGGCAATTCGATCCGGACGTCGTGCGGGCGCTGCTCGCGGTGTCTGCTCCGAAGCTCGCATGGGCGATGGGTCCCGCATCGTGGCTGACCGGGTTGCCGTTCATCGGATCCGCCCCATCTCTGACGGGTGCCGGCATGGCCGCACAGGCAGCGACCGGTGTTGCCGGCGTGGCAGCGGCCAGCGTCGCGGGCGTCGCGGTCGCGGCAGTACCCAACAACCCCGCGCCGACGCCGCAGCCGATCGCGCGGACGGCAACACCGGCCGTCGCTGTCGGATCACCTTCCGCTGCTCCTGCGCAGGCAGTGGCCAGTTCCCCCGCCGCCGGTCGCGTCAGCGCAATCCCCGCCCCGAATGCGCCCGTCGCTTCGAGATCTGCCGCCGCGACAGCTGCGACGGCCGTGCCGTCGCCCGCGGCAAAGACCGCCGCCGCCGGACCCGCACTCACGACCGCCGCCGGCACCCCCACCACCAAGCCTGCGCCGACTACACCCGCGACGCCGCCGAAGAAGACCGTCACGCCCCCGCCGTCCGCCAAAGCACCCGTCGTCCCGCCATCGGCCACGCCATCGAAGCCGACGCCGACCCCGCCGGTCGCGCCTACGCCGACACCGACTCCGACTCCGACTCCGACTCCGACTCCGCCCGCACCGCCTGCAGCCGGCGCGGTGCGAGTGAACTACAGCGACGCGGGTCCGCTGCCGTTGACGACTCAGCTGATGCCGGAGATCGAGGTCGTCAACACGAGCGCGACGCCGATCGACCTTGCCACCGTCACCGTGCGGTATTGGTTCACCGCCGACAACAGCAACGCGGACCTGAAGTACACCTGCACCTACGCGGCTGCCGGGTGCGGCACGATCACCGGCACGTTCGTGAAGACGGGTGGGCACGACGCCGACCACTATCTGCTGCTGCAACTCAGCGGCACTCTCGCGCCGGGCGCTACTACCGGCATGATTCAGCAGCGGATCACCGAGGCCAACTTGGCTCTGTTCAATCAATCCAACGACTACAGCTACGGATCGAGCATGACTTCGCAGGCGTGGACTCAGATCACCGCATACGCGAACGGCAAGTTGATCTGGGGC
>Ga0208357_1001715_pt1 | contig 15632 bp, 15 predicted proteins | sample NGESurdeep092012_6_FD_184487 | JGI IMG/M metagenome (GOLD analysis project Ga0208357, IMG submission 184487) | Arctic peat soil microbial communities from Barrow, Alaska - NGEE Surface sample F52-2 deep-092012 (SPAdes) | ecosystem: Environmental > Terrestrial > Soil > Wetlands > Peat ... | reverse complement strand
CCCGGGCGGGCAGCAGCCGCCCGGTTTCCCGTTCCAGGGGCCGGGGCTGGCAGCTAGTGCCGTCCCGTTCGCGGTGGTCGCCGTACTAGCCGAGATCAGCCTCGCGCTGCCGCCCGGCGTGCAGTCACCCGCCGCAGTGATCGCGAGTATCGTGCTGCTGCTGGCGGTACCAGCGTCGTTCGCGCTGCCGTGGGATCGGCTGCCGGGCTGGGCGATGGTGCTGGTCCCCCTGGTCTGCACCGGCTGGGTGCTGGCGCTGATCCTGGCGGCGGGTGCCTCATCAGGGGTGGGGATCGTCATCCTGATCCCGCTAGTGTGGACGGCGCTGTTTCGCCGGCGCTGGGAGTCCGCCTGCATCGTCGCCGCGATCGTCGCCGTGGAGGTCATTACCTCGCTGGTGCCGGCGGCAGCGGCCGATGCGGTGATCGTCAGGCGCGTGCTGCTGTGGGGGCTGCTCGGCGCGCTGATCTCGGTTGCCGCCCACGGCCTGCGCGACCGGATTGCCCGCTCCCAGCACGACGCCGCCCTGCTGCAGGAGCAGCTGCGGGAGGCCACCGTGGCGCAGGACCGGGACCGGATCGCGGCGGGACTTCAGGACCAGGTCATCCAACTGATCTTCGCCGCCGGGATAGACCTGCAAAGCGCCGCCTCCTTGTCGCGGCAGCCTGTCGTGCGAGAGCGGCTCGAGGAGGCGGCCGGGGACCTGGACCTAGCGCTGCGGCTGATCAGGGATACGATCTTCGCTCTGGAGCAGCGACTGCAGGACCGCGGGCTCCGTCAGGAGATCCTTGATCTCTGCGGCGGCCTGTCCCCGGTGCCGGAGGTCAGCTTCGCCGGGCCGGTCGACGGCGCCCTGTCACCGGGAGCCGTGATCCGGCTGGTCGCGCTGCTGCGCGATGCCCTGGCCGTGATCGGCCAGGACGCCGTCCTCGCCAGCGTCGGCGTCACGGCCGGCGACGCGGCGTGCGTGACCGAGATCAAGGCCACGCCACTGCCGCACACCGCCGGCTGGGCCTCGCAGGGGTGGGACGGGCTACGCGAGCAGGCGGCGATAGCCGGGGCCAGCGTCAACATCGACCCCGCCGCCGACGGCGTCCGGGTCGCCTGGCATATGCCGCTGATCACCACGGCCACCCCCGAGCCGCGGGCTGCCCCATAGTCCGGGCAGCTGTGCCTGTTCAGCGTCCGGTAAGGGACCCCGTGATGGCCCCCCAGACCCGCTCAGGACCAGCCTGGCCTCATTGCGACCAGGGCAGCGGCCCTGGCGAGGAACGCTAGGACGGCGGGTTCTGGAGACGGTCGCGGACGGCCACCACGCCCTCCACGTGCCGGGCGCGGGCGGCGACGGCACGGCCGAGCTCGGCCGTCTCCGGGGTGCCTTCCAGGGTGACGATGCCGTTCTCCACCGTCACGGTGAACGGCTCCGGATCGATGCGAAGCTCGTTCAGGATCACATTCTCAGTGATCTCCCGGCGGATCTCCCCGTCCGGGCGGTCGAAGACCGACAGCACGTCCGCACGGCTGATGATCCCGACGAGGCGGCCCGCCGCGTCGGTCACCGGAAGCCGCTTGACCCGGTGGGTGTACATCAGCCGGGCAGCGTGCTCGACCGTGTCCTCGGGCGCGGCCGTCACGGCCGGCTCGGTCATCAGCTCAGCGGCGGTGACCGATTCAGCCTTCTCTTGATCCCCCTCATCCAGGACGCGGGAGGTCATTTCGGGTATCCCGGCGGCCCATCCCGCGTCCAGCGTTTCCTTCGGCAGCAGGTCGGTCTCGGAGACGACGCCGACGACCGTCCCGTCGTCATCGACGACGGGAAACGCGCTTACCCGCTCCCGGCGAAGCCGCGCGGCCATCTCCTTGAACGACGTGCCCCTGTGCACCGATACCACCTGAGTGGTCATGATGTCTTTCACGGTGGACTTCATCTTCTCCCCTCACCTTCTTCTGAAGCTGCTCCAGTCACCAGCCTTGCCCCATGGAATGCCCAGATGGCAGGGCCTTCCGTCCATTTGGGCGGGACCATCGTCCCGTCGTGAGCCGGCGGCCGGGATCTTCTCACTCCCCGGCGCGGTGCTCATCGAAGACGCGAGCGGCGTACGCGGCCGCCTGAGTGCGCCGCGTCATGCCCAGCTTGACGAACAGCCCGGAGGTGTAGTTCTTGACCGTTTTCTCCGCGAGGAACATGCGCTCGCCGATCTGCCGGTTCGTCAGCCCTTCCCCGATGAGCTCCAGGATCCGGCGCTCCTGGCCGGTCAGCATGGCCAGCGGATCGGCCTTGGCGGTCCGGTCGCGCAGTCTGGCCATGAGCTGGCTGGTCGCGTGGGGATCGAGCATCGACTGCCCGGCGGCGACCGTGCGGACCGCGCCGACGAGGTCGCTGCCGCGGATCTGCTTGATGACGTATCCGGAGGCCCCGGCCATCACCGCCCGCGATTCCTCAGAACGTGTGCCGGAACGCGGGAACTAAAGCGCGGGAACTACAACGCGGGAACTACCGCGACAGGGCAGGGCGCGTGGTGCAGCAGGGCGTGCGCTACCGAGCCGAGGCTCATGTCATCGAGGCCGCCGCGGCCGCGCGAGCCGATGACGAGCAGCTGCGCGCCGGCTGCGGCTTCGAGAAGCGCGGTCCGCGGCGAGCCAGCCGATACCTGTCGCAGCACGGTCAGCTCGGGATATTCCTTCTCGTGCACCTTCAGCACGCGGTCGAAGTCCGCTTCGACGCGGCTTGCCCCGCCCAGTGTCGCGGGCGCGTCCGCGAGGGCGCACACGGCGAGCACCGGAGCATGGCGAAGCTCTGCCTCCCGGAACGCGAACCTGATGACGTCCCGGGATCTTGCGGACCCGTCCGTGCCCGCCACGATCGGGCCCTGGGGCTGGTTGGCCCGGCGCCTTCGGGCGCGGACGATCACCACGGGACCCTGCGCGTGCCCGGCGACCTGCCAGGGAACGGAGCCCAGCGCCAGCCCGGTGATGCCGCCCTGGCCGCGGGCGCCGAGCACGACCATCTGAGCGGAAGCGCTTTGATCGCACAGCACCTGTGCGGGGGTGCCGCGCGCCAGCAGCGGCACCACCGATTCCGCTCCCAGTGCCGACCGGGCGTAGCTGACCCCGGCGGCGAGGATGTGTTCGCCCCGGTTCTGGGCGACGGCGTAAACGGCCGGATCGTCGAGCACCGCCAGGTAGTGCGGCGCCCACGCCAGGCAGACCGTCAGCGTGCACCCGTGCGCCCGCGTCTCCTCCACGGCCCAGCGCAGCGCCTGGTCACTCCCTGGCGAGCCGTCGTAGCCCGCGACGATCCCGTTTCGCAACGCAGTCATCTCGCATCACCTGCCTCCCCTTCTAACTCTTGGCTGTCCGCGAGGCCGCCGACAGGGCACAAGGTCCCGCGTGAGGTCGTGAATCAAACCGGCGCCGCCTGGCACGGTCGCCGGTACAGCCATTCGGCGTAAGACTGCGAGTCGTCCAGGCTGAAGCTGAATCCCGTCCCTGGCGGGGGCGCCACGGCGAAAAGAAGCACGGCCGCGTGCTCGAGCGCCGGCAGCAGCAACTCTGGGGCGCCGCGCGCCTCAAGCCCGACTGACGCATAGTGCTCCGCGCCGATGCGGATCTCGGCGAGTTCGACCGCGCAGCCCGTCGTGACGGCAAGGCGGTCGCGGGGTGCGGCGTCGCCGGAAGCCAGCGGGAACCAGGTGCCCGTCCGCTTCTTGTGCACCGTGGTCCATCCCGGGGCCGCGTCGCCGCTGTTGTCCCCCGGCAGGTAGTCGTCACCGGAGAAGGACCACTTTCGCCAGAGTTCGAGGGTGCCGCGGCGGCCATGTGGCAGCTCGATCGGCTCGGGGCTGCCCACGAGCGCCTTCAGGTCCAAGACGCTGCCTTGCCTTAGTTTTACCGCCAGCCCCGGCAGCCGGGGCTGGCGCAGGTAAGCGTCGTCCCGCGTTTCCGTTCCGGCCGGGAAACGCCCGAACCATTCCCGCATCGCGGGCGTCAGCGGACCGGGAGTTATCCAGCGCACCTCCAGGCTGTCCACCGGACCCGCTACCCCGGTCGGCACGGGCAGCCCGCCGACGGCGGGTGAACGATCCTCGGGAACCCCCTGGGCCGCCAGGTCCGCGGCGGGCGAGGGGCGCCCGCGCAGTGCCCAGGCAAGGCCGACCGCGAGCAGCCCGCCGGCTGCCGGCCCGGCAAGGTAGATCCAGATCACTCCCAGGTCACCGCTGACCAGCGCCGGACCAAGGCTCCGCGCCGGGTTCATCGACGCGCCGCTGACCGGGCTTGCCCACAGTCCGGCCAGGGCGACGTAGCCGCCGATCGCGATCGCGGCGTTGTGCCCCACGTTACGTGCCCCGGAGGACGTTCCGAGGATCACGGTCATCAGGCCGAAACTCAGCACGGTCTCCGTTGCCAGGGCGATCCCGGGCGAAATGCCGGGCCCGGGGAAGGTCCCGCCCAGTCGTCCCGCCGTGCCGAACATCGACCGCAGCAGCGCGGCGGCTCCCGTCGCCCCGCACACTTGAGCCAGGAGGTAACCGGGAACCCGTTGCCAGGGGAAATGGCCGCGAGCGGCGAACGCGACGGTGACCGCGGGGTTGAGGTGCGCGCCGGAGGTCGCGCCGATCGTATAGATCAGGGCGAGCACCATGATCCCGGGCGCGGTCACCGCGGCGGTCCGGCTCACCTGTCCGCGACTCACCGCGTCGACCACCACGGCTCCGGCTGCCGCCAGAACAAGCAGGAAGGTGCCGCCGGCCTCGGCGAGCAGCCGCCGCCATTCAAGCCGGCTGTCCGCGAAGTCCGCTGTTGCCCGGTCGCGGGACGGTCCGTTCGGCGGCATCGCGGCGCGCCGTACCGAGTGGCCGTTCACCACGTGCTCGCCGAGCCACGGGACCTGGCGACCAGCTTGGCCCTGGTGCTCTGCAGTCGCGTGGCCAGCACCGGGATCAGCCGGCGGCTGAACTCGTAGCCGAACACCGGGTCCGTCGCACAGTACGCCCGGACGGCGGCGGCGTCGAACTCGAATGCCTCGACCGGGCTGACGCAGACCGCTCCGAACGACCAGCGGTACGGCGGGAACAGCCAGGACAGGCCGAGCAGTTCGCCGATGCCGATGCTGTCGATGATGATCGGCCTCTCGCCGGGTACCTGCATGTCCAGGCTGACATGGCCGCACTGGACCAGCCAGAATGCGGCGGCGTGGCCGCCGTCCTCGAAGATCCGGTGACCCTCGGGAAACTTGACGTCCGACGCCGCCTCGGCGAGCCGGACGAGCTGGCTAGGCGGCATGCCCCGCAGCAACGGCTGAGCTGCCAGGGCCGCCGCAGTGATCTCGATCATGGGATTGACCACCCCCTTGCTGGTCTTCTCGGTCCAGTTGAACGCCGCGCCGCGGTCCTCGGTTAGGGCCGGATGGCCCTGGTCATGGGCCGTTCGACCCTTTCCGCGGACCTGCCCCGCCTTGCAGGAGATGCGGTGCCAGGGACAGAAAGCACGATTCCGTTCGGGATGAAATTCTTGATTTCCCGAACGAAATCGTGCTTCGCGTTGCCGGAGTCACTGATCGCCCGGCGGTGCCGGCCCCGGTGACCGCGCAGCCTGGCCATGACCCGGCCGGCCGAGCCCGGGTCGAGCGTCGACTGCCCCGAGGCGACCGTCCGGACCGCGCCGATCAGGTCGGTGCCGCGGATCTGCTTGAGGACGAACCGGGCGGCGCCCGCCATGATGGCGTCCATCAGGGCGTCGTCGGGTACGAGGTCAGCATCAGGCAGGCAAGCTCTCGAGGGCGCCGTGCCCAGGACGATCCAGAGCCTGACGCGGCAGCGCGTGCGGTCACAGGTGAACGCGGTCACCGCGGCCGACCTGATGAGCAAGCCGGCCGTGACCATCGGCCCCGACGCGCCGCTCACCGAGGCGGCCCGCCTGATGTACTCCCCTCCGGGTAAGGCGGCTCCCGGTCACCAGCAACGGCGGACGGCTGGTCGGCATCGTGACCCGCTCCGACCTTCTCAGCGTGTACAGCTGGCCCGACGCGGACATAAAGCGCGAGATCACCCAGGACCTCATCCTCGGCAGCACGTTCCTCTCCAACCCCGACAGCTTCACCGTCACGGTCAAGGGCGGCGTCGTCACCATCCAGGGCGCGCCGGAGACCACCTGGATCGGCCACGACATCATCTACGCCGTCAGGCACATGGAGGGCGTGGTCGCCGTCCGCGACCGGCTCACCTATCCGTCCTCCGACCCGCAGTACGGCATCAGTGCGCTCTTCTGAACACACTCCGCGAGTTCGTGCACGCCTAAAAGTCACTGGTGCCCGGGGGTCGCCGTGATGGCGTGAAAATGGCGTGAGCTGCGGGTTGGTTGCTGGCCGGGGTTGCCTGGCGCTCTGAGGCTGCTCTATGGCGGGCTGGACCCCGTCTAAAAGTCTGACGCTGGGAGCCGTCTTGAGGGCTGTGAATTGGCGCTTGCGAGCCCGCAGACCAGATTTCCGCTTGCCCCCCGCGAGGCGGCCGGGCCGGGCGGGTTCACCGTCCGGGTGCTGAAGCCAACCGAGGACACCACCCCGGTCACCGAAGACATCAGCCGCCTGGCCAAGTGGAGCGGCGGCGAGAAGCTCACCGTCTGCGTGGCGCTGTACTGCACGATCGTCGCGCTGCGCGGCGCCCGCACCGGACGCGGCACGCGCCCCGGCGGGTTTTGCTGCTGGACAACCCGATCGGCCGAGCCTCGTCGGCGCACCTCGTGCGGTTGCAGCGGGACGTCGCGGCCGCGCACGAGGTCCAGCTCATCTACACGACGGGGGTCAAGGACCCGGCCGCCAAGCGCACTGGAAGCGGCAGGCCGAATCGCTAGCCGCCCCGACGAGCACGCGCTGCTGGAGCGCGTCGCCGGCTGGCTACGGGACAACCTGGCACCGGTCCGGGTGCCTGCCGAGGAGCGCTCGGCGGAGCTGTTCGACGATGAGAAGGCGCTCGACCGGTACCGGAAGACCAGGCTCTTCACCTCCGGCGCGCTCACCCTGGACCTGCTGGCCTGCTACGACCCGCCGCTTCCGTTCGTCTCCCAGCACGTGCCGGGTAGCGGTCCCGTGACCTTGCTCGTCGCGGAGAATCTGGCCACCTACACCTCGTTCCTCACGGCCGTGAGAGCCCTGGATGAGGCGACGCGGCCCCACCTGCACGTCGCCTGGGGCATCGGCGGCTCCTTCGAACAGAGCGTGCTGAGTATCCCGCTGCTGGACCCGCAGCCCCGGCACGTCCGCTACTTCCGGGACCTGGACCGAGCCGGGCTGCGGATCGCGGCCAGCGCGGCCCGCCAGGCGGCCCGGGCCGCCTCCCGCCGGTGCTTCCCGCGACCGGGTGCTACCAGTTCCTGCTAGACGGCCCCCGCCATTGGCGGCGGCCCGACGACAGCAACCGCGTCGGCCAGCCAGATCACGGGGATGCCTGCGCGTGGCTGCCCCCGGCGCTTCGCCCCCGAGTCGGAGAACTCCTGGCATCAGGCGAGAAGGTAGCCCAAGAGCACCTCGGTCTCCAGTCGCTCCTGGGCGATCCGACCCTAATAGCTGGGTTGGCCTCCTGAGCGCGATCAATTGGGGCCGCTGTCGTTTAGCCAGGACTTTGTGCTCTCCTCGCAGGGCCGACTGCGCCCTTCATCGCCAGTGGTGCCCGATCATCGCTATCCATCGGGCGGTTCGGGGTCAGAGTGCGGGCAGTCGTTCGAAGGCGGCGCAGTGCGTGGGTGCTTTTAGAGTGCTTCGGGGAGGAGCCTGAACGCGGAGACATGCCTTGGGCGGACGATGCTGAAGTGCTTGCGGTCCACCGTCGCGACCTCCGTGAGGTTCAGGCGCTCGGCGATCGCGATCACGGCCGCATCGACGATGCCGAGGGGAAGGCTCATGTACTGCTCGACGAGTTCCGCGATGCGCGAGATGTCGCCTTCCTCGACCTCAGCAACGTGGAAGCCGTTGCCGCCGAACGATTTGAGGAAGGTGACCTCGGCGTGAGGCCCGACGCGTGACTGGAGTAGGTAGCCGATCTCGCCCTGCTTGTGCTGGTTGCACTGATATTTACAGGTTCATCCTGTCTCACACGAGTCTGGCAGAGAGGGCATCTCGGCTACGGCGTTCACCAGTCCCTGGAGGTAGCGGGCGGCACGAGGTATCTGCGGCCGGGAGACGTGCTGGCGCCTTTCCTGAAACGCGGTCAGAGCCGGGATGAGGTCGGCGAAGCTGCTGGAGGACCTTGAAGGCCCGCATCGGCGTCAGCGCCGCGAAGTCAGCTCAAGGTAGGCGGTCACGCCGAGGACGGGGTCCATCCTGCTCGGCTCGTGGGCGAGCTGCTGCCCGTCGGGCAGCAGTCCCTCTTTCGCCAGGCAGTCAGCGACCTGGGTGACCTCGCGTTCGCTGTAGTCGAGCTTGAGGGCAAGGCGCCCGCCTGCCGCCATGACGGCCTCCAGCACCTCCAGTGCGCGTACCCGCAGGCGCTGCGACTCGCGGGCCTGCTCGGCCCGGGCCTGCTTCTCACGGCGTGCCCGCTCGCGCTGAGCCTCGACCCGGCGGCCCTGATCCTTCAGCAGGCGGGTGCCCTCTGCGGTGATCTTCGCCGTTCAGGCCGGGCCACGGCCCTCAACGCGGATCAGGCCGCGAATATGCAAGGCACGCGCTGAAACACGGTACGAGGTCCCCTCATAGGACCCTTCTTCGTAGCCACCCGACACCCGGCTCAGCAAGTCGAACTGCGCCATGCTCAGATAATCAGCCGAACGTCCCACCTGCGCTCCCAGCCCTTACGTTCCGCCGGATCCCCGGATCCCTTCCGCCAAGTCCGGATCGTACCGAACGGCACGAAGAACGGGAGTGCCCGCGACCTGTATCCGCCCGGCTACGGATCAGCTCAAGAACGGATCGGGCTGATGCTTGTCGGCCTTCCGCCCGGGAACCCTCGCCGGCGGTCGGAAGGGGCATGGGCATCCCCGTCGGCAGAGGCTATCGGAAAACCCCGCGAGTCCACGTTTCCACAGGTCAGCATAGTCACTGGGGATACCGATGACTCTGCCTTTCCCGCGAAGAACTTCACCATCTTCGAGGGCACGTCGGAGATCCAGCGGATGGTGATCGGCCGCACGGACACCGGGCTGGACGTCAGGTAGCCTGGTCTGCGGTTACCAGGTGCGATGATCGGGGCGGGTCGTCAAGAGATCGGCCCACTACTTTCCACCCTTAGGATCAGCACCCTATACGTCACATCCGCTCGGCGCCCGTCGCCACCGCCGCCGCGCTAGCCTGCGGCGTTCGCCTGCCACAGTTCGCGCAGCCGCCGGGCGGCGAGCTTGGGCTGGCGGTCGCGGGTGAAGACCCCCTTGAAATTGAGGGACTGTGGCCGGTGATCCGCTTGCGCGGTGGCGAAGTCTGCGAAAGCCCAGACGTGAGCGCCGACGACGAAGTCCCGCTCGCCCGCCACGCGCAGGAAGCGCTCGATGAGTTCGGCCTGGTATTCCTCGGTCCACATGGCCGGCGGGTCCGCGTGAACGCCGGGAATGGCGTCCGCGCCGAACTCGGTCATCACTATGGGCTTGCGATAGCGATCGTGCACGCGGTCGAGCCTGTCGGCGAGCACGGACTCGGCGACGTCAAGTTGCCCTGGATGCGTGTACCACCCGGGATAGCTGTTGACAAAAACGACGTCAGCGGCCTCGACTCCCGGTTCGTCGGGCAGGTCCGTCGCATAACCGACCGGACGGGTCCCGTCGAGTGACCGCGCCGCGTCGCACAGTTCGTACAGCGCCGCGGCCGCCGCTGGATGATTCATCCGCGGCTCGTTCGCGACCGACCAGCTAATGACGCAGGCGCGGTTGCGGTCGCGTGCGATCATCTCGGCAAGGAAAGCCAGCGAGAGTTCCTGCCGTCGTTGATCGTCTTTGTCCCCGAAGTACAGCGCCACAGCCGGGGTTTCCGCGATGACCATCAGCCCGAGTTGGTCGGCGAGGTCGAGCGTCTCCTCGTCGCACGGGTAGTGCGCGGTGCGGAACGAGTTCGCGCCGACCTGGCGCATGAGGTGGAGGTCGCGCGCGGCGAGAGCAGGACTCACGCCCCGTCCGAGAACGGGGAAGTCCTCATGTCGCGCGAAGCCCCGCAGTTGAACGGGCGCGCCGTTAAGCAGCAGTTCATCGCCCGCGACTTCGACTGTCCGTACCCCGAAGCGCAGCGCGTACCTGTCGACAAGCGCGTCGCCGCGGTACAGGTTCGCTTCCAGCAGGTGCAGTCGCGGACTCGTCGGCGACCACAGGTCGGCGCTGCCGACGCGGTGCGGCGACGCGATCGGCTCGCCGTCCAGGAATAGCGCGATGTCGCCGTCGCCAGCGTCGGCCATGACGGAGAAAACCGCTCCGTCGCCGTCGCGCACGGTGTCCACCCGCAGATCCCGGATGCCATCCCTCGGCGTGATGACAAGCTCCGTTCGACGGTGAATGCCGGCGAACGGAAAGAAGTCGAAGGCCGTATCGGGGTGAAAAATACGGCCATGGGTCTGAGTCGGCGGGACCAGGCCAGGCGGTACGCGATCCCTCCCGAGTCGGCCGTCGACCCGCACGACGAGCACGTTCTCGCCGTCAGTCAGCGCGTCGGTGCAGGGCACCGCGAACGGCAGGTGACCGCCTTCGTGGCCGCCGAGCCACTTGCCGTTGAGCCATACCTGCGCCGAGTAGCAGACAGACCCGAATCGAAGGGCGGCCTCCTGGCCGGTCAGCGGCGGTGCCTCGAAGCGTCGCTGGTACCAGGCCGGGCCGAACTCGTCCCGGGCGCCAGGCAACTGGTCATTCCATGAACCGGGAACTCCGACCGGGATACCATCCGGGATACCGTCCTGCCAGTTCCTGCCGCCGCCGAACCGGAGCGTCCACAGGCCGGAAAGGTCGACAGCCGTTCGGCACGCGTTTGTCTGCGGGCGCAGCCCTCCCTTGGACGGCTGCGATGATCGGGCGCCCTGGCTCACGGGGTTTTCGTAGCTCGTGGGGTGAGTCACGCCTGCTGAGCGGGCCTCGAAAGTATCCGCGATGACGTCTTCCACCGGCCGCCTTTCCAGCGCAAAGGTCACGAAGCACGATTTGTGCCTGCCCGACTTAAAACAAGTCTTGAGTCAAGATGGATATTAAGCCGGCCTTGTCGGTCGCACTCAGATCGCGAACCGTTAAAAAAACGTAAAAATTTGGCCGGAACCAAGCCAACACCGGGAAGTTCATGGCCACCGCAGGCGAGCTGAGTCGCTGGTGGACCGTTCACTCACTAGCTAGCGGTCGGCCATAGTTACTCATGCGTAACTTAGAAGAAGGCTTGAAATAAGGTAAAAATCGCGATTCCATGGGGCTGCGTTGCAAGGGCGCCGGGTTACCACACAGGGGAGGTGCATCGATGGATCATCCGGTCGGGTTCACCGACGGCAGCCTGTCCACCCGCTGGCCCAGCGCCTTCTCCGTCCACGAATTCTAAGTCAATGGGAGCTAGTAGTGAACCGAAGAAACCAAAGACAGGGAGCGTGAGGATCGTGCCGCGACCTTCCCCCATCGCCATGTTCGCAATAGCGGCGGCACTAGCCGCCACGGTCGCGGGCTGCAGCAGCAGCACGAGCGCTAGCACGAGCACGAGCACCGCAGCAGGCTCGACTATCACCTACTGGGCGAGCGACCAGGGCAGCAGCATCGCCGACGACCACACGGTGCTTAACCCGGAGCTGGCGAAGTTCACCAAGCAGACCGGCATCAAGGTGAAGCTGGAGGTGATCGGCTGGCCCGACCTCCTGAACCGCATCACCGCCGCCACCGCCTCCGGCCAGGGGCCCGACGTGGTCAACATCGGCAACACTTGGTCGGCCTCGCTCCAGGCCACCGGCGCCCTGCTGCCGTGGAGCAGCCAGAACTTCTCCGCCATCGGCGGCGAGAGCAAGTTCGTATCCTCGGCTGTCGGCTCTACTGGGGCGGCGGGTAAGCCACCGGCCGCGGTTCCGCTGTACTCAGTCGCCTACGCACTGTATTACAACAAGGCGCTGTTCCAGCAGGCAGGCATTGCCGGCCCACCGGTCACCTGGGCCGACCTGATTGCCGACGGCAAGAAGCTCACCCACGGCAGCGTGTACGGCCTGGCCCTCGAGGCTGGCAGCATCCCCGAGAACATCCACAACGCGTTCATCTTCGCCCAGCAGCATGGCTGCAGCTTCTTCAGCCCGTCAGGCGCCCCGACGTACACCCTGCCCGGATGCGTGCAAGGCGTCCAGCAGTTCGTCAACCTGATGGGGACGGACAAGATCGTGTCCCCCGGCGACGCGGAGTACGACCAGAACCAGTCCGTCTCCGACTTCGCGAGCGGCAAGGCCGCGATGCTGATGTGGCAGGCGGCCGGGGCCAACCTGAAGGCCCACGGCATGTCAACGAGCCAGTACGGAGTCGCCCCGGTGCCGGTCCAGTCCGGCGTTCCCGGGCAGGGCACCAGCGTCGACTCGATGGTTGCGGGCATCAACATGGCCATCTTCAAGGACACGCATAACCTCGCCGCCGCGGAGAAGTTCGTCCAGTTCATGACGAGCCCGGCCGAGCAAACGATCCTTTCCAAGGAATACGGGTCCATCCCGCCGGTCAGCGCGGCGCAGCAGAACGCGGCGTTCGCCACACCGGAACTGACCGTGCTCAAGAATGTCCTCGCCACCAGCGCGGTGGCGATGCCACAGGTTGCCGGAGAGTCGCAGTTCGAGCAGCTCGTCGGTACCGCGGTGAAGAACCTGTTCGCGGACGCTGTGTCCGGCCCGGTCAGCGCGCAGACGGTGGAGCAGCAGCTCTCCAGCGCGCAGCAGCAGATGACGGGATAAGCGTTGGCACCAGCCAGCACACCAACCCCCGCCCCCGTCCACCCGGCGCGTACCCGCGCCCGGGCGGGCGGGGGCGGTCATCGGGCCACCGCCCGTCGTCGCGGGCCCGGCCGGCTTCGCCGGATCGGCCTGCCTTACCTGCTGCTGCTGCCGGCGCTGCTTTTCGAGCTGCTCGTCCACCTGGTGCCGATGGTCGTGGGCGTGCTCATCAGCTTCAAGGCGCTGACCCAGCTGTACCTGACCCAGTGGGTGCACGCGCCGTGGGCCGGCCTCGGCAACTACCGAATCGTGGTCGACTTCAACGGCGCCATCGGCCAGGCACTACTGCATTCGTTCGTCGTCACCTGCGCGTTCACCGCGATCGCGGTCAGCCTCTCCTGGCTGTTCGGCTGCGCCGCGGCGATACTCGCGCAGGACTCGTTCCGCGGCCGCGGCCTGCTCCGGGCCATCTTCCTGACGCCGTACGCGCTGCCCGCCTACACGTCGGTCATCACCTGGGCGTTCATGTTTCAGTACAACAACGGCCTGATCAACTACGTGCTGCACAACGAGCTCGGCATAACCAGCAGCCCAACCTTCTGGCTGCTCGGCGACAACAGCTTCGTCGCGCTGGTGACGGTGTCGGTGTGGCGGAACTGGCCGTTCGCGTTCCTGGTGGTCATGGCGGGGCTGCAGTCCATCCCGCGCGAACTCTACGAGGCCGCGGCGATTGACGGGGCCGGGGTCAGGCAGCAGATCCGGCTCATCACGATGCCGTCGTTGCGGCCGGTCAACCAGGTGCTCGTCCTAGTGCTGTTCCTGTGGACCTTCAACGATTTCACGACGCCGTACGTGCTGTTCGGCAATGGCGCGCCGCCGCCCGCTGACGTCATCTCGATGCATATCTACGACGCGTCGTTCCTCACCTGGAACTTCGGGGAAGGCTCAGCGATGTCCGTGCTGCTGCTGCTGTTCCTGCTGGTGGTTTCCGGCGGCTATCTGCTGTTCACGTCGAGGCGTCGCAATGCATAGCCTCGGGGGGAAGGTAGCGGCCAGGCGAGCGCCGATGGCGCCGCCGCGGAGTTTCATCTGGACCCGCCGGATCGTGCTCACCGTGCTGACGATCTTCGCCCTGCTGCCGCTCTACGTGATGGTCAGCAGTTCACTGAAGCCGCTGCAGGACGTGACCGGCACGTTCCGCTGGATCCCGTCGCCGATCACGTTCAGCTCGTACATCCAGATGTGGCAGACCGTTCCGCTGGCGCAGTACTTCGTCAACTCGCTGATCGTGTGCACCTGCGCCGCCGCGTTGTCGGTCCTGGTCGCCACGTTCGCCGCGTACGCGGTCAGCCGCTACCGATTCCGCGGTCGCCGGGTGTTCACGCTGGTTGTGCTGTCCACCCAGATGTTCCCGGGGATCTTGTTTCTGCTCCCGCTGTTCCTGATCTTCGTGTCGATCGGGAACGCGACCGGGATTACGCTGCTCGGCTCCCGGACCGGGCTAATCATCACCTACCTGACGTTCTCGCTGCCGTTCTCCATCTGGCTGCTGGTCGGCTACTTCGACTCGATTCCGCGCGGCCTCGACGAAGCGGCATGGGTCGATGGCTGCGGACCGCTTCGCGCGTTGTTCCGCGTGGTGATCCCGGCGGCTATCCCCGGCATCATCACGGTGGCGATCTACGCGTTCATGACGGCGTGGGGCGAAGTGCTGTTCGCATCCGTGATGACGAACGACACCACCCGGACGCTGGCCGTCGGGCTGCGGGACTACTCCACGCAGAACGACGTCTACTGGAACCAGATCATGGCCGCCTCGATCGTCGTCAGCATTCCGGTGGTCGTCGGATTCCTGCTCATGCAGCGTTTCCTCGTCACCGGTCTCACCGCGGGATCCGTCAAATGACACGAGCCGGGTCACTCCCGCGGCTTCCACCCCTGTCGCCCCATCTCGCCGAGCGAGCCTGATCCCCGGCCTTCCGCGCCCCGCGAGTCCGGCTTCTCGTCCATGCCCTTGGAGAGCGGGCACGGCGCGACGTTTATGCTCGTTTTGTGAGGTAATTTGGTTTCAAGGTTGGAATTTAGGGGGGCGATGCAGCACCGACGGCGCAGCACGGTGCTGGACCTTCGGCGCGAGAACAGGGCCGTCGTTCTCTCATCGCTGTATTTTAGCCGTCCAAGTAGCCGCCAGAATCTCAGCGCGGTAACAGGGCTGAGCGTGACTTCGGTTACGAACGTCGTCCGTGATCTCCTCGATGAGGGCATTGTCGCCGAGGTCGGGTGGGAGAACTCCGACGGAGGCCGGCCGCGCGTGCTGCTCGACATCAACCCCGACTACGGCTACGTAATCGGCGTCGATATCAGTGAGACCCGGATACGCGTCGGTCTGTTTGACGTGGCGATGACCGAGCGCGCGAAAGCGGTGTATCCACTCAACCCCGCCCAGCACGAGGTGGATGAGGTCGTCAAGAACATCGCGTCCGGCTTGACTGCGGTGCTCGCAGAGGGGGGAATCGACCCTACAGCGGTCCTAGGCGTGGGAATCGGGGTTCCGGGGATCGTCGAGCAGGACCCAGAGGTCCTCGTGCACGCCCAGGCTTACCGATGGGACGCGGTGCCGCTGGAGCGGCTGCTGCGGGAGCATACAGCCCTGCCGCTGCGGGTTGAGAATGGCACCAGGACAATGGGCCAAGCCGAGATGTGGGCCGGAGCGGGACGCGGCGCGCGGAACACTGCCGTAGTGCTTATCGGATCCGGAGTAGGCGCGTCCCTGATCTCCTGCTGCAGCATATGCCAGGGGAA
>Ga0208357_1001713_pt1 | contig 15640 bp, 11 predicted proteins | sample NGESurdeep092012_6_FD_184487 | JGI IMG/M metagenome (GOLD analysis project Ga0208357, IMG submission 184487) | Arctic peat soil microbial communities from Barrow, Alaska - NGEE Surface sample F52-2 deep-092012 (SPAdes) | ecosystem: Environmental > Terrestrial > Soil > Wetlands > Peat ... | reverse complement strand
TGCTGCCTCTTCGGCGATTGGTCCGGCCGCGGCTGGCCCGGCGGCGGAGACGATGCTCTCCGGCACGCCTGAAATGCCGCCTGACACGCCCGAATTCCGCTGGCTGATGTCGTCCGACGTGTGCAAGCACTGCACGCACGCGGGCTGCCTCGACGTGTGCCCGACGGGCGCGCTGTTCCGGACCGAGTTCGGCACCGTGGTGGTGCAGGATGACGTCTGCAACGGGTGCGGGACGTGCGTCGCGGGCTGCCCGTTCGGCGTCATCGAGCGCCGCACCGACGGCACCGCCGCCCCGAAGACCAAGCGCGGCGAGCGCAAGGGCGAGCAGCCCGAGGTCCCGAACCTGGGCGTCGCGCAGAAGTGCACGCTGTGCTACGACCGTCTGGTCGACGACCAGACCCCGGCCTGCGCGAAGACGTGCCCGACCGAGTCGATCAAGTTCGGTGACCGGGAGGACATGGTCGCGCTGGCCAAGGAGCGGGTGGCCGAGCTGCACGCGCAGGGACGGACCGAGGCGCGCCTGTACGGGGCGAACGAACTGGACGGCGTCGGCGGCACCGGATCGGTCTTCCTGCTCCTCGACGAGCCCGAGGTGTACGGGCTCCCGCCGGACCCGCGGGTTCCCACGGCCGACCTGCCGAGGATGTTCAAGCGGGCCGGGCTCGCCGCCGCCGGGATGGCCGCCGCGGCCGCGATTTCGTTCATCGGAGCACGTCGGTGACCGCCTCGGAGTACGACAGCGAGCGGCCGCCGGAGCTGCCGGGGCGCGGCCGCCGAGGCGGCAGGCGCCGCGATCGGCCGCGACCGGTCGGGGCGGACGGCGGGCGCGAGGCGCCGATGGTTCCCGAGGCGGAGTTCACCTCCTACTACGGCCGGCCGGTGGTCAAGGCGGTGCCGTGGGGAGCCGAGATCGCGGCCTACCTCTTCCTCGGCGGCGTCGCCGGCGGCTCGGCCGCGCTCGGCGCCGGCGCGCAGCTCACCGGGCGCCCTACGCTCTGCCGCAACTGCCGGCTGGCCGCGCTGACCTCGGTCAGCCTGGGGGCGGTGGCCCTGGTGCACGACCTCGGACGGCCGGAGCGCTTCCTGAACATGCTGCGCGTGATCAAGCTGACCTCCCCAATGAGCCTCGGCTCGTGGATCCTGAGCGTCTTCAGCGCCGGCGCCTCGGTGGCGGCCGTGGCCGAGGTGGACCGGATGACCGGCGAGCGGCTGCCGCTCGGCCCGCTGCGCCGGGTGCTGCGCGCTGTCGAGGGCCCGGCCGGGCTCGAGGCCGCGGCGTTCGGGCCGTTGCTGGCCGTGTACACGGCGGTCCTGCTGGCCGACACCGCCACTCCGACCTGGAACCACGCGCACGACGAGCTGCCGTTCGTGTTCGTCAGCTCGGCCAGCCTGGCCTCGGCCGGCCTGGCGATGATCACGACGCCGGTCGCCGAGACCGCTCCGGCCCGCCGGCTGGCCTTGCTCGGCGTCGTCGGCGATCTAGTCGCCACCCAGGTGATGCGCCGCCGGATGGACCCGGTGGTGGCGGAGACGCTGCACGAGGGCCGGCCGGGCACGCTGCTGCGGCTGAGCGAGGCGCTCGCGGTCGCGGGCGGGATCGGGACGCTGCTCGGCGGCCGCCGCCGCCCCGTCGCGGCCGCGGCCGGACTGGCGCTGGTGGCCGCGTCGGCGCTGACCCGCTTCGGGGTGCTCGGGGCGGGCATCCGCTCGGCCAAGGATCCGCGTTACACGATCGAACCGCAGAAGCGGCGGCTCGCCGCCCGCCGGGCGGCCGGCATCACCGACGATTCGATCACGACGTCGGGCTGAACGCGCCTGCGCCGAGGCGGCGCCGCGCCCTCTCGTGCGACGGCTGCCCATTTCTTGCTGTTATCTCGGTGCGGTGGATCGTCTTTCGATAAGGAGATGGATGGATGACGTAGCTCGGCCGTCCGGGCTCGCCAGGCGGTGACGGCTGCCTCCTTGACGGGGCCGTAGCCCTTGACGGACTGGGCGGACGCGGCGAGGCGGACGAGGTCGTCGTAGGGCAGGCCGCTGGCCAGGGCGTCGGCGAGGAGGACCTCGTACTCGGCGATGACGGCCCGCTCGGTGCGGCGGTCGCGGTCCCAGCCGAAGACGTCGAGCGGGGTGCCGCGCAGGCGCTTCATCGGACGCAGCAGGCGGAATGCCAGCTCGTAGGGCTTGCCGAGCGCGAGCTTGCTGGCCATGCCGAGGCGGCGCAGGATCGGCGGGTGCAGGTGGTACGTCACCGTGTAGGGGCCCTCGATGCCCAGGCCACGGGCTGCCTGGGCGTAGTCGGCGGCCAGGTGGAGCCGGGCCACCTCGTACTCGTCCTTGTAGGTCAGCAGCTTGAACCAGGATTCGGCGACCGCCTCGGTGAGCGCCCAGCCTCGGTCCTCGTCGTCATCGGCCGCCGCCCGGCCGACCAGGTCGAGGAAGCGCCGGGCCAGTCGCGGGTCCTGGTAGTCGATGATCTGCGCGGCGCGCCGGGTGACTAGGTCCTGCCGCGCGGGCGGCAGGGTCCGCTCCTTGACCAGGGCCTCGACGAGCCCGGCGGCCGTCGCCAGGGCCGGGGCGGTCGGGGCGAACGCTCCCCCGGGTGACCTGTCGGCGTCCGGGCCGGCCACCGCGGCCGATACGGCCGACGGGTCGTGCACTGCCCAGCGGCCCCACTCGAAGGCCGCGCGGTTGCGCGCGGCGGCCCTGCCCTGCCGCCCCAGCGCGGCGGCCACGTCGTCCAGCGTCAGCGGCAGCCCGCCGGACTGGAACGCCGCCCCGAGGAGGATCACGTTGGCGAGCAGGTGGTCGCTGAAGACGGCCTCGGCGATCCGCTTGGCCTCGACGAACACGACCCGGTCGGCCCCGGCGCGAGCTTCGATCGCCTGCCTGAGGCTCGCCTGCGGCGGCGCCGAGTGGCCCTGCGCGGACTGGTCCGTTTGGAGCATGGCGGAGGTGGGGGTCACGTCCGGGTCGACGACCGCGATCGTGGCTCCGGTGCGGATCTTGGCCAGGTGCCGGGCGGCGGCGGCCTGCAGGATGTCGCCCGACAGGTAGAGGTCGGCGCCGTCGGCGCCGACGGTCGCCGCACCGAGGTCGTCTCTGGACCTGGCCAGGTGCAGGTGCGAGACGACCGCGCCGGCCTTCTGCGACAGGCCGGTCTGGTCGAGTCCGCCGATCGCGAAGCCGGCGCGTTCGGCGGCGGCGGCGAGGATGCGGTTGGCGGTGACCACGCCGGTGCCGCCGATGCCGGTGAAGTAGATGCCGTACCGGCGGCCGGACGCTGCGGGCTCCGGAATGGGCAGCGATCCACCTGGCAACGTGGAGTGGGGTGGCTGGGGTTTGGCGGGTTGGCGGCTGCGGGTGGGCTTGGGGGTGATGGTGACGAAGGAGGGGCAGTCGCCGTCGAGGCAGGTGTAGTCGCGGTTGCAGGAGGGGTCGTGGATCTGGCGTTTCTCGCCGAACTCGGTCGCCACCGGCAGGACCGAGAGGCAGTTGCTCTTGGCGCCGCAGTCGCCGCAGCCTTCGCAGACCGCCTCGTTGATGAACACCCGGCGGGGCGGGTCGGCCAGCTGGCCGCGCTTGCGGAGGCGGCGGGACTGGGCCGCGCAGCGCTGGTCGTAGATGATCACAGTGACGCCGGGCACCCGCCGCAGTGACTCCTGCACCTCCGGAAGGCGATCGCGGCCGAGCACCCGCGTCCCGGCCGCCCAGCGGGCGCGGCGGCCGTAGCGGTCCGGTTCCTCGGCGCACACGACGATCTTCCTGACGCCCTCGGCTTCGAGCGCCCGGGTCATCGCGGGGACATCCATCAGGCCGGTCACGTCCTGGCCGCCGGTCATCGCCACGGTCGCGTTGTAGAGGATCTTGAACGTGATGTCGGCCCCGGCCGCGACGCTGGCCCTGATCGCCAGCGTTCCCGAGTGGCTGAAGGTGCCGTCGCCGAGGTTCTGGATGACGTGCGGCTCGGCCACGAACGGCGACAGGCCCAGCCACGGCACGCCCTCGGCCCCCATCGGCGGCGGCGGGAGGCTCTTCATGCCTGCGTGCCTGGCCTCGAAGTACATGATCCCGTGGCAGCCGACGCCGCCGCCGACGAGCGCGCCATCGGGGACGACGGTTGACCGGTTGTGCGGGCACCCGCTGCAGAATCCCGGCGCGCGGGCGGGCGGCTCGACCAGCGGGAGAAGCGGGAGAGACGGAATCGGGGCGTGTGGTGGGAGTGACTGCCGGGTCTGGGGGTGCTGGGCCTGGGAGTGGTGGGCCTGGAGGTGGTGGGTCATGCGGGTCTGAGGCCGGCGGGCGAGCGCGGGGACGGTTCTGGTGAGGATGCGAGCCACGGTGTCGGAGTCGAGTTCGCCGACCGAGGGCGTTAGGTGGTCGCCGGTCCGGTCGCGCTTGCCGACGACGGGGACGCGGCTGCCTGCCTCGTGCAGGATCGCGCGGAGCTGCGTCTCGATGAACGGGCGCTTCTCCTCGATCACGATCAGCTCGTCGACGGAGGCGGCGAACTCGGTGACGGTCTCCTCGACCAGGGGGTAGGTCAGGCCGAGCTTGAGCACGCGGACGCCGGCGTCGGCCAGGTCGTCGACGCCGACTCCGAGCGTCGCGAACGCCTCGAGCACGTCGAAGTAGGTCTTGCCTGCGCAGATCACGCCGACTTGGCCAGACGGCCCGCCGATCACCCGGTCGAGGCCGTTGGCGCGGGCGTAGGCCTTCGCGGCGCGGAGCCGGCCGACCATGACCAGGGCTTCCTGGTCGGGGACGGCGTGCGGGCCGACGGTGGCGAGCGGGCGGTGGCGCCACCGGCGTCCGTCGATGACCAGGTCGGCGGGTTCGGCGAAGGCGTGGCGGGCGAGGTCCAGGTCGACGGTGCCGATGCCGTCGGCGACCGAGGTGACGATCTTGAGGCCGGCCCAGGCGCCGCAGTAGCGGGAGAGCCGGAAGGCGTGCGCGCCGAGGTCGAGCACGTCCTGCTGGTCGCCGGGGAACAGCACCGGGACGCAGGCGTCCTCGAAGGTGTACTGGCTGTCGCAGGCGAGCGTCGAGGACTTCGATCCCGGGTCGTCGCCGCAGAACATGACCGCGCCGCCGTTCGGGCCCGCGCCCATCGCGTTCGCGTGCTTGAGCGCGTCGCCGCAGCGGTCGAGGCCGGGGCCCTTGCCGTACCAGGCGCCGGCCACCCCGTCGACGCCGTCGTAGGGGATCACGGCGCCCATCTGGCTGCCCCAGACGATCGCGGCCGCGAGCTCCTCGTTGAGGCCGGGGCGGTGGACGATCCGGTGCCCGGCCAGGACGTCGCTGCCGAGCGCGTCCAGAGTGAGGTCGAAGCCGCCGAGGGGCGACCCCGGGTACCCGGAGACCATGGTGGCGGTGGTCAGGCCGTCCCGCTCGTCCAGCCGGTGCCGCAGCAGCAGGAGCTGCGCCAGGGTGTCGGTGCCAGACAGGATTTTCCGAACGGGCCGGTGTTCCACGTCAGCGGTCACGGATAGAGCTCCGGGTTGACGTACCCGAAGCGGCCGTCCTTGATCACGAACCGGCGCAGGTCGTGGCGCTGGAGCACGGTCACGTCGGCGGTGGGGTCACCGTCGACGGCGACCAAGTCGGCCAGGTAGCCCTCGGCGATCTGGCCGCTGTCGAGGCCTGCCGCCGGGCCCATGTTCCTAGTCGCGGTGTGGATCGCCTCGACCGGGGTCATGCCCAGCTGGTCGACGTAGCGCTGCAGTTCCGCCGCGTAGGTGCCGTGGTGCGTCCACTGGTGGCCGAAGTCGCCGCCGGAGAGGATCTTGATGCCGGACGCGCGGAGCCGCTCCATCCCTTCGATCTGGGCGCGGTACTCGTCGCGGTAGCCGGATCGGTCGATCTTCTCCTCGGTGATGCCGTACGGCTCGGCCTTGCCGTGCGTCATCTGGTACAGGTAGTGGAACCCCGGGCAGACCCAGACGTCGTCCCGCCTGGCCTCGAGCTCCCGGACCGCCTCGTCGTCGAGGAAGCAGGCGTGGTGGATGATCCGGACCCCGGTCCTTGCCGCCATCGCGACCGACGCCGAGCCGCGCGCGTGGGCGGTGAGGAACGCGCCGCGGGAGTCCGCCTCCTCAACGGCCGCGAGCAGCATCTCGTCGTTCATGTAGACGTCCTGGGACGGGTACTCGGGGACGACCCCGTCGCCGGAGATGAAGAGCTTGAGCGCCCGCGCTCCGAGGTCGCACTGGCGGGCGACGATGTCGCGGAGCTGCCTAGCGTCGGCCGCGACCTCCATCAGCTCGCCGTCGGCGCCGAGGCCGCCGATCTCGGCGATCATCGGGCCGCTGGGCACGATGCGGGGGCCGGAGACCAGCCCCCGGTCGATCGCGTCCTTGACGTAGATGTCATCCAGCGGCTGGGTCGTGCCCGCCCCGATGATCAGCGTGTAGCCGCTCTCGAGGAAGGTCCGCGCGACCGCGGCGACGTCGAGCATGTGCTTGGCGGGCGGCGCGGCGGCGATGCCGGCGTGGTCGAACACGAAGTCAAGCGGCCAGCTGGTGTGCACGTGGGCGTCGCCGAGGCCGGGCAGCACGGTCGCGCCGCGCACGTCGACGACCCGGACGGCGGCCGGGTCGACGTCCAGCCGGCCGACCGCGACCTTGGCGATCCGGCCGCCGGAAATCAGGATGTCGCCGTCGAACGGCCGCTCGTTGACGTCGCCGGAGCAGGTCAGCACGCGCGCGTTGGCCAGCAGCATCCGCTCAGCCATCTGCGTCCTCCTCGGAAAGGCTAGCGGAAACGATATTCTCATTTCAGGCGAATTTCACTACCGTAGTGCCGTGAACCTGATCGGGACGCTCAGCGGGGAGCGGGTGAGGCCGGCGTGATAGCGGACGTCGGCGTCCGGCTCGAGCCTGATGTCGCCGAGCCGGCCGAGCAGTTCCTCGAGCGCGATCCGCAGGTTCATCCGGGCCAGGTTGGAGCCGGCGCAGCGGTGCGGGCCGGCCCCGAACGACAGGTGCCGGTTCCGCTCGCGGTCAGGGTCGAACACGTCCGGGTCGGCGAACTCGGCCTCGTCACGGTTGGCCGACGCCCAGTGGATCAGCACCTTGTCGCCGGTCTTGACCTGGTGACCGCCGAGCTCGCCGTCCCGGACCGCGGTCCTGGCGACGGAGACGAACGACGGGTCGAGCCGGAGCAGCTCACCGATCGCGTCCGGTATCCGCTCCGGGTGCGCCCGCAGCAGGGCCGGGATCTCGGGCTGGGCGCTGAACCGGACCAGCATCAGCCCGAGCGCGCTCGCGGTCGTCTCCAGGCCGCCGAGGATCAGCAGCTGGATGGTGCCGATGATCTCGTCCTCGGTCAGCGCCCGGCCGTCGATCCGCGCGGCGATCACGCCGTCGACCACGTCGCCCAGCGGCGGCTGGCCGCGCCGTCGCTCGATGAACTCCTTGATCCAGGCGTAGAGGCCGAGCCAGCACTCCTTGGCGGCCGGGTCGTTGGGCGTGGACGACTTCGACGCCAGGTAGGCGACCTTCTCCACATCCTCGGCGGGCGTGTTGATCGCGAGCTGGAAGAAGGCCAGGCTGGGCAGCGGCCGGGCGAACGCGTCCATGAACTCGCACCGGCCGTCGTCGATGAAGTCGTCGATCAGCCGGGTCACCAGCTGACGGGTCGCGGTCTCCCACTGGGCCACCGCGTTGGGCGTGAGGTAGGGGTTGATCAGCCGCTTGTAGACCCGCTGCTCGGGCGGGTCGGCCTCGACCGGCAGGTTGCGGACGACGGTCGGCGACTTCGCCACCGACAGGCCGTGGGCGGAGCTGAACGTCCCCCAGTCCTGGGCGACTGCCAGGGCCTCGGCGTACGAGGAGACGACCAAGAAGCCGCCGTGCTGGTCGCTGCGGGCGACCGGGCAGAGCGCGCGCATCCGCGCCATCGTGTCCGGGAGATGCTGCGCGAGCTCGACCGAGAGGTGGTCGAAGTGACTCCGGCACCAGTCGTCGGGCAGCGCGCGGTCCGGTGTGGTCGGCTCCATACAGTGGACTCTAACAATGTGAGCGATTACTTTCTAGAGGGAGGCGAGAGGTGGGGTCGTGCGGTGAGCGGGACTGAGGTGACGTGGTGAGCGGGACTGAGGTGGCGTGGTGAGCGGGAGTGAGGCCGTGGCGCCGAAGAGGCTGCTGATTGGCGGGCAGTGGGTCCCGGCGGCGTCGGGGAAGACGTTTCCGAGCGTCAACCCGTCCACCGGGGCGGTGATCGCGCAGCTAGCCGAGGCGGGCGCGGCCGACGCCGACCGGGCGGTCGCGGCCGCGCGGGCGCGTTCGAGGGACCGTGGGGTCGGCTCAAGCCGCGGCAGCGGCAGGCGCTGCTGTGGGCGCTGGCGGACCTGGTGAACGAGCACTACGACGAGCCGGCCGGCTCGGCGCTGACCGAGCACTCGGGGGTGGACAAGGTCGCGTTCACCGGGTCGACCGCGGTCGGGCAGCACATCATCAGGGCCGCCGCGGGCAACCTCAAGCGGGTCACGCTGGAGCTGGGCGGCAAGTCGCCCGACGTCGTGTTCGCCGACGCCGACCTATCTCGCGCGATACCGGGAGCGGCGATGGGCGTGTTCGCCAACACCGGGCAGATCTGCTGCGCTGGCACCCGGATCTACGTCGAGCGGCCGGTCTACGAAGAGTTCGTCGCGGGGATCTCCGAGTTCGCGGATGGGCTGCGGGTCGGCGACAGCCTCGACCCGGAGACGGTGATCGGGCCGGTCGTGTCGGCCGAGCAGCTCGACCGGGTGACCGGCTACCTCGACATCGGGCGGGCGGAGGGCGCGCGCACCACCGCGGGCGGCGGGCGGCTGGACGCCGGCGAGCTGGCCAAAGGGTACTTCGTGGCGCCGACCGTGCTGGCCGACGTGCGCGACGAGATGCGGGTGGCGCGCGAGGAGATCTTCGGGCCGGTGGCGTGCGTGCTGCCGTTCGACTCGCTCGAGGAGGCGGCCGCCCGGTCCAACGACAGCGGCTACGGGCTGGCCGGCGGCGTCTGGACCCGGGACGTGGGCAAGGCGCACCGGATGGCGGCCGCGCTGCGGGCCGGGACGGTGTGGGTGAACAGCATGCTGCTGTTCGATCCGGCCGTCCCATTCGGCGGCTACAAGATGAGCGGCTGGGGCCAGGAGATGGGGCAGGACGGGCTAGCGGAGTACCTCACGGTGAAGTCGGTCTGGATTGACACCGCATGAAGGCCGTGGGCCTCTTCATTGCGGAGTGAGCGATTACTGAATTAAGCTGCCCGTGAGCAGGGTCAAGGAGGCCAGGTATGGACAGGGAAGCGCTCGAGCGGAGCCTGGCGAGGCGGCTGCTCGACCACATCGAGCACCGCACCACCGACCTCGCCGACGCGGTGCTCGAGGTCTCGACCGACGTGTACCTGGGGGGGCACCACGACCGGGAGGTCGAGGTGCTGTTCCGCGACCGACCGCTGGTGTTGTGCCTGTCGGGGGCGCTGCCGGGGCCGGAGACGTACCGGACCGTCGACCTCTGCGGGACGCCGGTGCTGCTGGTGCGGGACGCCGAGGGGACGGTGCGGTCATTCGCGAACGCGTGCCGACACCGGGGCGTGCGGGTGGCCGACGGGGCCGGGCCGGTCAAGAAGTTCACCTGCCCCTTCCACGCGTGGACCTACGACCTGGACGGCAGCCTGTTCCGGATCCCGATCGCCGACGCCTTCTCTGGTATGTGCTTTGAGCGCAAGGGCCTCATCGAGCTGCCGGTGACCGAGGGGTACGGGCTGATCGTGGGACGGCTGCGGCCGGGCGCGCCGGTTGACATGGACGACTACCTCGGGCCGGGGCTGGCGGATGAGCTGGCCATGCTCGACTTCGCCTCCTGGGCGCCTTACGGGGACTCGCACCTGCACCCGGTCGGCGCGAACTGGAAGGTCACGCTGGACACATTCCGGGAGAACTACCACTTCAACTTCCTGCACCGTAAGACCCTCGCCAAGTACGCCTACGGCGGGGTGCTGACGTTCGACGCGTTCGGCCCGCACCTGCGGAACGCCTCGGCGCTGCGGTCGATCGACGCGCTCAAGGACCTTCCTGAGACGGAGTGGAGGGACGCGTCGCAGCACTTCAGCTATCAGTACCAGCTGTTCCCGAACACGTCGCTGACGTTCGACGCCCGGCACATCGAGGTCTGGCAGATCCTGCCGGTCGCGCCGGACCAGTCGGTCGTGATCCACTCCTCGTACCTGCGGCCGGGGCTGAGCGACGCGGAGCGCTCGAAGGTCCTCGACATGGCGCCGTGGATCTGCGAGACGGTGGTCGACGGGGAGGACTTCTGGGTGGCCGGGCGGACCGAGCCCGGGGTGCGGACGGGGCTGCTGGAGACGGTGGTGTTCGGGCGGAACGAGCCGGCCCCGCAGCACCTGCACCACGGGTTCGCCGCCGCGCTTGCCGCGGCCGCCGATGGCGCTGCCGTCGATGGCGCTGCCGCCGACATGACTTCCGACGCGACTCACGAGTAGAGCGAGGGCTGATGGATCTGCTGTTGCGCGGGGCGTGGCTGGTTGACGGCACCGGTTCGCCGGGGCGGGCGGCGGACGTGGCGGTGACGGGCGACCGGATCACTACGGTCGCTGCGCCTGGGTCGTTGGCGCCGGAGGCCGGGACGCGGGTGGTCGACCTGGACGGGCTGGTGCTGGCGCCGGGGTTCATCGACATCCACACGCACTACGATGCGCAGATCCTGTGGGACTCCGACCTCACGCCTTCGTCCTGGCACGGGGTGACCAGCGTGGTGATGGGGAACTGCGGGTTCGGGGTCGCGCCGACGCGGCCGGAGCACCGGGACATCATCGTGCGGACGCTGGAGAACGTCGAGGGCATGTCGATGGAGGCGCTCAACGCCGGCATCGACTGGTGCTTCGAGACGTTCCCGCAGTACCTGGCCGCGCTCGAGGCGCGCGCGAAGCGGCTGAACGTGGGCGCATTCCTGGGGCACACGCCGCTGCGGCTGTTCGTGCTCGGCGGACAGGAGCGGGCGGCTTCCGGGGCCGAGGTGACGTTGATGGCGTCATTGCTTCGCGAGGCGCTTGAGGCCGGCGCGATCGGGTTCTCGACGTCGCGGCAGCCGGCCCATTCGGGCGCGTACGGGCGGCCGGTGCCGAGCCGGTTCGCGGAGGTCGACGAGGTGTCGGCGATGGCGGCCGTGCTCGGGGCGGCGGGCAAGGGGGTCATACAGATCTCGATCGGGCCGGGGATGTTCGTCAACGAGTTCTCGGCGCTGGCGGTTCGGTATGGCGTTCCGGTGACCTGGACGGCGCTGGTGACGCGGACGGACAAGCCGGGGGCGGCGATGCGCACGGTGGAGCGGGCGGGGGCGCTGCCGGGCGAGGTGTACCCGCAGATCGCGTGCCGGCCGATCGTCATGCAGATGACGATGACCGACCCGACGCCGCTGGCCGCGATCGACGAGTGGAAGGAGGCGCTGGCGCTGCCTCGGTCGTCGCGTGCTTCTTTGTACGGGGATCCGACGTGGCGGGATCGGGCGCGGCCGGCCACGCTTTCCGCGTGGGCTACGCGGTGGCCGAAGGTGTCGGTTCAGGAGACGATTGCGCATGGTGACACGGTCGGCGTTCCGCTGTCCGAGCTCGCGGCTGCGCACGGGACGACGCCGTTCGACTTGATGCTTGACCTTGCTCTGGCTGACGACATGGCGACGCGGTTTCGGGTGGTGCTCGAGAACGACGCCGACGATGAGATCGGGGCGCTGCTGGCCGACAAGCGGACGCTGCTGGGGCTGTCCGATGCGGGAGCGCACGCGTCACAGCTCTGCGATGCCTGCTATTCGACGGACCTGCTGGGGCATTGGGTGCGCGAGCGGAAGGCGATTTCTCTGGAGGAGGGGGTCTGGCGGCTGTCCGGGCACCCGGCTTCTGCGTTCCGTATTCGGGATCGGGGCCTGGTGCGCGAGGGGTACTTCGCCGACCTGGTGGCGTTCGACCCGGCGACGATCGGGGCGGGTGCGCTTGAGCGGGTGTACGACCAGCCCGGCGGGGCGGACCGGCTGATCGCGCGGTCTTCCGGGGTCGAGTACCTGTGGGTCAACGGGGTGGCAGCGCGGGAGGCGGGAGCGGATCTGCCGGGGGTCGCGGCGGGACGGGTATTGCGCAGCTGAAAGAAATCGTTCGCCCCGCCTCTACCGGGGTGCTCCCGACTGCGGCCTGGCCCGCTGCCTCACCCGGTCGGCGACTTCGGGGAGCGGAGACTGTCATTATTGTGTTCCATTCTGGTTGACATTCCAGCTTGCTGGACGTCATTGTGTTCCAAAAGGGGCGCTATACGACCCGAACGGCACACGATGACGCCCGAACGCCGGCCAGCCCCAACCAAAGTGGTCTAAGCGACGCGTGCTGCCGAAGCGACTACGTCTCTAGCAGACCTTGACGTGGGCCGTCTCGAATGGCACTAACCGGCCTTGCGGCTAGCCGAGGTTAATGGCGGCGGGGCAGGTCTGCGCGGCTGACTTGTAGTAATTGGGGTGGGAGAGTCAGGCGGGCCCGTTCGATATGAGTGGTTGTGCTCTTGATTTTCACCTGCTGTCTGCCTTCGAGGCGTAGCGTCGGGTGATGCTGAATCGCCGCAAGTTCCTCCAGATCGCGGCCGTTTCCTCCGGCCTTGCCATCACCGGCGCCGACCTGCTCAGCCAGGCCGTCGCCAACGCCTCGACCACGGTTCGCGCCGACGGCTCGCGGGGCATCAAGCACATCGTCATCCTGACGATGGAAAACCGGTCGTTCGACCACTTCCTCGGCTGGCTGCCCGGCGCCGACGGGCGGCACGACCTGCGGTTCACGTCCGCGGTCGACGGCAACACCTACCCGAACTACCCGCTCGCGCCCGACTTCCAGGGCTGCGGGTACAGCGACCCGGACCACAGCTGGGAGGGCTGGCTCGTCCAGCACAACGACGGGAAGATGGACGGCTTCCTGCAGCGGCCGACCACCCCGGAGGACAACCCGGGGGTCACGCTGGCCGCGGCGAACACGTTCCCGATCGGCTACTACAGCAATGTGGATCGCTTCGGCCGTCGCAAGGCGCTGCCGGACCTGCCGGTCATCGGCGCGCTGGCCGAGCGGTACACGACGCTGGACCGCTACTTCTGCGCGTTCGCCGGGGAGACGTTCCCCAACCGGTTCTACCAGCACGCGGGCCAGACCGACCGGGACCACAACTCCGAGGTGCCGTCGACGCTGCCGACGATCTGGGACCAGCTGTCCCCGATCCCGAACACCGACGGGATCCCGACCGGGGGCTACTACTACCGGGACTCCCCGATCCTGGCGCTGTGGGCCAGCCCCGGGATCGAGCCCGGGGCGACGTTCAAGTACCAGGCGTTCTTCCACCCGTTCAGCGACGCCGACGCGTCCACGGCGGCGCTCTCGGCCGGCACGTCGTTCGTCGCCGCCTGCCAGAACGGCACGCTGCCGAACGTCTGCTACATCGACCCGGCCTTCGACAACGAGGCGACCGGGACATCCGGGGACGACCACCCGCTGGGCGACGTCCGGCTCGGGGAGCGGTTCATCGCCGACGCGTATCACGCGCTGGCCGACAACGGCTACCTCGACGACACCGTCTTCATCGTGACGTTCGACGAGTGGGGCGGCTTCTACGACCACGTGCCCCCGCCGCGGGTGATCGACGACACCAACCCCGCCACCGTCATACACGCGGGCGACAGCACCACCCCGACCGACGGGCAGCTCATCCCCGACTACCGGCAGCTCGGCTTCCGGGTCCCCGCGATCGTGGTGTCCAACCTGGTGCGGCCGCATCAGGTCGTGCACGAGGGGCCGTTCGAGCACGACTCCAGCCTGGCGCTGATCGAGTCCACGTTCGGGCTTTCGCCGCTCACCGCGCGCGACAAGCACGCGCGGAACCTCGCGGAGATCCTGCTGCCGTCGCCGGTGCCCGACCGCTTCGCGGTGCGGCCGTCGTCGATCCCGACCAGCGCGGACGTCGTCGGGCCGGCGATCAGCCCGCCGTCGGAGTCGCTGCTGCAGGTGCTGGAGGGGACGGCGGCCTACGACCCGGCCGACGTCTGTTCGGGCGACAGTGTGCAGTCGGTGTCGCCCGATCCGGTCAACCACCCGCGGCATCCGCAGACGTTCGGCGGGATCGCCGGCCTGAAGGGGACGGCCGGGATGGCGGACCTGTCCAGGAACCTGGACGGGATCGACGGGAGCTAAGGCCGGTGTTACGCGCTGCTCGCCCGGGGTTTTCGTTGGGGACTGACCCGCTGCCCGGGCGAGTAGTTCGTAGCTTTCTACGCGGGCGGCGTGGTCGAAGGCGCTGGTCGTGACCATGAGCTCGTCGGCTTTGGTGCTGTTCAGGAGCTGGGCCAGCGCGTTTATCACCGTGCCGGGGTCACCGACCACGTGCGAGCTCGTTGCCTCCGACATCACCGTCTGCTCGGCGGTTGAGTAGGCGGTGCTGGCGGCTTCCTCCGGGCTTGGCAGCGTGCCGGGCCGCCCGGCCTTCGTGCGCAGCGTCGACAGCCGGGTCGATCCGTGCAGCCAGTGCGCTTCCTCGGCGTCCTTCGCGCACAGCACCGACACGCTGATGAGGCTGTACGGCTCTTTTCGCGTGTCGGAAGGCGTGAAGGTCCTGCGGTAGAGCGCGAGGGCGGGTCTGGCGCTGGCGGGGCTGAGGTGGTGGGCGAAGGCGAACGGCAGGCCGAGGCGGCCGGCCAGCTCGGCGCTGTAGCCGGTGGAGCCGAGTAGCCACAGGGCGGGCTCGTTGCCCTCGGCCGGGATGGCGCGGATTCTCGGTTCGCCTCTTGGCTTGTCGGTGGCCTGGCTGACGAAGTAGGCCCGCAGTTCCGCGAGCTGACCGGCGAAGTCCGCCGTCGGCAGGCCGTCAGCGCTGCGGCGCAGTGCGCGCGCCGTTTCCCGGTCGGTGCCGGGAGCGCGGCCGATCCCGAGGTCGATCCGCCCGGGGTGCAGCGCCTCGAGGGTGCCGAACTGCTCGGCCACCGTGAGCGGCGGATGGTTCGGCAGCATCACCCCGCCTGAGCCGACCCGGATCGAGCTGGTGGCGGCGGCGATCTGCCCGACGAGGACGGCCGGGGCCGAGCTGGCGATGCCGGGGAGGTTGTGGTGCTCCGCGACCCAGTAACGCGTGAAGCCTAGGCTCTCGGCGTGGTTAGCCAGGTCGATGCTGCAGCGAAGCGCCTCGCGGGCGGATGCGCCCGTTGGCACCGGGCACAGGTCGAGGACCGACAGGGGAACGGGGAGGCGGTCTGGGAGGCTGGCGGCCACAATCAGAAGACTGTCAGCACTGGCAGGGCCCAGGCAACCCTTCCGTCAGCCTTTGGCGTAGCTGCTGGCACCCCACCAATCGACCACCTCGACCGGCTCATCGCCGACCACCCAGGCGTCGTGGCCCGACGGCACTGCCGTCACCTGGCCGGGACCGGCGTCGAACTCGGTGCCGTCGGCCATTCGGATTCGCAGTGTTCCGGTGACGTGGCTCGGCCGCGGAATTGGTTACTCGTCCCAGGCCTGGACGCCGGACTGGCGGATGATCAGGCCGTCTTTCAGGTCGAGAACGGCCACGCAGAGGACCCGGGCACCGCTTGGGTAACGGCAGTCCTGCATGAAGGCCGCGTTGTCGTCGCTGACG
>Ga0208357_1001712_pt1 | contig 15645 bp, 17 predicted proteins | sample NGESurdeep092012_6_FD_184487 | JGI IMG/M metagenome (GOLD analysis project Ga0208357, IMG submission 184487) | Arctic peat soil microbial communities from Barrow, Alaska - NGEE Surface sample F52-2 deep-092012 (SPAdes) | ecosystem: Environmental > Terrestrial > Soil > Wetlands > Peat ... | reverse complement strand
CCTCCAGAAACTTGGCAGTGACGAGTTCAAGGATAGGCGGCTCCACCGTGTTGACCGCGGCAAACATCCACGCGATCGCGCGCGCCCGGGCATTCGCATCGTCCGGCAGCAGGTCCACATGGCGCTCCGCAATATGCAACACGATGGCCCCCGACTCGAACAGGGCGAGGTCGCCTTCTTCGTAGGTGGGAATCTGCCCGAAAGGATGCAGCGCCCGATGCGCGGGTTCTTTCATCGCACTGAACGAAACAAGGCGAACCTCGTAAGGCTGGCCCACTTCTTCAAGCGCCCAGCGAACGCGCATGTCGCGCGCGAGTCCTCTGCCGTGATCGGGGGAGCTTTCAAAGGCGGTGATGGTGGGGGTCATGGGGAGGTTCCAGGTGATGGCATGACGTCATGAAAAACAGGAGGCAGAGATGGAATGGCACTCACTTGGGGCCACCGACTCCCAACCATTCGCGCTGAGCCCTTCGACAAGCTCAGGAAAAACAAGGGGTCACGAAACCGAAACCGGGATGGAGGAAGCCAAGTCGGGAATCATGGGTCATAGTCGACATTCCTGAGCTTTGACCTCGACTTCCATGGTGCTCGGAGATAGCCAAATCAGCTGGATCAGAGTCCGTTATATTCCATGCGGATAACGGCCGCCGGAGAACGGGATGGAGGACGTCAAGTCGCGTTGAATTCCGCCGCCACTTTTCGCTGTCCTCGTTGATCCGACCTTTGATCTGGCAAGCCACTTCCCGCAATCACGGCAAGGAAGGTGTCATGCATCATTCACGACTTTGTGCACTGCTGATCGACTGCAACACGCCAGATCTCGATCGTGCCACCACCTTCTGGGCGGAGGCATTGGGTCGCCCGTTTGACTCCGACCACCCCGGCACTCGCGGGAACTACCGCATGCTTGAGACACCGCCTGACGAACCCATTGTTCAAATTCAGAAGGTCTCTCACGAGAGCAGAGTCCATATCGACATCGAAACCGATGATATCCCTGCCGAGGTGGCTCGGTTGGAGAGGTTGGGTGCCAGTGTGGTCAATCGCCTGGAACGCTGGGTGGTGATGCAGGCCCCGACCGGGCAACGACTTTGTGTGGTGCGTGTGCAACGACCCGGGTTTCCCAAGAACGCGAATCGTTGGGATTAGGCCGATAATAAAAGGGGAATGAGTGCACTTCTCGATAGTCGACTCGGACCCTTGCTTGGCTCCAGCGGTTGACCGTTGCCATCGTCAGCCACGCCGGGCGGCCTCGATCGCGGCGATGTCGATTTTCGTCATCCCCATCATCGCGTCGAACGCGCGCTTGGCGATGGCGGGGTCCGGGTTGGTGATCGCGGCCGTCAGGGCGCGTGGGGTGATCTGCCACGACAAGCCCCACTTGTCCTGGCACCAACCGCACTCGCTGGCGTGGCCGCCGTTGCCGATGATCGCGTTCCACAGACGGTCGGTTTCGGCCTGGTCGTCGGTGGCTACCTGGAACGAGAACGCCCAACTGTGCGGGCACCCGGGCCCGCCGTTCAATCCCAGGCACGGGATGCCCATGACACTGAACTCGACCGTCAGCACGTCGCCCTGCTTGCCGGCGGGGTAGTCCCCCGGCGCGTGATGGACGGCACCTACGGCGCTATCCGGGAACGTCTTGGCGTAGAACGTCGCGGCATCCAGGGCGGTGCCGTCATACCAAAGGCAAATCGTGTTCTTGCTGACCATGCGGGTTCTCCGGGTTCAGGGCGGCGAGGATGGCCCTTCATTCTCTGCGACGAACGACGGGCGCGCAGATCGACACGTGGAGACCGGGGCAGAGTGCACTGGCCCTCGACGCATTGCGGGACGCGCACCCACTGCCTCTGGAGCTGGCCCTTTCGCCCCCGTGATCACGCGGCGCGTGCCGCGATATTCCTGCGACGCCACCGCAACAGCGCCCAGCCCACGACCGCCATCCACGGATAGGCGGCCAGCGCAAAGGCACGCTGCCACATGCCGATGTTCGCGCGGGTCACAAACTCGCCTGTTCCGAACATCACGGCGAGCAGCGCAAAGCCGGCGAGGGTATTCAGTATCAGGAACGCGATGATCCAGCGTAGATCGCGCGGCGCGCGGCGCATCCCGACCGCCGCCAACGGGGAGCCCAGCAGCACCAGCAGGCCGAGGTTGCAGGCCGTGTGGCGTTGATCGGGTAGCGGAAACCAGCCACCGAACAGGAACGCGACGCCATTGGCTGCCACCACCAGCGCCAACAGCACGGCCAGAACCTGGCCGGTCCCGACCGAACGCAGGCCACGATGCACCCCGACCGCCGCGGCCAGCCCCGCAAAGCCGCCCATCAACGTACCTGCATTGAACACCATGGGGTAACGCGCCGAGCTGCTGCCCAGCTCGCTGGCGAACTGCGCCATGTGGCTGTAACCGGGATATAGCATCGCGGCGAGTATCAGCGTGCCGAAGTACAGCGCGGGGACCGCATACATCGCGTGGAGCAGGCGATCGGTCGAGGTGGGCACAGACATGTTGGCGTTTCCCATGGGAGGATGATCGTGATCCGGCAGGGATTGCCGCACATGACATGGAGTCCTGTGCGGCGAGTCATCGGTGAATCAGGAGTTCGCAGGCACGCGCTGCGTGCGCGCCGCCAGGTCGCGCGGACCGCACTGGCACGGCGCACCCTGCTGGCAGCCGCACTGGCAGGACGAGGCGACAGCGGCTGGTGTCTGGCAACCGCAGGTGCAGCTGGCGCCGACACAATGGGTGCATGAGCAGTTTTTCATTTGGGTGTTCATCGTAGTGCTCCAGATGGAGTGGCAGACCGGATTGGCCTGAGCGCATTCTGAATACCTTCGTTTCCACGATCTTGAACAAATGGGCTGATCGGATTCGATGGAAACGCACACTGACGAGCTTGATTCGCGCAAACGTCCGGTCGCGGGCGTCGGGCGCATCATCGGCTGGCCCGGCGGCAGCCTGTGGATCGGCCGCCATCTGGCGCCGATACAGGAGCATGCCCATCATGCGATCCAGATCTCGCTGGCGATGGAGGGCAGCTTCAAGATCCAGGCCGACGGTTGGCCCGAGGCGCGCGGAACGCGGGGCATGGTCGTCATGCCAGACCGTCGTCACCGCTTCGATGGTTGCGGCGCGTGGGTGGCGACGTTGTTCGTCGAGCCGAACTCCGCGCGCGGCGCGGCGCTGAGGGAGCGCTTTGCAGGATTCGATATCGCCTTGCTGTCGGATGCCGAGGCTCGCGAAGCCGTGCGCTACCTGCACGCCCAGTACACCGCCGCTGCGCCGGATGACTTGATGGCGCAGTTCGCCCAGGGCGTGGTCTGTGGCATCGCGGGCAATCCGGCGATGGCGCCGAGCGAGGACCCTCGCATCACGGCGGCACTCGCCTGGATGCACACGCGATTGGCGACGCCGATCCGGCTCGAAGAAGTCGCGGCCACGGTCCATTTGTCGTCAAGCCGCTTCCGCCACCTCTTCGTCACCCAGACTGGCACGTCGTTGCGCGCATGGCTGCTGTGGGCGCGCATGGCGCACGCGGTGGAGTACGCGTTCCAGGGACGCTCGTGGACCGAGGCAGCGCACGAGGCCGGCTTCGCCGATGCGGCACACCTGACGCGCACGTGCCGACGCATGTTTGGGGTGGCGCCGACGATGCTGGTACCGAGCAAGCTGACCGGGCCGGAGCCGCTTGCAGCCGGTTGATTCGATACCATTGCCTTGCAGGAGGCGGCGCTGCCCCCTGTTTTCGGACTGGTCTGCCGGGTTCGCATCCATGCCAGTGATGAACCGTGCGGCAGCGCTCCGCCACCCAGCAAGTCGATTCACGGCGACGCGGATGACCATCGACGGCAAGCCATGCAAGCGCTTGCCATGGCGCCAATCAATCCGGGATTTCCGGCTCCACCAGCTTGCCGAGCAGCACCAGCGATTCCTGCCAGCCCATGTAGCACAGCTCGACCGGGATCATCTCGGGGATGCCCTCCTGCACCACATGCATTTCGGTGCCGCAGGAGACGGCGCGAAAAGTGATGGTGGTGGTCATCTCGCCGGGCAGGTTGGGGTCCTCGAAGCGATCGTTGTACCGGATGCGCTCGCCCGGCACGAGCTCCCGGTAGGTGCCGCCGAAGCTGTGGCCATTGCCGCTGGAGAAGTTGGTGAACGTCATCCGGTAGCTGCCGCCGACCTGTGCGTCGAGCTGATGCACCTTGCAGGTAAAACCGTTCGGCGGAAGCCACTTGGCGATCGCATCGGCATCGAGGAAGGCGCGGTAGACCCGCTCGGGCGGTGCGCGCAGCACGCGGTGGAGACGGAGGGCGCTGGTAGCCATGATGGTTTCCATTACAGAGGATCAGCCCGCAACTTGCAGGGCGAATGGGCAGGGCGACCTGCCATGGCTACGCTGACAGACTGACCACCGGCATGAAGCCACCGAAGATCATGCGCTTGCCGTCGAAAGGCATGTCGCTGGCTTCCGCCATGCGCGGATCTTTCATGAATTTCTCCATGCCGGCGTCGCGGGTGGCCTTGTCGGGCCATTCCACCCAGGAGAACACCACGGATTCGTCTTTCCCTGCCTGCACGGCGCGACGGAAATCGGTGAGCTTGCCTTCGGGCACGTTGTCGCCCCAGCACTCCACCACCCGGGTGGCGCCGAACTCCATGAAAATGGCGTCAAAGGTATTGGCGTGCGCAACGAACTTCTCGCGGTTGGCGTTGGGTACGGCGATCACGAAACCATCGATGTAGGACATGGCTGTTTCCTTGGCGGGGGGCCGGTATGGTCCCTTCTTGCTTGCGACGAACGAGTGCATGCAAGATCGACATGGGCGTGAAAGTCATTTGACCCGAGTCGCAACAAAGGAGTTCTGACTGGTCGACGCCATGTTGCCGCTGTGGACGCAGCTCCTCCTGAAGCAGGTCGCGGACCGCGTCGGTTTTCTTCCGCGTTCGGCTTACGCCTGGTTGACCGGCCAGCAAGGATTTCGACGCGTCCTTTGGCAAGGGCCACTTTTCGCATGCGGCCTTCGGCCTACGCTCAGCGCCTGCCGCGGACCTGATCTTGTCTCTTGATCACATCCTGGATTGGCGCAGAAGAGCCGGCGGTATTCGATAGAGATCTGATCAAGAAGCAGGACCTGATCCGGGGCCGAACGGGGCTACAGTAAGTGCCATTCCTGTCAGGGACGGGACGAACGGCATTTACTCAGGGGCAATCCGACTGCCAACCGTTCGCGCAGAGCGTAGCCTGCGCTGTGGGCGGAGTAGACGCGCCGCCAGGCGTGGCCAGCTTATCGCCGGTATGTCCTTCGACTTCGACCCACGACCCACGTCTCGTTGTACGTGTTGGCGCGCGAGGGTGTGACAGGGGCTGTTTCACGTGCTGCTGAACACGCCAGTGCGAATCTGCGCTGTCGGCCGGCGCATGAAGCGGCGCGGCCGGCCATCACCCCGACCCCAGCAGGTATCCCCATGCGCTATCAACTCCTTGGCAATACCGGCCTGTTCGTCTCCGAACTGTGCCTCGGCACGATGACCTTTGGCGGCGCTGGCGAGATGTGGAGCAAGATCGGCGAGGTGCAACAGGGCGACGCCGAACGCATCGTCGGCCGCGCTATCGACGCCGGCATCAACTTCATCGACACCGCGGACGTCTATTCGAATGGGCAGGCGGAGACCATCGCCGGCCAGGCGCTGAAAAACCTGAAGGTGCTGCGCGAGGAAGTGATCGTGGCGACCAAGGTCTTCGGCGAAACGGGCGACAAGGGGCCCAACGCGCGCGGACTGTCGCGCCACCACATCATGGAGGGGGTGAAAGCCAGCCTCAAGCGGTTGCAACTGGAGCACATCGATCTCTACCAGGTGCATGGTTTCGACCCGGCCACCCCGATCGAGGAAACCGTGCGCGCGCTCGACAACCTCGTGCAGCACGGCCAGGTGCGCTACGTCGGCGTGTCGAACTGGGCCGCGTGGCAGATCATGAAGGCGCTCGGCATCGCCGACCGTCACGGGCTGGAGCGGTTCCAGTCCCTGCAGGCGCATTACACCATCGCCACGCGCGATCTTGAGCGCGAAATCGTACCTGCGCTGCAAAGCGAATCCATCGGCCTGATGGTGTGGAGCCCGCTTTCCGGTGGCCTGCTCAGCGGCAAATACCATCGCGAAGGCGATGCGGACAAGGGCAATCGCCGGGCGGCATTCGATTTCCCGCCGGTGGACAAGGATCACGCCTTCGACTGCATCGACGTGATGCGCGGCATCGCCGACAGGCGCAGGGTTTCGGTGGCGCAAATCGCCCTGGCGTGGCTGCTGCACCAGTCCGTGGTCACCAGCGTGATCATCGGAGCGAAGCGCCTGGATCAGCTGGACGACAACATCGCCGCGGCAAAGCTTGAGCTGGACCAGGACGAGTTGGCCGAGCTGGACAAGGTCAGTGCGTTGCCGGACGCCTATCCGACATGGATGCTGGAGCGCCAGGGCGAGTACCGACGCAAGCAGCTGGCATCCGCCGGCGAGCGCTGAAAACCTGGTCGGCCAAAGCGAGACAGACGTGCCGACGCTGCTGGAATGCTTCTAACTGATTTCTGGTTGGCTTTTGCTACGATGACCAAACCGCCTGCCGCCCTGTGCCTCAGCGACGTTCGCTTCGTTCCTGGTGGGAACCGATGAAAGCAGCACGTATCCTGTACTCGGGCAGTCTTGCCTTGGCGAGTCTCACGCTTTCGGCGCAAACCGAGTTGCCCGAGGTCAAGGTCACGGCGCCAGCGTACTCGTCGTATCACGGCGGTTACCTGATCTCCGGCGACTTCAGGGTCGACCCGCGCATGCCGTCGGTGGTGTTCCCGGCACAGGCGCTGGTGAAGGACGACATCCTCAGCATCGAACCGGTCCACCTGCAGGACGACGAATACCTGGTGCTGCAGGAATGCGCTTCAGCCGACTGCCACGTCGCGTCGCTGGTCCGCGTCTGGAGTGCGAACGATATCGGCGGCGATGATGCACGAAACAACCGGGTCTGGATCATCCACGAAAACAAGTATTTCATCTGGCTCAAGCGCCTGCCGGAAGTTTCCGGTGCGAGCTGCGGACAGGGCTCGCTCATGTTCGACCCCAGGGCAACCAGATGCGGCGGCCACTTCACCAGCTTCCAGAAGTTCAGCCCGCCGTTGATGCTGGTTCCCAACGGCGACCTGGCCGCCTTTCACCAGGACGCCCTGCAGAAAGCCATGCAGGTCGACCCGGTGCAGGTGGCGAAACAGAAGCATGAAGGCTCCACCTACGTCGTGACCTTTCAAGGCGGCAGCACGGTGCGCATCCGTCGCTTGCACTCGGCGCGCCACAAGTAGCGGGAGAAGGTGTCAGGAAGAAAGGCAAACGGGTTGCCGAAGCGGTGAACACGCACAACGCGCATGAGGGCAGGGGGCATGGCGTTGCCGGCGATCTACTTTCGTAGCCGCCTCAGATTGCTGCGCACAGTCTTCCGGTAGGGCGCCATGCCGACGCCGAGGGCCCTGGTCATCGCGTGCTGGGTCTGGCTGGAGCTGGGGGCGCGCCCTCCGAACAGGGACGCGAAGAACATCGACTGGCAGGACGCCGCGGCGCTGAATGCCATGCCGGTCAGCGATGCGGCCGAGGCCTCCACCTTTTCCTCGACCATGCGTTTCATTTCGCGATCCTGCCTGGCGGACGGATGGGTTCCGGCAGCAGCCATCGCGGTGGTGCGCCTGGCGATGACGGTCGCCGAGCCCTGCATCAGTTCCATGGAGCTTCGTGCAAGGTCGAACCAGGCACCGGCGAGGGAGTTCCGGGTGCGTCTCATGAGCGTGCTCCGGTCATGCTGGAGACCTGGCCGTCGTCCGATGCGCTGCGGGCCGGTTTGTCCAGGCGTGCGAATGGGGGATTGGGCTCGACACTGGTCATCTTGAACGCGTTCATCGGTTTCCTGGTCTGCATGGAACAAGTGCGCGCAGCGTGCGGTGGTCGACATGAAATGCACGTGCACTGATGGCGTTTCCGCCTTCCGGCCCATCGGCTGAACGCCCTATTCGCCAGCAAGGTTCTGCCGCTGGTGTGGTTCGGAACCGGGGTGATTGTCGCGGAGTGATCGCCTGGCTTTCCGAGTAGCCGGATTGTCACGAAACCGCGAGCCGGTGCGGCGAAAGTCGGTCGTAATAAGCCTGACACTGATCGACGAGTTGCGTTGGAAGCTGCTCAGCTCGGCATGGTACTCGCCGCATGGAGCCAACCTGTTGGATTGCTCCACCGCGGCGTACGACCGATCCCTCGATGCCGATGTCCGGCAATACCAGGCCGGCCAGCAGGTACAGCGGAACGGTTTGCGCCAGCACGACGGCGAAGCCGAGGAAGCTCCATTCATGCCGGAAGCGCAGGTCGTACATCGCCCACCATGCCTGCACGTCGAGCACCAGCAGCAGGATCGCCCACGCCAGACTGGGCCAGTAGGTGCGCACGCGCGAGCGCGCCAGCATGAGGCCGCGAAACCCTTGCAGCACCTGGGTGATCGCCAAGCCCAGGATGATTGACAGCAGCACGGAGAGGTAGCTGAATGCGTCCATGGTTCAATCTCGCTGGTGGCGGTCCGGATGCGGGGAGATCGGGCGGATTGCCGGTTGCGGCGCAGACCACGGCAAGTCGATTCTGCCCAAACTCCACGACGAGTGTTTCACCTCCCCGATCAGGCGCATTATCCGCATCCGGGGCGGATGCGGCCAGGCGACTGGATCACGGCGACGCCATCGTCGGCTTGTCGTCATTGCGTCAGGTGGCGGTCCGTGCGTCCGCGCCAGTCATCAGGCAAGCTGTTGCCCCATCGAAGGGCGCCGGCGCACGGGAGGCAGGGTATGGGGAAGGGCAGGCTCGAAGCATTCAGCGATGGCGTCATCGCGATCATCATCACGATCATGGTGCTGGAGCTCAAGGTGCCGGTCGGGCACACGCTGGGCGACCTGCTGCCGCTTGCCCCGGTGCTGCTCGGTTACGTGCTGAGTTTCGTCTACGTCGGCATCTACTGGAACAACCATCACCACATGCTGTTTACCTGCCATCGGGTGTCGGGCGCCGCACTGTGGGCGAATCTGCATCTGCTGTTCTGGCTGTCGCTGTTCCCGTTCACCACCGCCTGGATGGGCGAAAGCCATCTCGCCGTGCCGCCAACCGTGGCCTATGGCGTGGTGTTGCTGATGGCGGCGATTGCGTACTGGATTCTTCAGCAAACCCTGATCGCGTCGGACGGCGTCGGTTCGGTGCTGCGGCAGGCGATCGGTTCGGACTGGAAGGGCAAGCTTTCGCCGGTGCTCTACGTGACGGGCATCGTGCTGGCCTTCTGGCGACCGTGGGCGGCGCAGTTGCTGTATGCGCTGACGGCGTTGTTGTGGCTGATTCCGGACCGGCGCATAGAGGGCGTGATCCACGGTGCGGCCGGCGAAGGCAGATAAGTTGGTGCCGAGGCGGCCCAGCTTCGCCAGCCTGGCATGGTACGGCCGTTTGCCCTTCCCTGGCGTTCGGGAGCAATGATTGGCTGGCCGACGCGGGACGCATCTCCCGCAGCGCGGGGGTATGCTTGGAACTTGAAACAGTGCGACCGGTCCGCATCGAGGGTAGAGCAGCATGGCTGACGTTTTTGTCTCCTACGCCCGCAGCGACAAGCAACGAGTTGTGCCGCTGGTCGCTGCGATCGAGGCGAGGGGCTGGTCGGTCTGGTGGGATCCCGAGATCGCTCCAGGGCAGGAGTTTGATGATCGGATCGAGGCGGAAATCGATGCGGCCCGGGCCGTACTGGTGGTCTGGACTCCGACCTCGGTAGCTTCCCGCTGGGTGCGCGGCGAGGCCCGCGAAGCCGCCGAGCGCGGCATCCTCGTGCCGGTGCGGTTCGAGCAGGCGCGCCTGCCGCTGGACGTTCGCGCCATCCACACCACCGACCTCGACGGCTGCGGCGAAGATCCCGCGAGTGCGCCGGTACAGGAGTTCCTTCGCGCGCTTGGCACCATGATCGCGCATACGCAAGCGGCGCAACCGACCAGGCAAGCCGATGCTTCGGCGCCTCCGTCGGTCGACAAGGAGGCGGCGCGCTGGACGATATGCGTGCTGCCGTTTGCCAACATGAGTGGCGATCCGGAACAGGAGTATTTCAGCGACGGCATCACCGAGGACATCATCACCGATCTGAGCAAGGTATCCGCGCTGGGGATCATCTCGCGCAACAGCGCCTTCATGTACAAGGGCAGGCACGTCGACATTCCCAAGGTCGCGCGTGAACTCAAGGTCAGCCACGTACTGGAAGGCAGCGTGCGCAAGGCCGGTGGCCGGGTGCGGATCAACGCACAGCTGATCGACGGCAGCAGCAACAACCACGTCTGGGCCGAGCGCTACGACCGCGACTCAAATGACATTTTTGCGCTGCAGGACGAGATTTCCGAGGCCATCGTCAAGGCGCTGAAACTGCGGCTGCTGCCCGCGGAGAAGCAGGCGATCGTGCGCCGTGGCACCGACAATGCCGAAGCGCACAACCTCTACTTGATGGCGCGACAGAGCTACATCACCGGCCAGGAGATGGAGGCGCGTTCGGCGGAGGCGATCGTGCGGCTGTGCGTTCGTGCCACCGAAATCGACCCCCGCTATGCCCAGGCCTGGGCTTTGATGGCGGTCGGTTACCACAAGTTGCGCGTGGTGAATGGCGGTAGTTCGGGTGACAGCCTCGCGGCGGCGGAGCGCGCGCTGGTGCTGGACCCCCGCCTGGCCGAGGCGCATGCGATCAAGGCCCAGGTGTTGTTGCAGGATGGCAAGCCCGATGCTGCTGCGACCGAAGTCGCCAGCGCACTCGAGCTGGATCCGGAGTCCTACGAGGCCAATCGCTCGGCGGGCCGCCTGAGCTACCAGTTTCACCGCTACGGGGACGCCGTGCGCTTTTATGAAAAGGCGGTCACGTTGATGGACGCCGACGTCAATTCGGCGATGATGCTGATCGCCTGCTACACGGCGGTCGGCGATGCCGCCAGCGCGCGGCGCGCGGCGCAACTGGCGCTGCAGCGCACCGAGCCCGTCCTGGTCCAGGATCAATACAACTCCGGTGTGGCGGCTTACAGTGCCTACGCACTGGCGGCCCTGGGCGAAGGTGAACGCGCCAAGGCGCGCATGGAGCGCACGCTGCTGATCGATCCCGACAACTTCAACATGCGCTACAACTTCGTGTGTGCGTTGAGCGTGCATTTGAAGGAGAAGGAAGCCGCGCTGGACATGCTCGGTCCATTGTTCGAGAACATCTCGAAAAGCTTCCTGGATTACGCCAAGGGCGATCCGGATCTCGATCTGCTACGCGACGATCCGCGCTATCAGGCCATGGTCGAGGCGGCCGAATGGCGGCTCACCGCGCAGGCCGGGTGACGACCCGGCAACGCCGCTTGAATGCCGTCGTTGACGATGGTGACGCGGATCGCCGCATCCAGGTTTTCATGCGGTTTGCCCACGTCGTGGCAGCACCCAACCAGGCCGGATGAAATGGCAGGTGTAGCCGCCGGGGTAGTGCTGGAGATAGTCCTGGTGCTCGGATTCGGCCTCCCAGAAATCGCCGGCCGGGCTCAGTTCGGTGACCGCCTTGCCTGGCCACAGCCCGGACGCGTCCACGTCGGCGATGGTGTCTTCGGCGACCTGTTTCTGCTCCTCGCTGGTGTAGAAGATGGCTGAGCGATAGCTGGCGCCGCGATCATTGCCCTGGCGGTTGGCCGTGCTCGGATCGTGGATCTGGAAAAAAAACTCCAGCAGCCTGCGGTAGCTGATTCGTTGCGGATCGAAGACGATTTCGATCGCCTCGGCATGGGTGCCGTGGTGGCGATAGGTGGCATGGGCCACGTCGCCGCCCGCATAGCCCACGCGGGTGGAGATGACACCCGGCTGCTGCCGAATCAGCTCCTGCATCCCCCAGAAGCAGCCGCCCGCAAGCACGGCACGTTCGCTCGAACTGCTCATGAGGCTGACTCCTGCTGATGGGTGTCGAACACCTTGCGGTACTCGCCGTAACCCTCGCTTTCGAGTTGGTCGAGGGGGACGAAGCGCAGCGAGGCGGAGTTGATGCAATAGCGCAGGCCGCCGCTCTCGCGCGGACCATCCGGAAAGACGTGGCCGAGGTGGCTGTCGCCATCGCGGGAACGTACTTCGGTACGGATCATGCCATGGCCAATGTCGTGCTTCTCGATCACCTGCTCGTTGTGTAGCGGACGCGTAAAGCTGGGCCAGCCGCAGCTGCTCTCGAATTTGTCGAGCGACGTGAACAACGGCTCGCCGGAGACAATATCGACATACAGGCCCGCCGCCTTGTTGTCGTTGTAGAGATTGTCGAAGGGTCGCTCGGTAGCGGCTTGCTGGGTAACGCGGTATTGCTCGGGCGTGAGCCGGGCGATGGCTTCGGGGGTTTTGCGGTAGTTCGACATCATGGTCTCCGCGAGGATGATCGGAAGTGTGCGCCAAATATTGTCAGCGACACGGTATACATGGGGTTCGCTGGAGTCGCCCCAAGGTTTCCTGCGCGCATGCGGGCGACGTTTGTCGAGTCGGGTCGAGGCTGCGCCGGTTTGCCATGAAATAGTCATGCGTCGTGCCCTGGATTGCCTGCATCGACGGGCAGCATGGTCCGGCCTGCACATCTGCACACCTATGCACCCTCCCACGAAATTATTCCGAGGTAGCCGCATGCATCGTCGAAATCTGCTCAAAAACAGCCTGTTCGGAGCGTCCGCACTGATCCTGCATCCGCTGGTGTCGCGTGCTACGGGAGTCGCGGATGCCGAGGCCAGACTGCGCGCGTTGCAACGCCGCCATGGCGGTCGCCTCGGCGTGGCCATGCTGGATACCGGCACGGGCCGCCGCGTTGCGCAACGTGGCGATGAGCGCTTCCTGCTGTGCAGCACGTTCAAGGTGCTGGCGGTGGCGGCGGTGCTGGCGCGGGTCGACGCCGGCAAGGAGCGGCTGGATCGACGCATCGTGTTTGGACCGGAGGTCCTGCTGGACTATGCGCCGGTGACTCGCCCGCACGTCGGCGCGCCGGGCATGACGGTGGCCGCGCTGTGCGAAGCGGCGATCACGCTGAGCGACAACACCGCCGCCAACCTGTTGTTGGCCAGCCTGTCGTTGGCCAGCCTGGGCGGACCTGCCGCTGTGACCCGCTTCGTGCGTGGCCTGGGCGATCCGGTGACGCGGCTCGATCGTACGGAGCCGGAACTCAACGAAGGCAGCCCCGGCGATATACGCGATACCACGACGCCAAACGCGATGCTGGATACCTTGCAGCGACTGTTGCTCGGACACGCCCTGGCGGATGCCTCGCGGGTGCGATTGACGGGTTGGCTGCGCGCATGCGCCACGGGTCGGGACAAGCTGCGTGCAGGCGTGCCCGCGGACTGGTCCCCAGGCGACAAGACCGGCAGCGGCGCGCATGGGGAAAGCAACGACGTGGCGATTTTCTGGCCGCCCAGGCGCAAGCCACTGCTGGTCACGGCCTACTACGCGGGTTCGTCGGCGGACAGCAAGCAGCGCAGCGCGGTGCTGGCCGAAGTCGGGCGACTCGCCGCGTCGCTCTGATCAGTGGGCAGTCAACGGCTCGGCTGCGAGGACGAAGGCCAGGCCGTCGCTGCACGGGGCGTCGATTTTCAGGCTGAGCAGGGGATCGGCGCGAGTGCGGCCAAGGGTCAGCGCCGCTACCGGCTTGCCGGCCTTCGCGGCAGCCTGCACGAAGCGGTAGCCGGAATACACCATCAGCGAGGAGCCAACCACCAGCACCGCATCGGCTGCCCGCCAGGCCAGTGTGGCGGCATCCACCCGTTCGCGCGGCACGCCCTCGCCGAAGAACACCACGTCCGGCTTCACGACGCCGCCGCAGCGCGGGCACGGCGGCACCTTGAAGCCTCCGAAGTCCTGGCCTTCCAGGTCCGCGTCGCCATCGGGCGCGGCGGCGGCGTCGAGTTGCTGCCAGGCCGGGTTGCGCTCGATCAGCCGTTGCTGGAATGCGTCGCGGGGCAGGCGCCAGTCGCAGGCCATGCAACGCACTTCATCGAGCCGGCCATGCAGGTCGATCACGCGCCCGCTGCCGGCGCGCTGGTGCAGACGATCGACATTCTGGGTGACCAGCAGCTCGATCCGCCCCTCACGTTCCAGCTGCGCCAGGGCGTAATGCGCGGTGTTTGGCGAAGCTCGGCCGAAACGCGGCCAGCCGATCATGCTGCGCGCCCAGTAGCGCTGGCGCGTGGCGATCTCATGCATGAAGGCCTGCAGCGTCACCGGTGGTGCGCGCTTCCATTCCCCGTCACGGTCCCGATAATCCGGGATGCCGGAGTCGGTACTGCAGCCTGCGCCGGTCAGTACGAACAGGCGCGGATGAGTCTCGATGAATTGTTGCAGCGGGGTCATGACTTGCGGCTGGACGACGTGCCCGCGGGCGGATCGTCCGAGCATACCCGACTCCGTGGCAGCCTCACGGCGGGCGCCGGTGGCTGCCACGGTAACCGGGTCAGGCGGCTTCGGCCTCGGCCGTTGCCTTCAAAGGCAAGGGACTGCGGATGATGTGGTCGAACGCGCTCAGCGCGGCGGTGGAGCCCGCACCCATGGCGACGACGATTTGCTTGTATGGCACGGTGGTGGCGTCGCCGGCGGCGAACACGCCCGGCAGCGAGGTCTGGCCACGGTCGTCGATCACGATTTCGCCGCGGGGCGAAAGCTCGATGGTGCCCTTCAGCCATTCCGTGTTCGGCAGCAGGCCGATCTGCACGAAGATGCCCTCCAGCTTGATGCTGTGCATGACGCCGTCGACGCGATCCTTATAGACCAGTCCGTTCACCCGCTGGCCGTCGCCGAGCACCTCGGTGCTCAACGCGCTGACGATGATGTCGACGTTGGACAGGCTGCGCAATTTGCGCTGCAGGACCTCATCGGCGCGCAGCTTGCCGTCGAATTCGACCAGGGTGACGTGGGCCACGAGTCCGGCCAGATCGATCGCGGCCTCGACTCCGGAGTTGCCGCCGCCGATGACCGCCACGCGCTTGCCCTTGAACAGCGGGCCGTCGCAGTGCGGGCAGTAGGCCACGCCCTTGTTGCGGTAGTCGTTTTCGCCGGGCACGCCCATCTGGCGCCAGCGTGCGCCGGTGGAGAGGATCACCGTCTTTGATTTCAACGTGGCGCCGTTGGCCAGCTGGACTTCAACCAGACCGCCGGTCGCTGCACTGGCTGGCACCAGTTTCTCGGCGCGCTGCAGGTTCATTACATCCACGTCGTACTCGTGCACGTGCTGTTCGAGCGCGGCGGCGAGCTTGGGGCCTTCGGTGTAACTCGTCGAGATGAAGTTTTCGATGCCCATGGTATCCAGCACCTGGCCACCGAAGCGCTCGGCCGCGACACCGGTACGGATGCCCTTGCGTGCGGCATAAATCGCCGCGGCGGCGCCGGCCGGACCCGCGCCGATCACCAACACGTCGAACGCATCCCGGGCTTTGATCTTTTCGGCTTCGCGGGCGCTGGCGCCAGTGTCCAGTCTGGCCACGATCTGTTCGAGGCTCATGCGGCCCTGGTCGAACACCTCGCCGTTCAAATAGACAGTCGGAACCGACATCACCTGGCGTGCGTCGACCTCGTCCTGGTACAGCG
>Ga0208357_1001710_pt1 | contig 15649 bp, 14 predicted proteins | sample NGESurdeep092012_6_FD_184487 | JGI IMG/M metagenome (GOLD analysis project Ga0208357, IMG submission 184487) | Arctic peat soil microbial communities from Barrow, Alaska - NGEE Surface sample F52-2 deep-092012 (SPAdes) | ecosystem: Environmental > Terrestrial > Soil > Wetlands > Peat ... | reverse complement strand
CCTCTCCCCCCAACGGGGGGAGAGGGATACGCAGCCTTAGCGAGGCAAAGCCGAGCTTAGGCGAAGTTGGGTGAGGGGGCTGCCGCCGAGGATTCGGTTTAGATGAATGTCGCCATCGTCGATTACGGCTCGGGCAATCTGCGCTCGGCGGCAAAGGCGCTGGAGCGCGCGGCGCGCGAGGCCGGCCTCGATGCCGACATCGCGGTCACCGGCGATGCCGAGACGGTGCGCGCGGCCGACCATATCGTCCTGCCCGGCGTCGGCGCCTTCGCCGATTGCAAGCGCGGCCTCGCGGCGCTGCCCGGTATGATCGAGACGCTGAAAGAGCAAGTGATCGGCGGCGGCAAGCCGTTCCTCGGCATTTGTGTCGGCATGCAATTGATGGCGACGCGGGGACTGGAGTTCGAGACGATTGCCGGTCTCGGCTGGATCGCGGGCGATGTCGCGCCGATGATCCCGTCGGACCCGGCGCTGAAGATTCCGCATATGGGCTGGAACCAGCTGCAATTCCGCGTCGATCATCCGGTATTCGCGGGCATCGCGCCGGGGGCGCATGCCTATTTCGTCCATTCCTATAATTTCGCCGTGGCCGAGCCACGCCACGTCCTCGCCACCGCCGATTACGGCGGCGCGGTCACCGCGGCGATCGGGCGCGACAATCTGGTCGGCACGCAATTCCACCCGGAAAAGAGCCAGGAGACCGGCCTGCGCGTCCTGACCAACTTCCTCAACTGGCGGCCATGATTCTCTATCCGGCGATCGACCTTAAGGGCGGCCAGTGCGTGCGCTTGCTGCGTGGCGATATGGACCAGGCGACGGTGTTCAACAGCGACCCCGCCGCCCAGGCGCGGGCTTTTGCCGAGGCGGGCGCGACCTGGATTCACGTTGTCGATCTTGACGGTGCGCTCGCCGGCAAATCCGAGAATGAGATTGCGGTGCGCGGCATTCTCGGCGCGGTCGCGGTGCCGGTGCAACTCGGCGGCGGCATTCGCGATCATGGCGGTATCGCGCATTGGCTCGATGCCGGAATCGCCCGAATCATTCTCGGCACGGCCGCGCTGCGCAACCCCGATCTGGTGAAGACCGCCTGCCGCGATTTTCCGGGGCGCATCGCCGTCGGCATCGATGCGCGCGGCGGCAAGGTCGCGGTAGAAGGCTGGGCGGAACAGAGCGATCTCGACGCGCTCGATCTGGCGCGGCGCTTCGAGGATGCCGGGGTGGCCGCGATCATCTACACCGACATCGACCGCGATGGGATGATGCAGGGCGTCAACGTGGAGGCAACGGCGCGCCTCGCGAATCATACATCGATTCCGGTCATCGCTTCCGGCGGCGTATCGTCTCTCGATGATATTCGCGAACTAAAAAAATATCCGCGCATCGACGGGGCCATCATCGGCCGCGCGCTCTATGAGCGCAAATTCGCGCTCGCCGATGCTCTCGAAATTGCCGATGCTTGAGCAGCGTGCGTCCCTCGACTGCTCGCACCGCGCTGGCGCGCGCCGCTCCGCGCTCGGGATGAGGATGGGGGTGTGCGGTACTAAAGCTATGTACCAACGCCCATCTACCCTCATCCCGAGCGCGGAGCCCGGCGCAGCCGGGCGAGCAGTCGAGGGACGCATGGTCCGAGGGGCTGAGCGATGCTGAAGATGCGTGTCATTCCCTGTCTCGACGTGAAGGATGGCCGCGTCGTCAAGGGTGTTAACTTCGTCGACCTGGTCGATGCCGGCGATCCGGTGGAACAGGCCAAGCTCTATGATCGCGAGGGCGCGGACGAGTTGTGCTTTCTCGACATCACCGCCTCGTCCGACAATCGCGAGACGCTCTACGGCGTGGTGGGGCGCACCGCCGAGCAATGCTTCATGCCGCTGACCGTGGGCGGCGGCGTGCGCACTCTCGACGATATCCGCACCCTTCTGCTGGCCGGCGCCGACAAGATTTCGATAAACACCGCCGCCGTGGCGCGGCCGGAATTCGTCGCCGAGGCCGCCCGGAAATTCGGCAGCCAATGCATCGTCGTCGCCATCGACGCCAAGGCGAGCGGCCCCGGCGCGTGGCAGGTCTTCACCCATGGCGGCCGGCGCGGCACCGGCATCGATGCGGTGACGTGGGCGCGGCGCATGGTGGAGGCCGGGGCGGGCGAGATTCTGCTGACCTCAATGGACCGCGACGGCACCAAGCAGGGTTTTGACATTTCCTTAACCCGGGCGGTGGCGGATGCCGTGCGGGTGCCGGTGATCGCCTCGGGCGGCGTCGGCAATTTGCACCATATGGTGGAGGGCATCCGCGATGGCCACGCCACGGCGGTGCTGGCCGCCTCGATCTTTCACTTCGGCACCTTCCGCATCGCCGAGGCGAAGGCGGCGCTGCGCGACGCGGGGATTCCGGTCCGCTGACCGGCCGGGGGATGGGGCGTGGCCCCGAATAGCCAGGCAATACCTCTCTTGCGCCCGTGCCATCTTAATGAAGCTTCAATAAAAGGACTGTACCAACATAACATCATCGTTGGTGGAGGCGGGTTCCTTGCGTAAGACCATATTTCACGAAGATTGGTGGCTGGACATCGTGGCTCCCGACCGGTGGGCCGAGGTGGCGTCGGATCGCGGTTATCTGCGCTACGCCCATACCAGCCGGATGATGTTCCGCTCCAGCCAGATTCCGCCGCTGACGCGGATCGCCGGTCCGGTGGTCCAGATCGACGGCAAGAAGATGGAATCGCGACAACGCGCGGTGTTCAGCGCGGTGTGCGAGTTGTTGGATGAGCTGCCCGATTTCGACTACATCCAGTTCAAGCTCGATCCCAGCGTCACCGACGTGCTGCCGTTCCAGGCGCGCGGCTACCAGACCAGCGTCCAGCACACGTTCCATGCCGATTGCCGGGTGCCGGAGCCGGCGCTGTGGTCGGAAATGCGCGACAAGACCCGCAACATCATCCGCCGCGCCCAGGACAGCCTCGCCATCGTCGATATCGAGGATGCGGACACCTTCAAGAATTTCTATGCCGACAATCTCGACAACGAGAAATCCTATTTCGGCCTCTATCTGATCCCCGAGATTTTCAAGGCGGCGCGCGCCCACGGCAATGCCCGCATCGTGGCGGCGGTCGACCAGAAGGGCGACATCCACGCCCAGACCTTTTTCATCTGGGACGAACATTCCTATTATTATTTCCTCTCCAGCCGCAATCAGTCGATCGCCCATGCCGGCGCCGTCAGCGCCCTCGTCTGGGCCGGCATGCAGCATGCGCACTCCCTGGGCCTGACCTTCGATTTCGACGGCGTGACCAGCCAGTCCCGCTATCAATTCATGGTCGGGTTCGGCGGCAAGCCGGCGACGCGGTTCATCCTCTCCAAGGGCGCGCTGCTCTATGACGCGCAGCGCGGCGCCCGCGCCTTCAGCAACCGATTGATTGGTCGCCCGGTCGCCAGCTTTTATTAGCCGCGCGCCGGGCCGACGCCGGGTGACGTGGCGCCGGCAAATGTGCTAGCCAGAGGCATGGCGGAACCAGACGGCACGATTCTCGACCGGCTCTACGCGGTGATTGAGCAGCGCCGCGGCGCCGATCCGGCGCAATCCTACAGCGCGAGACTGCTGGCGGGCGGCGCGCCCGCCATCGCCCGGAAGCTCGGCGAGGAAGCGGTCGAGACCCTGATCGAGGCGCTGGCCGGCACGCCCGCCACGCTCGCCCGCGAAAGCGCCGACCTGCTCTATCATCTACTGGTGCTGTGGGCGGCGGCGGGCATCACCCCTGACGAGGTATGGCGCGTGCTCGAGGCGCGGGCCGGCACCTCGGGCATCGCCGAAAAGGCCGCCCGGCCCGACAAGGAGTAAGCCCCGCGATGGCATACGACCCCACCAACATCTTCGCCCGCGTCCTGCGCGGCGAGCTGTCCGCCAACAAAATCTATGAGGATGAGTACGCGCTGGCGTTTCATGACATCAGGCCGCTGGCGCCGGTTCACGCGCTGGTAATTCCGAAGGGCGCCTACGTCTCGTTCGACGATTTCGCCGCCACCGCGCGCGCTGCGGAGATCACCGGCTTTTTCCGCGCGGTCGGCAAGACGGCGGAGCTGCTGGGCGTCACCGGCGCCGGCTACCGCCTCCTCGCCAATCACGGGGAGCATGCGCATCAGGAAGTGCCGCATTTCCACGTTCACATCTTCGCCGGCCAGCCCTTGGGGGCGATGCTGCCGCGCTCCGGCTGAGGGTTGCGGGGTCGGCAGCCCATGGTTGACGAAATTTAAACCTTACCGTGGGACGATGCGCCTTGCTTGGACCGGCATAGCCGGTGAAGCGGAAGCAAGGAGCCCAGGGATGGGGCAGGTTGGGGTAATACCCGCGACGGCGGATTTGGTGGAGCGCGTGGCGGCATCGCCCGTGCCGCTGACGCTGTCGGTCCTGTTCAATTCGCGCGGCACGATCCTGTTCCAGAACGCGGCCGCGCACAGCCACTTTCGGGCGCCGCCCGACGCGAAGCGCGCGATCAACGCTTTCATTCGCCATTTCGCCGATCGCGCCGAAGGCCGCCGCATCTTCGCTCGGGTCGCCGCCGGCGAGACGGTGCGGGTCGAGACGCTGATCCACGCCGATACCGGCACCACGATGCGCGCCCTGGAGATTTCTCCGGCTTCCGGCCCTGATGGCGAGGCCGCCGCCATCATGCTGATCGAGCGTGGCCTCGCGAGCCGCGCCGCCGATCACAATGCCGACCGCATCCGTGCCTTCGCCCAGGCCGGCGCCGACTGGCTGTGGGAGACCGATGCCGATCTGCGGGTGACCCTGGTGTCCGATCGCGCCGATTTGACCATGACCTCGCGCAGCGGCGACTTCATCGGCAAGACCATTTACGAGCCGCTGCCCGGGATCGAGGATCTCGATTATGACGCGCTGCGCCGCGCCATGGAGCATCGCGAGCTGATTCGCGATGCCCGCTATACACGGCCCGGCCCCGAGGGCGGCCGCCGGCGTCATTTCTCCGTCAGCGGCGGGCCGATCTACGCCGCCGATGGCAGCTTCCTCGGCTATCGCGGCATGGGCCGCGACCGCACCCGGTCGGTCGAGGCCGAGGAGAAGGCCGCGACCGCCCAGGCGCGCCTGATCGACGCCATCGAAAGCATCCCCGAAGCCTTCATCCTGTTCGACCGCGACGATCGCCTGGTGATGTGCAACAGCCGCTTTCGCGAGGACAATGAAGCCGTCGCGGATTGGCTGCGCCCCGGCGCGCCGATCGGCGAGATCGCCAATGCGTGCCGGCGTGCCGGGCTGATCGTGCCGGCGATCGAACTCGTCGCGGCCGCCGCCACGGACAATCCGGACGAGGCCGCCACCGAGCGCCAATCCGGCGACCGCTGGTTTCAGCTCGCGGCGCGCCGCACCGCGGAGGGCGGCCTCGCGGTGGTGCAGACCGACATTACCGCGCTGAAACGGCGCGAGGCGGAGCTGGCGGAGAAGACCGCGCTGCTGCGCGCCACCCTCGACAACATGCATCAGGGCGTCCTCGTCAACGATGCCGATATCCGGGTCGTGATGTGGAACGACCGCTTCCTCGAAATGAACGGCATGCCGCTGGACGCCATCCGGGCAGGCATGAACGCCATCGATCTCATTCGCATCGGCGCCGCCAACGGCGAATACGGGCCGGGCGAGGTCGAGGCGGTCACCCAGCGGCGGATCGAGGAGATGCGTGGCGCCGCGGCCGGCAAGGCGCGGGTGCGCCCCAATGGCGCGGTGGTCGAGCATCATACCGGCCGCATGCCGGACGGCATGTCGATCCGCACCTATACCGACATCACCGCATTGAAGCGGCGCGAACAGGAGATCGAGGATCAGCGCCGCCTGCTCTCCGCGACGCTCGCCCATATGGATCAGGGCATCCTGGTGCTGGGTGCCGATATGCGTATCAAGCTGTGGAACCATCGTGTCGTCGAATTGCTGGGGCTGCCGCCGGAAATCGTCCAGGTCGATCTGCCGCTGGCGGAAATCGTCGCCTTCTTCCGCCGCCGCCAGGGGCTGCCGCCCGACAAAGTGGCCGAGACGGTCGCTGCCCGCATCCGGGATTTCGGCAACGACCATATCGTGACGCTGCCGCCCGCGAATTTCGGCGGGCGCACCATTGAGCGCCGGCGCAGTGGCCTGCCGGATGGCGGCATGGTGCTGACCTATACCGATCTGACCGAGGCCAAATGCCACGAACGCGAGATCGCGGAGAAAAGCGCGCTGCTGACCGCGACCCTTGAAAACATGGATCAGGGCATCATGGTGATCGATGCCGCGCGCAACATCCGCATGTGGAACAGCCGCGTCATCGAACAGCACGCGCTGCCCCAGGATTTTCTGAAGGTCGGCATGCCGGCGGCCGAGGTCATTCTGCAACTCGCCCGCCAGGGCGAGTATGGCGCGGGCGATCCTAGCCGGGTCGGCGCGGCGCGCCTGACGGAACTCGCCGCCGAACAGGGCTTCGTCTTCGAGCGCCGCCATCTCAGCGGCAACATTATCGAGCGGCGCCGGCGCCGGCGCCCGATGCCGGATGGCGGCACGGTGCTGACCTATACCGACATCACCGATCTAAGCGAGCGCGAACGCGCGTTGGAGGATCAAAGCACCCTCCTGGCGGCGACGCTGGACAATATGGACCAGGGCATGCTGGTGCTCGACGCCGATCTCAAGGTCCGTACCTGGAACGGGCGCATTGTCGAGGTGCTGAACCTGCCGCCGGATTTCGTCAAGCCGGGCTTGCCGATGGGCGACATCGTCAGCTTCGTCAGCTTGCGGGACGGCCGCGCGGCCGACGGCTTGCGGGAACATGTCGAGGCCCGGCTCGGCGAATTTCGCGCGGGCGGCGCGCGGATCATGCGCGGCATCAAGTTCGCGGGGCAGGTCGTCGAGCGCCGCAGCCGCCCCATGCCCGATGGCGGCCTCGTCGTCACCTTCAGCGATATCACCGAACTGACCCTGCGCGAGCGCGCCCTCGAGGAAAAAAGCGCGCATCTCACCGCGACCCTGGCCAGCATGGATCAGGGCATGCTGGTATTCGGCGCCGATGGCCGCATCCAGACCTGGAACCAGCGCGCGATCGAGCTGCTCAATGTCGCGCCCGATTTCCTGCATGTCGGCATGCCGGCCGACGATTTCGTCCGCTGGCTCGCGACGCGGAGCGGCGGCTCGCTGGAGACGGTGGGGCAGAATACCGCCATCGCCCTGGAGGAGTTCCGTCGCGGCGGCGCGCGGGTGTTCGCCGGCGCCGAACTGGGCGGCAAGGTCATCGAGCGGCGGACGCGTCAGATGCCTGATGGCGGGCTGGTCCTGACCTATAGCGATGTCACCGAACGCAAGCGCCGCGAGGATGTCATTGCCGAGAACAGCGCGCTGCTCGGCGCGACCCTCGACAATATGGATCAGGGCCTGATCGTCATCGACGCCAAGCACCGCGCCAAATTGTGGAACAACCGGCTGCTCGAGATGTTCGAGCTGCCCCCCGATGTCATGCGGGTCGGCCGGCCGTTCGCCGAAATTCTGCGCTATTTCATCGAGAGCGCGGGCACGCCGCCGGACCAGCTCGACGCCCGCCTGGCGGAGCGGCTGGTGGAGCTGGAGGGCGAGCCGATGCCGCTGCTGGACCGCTATCGCCCCGACGGCCGCGTCATCGAGCGCCGCCGCCGCGTCATGCCGCTCGGCGGCTCGGTCATCACCTATGGCGATGTCACCGCGCGCAAACGCGGCGAGGCGGCCTTGCAGCGCGCCAAGGAAGACGCCGAGATCGCCAGCCGCAGCAAGACCGAGTTCCTCGCCAATATGAGTCACGAGCTGCGCACGCCGCTGAACGCGATCATCGGCTTTTCCGACATTCTGGTGCGCCAGCTGTTCGGCCCGATCGGCCAGCCGCGCTATGCCGAATATGCCCGCGATATTCACGACAGCGGCCAGCATCTCCTGAGCCTGATCAACGACGTGCTGGATATCGCCAAGATCGAGGTCAACAAGGTGGAGCTGGCGAAAGAGCCGGTGGACGTGCCGGAGGTGATCGATTCCTGCCTGCGCCTGATGCGCGATCGCGCGATCGCCGCCGGCGTCACGATCGAGGTCGCGATGCCGGAACGGCTACCCGATCTCAACGCCGACGATCGCCGGCTGAAGCAAATCCTGCTCAACCTGGTGTCGAACGCGGTGAAATTCACGCCGTCCGGCGGCAAGGTCGTGATCCGGGTCGAAGCCGATGGCGCCGGCTTTCGCTTCGTCGTCGCGGATACCGGCATCGGCATCGCCAAGGCGGATATCGCGACCGCGCTGACGCCGTTCGGCCAGATCGACAGCTCGCTGTCGCGCCGTTATGAGGGCACCGGCCTCGGCTTGCCGCTGGCCCGCTCGATGACGGAACTCCATGGCGGCCGGCTCGAGATCGAAAGCGAGCCCGGCAGCGGCACCACCGTCACCGTCTCGCTACCCGCCTCGCGCACGCATTAGGGTTGGGGGCGGCGCGCCGTCACGTCCGGTCGTGCAGCCGGGTCACCGCCGCCTTGAGCTGATTGTCCTTGTCGGTGGCGATCAGCTTGGTATCGATCGCGATGTCCTCGCTGGCTTCCGACGGCTTGGCGAGACCCGTCTTGACGTCGGTGTCGTTCTTGAGGGCGCCCGGCAGATTGACCTCATGCACGATCTCGCCGTGAATGTCGGCGGCTTCCTTGTTCGGCAGCACCACCAGGTCGGGCACGATGCCGTCGCCCTGGATCGACCGGCCCGAGGGCGTGTAGTAGCGCGCGGTGGTGAGCCGCAGCGCGCCCGATCCCTCGAGCGGGATGATGGTCTGGACCGACCCCTTGCCGAAGCTGCGCGTGCCGAGGAGCGTCGCGCGCTTGCGGTCCTGCAGCGCGCCGGCCACGATCTCCGACGCCGAGGCGGAGGCGCCGTTGATCAGCACGATCACCGGGACGCCCTTCAGCTTGTCGCCGTCGGGCGGCGCGCGATAGCTTTCATCATCGTCCTGATGGCGACCGCGTGTCGTCACCACCAGTCCATCATTGAGGAAATCGCCCGCGACGCGCACGGCGGTATCGAGCAGCCCGCCCGGGTCGTTTCTCAGGTCGAGCACGAACCCCGCCAGCGGCGGGCCGCCGGCCTGGCGGCGAAGCTGGTCGAGCGCGGCCAGAAACTCGCTATCGGTATGCTCGCCGAAGCTGGCGATGCGGACATAGCCGATGCGGCCCGGCTCGAGCTTCGATTTCACCGACGCGACGCGGATGACGGCGCGCGTCAGCGTCACGTCGAACGGACGCGTGTTGCGCCGCTCGATGGTGATCCGCACCGCGCTGCCGGCGGGGCCGCGCAATTTATCGACGGCGTCGCGCAGCGTCATGCCGTCGGTCGGCTGGCCGCCGATGCGGGCGATGATGTCGCCGGCGCGCAAGCCCGCGTTGGCGGCCGGCGTATCGTCGATCGGCGAGATGACGCGAAGCTGGCTGTCCTCGCGGTTGATCTCGATGCCGATGCCGGCGAACTCGCCTTCGCTGTCGGAAATCAGCTCCTGGTATTCGGATTCGTCGAGATAGTCGGAATGGGGATCGAGCCCGGCCAGCATGCCCTTCAGCCCGTCTACCACCAGCTTGTTGGGCTTCACCGGCACGACATAATCGGCCTCGACCCGGTCCATCACCCGCTTCACCAGGGCGAGATCGGGCGCGGTCGCGGCGGACTTGCGCCCGGCGGACATGTCGGCCGGAGTGCAGGCGGTGAGGGCGAGGAACAGCGAAGCCGCGAGCGCGGGCAGGGCACGAAATGGCCGACGCGGCCCGGCCTTCATGCTTGATTGGGCATCGGATTTCGATCGAGATTTCGACAGGAACATCAGGGCACCGCGCTATTTTGCGTATCGATACCACGGAAGCGCGGCGATCCGCATCACGAAGCATAGGAGCAGAAACGCCGCCCTCGCAACAAGGCGTGATTGTCGCACCCGCCGCGCGGGGCGTCGGGCGGCGACGCTGTCCCCGTGGGTGTGGCGCTCAGCCGGCGGGGTGCTGGTTGATCAGCAGCCAGTACATGCCGATCTGGTTGACGGCGCGATTGAACTGCTCGAAATCCACCGGCTTCACGATGTAGGAATTGGCGCCGAGCTTATAGGTCTCGTGCAGGTCGCGGTCCTCGCGCGACGAGGTCAGCACCACCACCGGAATGCTCTGGGTGCGCGGGTCGCTTTTGACCCGCTCCAGCACCTCGGCGCCGTTGACCTTGGGCAGCTTCAGATCGAGCAGCATCACCACCGGCGCCGCTTCCATGTTGGGCCGGCCATCGGGGCCATTGCCGAAGAGATAGTCGAGCGCCTCGGCGCCGTCGCGCAGCACCCGGATCGGGTTGGTGAAGTTGCTTTTGCGCAGCGCCCGCACCGTCAGCTCGACATCGTCGGGATTGTCCTCGACCAGCATGATCTCGACGGCTTTCATGGCGCGGGCTCCCCCAAGGTGAAGCAGAAGGTGGCGCCGGCATTGGGCTGGGCGGTGGCCCAAATCTCGCCGCCGTGGCGATGGACGATACGCTGGGCGGTGGCGAGGCCGATGCCGGTGCCGTCATAATCCTCGGCGCGGTGCAGGCGCTGAAACACCCCGAAGAGCTTGCCGGCATACGCCATGTCGAAGCCGGCGCCGTTGTCGGCGACGAAATACACGGTGAGGCCGTTCTCGATCCGGCTGCCGATCTCGATCCGCGCCGCCGGCGTCTCGCGGGTGAATTTCACCGAATTGTCGATCAGCGCGGCATAAAGCCGGGTCAGCAGGCCGGGGTCGGCGACGCACGCCGGCAGCGCGCCGATGGTGATGGCGAGGTCGCGGCCGGCGCGCGCGGCGGCGCCGTCGTCGAGCAGGCGGCGCACGATCGCGGCGGGATCGGCGGCGCGGGTGGCCAACGGCTGGCGCGACAGGCGCGAATAGGCCAGCAGCCCGTCCATCAGCACGCCCATGCGCACCGCGTTCCGCCGCACGGTGCCGAGCAGCCGCGCCGCCTCCGGCTCCAGCCCGTGGGGAAAATCCTCGATCAGGGCGCGCGAGAACCCGTCGATGGCGCGCAGCGGCGCGCGCAGATCATGCGCCACGGTATAGGCGAAGGCATCGAGCTCGGCATGGGCGGCGCCGATATCCTTGGCGGCCTGGTCGAGGCGGCGATGAAGATCGTCGTGCATCGCGGCGGCGTGGCGGCGGTCGCGGCGCCGCGCGGCAATCGCCCAGCCGAGGCTGGTGGCGGCGATGAGCGCGGCGGCCGAGGCGGCGGCGAGGCTGGGCGACAGCGCGCTCAATCGCCCAGCGCCCGGGTGATGTTGGTGGCGAGTTCGGCCGGATCATAGGGTTTCTGCAGCACCCTGATGTCGGGGTCGAGCGTGGCACGGCGCAACACATCCTTGGCCGGGAAGCCCGAGGTCAGCAAAATCTTCAGGCGCGGGCGCTGCCGGCGGGCCGCGGCCGCCAGCTCGTACCCCGTCATGCCGTTGGGCATCGCGACATCGCTGAACAGCAATTCGATCTCCGGCGCCACCGCCAGCGCCGCCAGCGCCTCGGCGCCATCGGCGGCCTCGATGACGCGATGGCCGAGGCTGCGCGCCACCGCCACCAGAAAGCCGCGCACCGCGCGATCGTCATCGACCACCAGCACTGTCGTCGGGCGTGCCGCCAGTTGCACCGGCAGGTGTTCGGCCGCCGGCTCGTCGAGCTTGGCGGCGAGCGCGCTGGGCAGGCACAGGTTGATGGTGGTGCCGCGCCCCGGCTTGCTGTCGATCGCGATCTGGCCGCCGGACTGGCGCACGAAGCCATAGACCATGCTGAGGCCGAGGCCGGTGCCCTTGCCGACCTCCTTCGTCGTGAAGAACGGCTCGATGGCGCGGGCCGAGACCTCGGCCGGCATGCCGGTGCCGGTATCGGCAACCGCCAGTCGCACGAAGGCGCCGGCATAGGCCTCGATCGGCGATTTCACCCGCTCGGCGATGATGGTGATGGTGCCGCCATCGGGCATGGCGTCGCGTGAATTGATGACCAGATTCAGCACCACGGTCGATAATTGGCTGGGGTCGATCCGCACCGCCGGCAGATCGGGCTCGACGGCGAAGTCGAGCGCGATGCCGGGGCCGAGCGGCTGGCGCAGCAAGGCCGCGGCCTCGCGCAGATATTTGCCGAGATCGATTTCGCGCACCTGCAGGGGCTGCTGGCGGGCGAAGGCCAGGAGGCGCTTCGTCAGCTCGGCGCCGCTGCGCCCGGCGGTGTGGATGCTGTCGACCAGTTCGGTCAGGTCGGGATCATCGGTCAGCGATTCCTGCAACAGGCCGCTATTGCCGAGGATCACCGTCAGCAGATTGTTGAAATCATGGGCGATGCCGCCGGTCAGCTGGCCGATCGCCTCCATCTTCAGCGCCTGGTGAAGCTGCGCCTCGGTCTCCTTGCGCTGGCCGATATCGACGACGATGCCGGCCAGCACCGGCGGCCGGTCTTCGGGCTTGAAGCGGCGGGCGCGCGCCCAAATCCAATGGGCGCTGCCATCGGGCCAGATCACGCGAACCTCAAGGTCGAGCTCGGCGCCGAGATCGAGGGCGCGGCGCATCGCCTCGGTGAAGCGCGGGCGGTCGTCGGGCGCGATCTGCGCCATGGCGTCGTCATAGCTCCAGCTTGATGGCGCGGCCGTGTGCCCGAACAGGCGGAAGAAGCGGATGGAGGGGCGGAAGGCGTTGCTGGCGAGGTCGATCTCCCATTCGCCGATATGGGCGGATTCGAGCGCGAATTCGCGCATCTGTTCCAATTCGCGGATGGCGGCCTCGGCGCTGCGCGTCTGGCGGCGCGCTTCGGCCTGTTCCAGCTCGCGCGCGATCGCCGGGACCAGCCGCGCGACATTGCCCTTCATCACATAATCCTTGGCGCCGGCGCGCATCGCGGCCACCGCCTCCTCCTCGCCGATGCCGCCGGAAAAGATGATGAAGGGCAGGTCGAGCTGATGCTGGCGCAGGACTTCAAGCGCGCTGAACGAGGTCATGCCCGGCATCGAATGATCGGATACGACGAGGTCCCATTCGCGCTTTTCCAGCGCCGAGGACATGCCGGCCAGCGTCTCGACCCGCTGCATGGTGACGTCGTAGCCGGCGCGCCGCAGCTCAAGATTGAGCAATTCCGCGTCGTCGGGCGCATCCTCGATGACGAGAAGACGTAGAGGGACCGCATTCATTCGACACCGACCTCCCATTAGGGTGGGCGGACCGCCCGCGGGTGTCTCCCGCCGGCTCGGCCGCGTTATGGGCGCCGCCTTCCGTTTGCCGCGCCAATCAATCGCGGTAATACTACCTTTGCAAGAATTAATAAGTTAATAAAGCAACCTTAGATGTATAATAACCACCTACCTGTGCAACTTCATCCCTCCCCTTAAGCATCGTTAGCGGCGGCTGATGATGCAGTGCACAAAAGGAAGGCTTGACCCCGCCATGGGCGAGGCGCAGCCTCGCGGCCTCGCATTGCCGGAGTCAGCGCCCCCCGTGGATACGAATTCGGTTTCCACACCCACGCCCAAGCCGCGCGTCAGTCCCGTCGAATTGCGTCTACGCAAGGCCGGTATCCCGATCGTCTGCCTGACCGCCTATTCGGCGCAGATGGCGCGCACCATCGACGCGGCGGTCGATCTGATCCTGGTGGGCGATTCCCTCGGCATGGTGCTGTACGGGTTCGAGACCACGGTTCCCGTCACCCTGGAGATGATGATCCGGCACGGCGCCGCGGTCGCGCGCGGGGCGCGGCATGCCTGCGTCATTCTCGATCTGCCGTTCGGCACCTATCAGGAAAGCCCGGTGCAGGCCTATCGCAACGCCGCGCGCGCCATTGCGGAGAGTGCAGTCGCCGGGGTCAAGATCGAGGGCGGCGAGATCATGGCGCAGACCATCCGCTTTCTGGTGGAGCGAGGGATTCCGGTGCTGGGCCATATCGGTCTCCAGCCACAGACCGCCAATACCGTCACCACCGGCGGCTTTCGCGCGCAGGGCCGCAGCGAGGAAGACCAGGCGCGGATTCTCGCCGACGCGCGCGCGGTCGCGGCCGCCGGCGCATTCGCCGTGGTGATCGAGGGCGTGACCGAGACATTGGCCCGCACCGTGACCGAGGCGATCGAGATTCCGACCATCGGCATCGGCGCCTCGGCGCATTGCGATGGGCAGATTCTGGTGACCGACGATGCGATCGGCCTCTTCACCGAATTCAAGCCGCGCTTCGTCAAGCGCTATGCCGAGTTGGCGCCGCAGATCGCGGCGGCGGCGGCGGAATATGCCGAGGATGTCCGCGCCCGCCGCTTCCCCGGCCCCGAACACACCTACGGCGCGACCAAGAAATAAAAAACCCCCACCCGAGCGGGTGGGGGTTCGCGCAATCAGGTACGAACGAAGCGGTGGTTAGGCCGCGACTTTCTGCTCGATCGGTTGCGGCGCTTGGCCGACATTGATCGAGACCTTGCGCGGCTTCGCCGCTTCCGGCACGTCGCGCACCAGCTCGACATGCAGCATGCCGTCGGTCAGGCTGGCGCCCACGACCTTGATATGGTCGGCGAGCTGAAAGTGCCGCTCGAACGCGCGGCGCGCGATGCCGCGATGCAGGAACTTGGACTGGTCTTCGTCCTGCTTGCCCTTGCCGATGACGGTAAGGTCGTTCTGCTTCACCACGATATCGAGCTCGTCGGACGCGAAGCCGGCGACTGCCATCGTCAAGCGATAGGCATTCTCGCCGGTCGCCTCGATATTGTAGGGCGGATAGGAGGCATTGGACGCATCGACGCGGGTGGCGGCGTCGGCAAGACGCGTCAGCCGGTCGAAGCCGATGGTGGAACGGAACAGCGGGGAAAAATCGAAATCAGGCATAACCACATCCTCCGAATGAGCAATGGGATTGGTCGCACCCGCGCGGGTCGCGCCGGGCATCGACAATCGAACCCGCGAGGCGGCGTTCGATTACCTGGTACATAAGAGAAAACGGCGCGCGATCAAGGGGCCGCGCGTGCCCCCGGCTATTTCTTGCCGGCTATTTCCTTCGTCGTGCCGAAGCCCTGAAAGCGCTTGTTGAAGCGGGCGAGCTGGCCGCCATCGACCAGACGCTGCTGGCCGCCGGTCCACGCCGGATGCGATTTCGAATCGATGTCGAGCCGCAGCGTGTCGCCGGGCTTGCCATAGGTCGAGCGCGTCTTGTACGTCGTGCCGTCGGTCATCACGATGTTGATCTCGTGATACTCGGGGTGGATATTCTCTTTCATCAGCCTGGCTCCGCGCGGAAGTTGCGGTTTATAGGGAAGGGGGACCGGCAAAGCAAGCCTCGTCTCGGCCCGCGACCGCCCCGCGATCCGTCGCGGGCGCCGCGAATTGGGTTCGTTCGGCAAAAAAGACGCGACGGTCCTTCTGCCTCCCCCAACGCGCCTCTCCGGCGAAAGCCGGAGTCCACCCCTGCCATGGATACCGCCCCCGGATCGTGGTCCGGGGGTTTGCCGGTAAGGTGAAAAGAGAGGAATCGCCGAAACGCAAAGGCACAAAGACATTCAAGACGCCAAGGTCGCCCTGACCAACCAATGCGCCTCTCCGGCGAAAGAGCGTGTGAAGGATTCCCAATTTTATTGGGATGTGATTCTCTTTGCGGGAGCGGAGGGGGTGGCGATGTGTGGTGGT
>Ga0208357_1001709_pt1 | contig 15654 bp, 13 predicted proteins | sample NGESurdeep092012_6_FD_184487 | JGI IMG/M metagenome (GOLD analysis project Ga0208357, IMG submission 184487) | Arctic peat soil microbial communities from Barrow, Alaska - NGEE Surface sample F52-2 deep-092012 (SPAdes) | ecosystem: Environmental > Terrestrial > Soil > Wetlands > Peat ... | reverse complement strand
AATTCGGCCTAGACCACACCACCCTGCAAGTCGACCACGCCCCCGACGAACTGCTGGCTATCCAGGCCGACCCGCGCTTATGAACGCGGCGGGTGCCGGTTCCAGGCCAAGTCTTCACCGGCAGGCCGTCCGGCTGGAGCAGTTCTCCATCGCCTGGATGCTGATCGAGGCAGGCGTCGCGGTGACGGCGGGCATCATCGCCGGGTCGCTGGCCCTGACCAGCTTCGGCTTCGACTCGGTCATCGAACTGGTCTCCGCCGTCCTGGTGCTGCGCCGCCTGCGCGCCGAACTGGCCGACGGGCAGCCCGATGAGCGCGCGGAGAGGCGGGTCCTGCGGATCATCGCCGTCACATTCTTCGTCCTGGCCGCCTATGTACTGATCGGCTCCGTCATCGACCTGGCCACCAGCGCACACCCTGAAAGCTCCCCCGTGGGCATCGTCCTTACTATCTCCTCGCTGCTGGTGATGCCGCTGCTGGGCTGGCGCAAGCGGCACGTCGGCATACTGCTGGGCAACCCGCTGGTCCAAGCCGACGCCACCGAGACGACCCTTTGCGCCACCCTCGCAGCCACCACCCTGCTCGGCCTGGTTCTGTTTGCCACGCTCGGCTGGTGGTGGGCGGATCCGATCACTGCTCTGGCCGTCGCCTGCTTCGCCGTCCGCGAAGGCCGCGAAGCCTGCCACGGAGAACTGGTCTGCGACGACTAACCTCGCGTCTGGCTTTTCCGCGTGGGGGGGTAATTGGTCCTCCTGAAGATCTCGGACCGCATTAGGCACCAGCGACGGCGGTCCGCCTCATTCACCAGGCACTCAGGCCTCGGCACCCTCTGCCTTTGCGGACGCCCAACCGTCCGCAGACATGCCAGCACGCGGGTCGATGTCTCTGGCAGCTTGCACGCGCAGGCCGGCCATGGATGGATCCCCCGGAAACGAGTCGCGTTCTGCAGCGGGACGACTGCGGAGCAGCCGTCGATGCAGAGGGTCCTTCGCGCAGCAGGATCGAGATCCAGGGCATGGCGTACCACATGGCCTGGCACCCCAGCAATGGCTGCGCGAGAGCGTCCGGACGACCGCTGCCACCCTCTGAATACCCAGAAGGCGCGGTGGCGGCCTTCTTAGTCAGGTTGCGGCACTGCCGGGCAGGGATGGGCAGGAAACATCGCCCGCCACCGTAGGTGGCCGACTCCGCGAAGACGAAAGGTAAGTGATGTCCGGATGTCTCGAGTGATGATCACCGGGTCAACCGAGGGCCTTGGCCTGATGGCTGGCCGGTTGCTGATCGGTCAGGGCCACCAGGTGACCGCGCACGCCAGAAACACGCAGCGCGCCGAGGATGCGCGGCGGGCCCTTCCCAGCGCCGAGGCGATTGTCGTCGGCGACCTGTCCACAATCCACGGCATGCACCAGGCCGCTAGCCAGGCCAATGAACGGGGTCACTTCGACGCGGTCATTCACAATGCGGGCGTCGGTTCCCTTGACCAGTCCCGTACCCAGACGCCCGATGGGCTCTCGCGGACCTTCGCCGTCAACGTGCTTGCCCCGTATGTGCTCACCATGACGATGGACCGGCCTGGGAGACTGGTGTACCTGAGCTCGCAGATGCAGTTCTACACCGACCTGGAGATGGATGACCTGCAGTGGGCCCGGCGCCGCTGGGACGGGGGCTCGTCGTATGGCGAGAGCAAGCTGTGTGACGTGATGCTCGCCTTCGCCTTCGCCCGGCTGCGGCCGTCGGTCCTGTCTAACGCCGTGACGCCGGGCTGGGTCGCCACCAAGATGGGCGGGCACGGAGCGCCCGACGCCCTCTCGCTTGGGCCGGTGACCCAGAGCTGGCTCGCCGTGAGCGACGACCCGGCCGCACTGGTCAGCGGCCGCTACTTTTACCACCAGCGCGAGCGTGAAGCCAGCGCGTTGGCTTCACGGCACGGTCTCCAGGAGCAGCTGCTCGCCTACTGCGCCAAGCTATCCGGGGTCCCCGAGCCGCGGCCAGACAAGTAGCCTGCCGCTACTGTCCGCCACCGAGAGCCTGCTTGCCCGTGTTTAGCAGAGGCCATGGCCGCGCTTGAGCTGATCATCCTGATCGGGGTGGCGCTGCTAGCTGGGAAGGTGATCGCCCGTCGGCTGAGGCTGGCCTCCCCGTTGGTGCTGCTCGTCATCGGCAGCGTGTGGGTGCCGAGAACGGTGTCGGCGGCGGCATTGCGGCGTGAGCAGGAAGGCGAAGGATGGCCAATAACCAGCATCGCGACGATGGACAAGGCGACGATCGCATCTTGTGGGGTGCCAGAAGTCTGCCTGTCCTGTGAGCTGCAGCGATGCGCCTGGGTCAGCGGTAGGCCATGATGGTCGCCCGCGTCCTTTCGTCTGCTCTATCTGATCTTCGTCCGGGTCTGCGGCTGGCTTGTGCTGCTCAGCCGTTCGCCGGCGTCCAAGGACGCGGAACTGCTGGTGCTGCGGCACGAGGTCGCCGTGCTGCGCCGCACCCGTCCCCGACCCCGGCTGGACTGGGCCGACTGCGCGGTCCTCGCCGCGCCGGCCTAGAGGTCGCATCGGTCCTGCGGCGGCAGATAAAAGCCGGCGCCCTCGACAGCCGGCGCGCTGGCCTTGCACTGAACGATCTCGCCGCGCTGCCAGCCCGGAGGGCAGCACACCGCCCACTGCTCCCCCGCTGCTGGGAACTACGAGACAACCTCACCATCTACGACGCGGCCGACGTGGCACTCGCCGAAGCGCTGAAAGCCACCCTGCTCACGGGCGACCGCCGACTCGCCAGGGCTCCTGGACCCCAGTGCCCCATCGAGATCCTCCAGCCCACGCCCTGGGCCCCCACCAGGGGTGTCCGTCTCCGATACCACTAGCTGTGACTACAGACCCGGCCGAGGCACGCGCACGTATCCCCTGTCGCGCGATCGCGCGCTGAATTGGCGCGAACCTGTTCTGGCCCTGCCTGGCAGAGCCGGCGGCCAGGATTTTGCCCTCCGGCTGTACGACTATGGCGTTGGCTAGCCGACGCCATAACGCTGCCGTAGTTCCCGTTTGAGTACTTTGCCGTACGCGTTTTTGGGCAGCTCCCGGCAGATGTATACATGTTTGGGGCACTTGTAGTCAGCCATGCTGGCCCGGCAGAACGCGATCACCTCGTATGGGGTCAATCCGTCCGCACCGACGACGGCTGCGGTCACTGCCTCACCCCACAGTCGATCGGGTACGCCGAAGACCGCTGCCTCCCGGATAGCGCCGTGCTGCAGCAGCACGTCCTCGACCTCACGCGCGTAGACGTTCGAGCCGCCGGTGATCACGAAGTCCTTCAGCCGGTCCAGCACATATAGGTAGCCCCGTTCGTCGAGCCGCCCGAGATCACCGGTGTGCAGCCAGCCACCCCGCAGTGCCGCTCCGGTCGCGTCTGGCCGGTTCCAGTACCCGGTCATCACAGCCGGCCCGCGCACGGCGATCTCACCAACCTCACCGATCGGGACCGGCGTTGCCTGGGCATCGACAATCCGGATCTCCATGCCCGTCCTCGCAACTCCTGCCGAGCTCAGGACCTCCCGGTCGGCCCGTTCGAGACGGTGTTCATCGGTGCTCAGGTAGCTGATCGTCATCGGGGACTCGCCCTGACCGTAGAGCTGGCACAGCACGGGACCGAACCGGGTCATCGCCTCCGTCAGGTCCGCCGCGTGCATCGGCGCGCCGCCGTAGACCAGCGACCGCAGGCTTGCGAGGTCGGCGCGGGCGAGCGCGGGACTGTCAAGCAGCATCCTGACCTGTGTCGGCACCAGCCAGCTGGCGGTGACCTGGTAGCGCGCAATATCGCCGATCACCAGATCCGGGTCAAACCGGTCGTGCACAAGGTTCTGCGCGCCCCGTGCGATCGCCGTGAGGGCATGAAAGCCCGCCCCGTGGCTGAGTGGAGCGCAGTGCAATACGACGTCGCCGGCCCGCAGGCAGTACAGGTCCGCGCACCAGGAGACCACGACGAAGAGCAGGTTGCGGTGGGTGATTACCGCGCCTTTCGGCCGCCCGGTGGTGCCCGAGGTGTAGAACAACCAGCCTGGCGCATCCTCAGGAAGCTCCCTGGTCTGCTCGTCCGCAGCGCCGGGGGCGACCAGATCCTCGTAGCTGAGGTCGTCCTCGCCACCCACGTTGATCTTGTATGCAATGGGCACCTGTGCCGCACCGGAGATGAATTCCGCCCCGTACACCAGGGCCGAAGCAGCGCAGTCGCTCACCTGGACGGCGACCTCCGCGGGGGTGAGCCGAGCGTTTACCGGGACGACGACGAGCCCCACCTTCCAGCACGCGAACATCGTCTCGATGAACTGCGGGCAGTTCTTCATCCAGAGGACCACCCGGTCGCCGGTCTGCAAGCCGAGCCTGGTCAGCCCGAGCGCCAGAGCGTTTACCCGGTCGTTGAGCTCGCCATACGACCACTGCCGCCCGTGGAAGATAACCGCTACCTGCTCGGGATGCGTCCTGGCTGCCTCGAAGAGCAGGCGACCGACGTTTCCGGCCCGAGCGGAAGGGTTCTCCTCCGTTCCCGCCCGCGATAGCTCGTTGGTCACGTCACAGATCCGCCAGGTGCTCGTTGCCGGCGCGCAGCCGGGACAGTTGGATGAAGTGCTCCGGATTGAGGAACAGCTCGTTCATCTGCCCCATCTCATCGATAGTGATTCCCTCGGGTCGGCGCATCAGGTAGTCCAGGTACTGGAATGAGTCCTTCGCCCCGTAGCCGACATGATGAAAACCGACGATCTTGCGGGTGTCCCCGTCGATGACGCATTTCTGCAGGCCGGACAGCTCCGGCTTGAGGAATGCGTACAGCATCGTGCCCTCCGCGCACGGCAGCGGCAGGTCAGCCGGGTTGACGGTCTTCGGGGGCATCTGGATGACGGTGACGTTCGGATACCTCTGCCGGGCCTCGTCCTCGGACAGCCCGACCCAGGTCATCTCGTAGGTCGTGTGCAGGAAGTCAGGGTACTCCGAGAAATCGAACTCGTATGGATCGCCCATGATGTTGCGCGCCGCCGTCATTCCGCACTTGCGCGCCTTGAACATCTCCATGGGAGCCCCAATGAGATCGCCGACCGCATAGACGTTGTCCACGCTGGTCCGCATGCGCCTGTCAGCGACGACCGCTCCGCTGGCACCGACCTTCACCCCGACCCACTTCTGTGCGAGCTCAGAGTTCGGCATCTCGCCGGTGCCGTTGAAAACGAAGTCACACTCGTACTCGCGGGCCTGTCCGCCCGCATCCTTCGCGATGACCTTCTGCACGCGGCCGTTGCCTTCGATCGACATCGGGGAGGCACCTTCGACGATCTCGATGCCACTGTCGCGCATGTGGCCGACCACGTAACGACGGATGTCCTCGTCCACATGATGCAGGCTCTGGCTGCGCAGCAGCGGCGAGCGGGTAAGGATGGTCGTCTGGCAGCCGGCCGCCTGAAAGAACGTGCCGTACTCGACGGCGACCTTGCTGCCCCCGAGGATCACACATCGGCTCGGCTCGTAGTCCAGGTCCTCAACCAGGCTCGCGAAGTCGTAAATACCACGGAGGTCCGCGCCGGGCATCTGCAGCGGTCGTTGCCGCGCACCGATCCCGAGCACTACGTTGCGCGTACGGAATGTCATACCAGCGACCTCGACGGTATAAGGGTCAATCACTGTGGCCGAGGCGTTGAGTACGTACTCCACGTCGAGCTGATCCTTGGTTTGCCAGTTCATGAAAGCGTGCGCCGTGTTGCGTCCCTTGCGGAACACCTCGACCAGGTCGAGGATGCTCGCCTTGATCTCACCTTCCTGCCGGAACCAGAGCTGCCCGGCAAGACGCCGCTCGCGCTCCAGCAGTGCCGCTGACTCAGAGAATAGATGATGGGGAACACACGCCTGATGGGGACAGCTACCGCCGAGGAACGGCCACGCGTCGATGACGAGCGCCCGCCCGCCCATCGCCCGCAGGTAGGACGATCCGAAACGGCCCGCCGCGCCGCCGCCAACGAAAATGGCGTCATAGACACCGTCGCCGGCTCGGACATTCACGATCGGCTCGTCTGTTCCGTAGTATTCGTCGATTATCTGGGTCCACTCGGGAAGCGAAATGGACTGCTCTCTAACATCCACGGCGGGGCCTCCTGGATACTTCTGGCTACTCACCCAGAAGTATCCGGGGTAATCCCTGCGATTGCTTCCTCTCCGGCGGAGCAAACAGCTGTGCGGCGTACTCTGCGGTGGAGTATCTCGCGTTCACTGCTCTCGCCGGGGCAGACGGCCCGGGTTACGGCGCGCTGCGCGGCGCGGTCACCTGCAGCGCGATGTCGAGCGCACCCATCATCCGCAAGGCCAGCTGGATGTCGAAGCAGTCGCGCTGGGATGTCAGGTCCCGCCCAGTCAGATCGCGGGCGCGGTCCAGCCGGTAGCGGACCGTCTTCGGGTGGCAGTACAGCCGCTTCGCCGTGCGTCCCAGGTTGAGGTCCTCGGCAAGGTAGGCGTCCAGGGTCTCGAGCAGATGGGTGGAATGATCCCGGTCGTAGTCCAGGATGGCACCCAATACACCGCGGACGAAGTCGGCGAGATCCGCCCGCCGGCCGGGGGCGAGAAGGAACCTCGACACCCCGAGATCATCGAATAGGGCGACCGGCAAGGGCGTCCCCGCGATCGACGCGAGCGCGGTGCGGGCCTGTGACAGCGCAGGGCTCAGGTCGGCGGTCAGGTCATGGCAGGTGCTCACCCCGGCACTGAATTGCAGCTCGGGTGCGTCAGCGGCGAGACCCGAGACGAGGCGGGTGGCGAACCGGCGCGCATCGCGGACATCCTCGAGCCGTGGGACAATGAGGACCAGCGCGGAGGCCCGCCGTGCCGACAGCACCCTGGCCGTGCCAGTTTCCGCGGCCAGCCGCTCGATCTCGGCCAGCAGAGCTGACCGGCGCCGATCGACCAGGTCGCCGTCCCCACCCGCCGCGTGCGCCCAGGATTCCAGCCCGTCGACGTCGATGAGCATGACCCGCAGTTTCCGCGGAAGAGCGTGCCCGAGGCGGCGGGCGCGGAGTGTGGCCTCGGCCGCGTCGGCGATCTTGCCTTCCAGGAGATCCCAGAGAAAGTCGCTGCGGACCTGGGTGCGGGCGTCGAGAACGGCGCGCTGTTTGGTGAGTTCAAGCGCGCAGACGACCGCTGCCTGCTGGGCTATCAGCTGGGTCAGCTCCGTTGGCGGCCGGTGGAGCCGCACGCACAGATACGCCATCCGCTCGTCTCCGGACGACACCTCGCAGATGATCAGTACACCGCCGTCGCCAGTACGGACGTCTGCGCCAGGGCGCCCGCTCCTGCGCGATGCCGCAACTTGCTCCCTGGCTTGCGCGACGAGGGCATCGTCGCAATCCGCGGTGACCGCCAGCGGCTCGAGTTCCGTGTGCAACACGGCGATATCTCCCCCCGTGTGCCGGGCGACCATATCGACCAGGGCCGGCAGCCCGCCGCCATCCAGGACCAGCTGGGTGAGTTCCGTCTGCATGGCGGTCGCCGTCTCTAGCACGTCGTACTGCTGTCGCAACGCCCGGTTCGCCAGTTCCAGCTGGTCAGCGGCCTCGCGGGCGTTCTCGTACAGGCGGGCGTTCTGGATGGCGATCGCCGCGAGGTTTGCCAGGCCCGCGAGCACTTCCTCATCCTGCTCGTCGAACGCAGCCGGATGCGAGGACCACGCCAGTACGGCGCCGATCACCTGGCCGTTGGCCAGCATGGGAGCGCCCAGCGCCGCCCGAATCCCCTCCTTTTCCGCGATGTCGCGGATGTGCGGCGATATCGACCCGGCCGATCGGAAGTCATCGAGGCGGAAGGACGCGCCGGTCTCGAAGACGATCCCGGCGACTCCCTCGCCCCGGCCCGCCTCGAACCTGGCTGCGGCGATGTTGCGATTGCCAGCGCAGGAGATCATCTTGAGCCGGTCATCCTCGGCGGACATGATCCCGACGATGTCGGCAGCGAGGACGTCGACTGCCGCGTTGCTGATAGACAGCAGCGTCGCGTCGAAGTCGAGGCTGCGGACGATCTCGGTCGCGACCAGTTGCAACGCCTGCAACCGGTCGCGTGTGCTGATCCGCCGCACGGCGCGCCCGGCCATGGCTGCCGACGTCCGGCCAAGGCTGCGATTGCCCACTTCCGGTCTTCCCACGTCCGATCCCTCGACTGCCACTTCAATACAACGTTAACTGCAGCGACGCCCGGCTAGCGGTGCGTACCCGTGGCCTGCCCCGCGGCCTCCGACTCGGCGGGGCTGGCTGTCATCGGCTGTCCCAGCGTCTGCAGGGTCCGCCATGCCCGGGCGGCGAGTTCGAGATGGAAGCGGGTGTCGTGGTCGGCGAGATCGTGCCCGGATATCTCGTGGACGCGCCGGAGCCGGTATTTGAGCGTGCTGCGGTGGACAATCAGCGTCTTGGCGGCCTGCTCGTGGTTGCCACCGCATTCCAGGTAGACCGCGAGCGTCTCGACGTACTCCGAACCGCGGCGCGCATCGTGCTGGAGCAGCGCGTCCAGCCAGCTGGTTACCAGCTCCCGCAGGTTCGCGGGATCGGCGACCTGGCCGAGTAGCCGGAGCACTCCGAGATCGTCGAAGCACAGGCTGCGGCCATGGTGACCGGCCACAGCTTGCAGGCCCAGGGCGAATCTCGCCTCACGGTAGGAGCGGGGGAAGTCACGCGGCTGCTCGCAGCGGCCGCCGACGCCGAGCCGGCAGGCCGATCCCCCGAGTTCCCGGCCGATCACCGCGTGCAGCTTCCCCCACTCGACGTCGGTGTGCGCGAGCAGGACGACGGAGTCGGCTCGCGCAACTACCAGTGAGCCGGCATTGCTGTTCCGCGCTGCCAGGCGCACGGCTCGGAACAGTCGCTCCCCATCGATCTGGTCCGATGCATCAACGACGACCACCCGGTGTGGCCGGGCGAGGTCGTACCGCAGCCCGCGAGCGCGCAGGACCACGCTGCGTTCGTCCGTGCCCGACAACAGGTCCTCGACGATGTCGCGGCGCAGCCGGAGTTCGACCTCGGCGAGGCTCTGCATGTGCGCCAGCTCGATGGCCAGGACGGTCGCGCCGTACTCCAGAGCCATCAGCTCCGGTGCTCCCGCGCTGCGGTTGGGGTCAAGCAGGACCAGAATCCCGAGTATCTCCTCACGGGTCCTGGCCAGGGCAAGCCAGCGGCCGTCGTGCCACACGGAACGGCGGCATTCCAGGGCATTGTCGAGTAGCCGCTCGCGGCGCTGGCCGAACGGCACGGAGAGCTCCGCCTCCGCCCCCGCCCCGGCCATCGCCTGCTGGTGGCCGGCTCGGTCCTCGACGATCACGGGGAGTCCGGTGAGCTGGTGAACTACCCGGGTGATGCCCTCGACGCCGACGCCGGACGCCGCGGCCTCGGTGAGGCGCTCGTGTATCTGCATCCCCCGCTGGAGCGCGCTGACAGTCTCCTCCAGTCTCGCGTTCAGCGTGGCTTGCTCGGCCGCGGCCCGGCGCTCCCGCAGGCGCAGCCGGAGCGTAGTCAGCGCCAGACCGGTCTGCTGCGAGAGGAGGCGCAACTGGAATTGGTCATGTTCGTGCGGCGGCGCCGCCGCACTGACGACGACGAAGCCGGCGCTGCCGGAGATGCGGTACATCGGGTAGGCCCAGGCCCACGGTCGGACCGGGACCTCCACCGCACCGCCCATCCGGCCGAGAGTGGTCATGTGGTCCTGCAGGTACGCTTGCAGCGCGAGCCCGTTACAGGGCGTAATCGTCCGCCGCCACTGGCCGTCGCCGATATAGATTCCTTCAACGCAACAGGCGGTAAGGGTAGACACCGCGTCGGCGGCCAGTTCGACGATGTCGTCCTCGTCGGCAGCCTCGGCCATCAACATCGACAGTGCCAGCAACGCACGCAGATCGGACAGATACCCTCGGGCACTCGCTGCGGACGGCCGGGCGAACTCAAGCGGGTACACGACCATCAGGCGGCACCTCCGTCAGAAATCGCACGCTGCCGCCGGAGGCACCGGTGATACCGGTGTTGACTTCTGGTCGGCAAGGAACTCGTCGGGATCGAGGTAGTAGGGGTTCTCGAGCACCGTCCCGCTCAGCAGCACCACCGGGTGCGTGCGCATGATCGTCAGGAAGACCTTCCCGCTGAACCGATCGAGGTCATACAGACACAGGATCGTCTGCGGATGGCAGGGAGCGAAGCGGTTCAGTTCCGACTCATAGGCGAGGAACTCATCCAGATCGGCCTGGTCGACGAGCGCCCGCGGCATCTCCCCCACGACGCGGACGAACCGATACCGCGGCTCCGCCAGCGCCGACTCAACGCCGCGGCGCCAGTACTCCAGCATCGCGGGCATCGAGAAGCGGCCCCCGCGCAGGTAGGTCTGCTCCGGGGTCATCAGGTCGAGTCGTCCAGCGCGATCGCTTTCACCTGGCGCTTCGCCCAGCGCGGCCAGCATCTCGTCGGGCCGCATCGACTCGATGACGCAGATGGACTTGTCTCCGTCATCGAGGCCCTGCCGCAGAAACGGCAGCAGGATCTCGTTCCGCTCGTTCTGCCCGCGATAGAAGGCACAGACGTGATCGCCGACGGGCAGATCGATGCCGGATATGCCAACTACGTTGTTGGTCATCACACAATGCTAACCCCAGCCGACGGCGCACTGTTTAGCCCGTGTGGATGAAATTCGCCGCCGTCTTTAGCCATACGGTCTAGTGGCACGGTTCGAGGTGGCTATCTGGCGGCTCATCGGCTTCCGGTCAGCGCCGCCCGGGCGAGATCGCGTCCGGCAACGATCGCTGAAAGCTTGGCCTTGGCCACATTTCGGCGCATCGAGGCAATCCCGCAGTCGGTCGAGACGCACACCTGCTCCGGCGGCACGGCATCGAAGAGCCGGTGCAGCCAGCCTGCGATCTGCTCCGGGGTCTCGACCCGCAACAGTTCGATGTCCACGACACCCACACCGAGGTCCTTGTCTGCCGGCCATCCGCGCAAGGAGTCCACTTCGGCGAACTCGTGGCTCGCCATCTGGAAGTGGATCTGGTCGCAGGCCAGATCGAACGCCCACGGGAACAGCCGGCTCCCCTTGAGGTCGAGGATGCCCGGCTGGCCCTCTTCGTGGCCGTAGCAGATGTGCACGACCTTGTAGGCCGAGATCCCGTCGAACGCGGTATTGATGGCCTCGATGATCCAGTCCTCCGGCTCGAAGAACGTCAGCGGCTCGGTGATCTGGATCAGGTCGACACCGCGAGATTCCAGATCGCGGAACTCTGCGTTATAGGCCTTGGCGACGTCCTGCGACAGGGCCTTGAGATCGTGATAATGTTGGTCAGTCGACAGCGCCGCAAGCGTGGCCGGGCCGATCGAGGCGTTGACTTTCAGCGGCGCATCCGTCACTTCCCGCACGGCCTCGGCAATCGGCTTGAATACCGGCCGGCGCCAGGCGACGTCCGCGAGCACCGTGGGTTTGTAGATGGGCAGATCGAACGCGCCTACCTGGATCCGGTCACCGTAGGGGGCGTAACCCTCCAGCCGGTGTGCCATCACGTGGAACAGCTCAGCGTACTCGTAACCCGTTTCGTTCTCGTAGTACTGGCCACCGTCGGTCACGATGTCCAGGCCGACGTCGAGCATGTCGCGGACGGCCGACTCCACGGCATGCCGGTACAGCTCCCGCGTCCGGTAGTCGGCGAATTCTGGCGCGTGCACGCCGATGGGGAGAACCCGGCCCTGCATGAAAATCGGGCGCGGGTAGGCGCCCACCATCGTGGCCGGCAAGAGCACGTCTTCGCCGCGAACCTTCATGGAGGACTCCTTCACTCGTCTGCGAACCGCGGACTTCCGGGATGTTCCTATCAGGGATCGGGCTGTACGGTCCCTGGCTGTGGTGGTCGATTCCGCGGCGGTTTCTAGTTACCTGCAGCCAGGCCAGGTGCGGCTATGCGCATACCGGTACTCGTCCGTGCCGGCCGATCCCAGCGCCACTGTTAGCCGCGCAGAGACAACGACGGCGCCCCCGCCCCGGCTTACCGTGCGACATGACCCGCCCTAGGGTGCGCAGGCCGGGAACCCAAACCGAGACTCACCCACGGCGTTTCGTCTTCGACAGTGCCCGACTAAGGAGTTCCGATGCGAGTACGTGACAGCGAGATCCTGCTGCCGACGACGATGGTTGGTAGCTACCCCCGGCCGCCATGGCTGACTGGGAAGGTCTTCGGGGAGTTCGACGAGCCCGACTACATCGACTACGGCACGAAGGAACGTTTCTGGGACGCTGTTCAGCTCTGTGTGGACGACCAGGTACGGGCAGGTCTCGACATTCTGTCGGACGGCCAGCAGTACTTCGAGTCCGAGACCATGCACGAGTACGGCCAGGTCTTCCACTTCTGGGGCCACCACCTGAAGGGGTTCAAGCGCTGGGGTGATCCCATCGCTATCGACCTGTATAAGAAGTTCCACGCGCCCGCGGTGGTCGGCGACATCGAGTGGGTCCGCCCGATCTACGCCCCTGTGGCGGAGGCTACGGCGTTCGCCGCTGCGGGGCGCCCTGTGAAAGTTGCCGTCCAGGGCCCGTTGTTCCTGGCGTTCTGCTGCACCGACCGGCACTACGGCGGCGACACCAAGGCGCTGGCGATGGACATCGCACGGGCATTCAATGCCGAGTTCCGCGACCTCGCCGCGCGCGGAGTCGACTGGATCCAGATCCACGAACCGCTGACCTATTACGGCGAAGAGGCATGGTACGTGGACGTGATCAACACGGCGTTCCGGGACGTCGACGCGCACCGGGTCTGGCACATCTGCTACGGCAACCAGGGTGGGAACCCCGGCGTGGCCGGGCCTCGTGGGCAGGACATGTTCCCGTTTGCCTTCGATGCCGACGTGGACCAGATCCATATCGAGGCAGCCCGGCGCGGGCCGGGCGACCTGCAGTACCTGGCCGGGCTGCCCGACCGCGTGAGCCTCGGCGTCGGGGTAATCGACGTGAAATGCACGGTGATCGAGCAGCCGGAACAGATCGCGGACCTGCTGGTCAAGGCGGCGGAGTACGTCTCGCCGGAACGACTGTGTGTCAGCACCGACTGCGGGATGCTCAACCTGAAACGCGAGCATGCCCAGCGCAAGCTGCAAGCCCTGGTCGAGGGCACCGAGTTGGCCCGGCTGAGGCTGTCCTAGATGGCTGAACCAGCAAACGATGGACGTGTCGCCGTCGTCACCGGCGGGGCGTCCGGGATCGGCCGCGCGACCTGCGCGCGCCTAACCGCCGACGGGTACCGTGTCGTTTCCATCGATGTCGGGGACAGCGGCACGGACGAGGCCGAACTGGCCCTTCGCGCGGATGTGGGAAACCCAGCCGACGTCGAGGGCGCGTTCGACGAAGTCCTTCGCAGGCTGGGGCGCGTCGACCTACTGGTCAACAATGCCGGGATCACGGGGTCGCAGCAGGCCACCGTCTGCCATACGACGCCGGTCGAGGAGTGGGACCGGATCCACACTGTCAATGTGCGCGGACCGTTCCTGTGCACCCGCGCCGCGCTGCCGACGATGCTGAGGCAAGGTTCTGGCCACGTCATCACGATCGCGTCGATCGCGGGACTCGTGGCCTTCCCCCAGCGGTGCGCCTACACGGCGTCCAAGGGCGCCGCGGTCATGTTCACCAAGTCGATTGCAGCCGACTACGCCGCCCACGGGATCCGGGCCAACGCCGTCTGCCCTGGATTTGTTCAGTCCCCGATGACCCAGTGGCGCCTAGACATACCTGAACTTCGGGCGAGCGTCGAAGCCAGAATCCCGATGGGCCGGGTCGCCAGGACGGACGAGATCGCGCAGGCGGTCGCAATGCTCGCGTGCGATTCGCTGACCTACCTGACCGGGCACGCGCTCGTCGTTGATGGCGGCTGGACTGCGGTGTGAACTCTTTTGACCACTCGCAATCTGTGCGATGGGCAACACCTCGACCGGGCGTACCGGAAGCCGATAATCCGCTACGCCGCTCAATACCTCTCGGACTAGGGCGTCACTATGACCGCATCGACACGGATGCCACCACCCCGCGAGGATCTATCCCCAGCACCGCGTCCACGCCCCCGCCGTCAGAGGCCTTCTTCGCAAGCAATCCGCTGGCTGTTGGCGTGCCACTGCTCGTCGCTGGGGCGGGGCGCTGGGCCTCAAACTGATCAATTATGTGCCCGTCACCAGCGTGCCCCTCGCGATCCTCGTCGCGGCCGCGGGGCTCGGCTTACTCGTCGCGACGGTCTGGGCCGCCGGACTCGGCCAGCCAGTAGTCGCGGCGATGCTCTCCCTCAGCACACGGCGTCTGCCGTCGTCGTTCCGCGCGATCTTCTTCCCGGTCGAGCTGATCCTGGCGCTCGCCGCTGCCGGATACATCAACGCCGACGCCGGTCTGCTCAAGGCGGCTGGAGTCTCGGCGTTCGGTGCGATCGGCGCCTACGTCCTCTTCGATATCGCCTCACGGGCGGCCGGCGGGCCGGGGGTCCCGCTCGGGCAGCCCATCCTCAGGAGTGGCCAATGAGCATTTCCATCATGACGATCGACATCGATTATCCGAAGGAGGGGCTGCTGCGTCCGATCTCCGATGGGGAGCGCGCGGCGTACGACCGTGACGGCGCCGCGATCGTCAAGGGCGTCATTCCGGAAGAATGGGTCTATTTCATGCGCGCCGCCGTGACCCGTATCGTCGAGCGGGCAGACCCCTCGGCGCAGAACTACGCCGACGAGGGCGATCCTCAGTTCTTCTCCCAGACGTTCCCGTGGATGTTCGACGATGCATTCAAGGCTTGGGCCATCCGCGGACCTCTGATCGACGTGTCCCGGCAGGTCATGGCCGACGCGAACACGATCACGTTCTTCTACGACCAGATCTTCTCCAAGGCTCCTGGTGCCACCAAACGGACACCGTGGCACCAGGATCTGCCCTTCCTGCCGATCAGGGGCGACCAGTTGGTGCGGATCTGGGTTCCATTCGACCGGGTGACCGCAGACAGCGGCGCAATCCACTACCTGCGCGGATCACACAGGTGGGGCGTGATCTACCATCCGGTGGGCTTCAAGAAGACCCCGATGATCACCGACACCTATGTCAACTCGCCTTACGAGAACATGCCGGACTTCGAGGCGGACTACGGCAGCCATGAATGGTTGGTGGCGGAAGCGGAACCCGGTGACCTGCTGCTGCACCACCCGCTGACCGTCCATGGCTCGCTGGGGAACACCACGGGCGACTATCGGCGTGCGGTCGCCAGTTTCTACGCCGGTGACCAAGCGGTCTGGAACCCGCATCCGGCAAATATGTTCAACAACAAGAGCCTCACGGGGCACGTGACCGCGCCCGACCTGGAACCCGGTGCAGCGCTGGAGTGCGATATGTTTCCCCGCGCCTGGCCTTAGATCCGGTTGAGCAGCCGCGATGCTGCTATCCGTATCCGTTCCCTTTCGATACTCCGGAGACATTTCGCGAGGCGCCGAGCGAGCTAATCTGTGCCATGCTGGCACCTGCGGAGACGAACGCGATCATGCTGTTCTCAGTAACCACGTGGCCTGCCCGCGCGGCATCCAGGCGCCGCCGGTAGATATGCTCTCCACCTGCAGGAGCAGGCTATGCCGGATTCTTGAACGGGAAGTCGGCGGACACACCGCTAG